>Ga0209761_1000428_pt1 | contig 25301 bp, 23 predicted proteins | sample GraSoi013_1_40cm_4_FD_185818 | JGI IMG/M metagenome (GOLD analysis project Ga0209761, IMG submission 185818) | Grasslands soil microbial communities from the Angelo Coastal Reserve, California, USA - Sample 09_25_2013_1_40cm (SPAdes) (version 2) | ecosystem: Environmental > Terrestrial > Soil >...
CTTTCACTTCCGAGCCTGCACTCACAAATTGGTGGGGAATGTTGCTCACCTAAGACTGCATCACTTGACAGTTGTCTTCGATTCTAATTCTCCTGCAATTACATAGGCAACACTTCTTACATCCGGACGCTTTCGTATGACCTCCACTTTGGCTAGCGCATCGACTAAATTCGATGCGGCCAATGACCCCATAATTTCGTAATCACCTTGGACCCGACTCGCGTTCAATATGAGACCTGCTTTTGTGAGTTCATCAGCCATGTTAACAGGATCCTTCTGGGACAGCGCAATCATCACCATGATTCGGTTGGTCTTAGGAGACCTTCCGTATTGAAGCACTCTCCATACATCGTCCCAATAATGTTGTTCCGGTTCTAGACCCGTAACGGACATCTCAACCTTCTTCCTTAGACTTTCTCTCAGAACATCAAAAACGGACTTGAACATGTCGAGGTACCCACGCAATCCTTTGAGTGATGCTCTATAGAGCGTATAGGCTCCCACGAAGCCAAGGACACCTAGGGATGCCACTAGATACTTTCCGACGACCGCAAACACGAAAATGTGGAGTGGACCATACAATAGTAAGAAGAAGCTCGTATAAGCAAGAAAGTCAACCTGGGCTTTCGTCTCGTCAACGAGATCCAGTTGATCTTTAGACATTAGCAGTACTATATCTCGGTGGCAATCAATGCTCTTCTTCCGGTTTGGGACGAAATAGGAGTATGGACAAACGCGATCGCGTACCAACTCCTAGGCCAGTTCGAATACGTGCCCTTGTGGAATACTCAGACGCAAGCCATTGGACTCCCGATTGAGCTTCTACCCCCTCACGTAAGCCCGTGGCCCATCGGATACTAATATTGAGGCAGACCGACGACTCAGACCGGTAACATATCAGCGTCACTAACGATCTTCGACGCGGGAGAAACTAATTCAGTCCAAGATCCAGATTGGGACACAAGGACTCAATTGAGTCTGTCAAGACTGACATGCCCTGCGACTTTGCCAGCTTCGACAGGCTCGAAACTGTTAACCTAACCGAACTGTTACATGAACTCATGGACGGACAAAATGTCTATTTTGTCGTCATGTCTCATGTGTGAAGTCTATTATTCGAAGAGCGCTAGATCTGCCATTCGAATGGGCCAGATGAAACGCTTCTCTATCTCGAATGAAACGGGGCCCTTCCAACTCTCGGGGAGCCAAACAAGGCCATTCCCGTAATCCTTTTTTCCGGGTCCCACAGATTACATATGGGCAATAAGAGACTTGAGTCCTCGAGTCGGCAATTGGCGAGTCGTGCAAATTCTCGCTACGACTTGGATGGCGATTTGGACAGTGGGAATTGTCCTAATCTGGCTAGGTTTTGTTTCTAAATCGAATTTTGGGGTTGTCCTACTTCTAGGCCTCCCTTTCATTCTAGTTGGACTAGCCTACCTGACCCTCTACTCCTTTCCTCAAAAAAAAGCGCTCCACTCAACTGTGATGAGCTGAGAATTAGAATCCGAAGGTTCCGACGTAAGCCTTCGAAATGTGGGCTCCGTATCCGGCTGGGTGCGCCCACCCCCGGACTCGAATGTAAAGTCAGATTCTTGTGCATTCAGAAGGGAGTGGCAAGGAAAAGGGGTTTGAACTTGCATTTGATCCCACGCCCGAGAGTTTGAACCTAGTTTGAACCTATATGGCAGCCACCTATTGTTGGCTGTCTCTTTAACGGCAACCGCTTGCGTTTCTTTCAGGAACCAGACATGTGGTAGAGGCCGCGACTCTGTTCCGTGTAAACTGGGGTTCGTTTCTTTTTCAGACTTTTTCCCATTGGCAGAAGTCGCTTGGGGTCTCGAGTTTCCTGTTGATCCCGACCTCTGCGATGGATACGGAGTCTCGGGCCATCTGGCCGACATCCCAAATGATCGACCGTAGCCCAACAGCCAGGTTGACATCTTTGACGCTCTTCATCAGATCTGCGGTCAGTGATCGCTCTAGGGTCTCGCAGGCTTCCACCCGTTCGATGCATTCATTCGACTTTTTCACATCGCCTTTCATCAGTGCGTTGAAAGAGTCCTCGATCAACGAGCGCACCTTGTCGCTCAACTCCAGCAGACCCTTGGTTATCTTTGTGTCAACGTTCTTCCCGTCGCCCTTCAGCTTCTGTGCCTCCAGCGCGACGTGGCTGGCCGAGTCGGCCATCTGTTCGAGGCTCTTGGCGATTACCCGGTTTCCGACCACGTGCATCGGACCCTCGATGCCCACTTCTTTCGCGACCCGCCGATCTAGAACCGCCAAAAGCAATTGTCGTATGATCATCCAGTATATCCTGTCAGCCTCCTCCTCCATATGCAGCACCTCATCCGCCATAGCCATTCGACCCTCGACGACAGACTTGACCGCCTGTTCAAGCATCGAGCTCAGAATAATCTGCAGCCTCCGCATCAACCCATAGATCGGAAACTTGGTCGGGTCCACAAAACTCTGCAGTGTGACCGACTTCAAGGTCTGCTCTACGATGCCCAGACCCGTCAATCGTCTGCTAACACCCCGGACCTCCTCGAGATGGCGGGACGAGAGCTCCTTCTTCGAAGTGATCTGGATCGTATCATGCCCCGTCAGATAGTTCGCGGTGATAATCCTGGTCAAGAGGTTCGGACCGTCACAGAGGTCGGCGTCTATCATGTACCGATGGTTCTCCCGTTCCTTCGTCAGGCCCGGGTAGACGGTGATGCCCCCGTCAGATTCTCGTCTGAAAGTGACGATGTCGCCCTGTTTGAGGCCGACCTCTTCAACCCAGTCTTTCGGGAGAGAGACGATGAGGGTTGAGTATCCGACTTTCTGGACTTTTCGGGCCTCCATCATGAGAGACATAGTGTATACCTTCTATACGAACGAGAAGAAGAAAGTCGGATATATACTTGAGCTTCTGGGTATGTTATTTCTATACCTTGCGGAGGAGATATATGTGTCCGCGAGGCTCCCGATTTACGAACGACTGTCTCTTACATCTTCCAAAGCGTGCGTGGAAGGTTCGGCATGAGGTTGCCGGGGCGCGGGGAGGTATTGACGGCAGCCACCGGGTGATATGTTGGCGTGTCAAGCCGGGACGCGTAGGCGGCGAGTGCGAGCGCCCAGAGCCGGTCGTCGTGTGTACCGCTCGGGTTTGAGAACTGTGTCTGGCCTGTTTTTGTCAGCTGGAATCGTTCCGCGTTCATCTCGTTTATCAACTCGGGATCGTATGCGATGTGGAGCCGTCCTTCTTCCATCAGATGTCTGAGGTAGAATAGGACGTTCTCTTTCTCTGGGACCGTTAGCGTCGTGCCGACCGCGAGCTTGACCCCTGCCTTGGCGGCTTCTTCTACAAAGTATTCTCCGACTCCCGTCTGGTCGATGTTGGTCTTCTTGACTGTCTGGAGTCTCTGGCCTAGTCTGTTTAGGTAGCCCATGACGTGGGAGTAGTCTGATCCCAGCTTGAACTGTTTCATATGGATCAGATTGACGTATCCGTCCTTCTTCTCGACGACCGCGACAGCCGAATGGTCCTGTTTCTTTCCGAGGTCACACCCAACATAGTAGCTTCCCGTTGGTGGTATCTCTCCCGTTAGGGCGATCGACTCATCATAGGTCTTCAGCTCGTATGAGACGCATGATGTCAGAAGGCTTAGCGGGAAGAATGCTTCCTCGTCTTCGGCAAATTCTGCCTCCATTTCTCTCTGCCAGCGCCAGGGATCCTCTTTCATCTGGATTCGGAGGCTCTGGACCATCTTCTCTTTGAGGGGTCCGTTGGGCTCAAGGGCGTCTCTATAACTCACGTGGTGGCGGGAAAACTCCGCAAAGAGATCGTTGTCTGTGCACATCTCGTAGAAGAGAGTGTCCCTTGAGCCTGGGGTACTCAACGCCAAGAAACGTCCGTTGGTCGTTGTGAGCGCGTATATGGTCGCATCGTAGAGTTCTCTGTCGTACCTGACGAATGCTGCTTCGTCGAGGATGATCAGATCGCAGGTCTCTCCCCTTATCGTCTCGGGACTGTTCGGTAGCGCCTCGATGCTGGAGCCGTTAACAAACTCCAGTCTGGTCTTGAGTCGTCGCCCGGCGAGGATGTGAGAGCGATTCTTTGGGATGAACGATCCGATCCGGTGAATCAGTTTCTTGCTCTGCCGCAGGCTAGGGGCTAGGATGAGGACCCGTTTCGCTCCTTCGTGGAGTGCGCAGTAGAGGCTTAGCGCCGCGATCGTGGTTGACTTGCCCGTCTGCCGAGCCCATCTTGCGACGACGAATCTGCTTGTGTCGAGTAGAATTTTCTCCTGATACTGGGTCGGAACGAGTTTCAGCCACGCCTTGCAGAAGTCTATGATGCCTCCACTGATGAGGGGCTTGCCTCTCACGCCGTCCTCTTCGAGTTCTCTCTCGACATTTGCCAATTCTCGTTGTATCTTCGTGTGGACCGAGGAGCTCATCTAGGCTTGGGACCCTTCTCGCGGCTGAGGATCGGTCTTGTTTTCGCTGGTCGTTCCTGAAAGGCCGGTCGTTGCGCCGGCCCTCTTCCGGTACTCTTCTATCACGCGGAGGCGTTTCTCCCAGTCTCTCTCCTCTCTCTCCTTGAGCACCTGACTTAGCGTGCGAGCTGCTTCAGTGTAGCTCTTGAGCCAGCCCTGGCGTGATTTCAGGTCAATCCTCTCGTCCCTCATCATCCTGTACGCCATGTTGGCCGATGTCTGGAGTTGCCGGATTGTCTTGTCTCGGAGCTTCTCCTCGTCGATCTCCCTAGTCTTTCCCAGCGCGGATCTTATCCTCTTCTAGAGTTCTCGGGATCTTTCCGGAAGAATCAACAAGATCTCTGTTAGTGCGTCTCGTCTGATCTTCATCCAAGGTCTTCAGGTAGAGGCGTATGGATCGGATCGCGGTACCGCCCAGCAGCCGCATCTCTTTCGGGTCCATGAGCCGGTTCTAAGAACCCTCTTGCAGATTGTCGAGGATGATGCTAGTCAACCGGCGGAGATCGGCCAACGCCTCCTTCCGCTCCGAATCGCTATCCGAAACTTTCAACCCGTCTCCACGCTCCACCAGGGCCCTCTGCGAACACGATGGTCCCGTCCCGTAGTCCCAGAATCATCATCAGAACCTCGCCGGATTCCGCTTTTCTAGACTACCAACGTCCCATGAACCAAGGGACCCGACCTCTCTGCCTGCAACTCGAATAAAGGGGTCCTTAACCGAGACAAAATCACTCGCGGGTCATGTGGATAGAATAATTATTTTCACCCGCCTCCCTCCAAAAAATCGTAACAGTCAAAACCAGAACCGGAAAAAAACGGCGCGCAGAAAAACCAAGAATTCTTAATTTCAAAAAGAGAACCGGGAGACACGGCGCGCGGCCTACGGGACCCGCGCCACGGGACCCGTCCTCACATGTACTTTTTCAGCGTCTCTTCGATCCGCGCCTTCGGAACAGCCCCGACGATCTGGTCAACCTGCTTCCCATTCTTGAACACTAGCAAGGTCGGAATAGCCATGATATCAAACCGGCCAGACGTCGCCGGGTTCTCGTCCGTGTTCAACTTCCCGAACGCCACCTTGCCGCTATACTCTTTGGCGAGCCCGTCGATGATCGGCGAGACCAGACGGCAGGGCCCACACCACGGAGCCCAACAGTCAACTAGGATCAAGGGATACTTCGAGATGAACGAGTCGAAGCTGGAATCATCAACCTTCACGGGCGAATCGGGCGAACCAGTCATAACAGCCTAGCCGTCCAAGCCATAATATAATCCTAACACGGAAAACGCCCCACTATCGATAGAATCCTATTCGGCCTTCCCCGCCGCCTCGCTACCACTGGCCCCGGATCCGTGGCAGTGTGGGCAGTAGACGCTCTCCGGCGGCTTCCCAGCAATAACATCCTTCGACCACCGGCCAGCCCCGGCGCAGTAAGCGCACTTCTGACCATCCGCAACACCAGTCGGTGGAGTCGCTGAAGCAGTTGACATTTCTTCTAGTCGATATCCGGCTTCCCGGTCAGCTCGACCTGTCTCTTCCCCTTCATCAACCGCGTGACCCACAAGACGCCAGCCATCTCCAGCCGCATCAAGTTCGTATTCAACTCGCGGAAGCTGACCTCGCCAAAGTTCGACCTCAGCTCCTTCTGAAGATCAATATCAGTCATCGAACCTTTCCTCTCCAACACCTCTACGATCGAGAGGGATATGGGCCTGGGACTCCAGACCTTGCTCAATGCCAGAGTCACCAGGACGAGCCTTTCCCCAGCATCTACGTGATCGGCACGGGAGCCCGTTCCTTCTTGAACCGTTTCGTGAACGACTGATACCAGTTCTCCATGTCAGGCGTCACAGACGGCTTGACTCTCTCCAGACCATCCCGGAAATCCTCGATCGTAACACTCTTCGTATCCATATCCCGCCTCAGCGAGATCAAGCCCGCCTCCCGGCAGACCGCTTCAAGATCAGCGCCCGAGTAGCCGGCGGCCTGGCTAGAGATCTGCTCCAGATCAACATCCCGCGCCAACGGCATGTTCCTCGTATGAATCTTTAGAATATTCAGCCGCGTCAAATGGTCCGGAGCCGGCACATAGATCAGCCGGTCAAACCGTCCCGGACGAAGAACCGCCGGATCAATAATGTCAGGCCGGTTCGTAGCACCAATAACGACAACATTGACCAGAGACTCTATCCCGTCCAGCTCCGTCAACAACTGGCTAATCACCCGCTCCGAGACGCCGCTATCGCCAAAACCCATGCCCCTCCTCGGAACCACAGAGTCGAGCTCGTCGAAGAAGACGATAGAAGGAGCAGCAGTCCGCCCCTTACGGAACACCTCCCGGATAGCCTTCTCAGACTCGCCCACCCACTTGCTGAACAGCTCCGGTCCCTTGATCGAGATGAAGTTCGCCTCGCTCTCCGTCGCCACCGCCCGCGCCAGCATCGTCTTCCCACAACCCGGAGGCCCGAACAATAGAATACCCTTCGGCGGCCTAATACCCACCCGGGTGAACGCCTCAGGCTTCTTCAGAGGCCACTCAACAGCCTCCTGAAGCTCCTGTTTAACATCAGTAAGCCCCCCAACGTCCGCCCACGTCACCGACGGCACCTCGATGTAGACCTCCCTCATCGCGGTCGGCGTGATCTCCCGATACGCGTCCGTGAAATCCTTAACGTTGACCTCCATCTTCTCCAAGATGCTACTGGGAATCCGTTCTTCCTCGAGATTGATCTCTGGAAGATACCGTCGCAGCGCTTTCATCGCAGCCTCACGACAGAGCGAAGAAATGTCCGCCCCCGTGTAGCCGTGGCAAATATCCGACAACCGGTGAAGATCCACATCCGAAGCCAGTGGCATGGTTCTCGTGTGAATCTGTAGAATCTCGTATCTTCCCATTTTGTCCGGGACCCCGATCTCGATCTCCCGGTCGAATCGTCCCGGCCTCCTCAGAGCAGGATCAATCGCGTTCGGCCGGTTCGTAGCACCAATCACAATGATATTGCCCCGCGCTCCCATTCCATCCATCAAAGACAAGAGCTGGGCGACGACACGCCGCTCAACCTCTCCAGTCACCTCTTCCCTCTTCGGCGCTATCGCGTCCATCTCGTCGATGAATATGATGCTCGGAGCAGTCTCCTGGGCCTTCTGGAAGATCTCGCGGAGCCTAGCCTCGGACTCGCCGTAGAACTTCGACATGATCTCTGGACCAGAGATGACGTAGAAGTTCGCGTCCGACTCGTTAGCCACCGCCTTTGCAAGCAACGTTTTCCCGCATCCAGGCGGACCGTAGAGGAAGACTCCCTTCGGAGGCTCTATGCCCAGCCTCTGGAAGAGTTCCGGATGGCGTAGTGGTAGCTCGACCATCTCGCGGATTCTCTGGATCTCGCCGTGAAGCCCTCCGATGTCCTCATAGGTGACGATCGGTATGCCCTTCTTCTCGGGCGTCGGCTCGCTCATCACCTGGACTACAGTCGACTCGGTGATCTTGACGGGCCCGTGCGGACGGGTCCTTGTCGCTATGAGCGGGACCGCACTCCCGAATATGCTGAGGAGGGTCATGTCTCCCTCCATAAACGGCATGTCCATGAACCGGCGCTTGACGAAGCCCACGAACTCCTCGTCAACACTCAGCCGGACATCGGTAGGAGCAAAGACAATAGTCTGAGCGTCCTTGACCTCCGCCTTCTTGATCGTGATATACTCGTTAAGCGCGACGCCCGCGTTTCTACGCAGAAGCCCGTCCATCCGGACAATCTCCTGTCCCTGGTCCTCGGCATACGCAGGCCACGCGATCGCAACAGTCGTCCGTTTACCGTGAACCTCGATAAAGTCCCCTGCCGTTATGGCAAGCTTCTGCATCGTCTCGTTGTCAATGCGGACCTTGCCATGACCCACGTCCCGCTGCTTAGCATCAGCTACCCTCAGCTGTACTTCCTTTGACATCGCTATTCTCCCAACTCCATGACGGTGATCGCGAACACGTCCGAGACGAGGACTCGACCCCTCGTGACTCCCAAAACGCCCCTATTCCTAACGTTCAACTGGTTATTGCCCCTCAAAAGACTTATCGTCATCATTAATGGAATCCGTCTCCCTGATTAGCCTCCGGGTCCCCAGAGACAGCAATAGAAAGCTGCCCAGTCCGAGCGGAGAGAGACTATACCCCCTGCCCTCTTTCACTATCAGCTCTCTTCGCGAGGACCTGTTTACCAGATCTGAGATATACTTAGGATTCACCGCGACCTTCAGAAGGTCCGTAAATGATGCGGAATTGTTACAGTTCTTGACCATGTGGCTGAGAATCTGGACCCGTCGTTTATTCGAGAAAAAGTCGCATATGTCGCACAAAGCGTCCAAGTCTGCCTCTGAATCATCCAACTCCCTCGTTATGAGCTGTTTAGTCGCAGGGTTCCACGCTACCTCCGACAAGGGCAGGTCTAGTAGAACCTCCTCATCGTTCTGGAGCGTTAGTCTAAGACCCATCTCTAACTCAAAACGTAAGAGAATCTCTGGTTATTTAGAGTTCCTGTCACTTAATTACCGAAAGTTAAGTATTAGGCAATCCTGCGCGAGACAATGACCTGGAACTCGCTAATGCCATCGGTCTGCTTCAACAGCTCCTCAACCTCGTCCATCCTTCCTTGAGCCTCCTCTGGGACCAGAACGTGGGCGATGAGAGCGACTAGTCCGAAGGCGACCGGCTCCTCCTCATACTTGTATATCGCGGCCTTTCCCTCCAACGTCTTTCGAATCTTCTCCTTCAAAACCGACATGTCCGCATGCGCATCTGAGGGGAATATCTTGATCGTGACCAGTACTTGCGTCATCGTCATCTATGGTCCAGTAAACCCGCACTTTGGACACTTGTACGGTCGGCCGAATCCACGGCACTTTTCGCAGCGCCAGATCGTGACCTCGCCGCACTGGGGGCACGGAAAATGGACAGCCCCTTCGCGTGGCAGTATCATGCGTCCGCACCAGTTGCACGAGGGCATTCGAACTGTACGGACTTCTGCCATCATCACGACCGCGGTCCGGCATCGAACCTCATCGGGATAATATGTCTTCGTCCAGACGGCATTCCTCCGGCTTCTTGTCGGGTCTGAGTCGCTCGAATCTTGGAAACCTCAGTTTCTTGTCTCGTGTGAAATTGGAGTACAGGATCTCACAAACCAGGCGGGGTTTGCACCAGAGAATCGGCGATGGAGCTTCGACTGTTCCTTTAATGATCGGGGATTTTGCAATTATCCTGTCCAGTCTTGACCTTAACGACTCTAGTGTCTTGTTGTCGAATCCCCCGCCAACGTTGCCAACGTGGGTGAGATTTCCCTTTTCGTTGAACATTGCCATGACTAGCGAGCCAAAGGTTGAGGCTCGTGCACCCTCACCGATCGTGTACCCCACAATGATCGCATCTATGGTTTGAGAGCCTTTGATCTTAATCCAAGAGCTCGTCCGGGTCCCTGGCAGATACGGTGAGAGTCTCTCTTTGGCGATGACTCCCTCGAAGCCCAGCTTCAATACCCCAGAGTAGAATTTTGAGCCTTCACCTTCGACATGATCTCCGTATGCGAGGTGGGGCCCTTCGACGAGTATCTCGCGCAAAATCTTCTTTCTTTCTTCCAAAGGATTCCCAACAGTGTCTTTCCCATTTAGATGGAGAAGGTCAAACGCGACGTACGTGGCGGGATTCGTGCCCCGGACCAGATCCACTGTCCTCGGATCGTTGTGTCCGAATCTGGTCTGCATCCTTCCGAAGTCCGGAATCCCCCTTTCGGTTAGCACGACAACTTCTCCGTCAACGACCGCTTTTCGGGCCTTGATCTTTGCCGCTACGCCACGGATTTCTGGGTAGGAGGCGGTGACGTCTCGAAGATTCCTGTTCTGAAGTCCGAGCTTTCCTTGTTCTAAAAATAGAAGCGCTCTGAGACCGTCCCACTTCACCTCGAAAAAATAATCCTTAGAATCGAAAGACTCTCCAGTCTTCGCCATCATCGGCTTTATCGGACGCTCTTGGAAGAGCGTCATCGTTTCTCTTGTGCTTTGATGCTCGCCTTGAGAGCTTCCATCAGATTCTTGGTCGGCTTTATCTCGGGAACTCGCAGCTCGATGACCTCTTCTCTGCCCTTCATCTTCGCTTCGACCAGTTTCATCAGATTCTCCTGGTACCTGTCCCTATACTCTTTGAAGTTGAAGGGTTTCTTCATTATCTTGATGAGCTGTCCTGCGAGTTCGAGCTCCTCCTTCTCAACCTCTGGTGGCTTCTTCAGCTCGGGAAAGTCTCTCGGGGTTCGGACCTCGTCGGTGTAGTGGAGTGTTGTCATGAGAATTGCGCCGTCGTAGGGTCTCAGCGCGACGAGGTGTTCCTTCTCATGCATGACGACTCGGCCGACCGCGACCTTGTTGTTCTGTTCTAGCGCGCCCAGCATAAGATAGTAGGGCTTGTCGCCGTGCTCGTCTGGGACGAGATAGTAGCTGTTGTCATAGTAGACCGCGTCGACTTTCTCAGCGTCTACGAACTGAAAGACCTCGACCATCCGTCCAGACTTTAGCTCTATCGACTCGAGCTCTTTCGGCGTGATGGGAATGTATTTTCCTTTCTGGACTTCGTAGCCTTTTATGACCTCCTCCCATGGCACCTCCCGGCCCTCCTTGGGGCAGATTCGTTTGAACTGCAGCGGGCTCTTGTCCCTTGGACACATTAGTCGTAGCCCGGTCTTGTGTTCTGAGATGGCCCCGTAGCTCTTGACGGGTATGCTGACCAGGCCGAAGCTTATCGCGCCTTTCCATATTGGCCGAGGGGGCAGATTCTCACTCTCCTGTCTCTAGCCGAGAACATTCTTTTTCTAGCCAACTCGGATATGAGCATTACTAGCTCCGGTCAACTGGGAAGAACTCTCGTTGAAGAGGATAACTGACATTGTGGAAGTCGGTGGGCGGAAGATTACTCTCTCCAATCTCGACAAGCTGTTGTGGAGGCGCGAGAAGATCTCCAAGGCGGACGTCATTCAGTACTACGCTGCCGTCGCGTCGAGGATGGTTCCCCTTGTCAAGAATCGGCCCTTGATGCTGAACCGTTTTCCCCACGGGGTTCCCGGAAAATCGTTTGTCCAGAAAGACTGGCCCAACCATCCGAGCTGGGTTAGCATCGCCCAGGTCCGGTCTCACAGCCTAAACAAGTCCGTCCGACACGTCGTCTGCAACGACGAGGCTACTCTGATCTGGCTCGCCGATATGGCTTGTTTGGAGATCAACCAGTTCCTCTCTACGGTTCCGAGGACGGACTGGCATGATGTGGCGCTGGTTGACCTGGACCCGTACCCGCCCGCCAGCTTCGAGGACGCCACGGAGATTGCCGAAGCGGTTCATTCAGCGTTGGTAGAGATGAAGCTACGGCATCTGATCAAGACTTCTGGTGCTGACGGCTTCCATTTCTTGATCCCGATCGTTCCAAAGTATCCGATTGAGACAATCCGCAAGTTTGTCCTGATGCTGGGAGTGCTGATGGAGGATTTAGCTCCGAGAAAGGTTTCGACTTCGAGGAACCGAGCTGATCGGATCGGGAAGGTCTATGTTGACTTTTTCCAGAACGGTCTGCAGAAGACTGTCGCGGCGCCGTTTACGCTTCGACCGCTACCAGGGGCGCCAGTATCCTTCCCGATAGATCCGAAAAGGCTCAATACTCGTTTCAAGGCGGAAGAGTTCAATCTGTTCACGGTGCCGGAAGTCTTGAAGAAGGGTGGCGTTTCCGAGTTTGATATTTCTCCCGATCAGACGCTGGATGGGGCGTTCCGTGAGCTCGGTGTGGAGTTGTAGGATGGTTTTGGTGGGCCGGGAGAGATTTGAACTCTATCGACCTGGTGGTTCTCGACCCCACGGTTATCAGCCGTGTGCTCCTCGGCCCGAGCGTCGTTCCTGGTTAACCGTGCTGAGCTACCGGCCCATTGGTTTTGCGGGCTGGGCTCTGACGGGTATTAACATTTTCCGGATTTGCCGGGTCTTGTCTGTGTCTAAAGTCTTTTAGATGGTTTCTGGGCCGGGCGTTGGTTGGGTTGGGCCGGTAGTTCAGCCTGGTATGCTGGGCGGTCGTGGGCTGCCTGGGCCGTAGAACGTCCGGTTCGCATGGGGAAAATTCTCCTCGGGTGACCGGAAGGCCGCGGGTTCAAATCCCGCCCGGTCCACCAAGATTGATGCTCGTAAATTGTGATGGGTTTCTGGAGTTCTGGGATGCCCCCCGGGGAGGTCGAGAAATAGATAACAGAAAAAGAAAAGATAGTGAAAAACGGAAAGATTTCGCGTTCTAGTATTCGCTGGGTCTGTGGCGAGCGGATTGATCGCGATCGAACGCTTGTCTGCGATCATGGGACGTGCCTGATGATTCTCTTTCTTGGACGCGCCTCATACACTGGTTTTGCGTCGCGAGGACCAACGCTGATGAAATTTCTTAGAGGAGGGTCTCGCCAGTTGAAACCAAACTGAGCGAGTCTTGCGATCCAAGGCGCAGAATGCGCTGGTCGAGCGTTTTCGTTATCGTGGAGGTCAGCGTGCAGGTCAGCGTGAAAACTCCGTGAGGACAAATCGCTAACTTATGGTTTATACTCTATTTGGTAAATTTATCGTCTGATAACCTGCGCGCTTTTGCCTATAATCCACGAATTTGTCATAACCTGCGATTCACTTCATCCTACAAACAGCAGTACTGTAATCTTCTTTAGTTCAGCCCCCAGCCCAACGATTGGCCAGAGTCTTATGATGGGAAGCAGCAAGTGCCCCAACTGTGGCGAGGCTATTGGAAGTGGGTCGTCATTCTGTCCTACATGCGGAGCATCCTTAGCATCAACAACCACGTACGCGACGCCCGCGATATTCTCAAGATTAGTCCCCCAGTTCAGCGGGAACGGCTACATAGTCGAACAGAAGATCCTCGCACTGAGAGACACTTTCGGGATAAAAGATCGCAACGGGAATCAACTCGCCTACGTGAAGAAGCAGTTAGTTAGCTTCGGGCCGAAATTCTGGTACGAGGCTCCTAACGGACAGAGAATAGGCGAGATCCACGGAAAAGTTCTGACCATCCGCCCAACGTACGAGGTGTACGACTCGCAGGGACAACTGGTGGCTCAGGTGAAGAAGAAGCTGTTGAAACTTGTCGGTCAAGCATGGTGGATGGAAGACCCGACAGGCCAAGAGATAGCCAAGATAAACGGGAACGTCTTGGCCCACGACTATTACGTTCAAGACATGGCCGGCCAGCCAATTGCTCATATCCACAAGAAATGGGTCTCCGTCCGAGACTCTTACGGGATCGAGATGCTCAAACCAGCCTTCGACCCCTACCTAGTCTTGTCCTACGCGATCAGCCTAGACAACACCGAAAAGAAAGATCACAAGTAACCCCTAGACTCAGCGCTCGACCCAAGCAAGCCCCCCGCGTTTTAGACTCGACCCAAGGCAAAGGCATGGTTCCCCACTTTCGTCGCCAAAGTTCAGATCATCCCAGAATACTCTGTCGAAAGCACAACTGCGGATATGCAGGCCTAAGTGAGCTTGCTAAGGGTATTTTCCACTTCAGCTTCGGCATTATCAGCTTTGATGAATATCGGGACGTTCTCCATTCCTGTTGCTATGAAACTTGAAAGTAGCCATTCGCCAGGGGCGAATTCTAGGGTCTTCTCGAGAATCTGTTTGTCGATAGTGAAAGTGTCGCTCACCACCGTCCGATCATAGGGCCGGGGCAGTGTCCCGATGAAGTAGGTATGGAGCTGTTGGAGGGCGTTCGTATTGAGATACGCTATCCTCTGTGTGGCGAGACACCCCCCGAGACCGTACTTCCGTCCCTGTCTCAACAGCGTCTCTACGACTTTGGAGCAGTCCTTGTCGATGCCTGACGAGCCGCTGAGGTCGGGGACGAATTCCTGTGCCTCGTCGAATACGAAGAGCACGTACGGCTTGACTTTGAAGGACCGTTTTCGTCGTTGGAGGAACTCGCGGGCTAGGTCCACAACTAGCTCCTTGATGACGTAGGGATCCGATATCGAGATGCAGGTGAGCCGGGACTCCTTCTCAACTAGGTCTCTGATTCCCTGTATGTCGAGCCCTCCGGTAGTCCTCTTCTCCTTCTCCGCGCGCTTCAGATTGTCCAGTAGGGTTAGCCGGCTGGTGGCCCATGCGTATACTCCGCTTCGGTCTGAGATCTTGAACTCGTCGATGGCTGTTCGTCCCCACTCGTCGAGTTGTTTGATGAAATCCTCATCGATAGGTCTGGAGTCCGTCACCTCGTGGCCGGCCTTGTAGTCTACAAGCTCCTGGCGGATCCGGTCTAGGGCGTTGACATAGTGGGGCTTGTCCAAGCTCTCGTTTCGCTGCCTGTTGAGCTCGTCGAGAATGTCGCCAAATGTCGGGATCTTGGATTCAGGTTTGAGATAGTACGTGATCTTCTTCTGGCCAAATATTTTGGCGAAGACTTTCCGCACCCGGTCATCGTCCTCGTACTCGCGCGGTTTCACGACGCTGGCGTAGAACTGCTCTGCGTTGGTGACAGGGTTTTCGAGGATAATCTTGGAGGAGATCTTGTCCTCTGCAAACAAGTCCATGAGGAGGAAGGGATACTCGCTGGAAATGTCGAATACGATCACCTTGACCTCCGGTTGATGTATCAGCAATCTTCGTAGCACGTTTGAGAGGAGGTTCGACTTTCCGGCGCCGGTAAACGCGAAGATTCCGAAGTGGTATCGGACCATTGCCTCAAAGTCGAGATAGATCGGGATCTTCTCCTCCATGGACTCGAACATCTGGATCGTCCCGATTCTCGGGTCCTTGTAGGCGTCACTCGTCGTTGTCTTCGGGTTGAAGCCGAGCTTTGCCAGTATCCTCTGATTGTACATGTGGCTGATCATGTCGCGGCTAAGAATCTGGGCCTCGGCGGCTATGACCGGATATGTGAAGCCCTTCTCATACTTGGGCTCCGCACTGTCGTTGAGAATGAGATCGTAGTTGATGGGAAGGGCACTGATCTGAACCATCATGGTCGACTTGTCGCTTGTGTCCCAGTCTTTCACGGATTGTTGTATGATCTCGAACTGCATGGGGTAGTAGCTGTGCTCAGAGAGACCCTTCAGCCCGTAATGTTCTGGCCAGACCCGGGAAATCACCATCAGTGAATATCGATGATCCTTCGAATTTGATTTGAAATTTCGGACCGCGATGAGCATTCCTTCCTCGATAAGACCCATGGCATCCTTGTGGTACTCGACCTTTATCCTACACTCGTATCGGGCGGATATGCCTGTGAGCTCGTGGGTTGCGACTGGCATGAAAGCTGGTGTGACTGCGGCGAGGCGGGCCTTGAATCGGCCGTTGAAGTCTGTGAAGTATCTAGATGTTATCTCTTCGAGCACCCTCGATCTCGCTCCTTCGCTCCCGGAACGTGCTCATGTAGAATACAAAGTGTCGCAGCTTTGGATTGTTCATAAGCCATTTCCCGGTCGTGTCTATGATCTTTCGCATCTCTTCGTTGTGCCATTTGGCGACCTTGTCGGCGATGAATAGTGGTTTGTTATGGCCGAAGAGCTCAGGGACGCTGTTGCTCGTCATGGACCCGAGTGTGATCATGACGAGTTCCTGGATCGGATTCTTGACATGGTTGTCTTTGAAGATGATGGGTTGAACGGGTTCATCGGCGCTACCGTAGGAGTGGGCGAACTTTGTCGTAGTGTCCGGTCGAAAGTCGAAATCTGGGTAGACCAGCCGATCTAGGAGCAGTACGTTGCTTCTCAACTGTGGATCGTAGGCTGTCTGTGAGAGCTGAATGTAGCTCTTGAGAAACAAGCGTTCCGGCGTGATCTTGTTCCGTATAGCGCCTCCGACAAAGCCTGCCCTCTTCTCGAAGTCGGGGACTATCATCAAGAATGAGGAGTCGTACTCTATCAAGGACCACGGAACATGAATGGATTCATGGTTGAATACGCTGAGAGTCTGGAGCAACATTCGGTCAGTGTTGGGTATACGAGACAACTGCTCCTGGCTGAGGTCTGATCTCCATAGCCGGTTAGATACCATGACTGGAAGGACATGATTTTTGAAGTCCCTGGCCGCAGTATCCTTAGTCAACCCCAGAAGCAGGATTCGTTTCTTCCAGCATTCCTCGACCAAAAGGTCTAGCGTGAAAAGCGTAAGGAACGATAGATCCTGGGTCGTTAGCCAGTGTAGGTCTCCATTCTTCATTACTTGGAGCGGGTTCTGTTTTGGTTTTTCCTCGAACATTCTACGCCCGTAGGTTTCGACAAGCTTCCGGATTCGGGGCCAAGTCTTGTTATACCGCTCTCTGAGCGTATATGTTCCCGCGGATTCCTCCAGAAATCCCTCTTTGATCAGTTTCCCGAGGAACCGTTCGACGCGCTTCTGCCGATCATCCTCCTTGATTCTAAGCTTGGAATAGAGATCGGCTGATGTGAGGAAACCGGCTCGTTCGATCTCAAGGAGGCATCGGTATCGAAGGTAATCTCCGCGGGGCGGTGGAAGGTCGAGCGCGGGATTGTCCAAGTGATGTCTTGCATATGCGAGATCGTTGATGTCTATCGGTACGTCGTCGACTTCGAGCCCGACTAGCGCCCCGTTGCTCTTCCAGAGTTTTCTCCTAGATGTGTCATAGATGAGGCTGGCCAGCATCGTGGCCAGGCTTCTATCCAACAGGAGAATCCTTGGTCCATCCTCTTCCCGTGAGAGCCGGTAGGCGAGGTAGAATTCGGAAAACGTCATTATCCAGTTGGCAACCGTCGAGTTGTTCGCGATCGCTTCGTCCGTAAGCGGACGAGTTAGAGAAATCTCGGAGACCTCACCCGGCTGGATGAAGCTCTGGTCTATCTCCGGAACCTCGTTGACGTAGACCGGAACGCAACTCGACAGTGCGCGACCGCTCTTGAGAAAGTGATCCTCGTACTCAACTCTAGGAGGACTCTTCTGAGGATAGGTTATCGTCCCACGGGCAGCATAGGAGCCGCCGAAGAAGACCACCAGATCGAAGAGTGGACGGGCATAGTCGGTTCCGTCAACAGCCGCGAACGAGACCCGGTCGGTCCCGAAGAAACGCTTCGCCGTCTCATGGCACGATTCTGAGCTAAAGTCTGTTCTGATCAAACTTTCGAAGACTCGCTCATACATTCCCTCAAGCGTCTCGAATCGAGCGCGATATCCTTCGATCTGATCCGTGGCTCCGCTCTGAAGCAGAGTGCCAGCTCTCTCGATAGCAGAACTGAGTGAGGATGAAGCGGGAGCTATCTTCTCTACAGTAGACAAGATGTAATCGCGGTTGAGCCTGGGCCTATAAAGGTGGGACTCGTCACCGTAAGTTCCTTCGCGCACGCTCCTAATGATTATAGGAACGATCCTTTGGCAAGGCTTGACCAAATGGCACGAGGAAACAGCCACATGCTGGCGGGGAAGGTAGTGCTGTTCCTGCAGTTCGGATTCATTGTTTTCCTAATCTATGCTCTCTCTGCAGAATACCAGTCAAACCAGTTCCAGCAGAGCTGGATCTCGGTCAAAGCGTCTTGGCTGCAGTATCTTCTCAACGGCTACCTGGCGGCGGCTCTAATTGGAGTCTTCATTGGCGGAGCCTTTCTGCTCGTGGGGGACATTGTGAGGAATAGGAGGAGAAGAGGGGGCCTCAAAACAGTAGTCTAGCGTGAGGCCAGGGCGATACGTTCTATCTCGTCCCGCTTACGGACGGATGCGCTCTTCGGGTCCCTAGCTGCGGCGAGAATCAGTTCCTCAGCGAGGCACTCGTCGACCGTCCGAGGATTGTTGTGGGATGCCTGACGGGACAACTGGGTAATGTGTCGAAGAGAAATGTCAACTCTCCTCTGTGGGGCTATGTCTACTGAGATCGGATAGACGATTCCACCGTAGGCGATCCTAGTAACGTCCTCAGCAGGGGCCGCGTTCTCGATGGCTCGCACGATAATCTCGATAGGATTCTTGCCTGTACGGATAGCGATGATGTCCATGGCGTTCTTGACGATGCTGCTGGCGCGGGACTTGCCGCCGCCTGCTACCCCGGGTCGCATCATATCGTCGATTAGCCGTTCGACAACGTTGATGGTTGACTTTCGGAAGCGGGCGTGCTCGTGACGTCCACTGGTGTGCGGAAGGAGTATGGGTCTCGCGGAAATGTATCGTTTGAGCCCTGGGTCCTTTGCCTCAATGTCGGCTGTCGACCATTTGCCGAACACCTTAATCTCGGGAAGCTTCTTCAGATCTTTGCTCAAACGACCCAGCGTCTTGAGCTGTCCGTCTCCATCATTTTAAACGTTCGCGGAAACAGAACCTCTAATTCTTCGTGTTGACCCTTTTGATCCGGCCGGGGTTGCACGGGATGAAAGTTCTCTTCGTCTGTGACGGCAACATCTGCCGTAGCCCAATGGCTGAGGCGTTGCTGCGTCAGACTTTAGCTGAGAGGAGTATTGACGGGATCGAAGTATCATCCGGGGGTCTGGTTGCGAGCCCTTGGAGTAAAGCGCACTCGCAACTTCGTCGAGTACTCGGTCCCGCCTACCACCTTGTCGAGAATCGACCCTCGCAATCGCTAACCGAGGAACTCGTCGGTGGCTCGGATCTGATTTTGGGTATGGAGAACCGGCATGTTCGCCAGATTCTGGAAAAATATCCCAAGTCTCAAGGACGAGTTGACAAGATTACATCCTACGCTGGGAGAGATGGCGAAGTCAAGGACTTCCCCGATAGTGGATATGGAGACGTGTTTACCTGGCTTCGCCACTGCCACTCGATTATGCTTCCTTGCGTAGAGACTATCGCTGATAGATTGGTTCATGAGAGATAACTCGTCTGTCGCTTCTGGCAAAACGGGGAAGGTTGATTAGGAAAAGCGTCGTAGACTCATCCGGTTTGTTTGACCGTTACTGAAGTTCTCGAAAGACCTGCTCCCGAGAAGCCATCAATTCCAATCGAATCGCTACTCTCAGCGAGGCTTCTGCTTGAACCCGAGAACGTGAATGATCGTATCTATTTCCTGTCGGACATGAGTGGAGTTCTGAGCCTGTATTCCATGGACAAGATTGGGAGCATTCCAGAACCTCTGCTTCCAGGCGGGATGGCGCTTGTTAATCCACACTTGATGCCTGGCGACAACTACCACGTTATTCCCAAGCTGGGAAAAATCTTGGTCATGATCGATAAACTGGGCGATGAGAACTATCAGCCTAGTCTGATCCCTCTCAACGGTGGGATTCCTGAATCGCTGCTCGGGGACAAGTATCGAGATCAACAGATTGCCTGCGTGCATTTTGACAAGGACCGGAACATCGCTTACTTCTTCCGGGACAACCGGAAGACACCCGATATCGAATGCCTCAAAGTCAACATGGAGACCGGTGAGGTCAGCTCACTCGGGACAAGCATCTACGGGAACATCTGCAACGGAGTGAGCTCTGACCATTCGACCGTGATTCTTGCGGACAACTACACGGCAGGAGATGTCGTCCTGTACTATCGGAAGCCCGGTATGACGGAGAGGAGATTGCTCTACGGCGTTCCTCTCGAACAGAGGGAGGGAAAGCAGATTCCACCGAGTGGCATCGGTTGGTGCAGTTTCGTTGACAACGACAAGGGATTGTTATTCGCGTCAACTATCTTCCATGACAGCGGGGGTCTGACCTACCTCTCACTGGACAATCCATCCCAGCCAATCGACATTCCCGTGAAGGGGCTGCAGCATTCTGGTCAAGGAGAGATGGTCGGACTGCGGAAAGTTGAGGACAACCGGTTCGTCTTGGAGTACAATATCGATGGAGCTTCCTGGGCGTACGAAGGGGCGTTCCACGGAGGAGCATCACCAGCCTTCGAAGTAGGCCGGGTCCTGGTTGGGACCCCACCATTATCGGGTGGCGTGGTACTGGGTCTTGAATGGCAGGTAACGAATCATAATCCCCTGCAGGTCGAGTATGCTTTCGCTTTCACGAAAGCCAACAGCCCCTCACAGCTCTACCTCATCCCAAGCGGAGGAAAGTCTACGGCAACACGTCTCTCAAGCGAAAAGGTCCTTGGCATTCCGGATGAGTATCTTTCTCCCGGCGAAGATGCCAGCTATACATCGTTTGACGGACTGGAGGTTTCTGCAAGACTCTATCTCCCCTCCCCAAAACTCGGTTACAAGGGTCCGAGACCTCTGGTCGAATATGTTCACGGAGGGCCGCAAGGACAGGAGAGGCCGGATTTCACATGGTTCTCGATGCCCTTGATCCAGTACTTGACATTGAATGGTTTCGCGGTCTTCGTTCCAAACGTGCGAGGTAGTACGGGCTATGGTATGCGCTACATGAAGTGGGTGGACAAGGACTGGGGCGGAAAAGACGTGCTGGACCATATTGAAGGTCTCAAGCGTCTGGAGAAGGATTCCCGGATCGACTCGAGCCGCCGAGGCGTTGTTGGACGATCCTATGGTGGATATATGACGCTGACACTGGCGTCTAGACATCCAGAACTATGGAGGGCGGCCGTTGATATGTTCGGCCCATACGACCTGCCGGCTTGGATCTCGCGCATTCCACCGACCTGGCAGACCTTCTTCCGGCTGACTCTGGGAGATCCTGTGAAGGACCGGGACTTCCTAGTGGAGAGGTCGCCTAAGACCTACATGAGCCACTTGTCTAGTCCGTTGATGATTATTCAGGGAAAACATGATCCCCGAGTTCCAGAGCCAGAGTCTTCACAACTGGTAGAAGATCTACGGAAGGACGGCGTCAAGGTCGACTATCAAGTGTACGAAGATGAGGGGCACGACGTGCTACGGTTCAAGAACAGAGTACACTGCTACAACACCATTACGGAATTCTTCCGAAAGAATCTGGGAAACTAGACAAACAGGATCGAAGGCCCGTTGGGGCCTTAGTCATCAGTAGTTGGCAGCCATTCCTCTATGGAATCCTTAATCTGACCAGATTCTCCTGGAGATCCAGCTTTGACAGCGACATTTCGGGAGGGCGATCTGGTGCTTCTCTACCAAGACCCCAGACGACACTGGATTGCCAGAGCAGGTGAGGGCCGGTTCCATACGCATCGTGGATATCTTGATCTCAAAGACCTCGTAGGGATCGAGTCGGGAGTCTCAGTCAAGACCAGCCTGGGTCAATCACTTGCAGTATTCAATCCTCGACTTTCGGACTTGGTGGACTCCTTCGACAGGCCGACGCAAATACTGTATCCCAAGGACATTGGATATGCCCTCTACATGTTGGGCCTAAGGAATGAAGACAATGTCGTCGAAGTTGGGACCGGTAGCGGCGCATTGACCGCCGCAATCGCGCAATCAGTTGCGCCGGATGGGAGAGTCTACACGTACGAGAACCGAAGAGAATTCTTGAGGGCAGCCCAGAAGAATGTGGAGAAGGGAGGCTTGTCCCATCTGGTGACATTCAGGAACCTTGATCCCGCGGAGGGATTCTTGGAGAGGAACGCGGACGCGGCGGTCATCGATCTCGGCGATCCTTGGAAGATGGTAGCGCCTGCTTGGGAAGCGTTGGTAGGAGGCGGAATGCTGGCGGCATTCACCCCTACAGTGAATCAGCTGGAGAAGCTGGCTGAAGCTCTCAGGAAGAACATGTTTCTTGTCCTTGAGGCAGTCGAGCTCCTGGTGAGAGAGTTCAAGACCGAGACTGGAAAAGTGCGGCCAGAATCCCGGATGATCGGACACACAGCATACGTGACAATAGCACGAAAGGTCGCGTCGAAAGAATAAGCGTCTATATAGTGGGAAGACGAGGTGGCTGTTAGCCTTAGGATGGTCCAGTCATAAATGGGCACCGCAAGCTTCCGAGATTCAGAAGTTGGTAAGTTAGTCCGGGGGGCAGTGGTCATTATTGCGGCAGCCTTCATGATCCTCCCCGCCTACATCAACTATGAGCTGGGAATCACAAAGCAGGGACTAGACCCGGTCGTCTCGATGGCAATAAGCTTGCAATTGTTTGCCATTGGGATTATCCTGTTCATTGTTGCAGTGGGCAAAGAAAAATTTATGCCGAAGGCCCAGCCACAGTAGAACCCGGCCCAGAACAGCCCCTCCACCGGAGGTCTTTCGTGAGTATCTCTGATCTAGACGTTAGTTACGGGTTTCTCAGTATTCTTTTCCTCGTTGGGGCTGGGCTGCGGAGAGGAAACTCTCTGGGCCCACTCTTGGACGACTTCGATCAGTTGAAGTCGTAGGTCTTCGCCCTTGAGCTGGGATCTTCTCAGGGTTCGTATATTGTCCGCAAGCAGGACCGACCCGAGCACGTCCTTGGTCCATTTCTCGAAATCCCTGCGCCCTATGTGATATTCCAAAGCTTCGAGTGGGACGATCTTGAGAGCTCCCAAGAACTCTTCGATGGACGATGCCAATACTCCCGAGTACTGCCCGAGACCAGTGTCGAAATAGAATGACTTGTCTTGTGGGACTGCTATGACACCATCGACTGTGGTGCCTGCCTGTACCTTTGTGTTGGGCCAGAGCTTGCTGCCTGGCAGAATCTTTGCCCTCTCGCCGATGTTGCAACCCTGCCCGATGATCGCCCTGTCTATTGAGACATCATTCCCCACGATCGCCCTCTCCCCAATGATGGTCGATTTTACGGAACAGTTGTTGCCAATAACAGCTCTCTCGAAGACGATTCCAGACTCGAAGCTTGTCCCAGCTAGTAACTGCGCGTTCTCCTTCAACACTGTACCCGGCCGGATTTGGACGTCATCCCCGAGTGATGCGCCATTCTCGACCCAAGCGGGACCCCTGATCTCGGCTCTCCGACCGATCGTGACATCCCCTCTGGCAAACACGCCTTCGCCTGGATCTCCAATCATCCTTGCGTCCCGCGGCGGTTCCTTGACGAGGTTTCGTAAGACCCAGTTAACACCGCTCAAGTAGCCCTTCAACTCCCCAACATCAACCCAGAACGCATCTGATGCGTACCCGAAGAGATGTTGGCCTAGTCGCATAAGGTAGGGGAAGAGATCTTTCGCAAAGTCCCACCTCTCATTCTCGATATAGTCGACGACTTCAGGTTCGAGAATGTAGAAGCCTGTGCTGACGAGATTGCTCTGAGCAGTTCCAGCTGGAGGTTTCTCGACAAACTTCACTATCTCATCATGCTTATCGAGAACTGCTACGCCGTACGAGGACGGATCCTCAACAGTCGTCAGCGCGATCGACACCTCACCTCCATGGTTGGAATGGAAGTGCGCCATTTCCTGAAGCGGTATTTCGCTAATGACGTCCGACTGGACCACCATGAACGTATCGTCTAGGAGATGTGAGGCGAGCTTCAAACTGCCCGCAGTTCCAAACGTAACTCCATCCGGCTCAACCACATGGGTGATTCCTACTCCAAATTTCGACCCGGTTCCCACGTATCCCATAATCTGGTCCTTCAAATATCCCGGAATGATGATAATGTCCTGAAATCCACTCTTGACGAGGTGTGACAATACATAGTAGATGATCGGATTTGGACCCAGGGGAAGCATCGGCTTCGGCCGGGTGAATGTAAGAGGCTGGAGACGTGTCCCCTCTCCACCGGCCAAGACTACCGCCTTCAAGGTTCATGCGATCCAGACGTTAACGCGTCGCTAGTCGCATCTGGCCTCCCATAGCAACTTGGGATGGACATGTATAAAGTGGCTAGAGGAATATCAGAGAAAATCCTCCGCGATCATCTTCAGCCCACTGAGCTCGTCGGCTATCGAGCCGCTGCCGTCCGGGCTTGGGGCTATAACCGCGTAGGAAACTCCAAGCGATTCTAGCCGTTTCATCACATTCCTGTTCTCTCCTCGGTTGGACGAGAGCATGACTCTCCTCTCGCCTAATGGTGAGGTGTACTCTGATCTATCGGCTCTGGAATTGAGACCTATACGCACGCAGATCTCTTTCTTCTTCGACTCCGGGACGCTCTCTCTGAACTCCGAGACCAGTTTCGAAAACTTGTCGAGAGGTAGGACATTTGGGTGCCAAGCATCACCCAAGGTGGCGGCCCTTTTCATAGCAGCGTGGCTAGATCCTCCTATCCATATCGGGAGTTTCTGCTGGACGGGAGAGGGCTCAAAGACTGCGTCCTTGAATTTCTGACGGAGAACCATGCTTTCGAATTGGGTCCTTCCCGCCCACAGATCTTTGATCAGCCGAATCGACTCGTCCAGTCTCTTCCCCCGGCTGTGAAAGTTTGATCCGAGATATGAGAACTCGGTGTCATTCCAGCCAGCGCCCATCGCTAGTATGAGTCTTCCATTACTCAGATTGTCTATCGTTGCGAGCTGCTTGGCCACGATTATGGGATTCCTCATCGGTGTGATGAGGGACGAGATCCCCAGCCTCAGCCTCGTTGTCGCGGCGGCAAGATAGGCGAGGGTTGTGACGCTCTCGAAGATTCTCTCGTAAGGCGTCCCACTATTCTTCGGCATCAGGACATGGTCGGTACACCATATGGAATCGTATCCTTGCTTTTCCGCTTCAGCTGCAACCGTTCGGAGTGCCTCAACGGAACTGCTCTCGCCGTAATTCGGAACGCATACTCCTAGCTTCATTCTCAGGTTTGATTGGAATTTCGACTCCGCTTAAGACTGTCTAGGGACAGACGCGCCGGAAGAATGAACCGTTAGTGGTGGCTTTCCAGATTAGAGAAGCTTGGACAACCGGTCCGTTACTTCTCTCAGCCGGTCTTTGTACGGGTCCATCTTCGACGGACTGGACCTTGCCAAGTCTTCGAAGTAGGAGACGTAATCCCGCATCTCGCTAACCATCGATTCAACAGAGGTGGGTCTCTGGCCGAACGGAAATC
>Ga0209761_1000431_pt1 | contig 25212 bp, 27 predicted proteins | sample GraSoi013_1_40cm_4_FD_185818 | JGI IMG/M metagenome (GOLD analysis project Ga0209761, IMG submission 185818) | Grasslands soil microbial communities from the Angelo Coastal Reserve, California, USA - Sample 09_25_2013_1_40cm (SPAdes) (version 2) | ecosystem: Environmental > Terrestrial > Soil >...
AGATCAACTTCTGGTGGCTCATTTTCAACTATCGTATCCAACACTGCTACTACTGCAACAACATATTCTGATACCGGGCTTGCATCTGCAACACAGTACACCTACAGGGTATCAGCAATTAATTCTGCAGGAACTGGCTCTCCCTCTAACACTGGTTCTGCAACTACATTGACACAAACATTACCAAGTGACGATACATTCTCTCTTGTTTCAGTCTCAAAAGCTGTTCGCAGCCAAACTTGTCAGTTAACAGGGTCAAAGGGCTGGATTTGCAGTATAACGACAACATATGTCCAACCCCCATTACTAGGCAGTGCTACCGTTTATCTTGAACAGGGAGGTTCTGAGACAAGCCTTGGAAGTATAACAAATAGTGGAACGATTAACAATATCCCAAGGGATGTTGACATAAAGATTATAGTTTCAGGTGGATTCCAGCCCATAACAAAGTTAATTCACACGCCGGTTTCACAAACCAATTATGCTTATACCTGTACAGTAGATGGTTGTAATTTTACACCTGACAGCTCCTCTAATACTGCTACACCTGCGCCCACATCTCCTGGTTCACCAACTGGATTAACAGCTACTACAGTTTCCTCATCACAAATCGATCTAAGCTGGACTGCACCTTCTGGTACGATATCAGGGTATGCAATTGAGAGATCAACTTCTGGTGGCTCATTTTCAACTATCGTATCCAACACTGCTACTACTGCAACAACATATTCTGATACCGGGCTTGCATCTGCAACACAGTACACCTACAGGGTATCAGCAATTAATTCTGCAGGAACTGGCTCTCCCTCTAACACTGGTTCTGCAACTACATTGACACAAACATTACCAAGTGACGATACATTCTCTCTTGTTTCAGTCTCAAAAGCTGTTCGCAGCCAAACTTGTCAGTTAACAGGGTCAAAGGGCTGGATTTGCAGTATAACGACAACATATGTCCAACCCCCATTACTAGGCAGTGCTACCGTTTATCTTGAACAGGGAGGTTCTGAGACAAGCCTTGGAAGTATAACAAATAGTGGAACGATTAACAATATCCCAAGGGATGTTGACATAAAGATTATAGTTTCAGGTGGATTCCAGCCCATAACAAAGTTAATTCACACGCCGGTTTCACAAACCAATTATGTTTATACCTGTACAGTAGATGGTTGTAATTTTACACCTTGATAATATAATTACAATTTAGCAGATAAATCAATATAGGTAGCGTTTGCTCAGACTAATTGAGTTGACGAAAAGCGAATACGAAAAATTACTTAAGAAGATACAGGATAAGGTATCTGAAACAAGGAAAGTCTCCACTTCTAGATTTGAACTTCCAAAAGCGGACATTATGTGGCAGGGAAACAGGACGTTCTTTAGAAACTTTGCCGAGTTTCCCAAGGTTCTTCGAAGAGATCCTGAAAAGGTTCTCCAATACCTATCAAAGGAATTTGCAACTCCTGCCCAATATACTGGTGATAAGGCTGTCTTCGTAGGTAAGAAAGAACCACACGAGTTTACTTCACTACTGGCTATATACTTAAAGGAATATGTGGAGTGTCCAACCTGCAAAAGTCCTGATACGAGGGTAGAGAAGTTAAACAGGGTTACTTTTCTTATATGCGAAGCCTGTGGAGCTAAATCACCTCTCAAGGGTCAATACGCATAATGCCGTTTGCCGTAAGAATGGTCAACTATCAGCGTAGTAGAATGCTGAACATATGCGACGTAGATTTGGTAGGAAGAACAGTGAGGGAATCCGAATTAACTTTGAATATCAGTAGGAGTTATTTTGCAGAACGTATTGTTGAAGATAAAGAAGCGGAGGATCTACTGAAAAAATCTTCAATAATTAACATGGCAGGAAAAGAAACAATTGCGCTTTCGATAAAAATAGGAGTAGGATCTTCAAAAGGAGTAAAAGAAATTGATGGAATTCCGTTTCTTTTGGTTTTCAAGTTTTAAAAATACAACAATTATATACGCACTGAACTGATCGTTCACTGAGACTTTTGGGTAAGCGCAAAGTACTAAGCGAAAGTGAACTAAAAGAAATGAAGTTACCTGAAGAAGGTGAGTTACTTGGAAGAGTAATCAAACTTTTGGGCAGCGATCACGTTCTGGTAAAATGTTCAGATGATAAAACAAGGATGGGTAGAATCCGTGGAAAACTAAAGCGAAAAATCTGGATTCGTGATAATGATGTCGTAACTATAGCTCCGTGGGATTTTAGAGCAGATGACCGAGGTGATATCACATGGAGATACACACTATCACAAGTAGACTGGTTAAAGGAAAACGGATATCTTCCAAAGGACTTCTAGCGTAGTAACCGATTTTACCAAGTCAGTTTAATTGATAATGTTGTCTGATGATATCCAAGAGAGATTAGAAAAGAAGATAGAAGATAGACTTGTTCAGAAGGATAGAGAAAAAAAAACCGAAAAGGACATCTTTAACAAAAACAAGGTGATCAGTGAGGTCCTTGACAAATCTACCATCATGACTCTTTCGGGGATGATAAATGATGGAACCTTATCATACGTGAACGGAGCTGTAGGCTCTGGAAAGGAGTCCAAAATATATTGGGGGGTAGATCCGTCATGTAACGATCTTGCAATAAAAATATACCTAGTTACTACATCGAACTTTAAAAAAAGAATGCACTATTTGATAGGTGACCACAGATTTACTCGTATGAAGAAGGGTACTAGAAATATGGTCGCGCTTTGGACAAGAAAGGAATTTGATATTTTGAACCAGTGTCTTAAATCTGGAATTCCTTGTGTAAAGCCAATAACTGTTAATAAAAATGTCGTTGTATTAGAATTTGTAGGAAAGGACGGAGTTCCTTCACCAACGTTAGTGGAGGCTGAAGTTGATTACGACGATTATGAAAATGCGGTAAAGATTATTTCAGATTTATATCGTAGAGCAAAAATAGTTCATGCGGACCTGTCTGAGTATAATATCCTTAAAACTGATAAGGGACTGGTAGTGTTCGATTTTGGATCTGCGGTAGATATAAGACATCCCAATGCAAAAGAATTTCTTGAAAGAGATATTAGGAATATAACTAAATTCTTCGTCAAGAGAGGTTTAACAGTGGAAAATCCCATTGATGTGTTTGAGAGGCTAATCAAATGATTTTTGAAAAAACAATTATGATTCCCCTTGACAGAGTAGGAGTTTTGATAGGAAAGTCAGGAAAAATCAAGGCCAAGATAGAAAAAATATGCCTAGTCTCTCTATTGATTGATGGTCAGACAGGTGAGATTATCATAAGCGGAACAGGCGATGTTGAAAGTATGATGCCGTTTAAGGCTGAAGAGATGGTTATGGCTATAGGGAGAGGATTTTCAGCAGAAAAAGCTATGCGTCTGTTAGAAGGTGAAAACTCCTTACATATAATTGATTTACGCGAATTTGCCGGTAAATCCTCATCGCAAATTGAAAGAATACGGGGTAGAATAATAGGCGAAGGTGGACGAGTGAGAAAAAATGTTGAAGAACTCAGTGGTGCAAGTATATCTGTATACGGCCGTACGGTAGCAATAATTGGAGAAGGAAGACAACTACGGTCTGCCGTCCATGCAATATCTTCGCTTTCAAGCGGCAGTACCCATGGAAAAGTTTACAATGACCTTCAGGATTCAAGAAGGAAACAGAAAATAGAGAAATTGCAGCTTTGGGAGGGTGAAAATGTCTTCAAGTAAGGAAATTTTCAGTCAAATTTCTCCAAGTGAGTTCTTTTACAGGAATAGAGACCTAGCTGGCTTTAGTAACCCGACAAGATCACTATATACTTCCGTAAGAGAATTTGTAGAAAATTCGCTTGATGCTTGCGACCAGAAGCGAATTTTGCCTGATATCCATCTTTCAATAAAAGCAGTGGATTCCGAACAACCTGATCCTAAGCACTATGTGCTAACTGTCAAAGACAATGGTCCTGGTGTAGATCCTAAACATATCCCGCTTGCGTTTGGTACAGTTCTATATGGCTCTAAATTCGGTTTAAAACAAGCTAGAGGAATGTTTGGTCTGGGCGCAACCATGGCCATATTGTATGGTCAAATCACGACCAATAAGCCCGTGACCGTAAAAAGTTGTGCTGATGGAAAAACTCTTGATGAATTTGTGATGCTACTTGATATTCAGAAAAACAAACCTGTAATATTGAAACATACAACAAAGGAAGCAGCCAAATCCGGTCTCTCAGTGAGCATAGTTCTTGAGGGAGATTATTCTAAAGCCGGAACAAAAATACGAGATTATGTATCTCAAACATCTCTGATTACTCCATATGCTTCTATAACATTTGAAGATCCTAGCGGCGAAAAATTCCATTACCCTCGAATCGTGAAGGAAATGCCTCCACCTCCCACAGCCATCAAACCTCACTCCCATGGCGTTGATGTTGAAACGCTCAGAAGGATGATCGTTGATACTCATTACCAGATTCCCGCTGTAGATAATAAAATGATAGAAAAGGTTAGAAAAGAATTAGGAATGCAAAAGAAAAATTCGTCTCCTAAAGATATATTTAATAGAGCAGAGAAGCGGTGGGCTGACCTATCAAGGCCTGTAAGAACAATAATAGCAGTTATGTCTTTCATGAATATTGATTTTGAGAGATTAAGGAAGATAAGAATTGATGACGTAGACGTCGCAAACAAGAAAATTGCATACTGGGATTTTGGTGAGTCACAGTCTCACATTGTAGAGGTCGATCCTGAAAGTACTTACTACAAGCAACTTGCAAACACAGTACAAGGTGAGACACTCCTTACGTTCTTAACAAAAAGATTTCAGAGGGTGGGTCCTACGACGGCAGAAAAATTCTGTGAATTCGCTAAATTCAAGTCAGAGAAAAGAATAGGTAGTATGACAAACGAGGAATTGGTTAAGTTAGCTGATGCATTACAGAAGTTTGATGAATTTCTGGCACCGGACCCTAGCTGTTTGGCACCTCTGGGAGAAGAACCTTTGTCCAAAGGAATAATAAAATTTTTTAATCCGGAATTCGCGGCAGTAATTCAACGCAACGCTTCAGCCTATTCTGGATTCCCATTTATTGTTGAAATGGGAATTGCCTATGGGGGAGATATACCGCCCGCGGGACTCAAAGTCTACCGATTTGCTAATCGTATCCCGCTTCTTTATGATGAAGGAAGCGATGTCGTCTTGAAAGTGATTAACGAAACCGACTGGAGTAGGTATAAGGTGAAAGGTGATCCTCCTCTTGTACTTGTATCTCATATTTGTTCAACCAGAATTCCATATAAAACGGTGGGGAAAGAAAATGTGGCTGACAGACCAGAGCTAGAACGGGAATTAAAGAACGCATTACAATATCTGGCAAGAAAACTTGCCGTTCATATGTCAAGACAAGGGATAGCTGAAATGGCAAAAAAGAGAGCTAATCTTTATGCCAAGTATGTGCCTTTGATTGCGCAGTTTGCTACAGAATTATCTGGAAAGAAAAAAGAACCAAATTATAAACAGCTCGTAAGGATGGGAAGTGAGATTGAAGAACAAATCTAGTAGAACGAAAACCGCTGAAGCAAGAAAACAGAGATTACTCTCACTCTTAGAAAAACATGGTCTTGGCATCTATGAAGACCTGGACAAGGGTAAATTCCCGCAATTTGTCGTGCCAAGCAGATCTGTTAACAATATTGTTTATGACAAAAAGCTCAGACAGTATATTCTTGGTAGTGCTAATTCAGTAAGAAGCGCGAGAAACATGTCACAGCTCCGTTCTTACACGCAACTTGCATGGCTTGCCTTTTTCGTGAACAGATTAGTAAAGGAAGGCAAGTCGTCTACGTTAAGAGACATCTATTATTCGTCTCAAGCATTTAGCATAGATTTTGAAGATCAGCCAGAATCAGACAATATTATAGTGGATTTAGAAGCTGTCCTGGCAAGTCCCCGTGAAGAGTTTCACATATTTCCTGAGGAGAGAAGCAGCGTTTTTGGAGATTTGACAATCGAATATACAGTACCAGGATACGAAGGAAAAAGAGTCAATCTTTCAGATCACCCGGATGGTTACCTGATAGGTCCAAGTCTGAGTAGCGCAGAACTAGTCGATACAAATGCGGAATTGGTTATTGCAATTGAGAAGGGAGGTCTCTTTACTAGGTTTGTGGAGGAAAATGTTCACAAGAAATTTAAAGCCATAATAGTGGACACGGCGGGGCAAGCACCCCGTTCTACTAGGAACCTTCTCCGAAGGCTCAACAATGAACTAAGTCTACCCGTAGTTATTCTGGCTGACGGTGATGTATATGGAGAACACATTGCAATGGTTATCAAATCGGGCTCAGCAAATGCAGCACATTTAAGAGAACTGACCGTACCTGATGCGAAGTGGTTGGGAGTTTGGGCAACCGACATTGAAAAGTATAAGCTCCCAACCATTCCAATGACTGAGGCTGACATCAAAAGAATTTATGATTTACAAAAAGATCCAAGATATCAGGAAGGAATATGGAAAAAACAGCTGGAGGCTTTCCTTAAACTCAAAAGAAAAGCAGAACTTGAGGCATTCTCAAAGTATGGGCTGACTAATATTACTGATAAGTACCTACCTGCAAAACTTGAGGAATCAAAGAGTTTATAGTTTCTTTATTCTCAAGGTCAATACTCCGTTTCTGTACTTGAAGTCATGTATTCCCATGTCAGGGGTTGCTTCAATTGGGACTTCCTTCGAAAAGTGTCCTGATCCCCTTATGTACAGGATGCCATCTATCAATCTGACTGTGATTTGATCCTCAGGTCCTGGTACCTCTGCTACGAATACTATTTCCTTGTCCCCTTTTATGAGGTCATAGACCCAGTTCTTTGAATCAACTTCTTTAGCTGCGTACTGCGGTTGGCTTTCCTTAGTCATTGTCTTGAGAACTCTAACCCAGTAAATCATTATGGCTGCAGTTATTCCTATGAGGATAAAACTAACGAATCCTTGTGATGACCGTAATGACAGAATGTATACTACGCCCAAAAATAACAATACCATTAGAGGGATTATAAAATCAAATGACTTATCATTGGAGTATCTACTTTTGTAGCTCGTCAACCTGTTCTGTATAACCAACTATTTCTCCAAATATAAACACTCGTAGTAATTTATGAGAATTCAAAAAGTCGTGCAATCAAATTTGTTCAGATCTCAGTACAGCGAAAACTAACTGGGTCTGAGAACTATGTGGTTTCCCACCTCTTGAACAAGTCATGCTCAATACCAAACTGGTCAAGACATTTACCTATTACATGATTTACGATATCGTCCACACTTTTAGGCTTGTTATAAAATCCTGGCGTTGCCGGAAGAATCACAACCCCTATCCTCGCAAGTTTTACCATATTCTCTAGGTGAATACTCGTTAACGGTGTTTCTCTTGGAACTATTACAAGTTTTCGTGATTCTTTTATTGTTACACCGGCGGCACGAGCCACGAGAGTCTCCTCATAACCATTTGCTATACTTGAAAGAGTTTTCATGCTACAAGGAATAATTATCATCCCATCTGTTTTGTGAGTACCACTAGAAACGCTCGCAGCCATATTGGAATCATCAGAATAATGACTTGCTAATGACCTTACATATTTGAAATCGTAATCAGTTTCAAGGGTAAGACACTTTTTTCCCCATTCTGTCATTATCAAGTGAACAACAACCTTGTATCTCTTTAATACCTCCAGCATTCTTACGCCATACAGCATTCCAGAGCTTCCGGTTAGTCCAACTACTAGCCTCATATTAAAACTCCTTATACTCTATATTTAATTTCAGCTATAATTTGGCATCTTTAATTATGAGAAATTTTGTCTCAATAATTATGAGTGCGAACCCAGATACCATGGAAGAAAAGCTTGCTTCAGAGCTTAGACTATCTTCTCTACAAGCAAAGATCTTTGTTCTTGTGGTAAAAAAGGGAAAAATGTCTGCAAGAGATATGGCAGAAAATCTTTGCATAACCGAAGCAGAGGCAAAACAAATAGCACAAAGTCTAATTGACTTGGGTGGATTTATTGACATAACAAAGACTGAATACGAATCAACACATCCGAGGTTTGCCGTAGTCAATATGTATAGAAGAATGTGCGAAAGAGAAAAGATACCGTTTAAGAAGAATCTTTTGGTAGACAACATTTCAATTGCTCTTGAAAAACCGTATGATGATGCAAGAACTAAATAGACCAAAATATGGAGTAGGAACGATGTCATCTGATAAAGATTCATGTACACACGAAATAGTTTACTTTGGAGTAACAAATCTAAATTATGAGAGGAAAACTATAGGTTCTGTTGACATATGGCGATGTGTAAAGTGCAAGAAGATATTTTGTGAGGAGAAACAATTGGGAATAGAAAGTATAGTCGATTATGTTGGCATGCCAAAGATATCCTCGGATCAGAAATGGGCTGTTCTTTTATGCAACCTAAAAAAACATAAAGAGAAATGGAAACTTGTTAAGATAAAGAAAGACGATGAGATTCAGCACGAATGCTTGGATGAAAAAATCACGACGCTAAAGGTACAAGATTTCAAAATTCAGGATGACAAACATTGGAATTTCTTAATAGAAAACTCTGTCAACAAGGCAGTAGAGATCTAGTTACGATATGGATATGCAGATTCATATTAATAATGTTCATGGGAGTCAGATGGCGGCCAAAATAACCGGCACTTTTACTATTGACAATCACACATTCAAATTTAGTGCTATAGCCTTTGGAAGGATAGGCGGGCATAATATAGGAGCAAAAATTTCTAAATCAGCTGAAAAGGGGCTTGCTAAGCTTGGCTATGACATAAATGAGATAATAAACGAGTTGCAACAGAAACTTGTGAAGGGCGACATTACTCTTCCTGAAGGAATCAAAAAAGAATCTTTTGCAGACGGCTAGAACTGAGCTTCTTCTAATGCCTTATGGCAAGTGCAGCCTCGTTGTTGAGGAATAAAGTCTAGCACCAATCCGAGCATCTTTTTTGTAGTTTGGACATTTTTTGATAGCGTTTCTAAAACTTCCTTTGCACTAACTGGCTTATCTGCCCATACATCATAGTCGGTTACTGTTGAAATTGAAACATAACACATCTGTGCCTCCCTAGCTAGTTGACATTCGGGAACAAGCGTCATTCCTATTATGTCGGCTCTAACTATATTCTTATAGAAATTTGACTCAGCCCTAGTTGAAAACCTTGGTCCTTCAATACAAACATACGTCGCATCTTTTTTGATATGAAGGTTAATTGTTTTAGCAGCGTTGCTAACGGCATTTTGAAGATCTGGACAGAACGGATCCGCTACTGATATGTGAATTACTTTTGCATCTTCGAAGAATGTGTATTTTCTTGACTTTGTAAAATCTATGAACTGTGATGGGAGAACAAAATCTCCAGGTTTTAGATCTTGCCGTAGACTTCCGACAGCCGAAGGTGCAATAACTCTCTTAATCCCCATCTCTTTGAATGCCCAAATATTTGCTCTAAAGTTGATAAGATGCGGAGGAATGGTGTGCTTCTTACCATGCCTTGGCATAAAGGCAACTTTTTTTCCTTTATAGACACCTACCGTTATGGAGTCAGAGGTTTTTCCAAAAGGTGTCTCTACGGTGATCTCTTTGCCCTCGCTCAACAGTCCTGGATCATAGACACCCGTTCCACCAAAAATACCAATTTCTGCCTGTTCTATCAATATTTCACCAATGACTCGTATCTGTAATTCTTTATAGCTTTGGATCCTTTCAGATCAGTTAATTCAATAATAAAAGCAAAACCAGCAACCTTGCCTCCTATCTTCTCGATTAGTTTTGCAGCGGCTTTAGCTGTTCCGCCCGTTGCAAGTAAATCATCACATACGAGAACTCTCTGGCCCTTCTTAACCGCATCATTCTGAATTTCCATTGTTGCAGTTCCGTACTCTATGCTATATGTTATCTTGCTAGTGGCACCAGGCAATTTTCCCTGTTTCCTAATCATTATCATTCCTTTGTTATATCTAAGTGCTAACGCACATGACAACGGAAATCCACGAGATTCTATGCCTGCAAATATGTCCACATCGTTTGGATGAATAATCCTGGCGAATTCATCAACTACAAGAGAAAGCGCAGCGGGATCTTTTAGAAGAGGACCAATGTCTCTGAATAGAATCCCTTTCTTAGGAAAATCAGGTATCTCTGCAATCTTCTCTTTAAGGTTCACAGATGGTTCACAAAGGGTGGATATAAAAAATATTTCTTACACAAATTCTATTGAATTGTTATCCCGATAGAGGCTTTTCCAGTAATGGATGAAGCCAGTATAGTGTAGCTTCCAGGGTTGGTGACTAGGGGGATCTTCCATACTGTGCTGTACTCGCCTCTGTTTGTTGAGCTTATCTGGAGGCTTACAATCTGAGTATTGTTTGATCCAAGCACTTTGACATTCAGATCCGTTGAAATTCCAGCATCTGTTCCGGAAATCACCATATTGTCTCCTCTAGAATAAATTGCAGGATCCTTATCCAGATGTATGGATATTCCTTGAGTAGTTGACTTTACGGTAATGGACAAACTCTTATGGTTCATGCCGCACGTTGCATCGATTGTCCAACTTCCTGGATGAGCATCTCCAGGTATTCTGAAATCAAATGATGAAAAATGACCAGTTTTATCGCTAAATGTTTGTATTGATTTTACACTCTCTCCATTCGGGTCAGTTAGGCTTAGACGAATGATCGTGTTTGCATTGGCGGTTCCAATGATGATGATACTATCAGCCGGCACGTACACATTTTTCACACTTTGAAGTGATACTTGGCCGCAACCTAAGGGAAGGCCAACTGAAAACTGCGTGACTACCTTGTCGTTTCCTCTAGTTATGACTGCGGAATAAACACCTGGCGTATACGACGTTAAATTAAATGAGTAAGTGGCGAATCCGTCCGTTCCAAGTGAAACGGTATCAGCAAATTTTTGTATGTCAGAAGGATTTACTATTATAAGATTAAGTGTTGAAGATGGCGGTCCAGAAATATTGACTACCGGCTTGTCTGTGTAAAGATAATTCAATCTATCCAAGCTTACAGTGAGCTGTTCCACAATATCTTGACCTACTCCAAAATAGAGTGGTACTTGATCGCTTCCTTGCGTTACAGTAATGACATAGGTACCTTTGATTGCAGAATCGCTCAATGTGTAATTAAGCGATATCTTACCACCTGATGTTACGTTCACATCCTTTGCAAAAATAGAACGTCCTGCAGGATCTTTTATTACAAAAGATACAATATGATTAGAAATCGCAGTGCCGTTTATTACTACTGTCTGTCCTGGGTCATATTTTTGTTGTAAGGTTGAAACATAAATTTGGTGAGTTGAAACGACACTGTACTGTTTGGAGACATGATTTTTTCCATCTGAAACTGATACAGTATACTTACCAAAGGTTCCGTCAATAGGTACAGTGTTTGAGATAGAATATTTGCCATCCTTTCCGGCCTTGGCCGTGAAGGTGGTGATAGCATTACCGCTTGAATCTAATAAGGCAATAGTAAGAGTACTTCCAGGATTGGTTGTACCTGTAATCATTTTTGTATCTCCTCTATGCCAAGTAGGATCTACATTTACAGTTAGGGGTACGTTCTGTATGAGAACATGAGTTTGTGGGGCTGGCACTATATTTGTCGTAAATGTCTTTTGATTTCCTTGCTGATCTTTCAGAAGGAGAGCGGTACTGCCAGGTTGTTGGGTGTCTGGTATCCTACTAGTAACAACAAAGTTTCCTTTTTCGTCGGAGGCAAAGGAATCTATCTTCCCACCTCCTATATACAAGTCAAGAGCAGCCGACGGTGAAAAACCCTGACCAACAACACGGATATCGTAGCCAGGACTAGGAGTGGAGGGAATAATTCTAAACGCTGATGTGTCAAGTATTCCCAGGCTCCCTTGCATCCCATATTGATTCCCAGTTTGTTGTTGATTTCCTATCTGTCCAGAACCTAATTCATTATTATTTACATCAAGAGCTTTCCATGCTAGAGATGGGCTTTGTTGATCTGTTTTAATTTCGAGTGTTGCGGATTCTCCAGGTTTTATAGGATTAGAAGAAATAAAAGCTACTGCGGTTGGAGATGTCTTCTTTCCGATCCAGCCATTTTCAAGCTTGAACGATTTGAAATTACCATTCTTTACCTCCAGTATGAATGAAGATATATCCGACGTGCTGCCGGCATTATTGTTAACCTGGAGTACATCTCTGCCTCCTGCATTAGTCGAAGTCACCGTAACAAAATCTGATATGCCTTCTGCTTGTGGGAGCACATATGTGGCAAATGAACCAGTAAGGAGTAAGGCAAAAAGGATGACTGATTTTAATAACACTTTTCTCATAAACAGAAAAAATCAGCCTCTCAATTAAATCTTAATTAGGAATTATTCTTTTTGAGCCGTATCTCTAGTATAACTTATGAGTAAAGTAGAAATCCTAAGGATACCGGTTCCCTCGCTCTATCGCGTATAGGGTATAGTCGTTTGAGACACGAGGTTCTGATTTTGTCTTATTCGTTCTGCTATTAGCCTGTACAATGATCTGAACTGGTCTTTTGTCTTGTCAGACAAAAAGTCGGTCTCTCCTAAGGAAATCTTCTCACAAATGTATCTGCAGATCTCCTCTCTGTCAAACTTTTCCCAGCCCAGATGGTGATTTTCTTTCCAAATCTCATTTAGATTGTCAATTATGCTTTTCTTTCCCTTACTTGAAACAACATCCTTGGTTAGAGCCTTATATCCCTCCTTTCTCAATTTTATTTCGTATGTCTGGTTTACCGCAAAAAGGTAGTCATCCTCTATCAACAAGTCTTCCAAGAATTGCTTGGGCTGCCCTGAAAGCTCAAAGAATATCATTTGTACTGACTTGAATCCGTTTGATTGTAGCTGCGTAGCGATCTGTCTTGATTCTTCAGTGTTGTCTAGCAAAACAAACGTATCATAGCCATGATTCCTATAAAATGTGGCTAAAGACATTACAGAATTCTTGTTGAAGGCGGCAACTATGTTTAATGGATTCATCGATAGGTTAGGGTCTTTTAAGAACTTGTCAAATGCATTAAGATACATGCAATCCGATATTGTTTCAACAATAATTACTGGTCTTGAGTTGAAGCCTATCTGTCTATCCATTATGGATTCAACAATGCCCCGTGACAGGCCATACAATATTGGAATTAGAGTCTGCTCATCTGCGTTCCAATAGTCATAATAAATGCGACTCAGGTGCTTTCTCTTATCAAGCTCCACTACAAGTAGATTGCCCTGCGTATAATCGAATATCATGAAAGGTGAATGAGTAGCATAAAGTATCTGATTCGAGCCCGCTAGACCTTTTAGAAGATCTGATATTCCTCTCTGTTGAGCTGGATGCAAGTTTCGCGCGGGTTCATCAAGTAATAATATTGCTTCTTTTAGCTCTGCTTTCTGGGTCTCTGCAGCAAAATTTACGATAAACGAAAATGTCCACTTGAATCCTTCCGCTCTCCTATTTAAGAGCCCGGTGTTTGTAACTGTGCCATCTTTGTGAACATCCGATATGACAACACTCAATACATTTCCTGGATTCCATCTAAGCTCGACGTGAATCGGATCACCCTTCCATGCTGGATTAAGTCTGTCGCTGAGTTTTCTGCTTGCAGTGTGCAAGAGTTTTATCAACCTTGAGGGGCTATTCTGAACCTCCTCAAGTTTGTCTACATCGAGCTCAGCCAGATAAAATAGGTTCATCACAGTCTCCGCTTTATCAAATTCTTCTACATACTCGAGTCCTTTTGGTCTGATCCCTTTTGTTTCTCTGAGGAATTCCTCAAGATCAATATTTCCAAGTATCTTCTTGTAATCAGAAAAGTAAACAAAACGAGGGTGTAGTCTGTCCTCGATAAAATTTTCTAACGCAGATCGCTCGCTTGTTCCTACGAGCAAATTATCAAATATACTGTCTAGGTCTTGGTAGATCTTCTTCCACTCAGAAATTACTTTTTGTTCTTCAGAAGCAATCAAGTAAACATTGTTATTAAACTCGGCCATCATATTCATAAAGACATCCCTTGTCCTAGGTGGCGGATAACTTAGAAATTTTGTATCTAGCCTGATTTTTACGGGATTTGGCATGGATGCTACAAAATCCTGTATTCTATCCACAAAGTTTTCCCAGGAATTAAGCCTCTTGCTTGCCTCTCCACTTATTTTTATCTCTCCAAAGTCGTACTGTACCTTAGCATTTTTGTTGGATCTGTAAATCCTGACTCTTCTTATATCTTGTAAATTTGGGAATTTTTCTTGAATTAAGGCAGTTTCTTTCTCACTTAGCTCAAAGTTGCCTTCGACTAGGTTTAATTCCGACTTGAGTTCTCCCGACATTTCATCACAGAGATCTAATTCTGAGACCTTTGCATCTTTGTTAAGCAACGTAAGAGCTTCAAGGATCGCCGTCTTGCCACTCTCGTTCTTGCCTACAAATGCAGCCAGATCTCCAACTTTGATTTCGCCAGAATCATGAATACAACGAAAAGCACGAACTCTAAATTTCCTTAGTCGCATCTAGCCGCTATTGCCGAATCTATGATTTAACTCATTCGTCAAAATTATCATGGAGTTGATTTTTTCCACCAAATAGATATAAGGGAACTAGGGCGGTTAGATTACAAAATGGCAGTCAAAAAAATTGCTTACCTCGTTTTTGTATTTCCCGTTATCATATCAATTATACTTGGCGGATACGTTCTATCTGATGTTTTAGGGCAACCAGATAGACAGCTAAACATGTGGCAGTTCAAGTTCAACACCCAGCCTGTTCAAGAAGGTGATAAGAGCATCAGAATCCTAAATCTTCTTAATTCATACAATACATCGACACCATTGAATCTTACCATTAGAGTCAATGACACAGCTTTCGACTGCGGAGATTTGTATATCACAATATATGACTTGAATATTTCACCAAACCAAGTAGTAGCTCAGAACGCCTACTTTTCACAATGCTTTGCTGAAAACAATTCGTCTCTCCCAATTAATGACGTATTCTCACACCCTGTGGTTAAACCTGGCTCATACGAGGTCATGGCAGAAATGAAAGATAAGACAAATCAGAATAGCATAAAGGTAACAGCCAACTTTAGAGTCCAGTAACCAAATTATATGTTATTATATTGCGTTTGTCATCCTATTCATGAGGAATAACGTTATTGTTATTGAAGGGCAATTATGGCTAAAAAAAAGGAAAAGAGATTAGCAAAGAAAGTAGTAGAAAAAAAGAGGCCTCCCAAGGCAGACAAGAAAAAAAGTCTACCTGAGAAGAAAAAGAAATCTGACAGTCCAGAAGAAGATATCGAAGAGATTTCAGAAAAGGAGATAGAGAATTTCCAGATAGAAGGAATAGACATGGAAAAGCTCAAAACGACGGTCTTGGACAGAGTCGCAAAACGAGGAGATGATGGAATTTTTCAAAGCGAACTATGGAAGAAACTCAAACTATCTAGCAGAGACGGATCAAGACTTGCTCTAAAGCTTGAAAGGCAACATCTAATCAAACGCGAGAAGGTTTTGGAAAGTGGACGCTGGACCTATAAATTAAAAATTGCCCACTTCCCAGTAAGTACACAGTCAATCGAGTCTGCTCCATGTCTCATATGTCCAGTAGAACAAAAGTGTACACTTGAAGGAGAGATTAGTCCGCGTACATGTCCTCTGATTGAGCAGTGGGTCTTAACTGAACTCTCAAGTTCTAAAAAGACTAAGAAATGAAACTAATCGACGCAAGACGGGACTTATACAGAAGATTAGCTCATCAAGAAGGATACAGAAGCAGAGCAGCATACAAGCTGAAGGAACTGAACAAATCTTACAGGATAATTGGACCGGGTTTTCATGTCCTGGATTTAGGATGTTCTCCAGGCGGATGGACACAAGTAGCTCTTGAGCTGGCAGGAAACAGAGGAAAAGTTATGGGCATTGACAAATCATTTGTTGAAGAAATTCCAAATGCTCACATAATTAGAGGTGACATCGAAGATGAATCTATTGTAGAAGAAGTGTTTGATTACTTTGGCACAAAAGTAAATGCTATAATATGCGATCTCTCCCCTCAGGTTACAGGCACATGGGCTATAGATCACTCAAGGCAAATCTCTCTAAATTATGCCGCAAGTAAAATTATGGCTCACGTGCTATCGCGCAAAGGCAATGCGTTATTCAAAGTCTTTGACGGGGAATATTCCAATGAATTTAGGGATTACTTGAAAAAGAAATTTGTAAAGGTTCAACTCAAAAAGCCCAAAGCTAGTAGAAAAACAAGCAGTGAATTATATCATATCTGCCTGGGATATTTGGGAACCTAAACTATTGACAAAATCTCATCTATTCTTGCATCCGTCTTAAAGGCGGATGGATTCATGCATGTTATGCTTGCACTAAAGCCAGCTTTCTGAATTTTTTCTATAATTTTATCTAGAGACAGTGGCGCGGAACGTTTTCTATGCGCTACCTCATCGAGGGTGTAATATGATGGAGGCATATCTACTTCCTTTAAGCACTTCTCTATGGTTTTTTTGCATGATTTATCAACTTGAAGCTTTTTTTCTTCAAGCAGCATACCTTCCAGGAAATCTTTGTTATATAGACTGCCAATCCAGAGGGGTCCAGCGTATTCTGGTTTTGAATTACAGACTTGACAAGAATTATCAACTTCAGTTATAACTTGTCTATTGCCGCATTTCTTGCAGTGTAGGATGTAACCCATGTTATTACTGGTATCAGTCTTTACAAGTACCTTGGCGTACACTTTGTAGTAATGCATGTTATTTTGCACAAAAAGGGGCACTATCGTTACGTCTAACCTTCCAGCTATCACATTCATGCATCCAAGAATTAATCTAAGGGCAATTTCGTTTCCATATTCTGTTCTTATCGAAGTTCCATAATACTTGCGTCTGCAAGCAGCGGGAAACAATCCATGCAGTACCGTTAGATCTGTAGCTGTCACAGAAAGTAGGCCTCCATGAAATGTTGCCCTAATACCACAATCAAGATAACGAGACGGTGAACCAAATGGATCAATGTCTACGATAGCACCCCGGCCTTCTCTTCTAGAATGTGAACTCAAGAATCTACAAGCCTCATCTTCTGAAAAATTACATTTTGTAACATTGTTTATTTTGGCTATTTTTTGGGCAATCTCTAATGCTTTTGGATTAACATCGTTTACGAAAACTTTTTCTACTGCATCTAATTCATTTGCGACTCTGATACTTCTTGCTCCGATGCCAGCAAGTGAATCAAGAAAAACTTTTGGTCCTCTAAAAGTTTGTAGAAATGTGGCATACGCTATGATTGAAAAATCTCTACTTATTCTGGCTCTTGGATTAAAAAACGCCGGTTCCCTCGGTGGGGAATTATCGATAAGAGAATCCTTAGGAACAAGAAGTTTTGTATTTCCTTCCACGATCTCGACAAGTTCTGTTTCCAACCCACTGTCTTATCTAAAATGATTTAATAAGTTAAAATGAATCACTTAAAGCCTCGGGCAAGGCACAGGGGTGGCTGCAAAACCCCTTTTCAATTTTTTTGGATAAATAATGAGCCTATTTTACTACTATACCAATATCCTCGTGATTGAACATCATCGAGTGCATGGATTTGCCTGCCGGAATTACATGCGTGTGCATTGTGTAGTAACCTTTCTCGTTTAAGGCAACCTTCACAAGATACTCTCCATTACCAAGGTTTTCTCCATCAAACATAGGTCCTATCATGTTCATTGTACTCATTGGTGCTCCCTTCTCTATTCCTACTATGACTTGTGCACTAGTCAGAGGTTTCTTTGTTTCTTTGTCAAACACAAGAAGAGTTATCGACTGTGGTTTGCCAGCAAATACTGCTTGACTCGATTTGAGCTTGATTATGACATCTTGAGGTACGTCGCTCATCATTGTATTACAATTCATTCCCGATCCTGAATTCATCATAGACTTTCCACCCATCATGCCAGACATCATTCCTCCCATCATTGAACTCATGCTGTCAGAATCCATCATGGAGTACGTCATAGCATTATTCTGCGATATGACATATGCAAAAGCACTGGTAGTAGCAAAGATTCCTAAGGCTGCGATCATTACAAAAACAAGTTTTCTCATTTCGTTGGTTTACTATCGCCGTGAGAGATATATGAATGCAATATTTTACAAATGTAAAGTACTCACTTTATCTATCACTTTTCCGTTTATCCGTACCATGGTCAGGGACCCCGTCTGCAAAATGGATGTAGACGAAAAGATCGCACCGTCGTCAAATCATGGCGGAAAGACTTACTACTTCTGCTGTACGTCTTGCAAAGGCGCATTCGAGAAGAATCCTACCAAGTATGCTTGAGTGAAGCCGTTCCCCATCAGTACCAGTAGTGAATTTACCGGCGAATTCTTTTCGTTTTATGATTCAATTACTGGCCTAGCCAAAAGTAAACGTGTAGATCTGAAAACCTGGTTGAGCCATAATAGTAAGTGTATGTGAACCAGCAGTACTACTAGAGACAATATTGTATAATCTATTTTCTGACACGTGAACTATTCCGTTTTGAACATCTGCTCCCGCGTAGGTGGAACTAATTGGATTTCCATCAAGCATAATCTGAAGGTCGGCCTTGTTTGCAGCAACAATATGAACATCCTTGGCAAAATACGGCAATACTATTTTGCCTGTCTGGGAGACAAGCTTCATGCTGTCAGGAAGATTCTGCCATTGGCCTTCCAGATAAAAGTGGTCTTGTTGCAGACTGGACGGAAGCAAATAGCTTACTGTCTCGTCCGACTTGAATCCTTCAGAATTTCCAAGAAAGCTTCTCCCAGTAGCAAAATTGTAACCAAAGTAGAGTTCCGGAGTCTGTTGATTTGCAAACTGATGTTCTTGTATGTTGACAAGAGATTGGTCTGCGTTAACGTTGAGCCCAAGGCGCTGGCTTCTCTCGTCCAAAAGCTGTTGTATCACTTTTTCAGTCTCGTCGTATGCCCCCTCTCCAAAGTGCGTGTGTCGTATGTGACCCGAAGAATCGGCGAGATATTCAGCAGGCCAATATCTATTTCCAAAAGCGTTCCATGTGCTGTGATCATTGTCAAGCACCGTAGGATATTTTAGACCGTACTTGGCTACAGCCATCTTGACATTGTTGATGTCTTTTTCAAATTCAAACTCTGGAGAATGAACACCTATTATGAGCAATCCCTTGTCCGAATATTTCTCGTTCCACGCCTTCAGATACGGGAATGTCCTGATACAGTTGATGCAGCTGTACGTCCAAAAATCATAGAGTACAACTTTGTCTTTCATCGCTGACTTGAGATCTTCTGGTGTAGTGTTGACATATCCTGATATTCCTACAAGGTCTGGCACAAGTGGAAATTGGCTTTCATCTACCTGCTGGACGGGGTTAGAATTAGTGACACTACCTAATGCTTGGGTGATATTATTTGCAGTGTTTTGTACCTGATTTTCTCTTGGTTTGTCTAACGTAGTAAAATAATATCCCAATCCCCCTAGCATAACAACAACGGCTATTCCAACTATAATGGCAGTTCTTACTTCATTTCTCATGTTATCAACTCAGAAGAAGATTGTTCAGTAAGGGAAAGCTTGCAATTGCAGCAAGTTGATTTGTGAAGACCAGCACTCCTAGCAACACTATGAGTGATCCCATCGTTACGGAATAGTACTTGAGATGTTTGCTCATGGACTTGATAAGTCTGGTAAATCTGGAAAAGAATACGCCCATCAAGACAAACGGAATTCCAAGTCCAAATGAATAGCTTAGGAGTAACACAAAGGCATGGCTTGGAGTAGTAGCTGCCAAAGTAAGAATGCTTCCAAGAATTGGTCCTATGCATGGGGTCCAGCAAGTGGCAAACGCAAGACCAAAAACAAAAGAAAGAGGATAGCTAACCTTGGTTCTATTTGGAAAGATTTTTTTCTCAAAATTTAATCTTGGAATCTTGGTTGATAACAACATGAACGCACCAAAACCTACTATGATTATGCCTCCGACATGATTGAGATCCGAGGTAATGCTGGAAGCTGCTGCAGAAAGTACACTATTTAAAATCACGCCAAATATCGAAAACACCACAGAAAATCCTAGGACAAAAAATATCGTATTCATCAAAACATTTAGCCTGTTGGTAGCAAGATTGATGGTACCATTGTTTCGTTGAAGCTCGGTAATCGTTGTTCCAGATATGTATGCAATAAACGCAGGTATTACAGGCAATATGCATGGAGCTAGAAAAGATCCAAGGCCTGCTAAAGCCGCAATTGCAATGGTAAGCTCCTGCATGACCTCAGATCTGCGTCATTTTATTAAGGCTTTATTCCAAATCTCTTCCATAACATTAGAACTATTTTGTGTTAACAGAAAGTATTATTTTGTCACCATCTTTGAAGACATAGTTTTGATAATCTGGAAATGGTTGACCGTTGACTGTCATCGTTACTTGTTTATATCCACTCAGATCCAAGCCCCATATGACAAGCAGCTCGCCAAGATAATAGTCTCTTATCTTGTATGATTCTACATGGATGGTGCCAGATGTATCATGAGTGTGTAATGGAGCCATTCCTGTCATGCCATACGAATCAAGTGAGTGATCGTTCCACAATGTCTGATCGATTCCAATTTGTGCTGGCACTGGTGCTTCCTTACCATCAAATACAAGTGTAAGATGAGTATGCAAATGCATCATGCCCATAGAATCTATTGGTACAGATGTGCTGCTCTTGGGTTGCTGATAGCTCATGAAGACTGCTATTCCAGCAGCTATTACTATTGCCACTCCTATAACAACTAATTTTGGTCTGTTTGATCTTTTTATTCTTGGATTCTTGTCTTGTTTTATCTTCCTTACCTCTTTTCAAGCGTTACTTGCTATGAGAGATATAAATTACCAGTAGTTTACAATTGTAAAATCTAAACACTCAGATAATGCTAAAGGTCATCCTTGTTGCAGGGTAGAACATGCGCACATTTCTGATTGTCGCATTTCCAGAAGCTGGTTGGTGCAGAGTTTTCTCCTAACTTGACTCCTCTTGTTGAATAATGAAATTCCATTTTACCTTTCTTACAATATGAACAAAGATCTTCTACTTCAAGTCTTGTCATAATTCTAAATTCCGAAGATTAAGAATGTGGCTCCATTCAATGAACTAGTTAGCAGCAGCAACCAGAACCTCGATCCTGGTCCTCTTTCTCTCTTGTCATTTGCACACTTGCATATCTCTGGGCGTGTTCGTCAGAACAGAAGTATTTGCCAAACCTCTTGAAGCTAGTTTCCTTCTTTACGTCCATTCCGCAAACGGAACAGTGTTTTGTCATTCCAAACATGTTTTTACTGGGAGAACATCCATATTTTAATCAGATAGTTTACAAATGTAAAATTTGCTGTACTGGAAAAGCGGAGGCCCGATTCCTACTTAGTTTATTCTTATGGTCGAATTAACTATAGGCGAATCGGGCTACAATTCATTTTACATAATCGTATAAAGAGATTTTCCCAAATTAGTTCCAAAAAATCAGTTGTTCTTTTTCTTTGGAGTCCACCTTTTCATTGTAAGTGAACTCATGGTGACCGACACGGAACTTGCAGCCATTGCGATTCCCGCAAGCGCCGGATACAAAAATCCCATGGCTGCAACAGGGATCAGGATTGCGTTATACATGAAGGCATAGGTCAGGTTCTGTTTTATCTTGCCAACTGTCTTCTTTGCAATCTCGATTGCAGTGACAACATCTCGAATGTCATCCCTGACAAGAATAACTTTGCCAGCCTCTATTGCAATGTCTGTCCCAGATCCTATTGCAATCCCAACGTCAGCAGCAGTAAGAGCCGGAGCGTCGTTGATTCCATCCCCAATCATAGCAACTTTCTTGCCTTCTCCCTGGATCTTTCTCACAACTTCAACCTTCCCTGATGGCAAGACGTTTGCAAAGATTCTCTCCATTCCTACCATCTGAGCTACCTTTCTTGCAGTCTTTTCGTTATCTCCCGTAAGCATTACCGGTTCTATCTTCATTGATTTCAAAATAGAGATAGCCTCTTTTGCTCCATGCTTTGGGGTGTCAAGCAATCCTATCACGCCTAGAGCTGTGTTGTCCACTGAAACAATCACTGCAGTCTTTCCTTCCTCCTGAAGTCCATCAATTATCTTATTTGAAGATGAAATGTCTATGTTTTTATTTTGCATGAATGTTGGACTGCCAACCTTTAAACTCAAATCATTGTAGGTGGCTATCACACCAAGTCCTGCAACCGCTTCAAAGTATGTCGCATCATCTATTTTCATTCCCTGATTTTGTGCATGTGCTACAATAGACTTGGCTAGCGGGTGTTCAGAGCCTTTCTCTGCAATTGCAGCAAGAGCTAGTGTTGCAATATTATTTTTGTCAGAGCTAATGGCTGGAACTACCATGGCTAATTTTTTTATCTCAATTACATCTGTCACCTGTGGTTTTCCCTGAGTTAGCGTACCAGTCTTATCAAAGATTGCTACCGAGATCTTGTTTAACAACTCCATTGCTTCTCCCCCTCTGAATATCACACCATTTGATGCACCTTTGCTCATCCCGACCATTATTGCAGTTGGAGTGGCAAGACCTAGAGCACACGGACAGGCAACAACAAGCACAGCAACCGCCGGAATTATTGCGGCGCTAGCAACGCCATGCGCTATCACCAAGTACCAGACAAGGAAAGTTAACAGAGCAACAATCATGACTGCATATGCAAAGTATCCTGCAACTTTGTCCACTAATTTTTGTAGAACTGGTTTCTTGCCCATTGCCTCTTCTACAAGTTTTACCACCTGCGAGAGGAACGAATCCGAACCAACCTTGGTGGCCTTTACAAGAATCATCCCTTCTCTGTTAATTGTTCCGCCTATCGCATTGTCTCCGACTTTTTTTGTAACAGGAACTGATTCGCCAGTTATCATGGACTCGTCTACCGCAGAAGCGCCAAGAACCACAGAAGAATCTACGGGGATCTTCTCTCCTGGTCTGACAACCAGAATATCTCCGGGTTGGATAAGCTCAACCGCAATCTCGGTCTCTTCGCCGTTTTCCTTTCTGATTCTTGCAGTCTTGGGCTGGAGCTCAAGCATCTTTCTGATTATCGAACTGGTCTTACCCTTTGTCTTTAATTCCATCCATTTTCCAAGAATTATGAAAGTGATGACTACTGAGGCAGCATCATAATACATGCCATGCCAGTTAGGAACCGGAAAAGTGTTGAATGTACTGAAGACGTAGGCCGCGGTTGTGCCAAGCACCACAAGTGTGTCCATGTTTGCAGATCTCATCTTTGCGATTCTGAATGCACCTGTATAGAACCTGCTTCCAGTAACAAACTGAACTACTGACGCAAAGACAAACATTCCATATGCCGCAATGTTTGTTCCAGCTGCAGGCAAAAATTTGAAAACTTCTGGGTAACTCAACAGCATTACCGGAACAGTGAAAGCGATTCCAATGATGAACAAGTGTTTGAGCTTTCTTGCCTCTATGTCTTGAGTTGATACTCCAAGATCCTCACTCAGTATTTCATATCCAAGATCTGTGATCTTCTTTCTGATATCAGCAAGTGACAGTAATGCAGAGTTGTACTCTATGTTAACTTGCGAGCTTCCGTAGTTGACAGACGAAAACTTGATGCCATCTACTCGGTGAAGTTTTTGCTCAATTCTCTCCGCGTCCGTGGAATCAGAAACTCCGCCAAGCTTCAGAGTTAATTTCTCATAGACTACTTTGTAACCTATCTCCTCGATTGCCTTCTCAATGGAATCGAGTTTAACTTTGGTCTGGTCAAATTCCAGTGTAGCCTTTTCTGTTGCCAGGTTGACTTCTACCTTATTCACTCCTGGTACATCTGAAACAGATTTCTGGATAGAGCTGACACATCCTGCACAGTGCATCCCGCCTATTTTTAGCACGGTGCGCTTGGTCTTTTCTTCTTGCTTATCTACCTCTACAGTCATACAATATCATATATCACTGACATTTACTTAACTCTAGGACTTTACAATTGTAAAGTATACAAGATATACATCCATGAGACGTAATCTTTGTCATGCCGTTTAGATTAGATGATACCGATATTGCTGTACTAGAATCTCTTCTCAAGGACGGGAGAAAATCCTTCAGGCAGATTTCAAGGGAGATAAGCGTAAGCACTCCCACTGTCAAACAGCGATATGAGAAGCTAGTTAACATGGGACTGATCAAGGCTGTAATTCCTGTCATAGATCTGGGCATGATCGAGAACAAGGCAAGCGTAAAGTTGGACCAGATAAGGCTCAATACAATCAAGCACCATAACATAAAGATCAGCAAGGATACAATAGTGAAGATGGTATGTGACTATTGCAAGGGACCAGTACACGAAAAGCCACATATGCTAAAATTCGCAAATCTTGAAAGATTTTTCTGCTGCACATCATGCAAGTCGTTATACAAGGAAAAGTACAAGGGAAGAATTTACTCTCTTACAAGTAAGAACAGTTTTTGAGACATACAAAAAATGTATCACAAAGCATTGTTTTAATAGGTAAAATCATTCATTATGTTAATTGCCTATGAAATGCGCTGATTGTCAATGTATTCCTGAACTGTGTAGCAGACAATCCTTGGCAGATTGCAAATTTTGTATCAAGGATGATTGTTGCTGTGTGGAAATTCATCTCAAAGGCAACAAACCTACTATTGTGAAATTCTTTTGGAATACAAAAAACATGTATGCATCTGCACTTGCAATTGAAATCCTGTGTATAATGTCAGCAGAGATCGGTCAGAATAGCAGTTTCCTTTTGTTTGGATACAAAACTCCGTTTGGAATTATTATTTCTTACATTTTGGGTTATGGTTTAGCAGGATTTACAACCTTTGCAACCATACTTGGCAGATACAACCTTGAACATGTGATGGATGGATGTTGTTCTGTTTTAGAGAACAATAGTGGATTCGTTTCCAACCTCAAATCCACTTTGAAGAACTTTGCAATAGGAATCCAAAGAATTCCTCAGGTATACAAAATACCAGACTTTGGACAAATAATGAAATCAAGTCTTTATGTCTTGATTACAGGCGAGAGTGTTTGCATTCTAACTGCTGAAACTGTGAATCTTGCCTT
>Ga0209761_1000432_pt1 | contig 25202 bp, 24 predicted proteins | sample GraSoi013_1_40cm_4_FD_185818 | JGI IMG/M metagenome (GOLD analysis project Ga0209761, IMG submission 185818) | Grasslands soil microbial communities from the Angelo Coastal Reserve, California, USA - Sample 09_25_2013_1_40cm (SPAdes) (version 2) | ecosystem: Environmental > Terrestrial > Soil >...
GGTCGTCCGTGCTGGTGACCTGGACGTTCGCCTGGGCCGTGCGGTCGGTGTATTGGCTCGTCACCTGTCCGTAGAGCGCGCGGGCCTCGTCCGTGCTGGTCGGGATCGGGTTCGCGCGTGCGACACCGCCTGCGGCGGAGATCGCGATTGCGGCGACGATCGAGAGTGTGAGCTTCGAGGACATCTTGGCTCTCCTTGTTCGTGCCGGGAGTGTTCCGGCGGGTTCGTTGGCGTTGCACCAGTTCTCTCTTCGTTTCATGGCGCAAGCTTACGAACCGGGCCGCCAGCCCACTCGCCGGATCCGACCGGGAACCGTCAGCCGTCGACGAGCGCCGGAAAACCGTCAACCTGCGTCCGCGCTCGGCTCGACTTGCCGCTCCCGGCGGCCGTAGCGGAACTTCAGTGCGAGGATGACGAGGGAGAGAACCAGCGTGAGCAGGTTCGAGAGGACGACCGGAGCCGACCGGATCCGCAAGCCGTACACCAGCCAGAGCACGACACCGAGGCTGAAGATGAGGAACATCCGCGCAGAGACGTCCCTGCCCGATTTGGTCGCGTAGATCTTCAGCAGCTGTGGCACGAACGCGAAGGTCGTGAGGCAGCCCGCCACCAGACCGATCAGATCGTCCATCGCTCCCTGCTCTGACGTCGTACGGCCCAACCGGATTCGGAGGGTCTTGCTACGATCGGCGGCCGCGCCTCCCGCCCGGAGGAGCGCTATGAACCGCCCGCCGCTGCACTGCCGCGACAGCCGCGTGCTGAGCGTCGCGCTCGAGCTCGCCGGGGGCGGGAGATCTGCGCCGGTAGGTGCCCGACGCATCCAGGTCGCGCGCGCGGCAGTTGTCGGACAGCGCCGGCTCCACCACCTCGCGCCGCAGCCGCAGCCGGAGCTCGGGGTGCCGCACCGGGAACATCAGCTCCACCCTCCGCTGGAAGTTGCGCGGCATCCAGTCCGCGGAGGAGAGGAAGACCTGCTCGTCTCCCTCGGGCCCGAAGACGAAGACGCGGCTGTGCTCGAGAAACCGGCCGACGACGGAGAAGACGCGGATCGTCTCCGACAGCCCCTTCACGCCTGGCCGCAGGCAGCAGATTCCGCGCACCTCCAGGTCGATCTGCGCCCCGGCCTGCGAGGCGGCGTAGAGCGCCTCGATGACCTCGACGTCCACGAGCGCGTTCATCTTCGCGAAGATGCGCGCCTGCTTGCCCGCGCGAGCGCGCTCCGCCTGCTCGCCGATCAGCGCCAGCAGCCGCGGCGCGAGCGTCTCCGGCGCCACCGCCAGCTCGCGATAGGTGGGCCGGGCGAACCCCGAGAGAGCGTTGAACAGCTCGCTGACGTCCTCGCCGATCTCCTCCGCACAGCTGAGAAGGCCCACGTCCGTGTAGATCCGCGAGGTGGCCGCGTTGTAGTTGCCGGTGGAGAGATGAACGTAGCGGCGAATCCGATCGCCTTCGCGACGGACCACGAGGGCCGCCTTGGCGTGGATCTTCAGGTCCGCACTGCCGTAGAAGACGTGGACCCCCGCCCGCTCCAGCGCTCGCGCCCATTCGATGTTGTTGCGTTCGTCGAAACGCGCCTTGAGCTCGATGGCCACGGCCACCTGCTTGCCGTTCTCCGCTGCGGTGATCAGGCTCTTGGAGATGTCGGAGCTGGCCCCCGTGCGGTAGAGCGTCATCTTGATCGCCAGCACGTCCGGGTCCGCCGCCGCCCGTCGCAGGAAGGCGAGCACCGGCGCAAAGGAATCGTAGGGGTGGTGCAGCAGCACATCGCCCGCGCGGATGGCCGCGAAGACGTCGCCTTCGACCAGCTCCCGCGCCACCGCGAGTTGCAGCGGCGGGTCGTGCAAGTCGGGGCGCTGCAGCCCGGCCAGCGCCATCAGCGCGCTGGCGCCCAGCGGCGCACAGCACTCGTACAGGTCGTCCCGCCCCAGCTGCAGCTTGTCCAGGAGCAGCGCGCGGATGCGCTCCGGCGTCTGGGAATCGAGCTCCAGCCGCACCACGTGCCCGAAGCGGCGGCGCCGGACCTGGCGGTCCACCACCTGCAGCAGATCGTCCGCTTCCGCCTCGAGGATGGCCATGTCCATGTCGCGGGTGATGCGGAACGGATAGACGCCGACGATGCGCATTCCGGGAAAGAGCGCATCGAGGTGCGACTCGATCAGATCCTCCAGCGGAATGAAGTCGTCGCCGCCCACCGGGACGAAGCGCGGCAGGATCTCCGGGACCTTGACGCGCGCGAAGCGCCGCTCGCCGGTGAGCGGGTCTTCCGCCTCCACCGCCAGGGAAAGGGAGAGGTTGGAGATGAAGGGGAACGGATGCCCCGGGTCCACCGCCAGCGGCGTGAGCACGGGGAACACGGTGGAGTGGAAGTAGTCGGCGGTCCTGGCCCGGGCTTCCGCCTCCAGCGTTCCGCGGCGGTGCAGCCGGATGCCAGCCTTCTCCAGCGCCGGGAGCAGCTCCCCGCTGAGGAGCGCCGAGGCGGAGCGCACCAGGCGCCGCACCGCGATGCCGATCCGGTCCAGCTGCTCGCGCGCCGTAAGGCCGTCGGGACCCGGCCCGTCCTCGCCCTGTTCCAGGAGCGTGTGCAACCCCGCGACGCGGATCATGAAGAACTCGTCCAGGTTGCTGTGGAAGATGGCCAGGAACTTCACTCGCTCGAGCAGTGGCCAGCGGGGATCGGCCGCTTCCTCAAGCACCCGCTCGTTGAAGGCCAGCCAGGACAGCTCCCGCGAGAGCAAGCGGGAGCCTTCCGCCACGGTCGCAACCCTGGTCTCGGGTACGCTCACAGCGCGTTCCATGGTAGTCCCGCTGAGCTCGGATCCCAACTTTACGCAGGTCTACCATGGCGCCTTCATGACATCCGAGTAGATTTCCGGCGTCAGCGAGCGGACGCCGCATCGGCCCTGCGGGCCGGCGACCCGAGGTGGATGAAGAGATCCCGGGTATGGGGCGGCGCAACGCCGGGCGCCTCCGGCGGGCGCATCGAGTACTTCCGCGGCTTGAAGTGATCGCTGTACTGCCGGTCGCGCGAGTAGACGCTTCCGAATTTCCAGAGCATGCGGATGAAGTTCGTCTGACCGCGCAGCGCGAGCCCCAGGGCGAGCCCCGCCGTGGTGCGGAGCGCGGCGACGCCGAGGTGCTTGCGGTTCAGCACGGACTGGGTCTTCACCAGTTCCTCGTAGTTCGCCGAAGGGGATTCGACGTCGCGTGCCTTCAGCGATCCTTGCTTCGGCGAGGATGTGCGGGAGACACCGATCCGGGGCGGATCAGGACTCTCGTCAAATGGCGGCGAAGTACGGTCCGCGGACCTTGTCCGAGTACAGCACGTAGCTGAAGTCCCGTCCCGGCGCCAGCAGGAGCGGAATGGTAGGGACGCCCTGCACCGACACTTCTCGGAGGACGCCATCCGTCAGTCGTACCAGCTTGCCCGTATCGAGCAGCAGGACGACCTCGCGACGCACGATCGACCCACTCTTGTCGTCCACGTACAGAAGCGCTCCGCCCACCGGTTTGCCGGTAAGCGGGCCGAGCTTGGTTGCGCGAACGCTGTTGTCGGACCCGAACAGGCCGCGGGCGAAATGGGCCTCGAGCAACAGCGGCTCCTCGCCGTCCTGGGCCAGGAATCCTGCCCAAGTCTCGTCCTTCCCTTCCACATGGAGGGCGGGAGTGAAGACGTCGAGCAGGCGTGCGCGGCCTCTAGGCTCATCCCCCGCTTTGCGCGCATCGAATGCGACGGATTCGAACGCGGTCAACGGGCCGTCCCGCGTGTAGCGCGAGTGGTAGATCGCGACCCCTTCTTCCGTGTGCGCCGCGAATGCCACGTGGCGCGGGCTGCCTTTTTGCTCGGAACCGAGACCTGCGACGATCGCTTTCGCGTCGGCGGGAAGCGCCGCGGTCCATTCAACCTTTCCCACTTTCCCGAACCGCACGAGGTGGAGGGCACGGCTACCCTCTGCAAGAGCGAGCACCTCCGGAGGCTCCCCGGCCGCCGTGAGCGCGGGGCGCACCAGGGCCGAGGGCGCCTCGGGAAGGCGCGCGGAAATCAACGTGTCGTATGTGTCGAGGGCGGCCACCGTGGCTCCCTGCCGCCAGATCAGCCATCGCGTCGTCTCGGCGTGAAACGTCCCGTTCGTCCAGGGCACGCGGACATCCGTCGTCTGCGCTTCCAGGTGCCGGCGAAGTTGCAGCGGAAACATCCGCACCTCGCCTGTGTCCTGCCGCACCTCGTGGAACTGCTGCGCGTAGAGAAGCGTTCCACTCTCCGTCCGCTGGAGGAAGGCAAGCTCGCCTTCTCCCGCTCCGCCCTGGCGCCAGCCGACGCCTGCGTCCGCGGAGTCGGGCGATATCTGCTTCACCCGGAAGACGACGTTCGGGCTCTGAGCTTGCACCTGCGCCAACTGCAAGCGGGAAGTCAGCTCGTAATCACCGGGAGCTTCCAGCCGCACCGACCGCGTGATGGACACCGTCCCGTCCCAACTCGCTCCCGGCTCGATGCGAATCCGGTCGGAGTCCGGCGGGGACTGCGGCTCCAGGACGAGGCCTTCCAGCTCGATCTTGTTGAACGTCCGGCCATTGGGGAAGGACGGTCCGCGCAGCGTGTACGTGGGTTGGGAGCTTCTCGACGATGGATTCGCCAGCTCGAGCGCCGCTCCTCCGACGTTCCTGATGGTGAGATGCAAGCGGATCTCGTCCAGGAGCGGGTACTCTTCCCGTTCGGGCTTGACCTCATACTGGATCGTCACGGCGCCTTCCTGGAGGGCCCGAGGAGGACGGGGCCTTCGTGGAATGGGAGTCGTTGCCGGGATCGCTGCACAGAGCGCCACCAGTGCGCTGCAACGGCCGGCGAGCGTCGGGATCACGGTTTCTTGTTCTTCGCATCGTCTTTGTCCAGCGCGGTCGCGTCCCACCCACGCAGGCGCAGCTGGCAGAGTCCGCAGAAGGTGGTTGCACCGGTGGAGTAGCTCATCAAGCAGTATTGGTCGTCGTCATCGTGCCTGTCGTCCAGGGGTTTTCCCGGAACGCTGCCGTTACCGACGTGATACCGCGAGTGCGGCATGAAGAGGTGGTGGCCGACCTCGTGATTGAAAGTATCGACGTCGGCCGGGCTGGTTCCCGGCGTGAAGAAGACGAATACGCACCTCTCGTGCGATGCGTCCGAGACGTCCACCGCCGCCCCTTGGAGGTAGGCGACGCCGGCTGTTGCAGCGGGGAAGTCGCGCACCACGTTGTGGAGGTAGTTGAATTGAATGATGGCGATTCCGTCTCCGGCGGCGCCGCTCTTGCCGCCCGCGAGCGGCTCCATTTTGTCGAGCAGCGGCTCGTACAAATCGCTCAGCAGCGCGGTCAGCGTGTTGGAGTAATTGATATCAGTGTCGACGTTGCGATCGACCAGCAACCGCTGCGTCTTCCAGAGCCTCGAGATATACGCGCGCGTCGCCGGTGGTGTTGCTGGAGCCAGCGTGGTCGGATTCGGGATGGGCGCCGTACCCAGGCCGCCGAGGACTTGATCCGCCGGCGTCGGAGCGTTGGCTGCGATCAGCGCCGCCAGGTCGCCCGCGCCCGCGGCGCCATTCTCCAGGTCGTGCACCTTCCGTACGAAATCGGGATAGCGCCGGATCTTGAAGGTGCAATCCTCGGCTGCGTGGTCGGCAGCGGGATCCGCCGCATAGTGTTTGTTGAGGAGAAAATCACCGTGCTTCTCGACGAGCTTGCGCGCCGCTGCATTGTAGTCGAACGCGCTGCCGCTCTTCGTCTTGTGATCGGCGATCAAGTACGTGTCGTCGGGTCCCCTTTTGTCCACGACGTTGATGTAGGCCTTGGCGTAGGTTCCCTGGATGAGACCGATGTTCGCCGCGGTGAGGAAGTTCAAGATGCTGGCCTTCTTGCGAACGTAGCGGGAGAGGTGGAGCTCGCGCCAGATCTGCAAGATACCGGTCTCCGCCTGGATTGACGCGGCCGCCGCGAGCGGCTCCGTCTTCACGTCGAGCACATACTTGCCGTCCTTGCCGTGATCCCAGGCGAGAAAGACCCTGATCGCGTAATCGTCGCCCGCCATGCGCGAGGGCTGGAAGAGGGCGCCCGTACGTCCCGCGAGCTTCCCCTTCCCCCACCCCCTGCTGAACGACGCCCAAAGCCGCTCCTTGCAACTCTCTAGCTTGAACGGGAACTCCCCGGCCTCCAGCGGATCCTTGGGCTTGTATCCGGACTGCTTGGGGAAGATCGGGTCTGCATCCGGTCCACGCTTCCCGCCGCGGTCGACGTGGCAATTGTCGCCCTTCGGATAGGTGTGATCCTTGCCGGCGGACCTGGGGTCCGCGCCCGCCTTGTAGTAATCGATGGCGGCGTCGATGAACGCTCTCGGGTTGCTCCCAGCGGTATTCGTCGGGACCTCGGCCTTGTCTTCCCACTCCCAGAGAAAGCGCGCGTTCCCTAGAGCCACGGCGCCCTTGTCCGACTCCAGCTTCACCTCGGCGTCATTGGAGTCCGCAAGACGGATTCTCGCGATCACTGGAATGTTGGGACCGTCGCCCCAGAGCTTCTTGTACAGATCGAAGGCGGTATTGTCGTACATCTGTTTGTTCTTTGTCTTGAACAGATTGCTCGGCAGGTACACCGCTCTCGAAGCGCCCTTGGCTGGCAAACCCCCGTCCGTCTCGATCTGTTTGCGGACCTTCTTGTCTATCTCCAGCCGCGCTCCGCCGAACCACCCCTTGGGGATCGTTTCCTCCGGCCCCAGCTCGATGGAGATGCTCTTGAGCAGGATCTGGAAGTACGTCCACGCCACCACCTTCTTCCGGGGAAGCGCGCCGCTCTTGACGGTGAGTTTGAGCTTGTAGGGCGAATGCTCCAGCGTGACGTAACCGTCGGGGAACTTGTCCGTCTCGTTCACCTCCAGCGAGGTGAGGTCGTGGGTGGTCTTGCCGCCGGCCACCTTTCCGGTGAGCTCCGCCGCCTTGACGATCCGTCCCTCCCATTTGATCTGGTGCTTTCCGTGCGAGAACCAGGTGGGACCCAGCTTCTCCAGATCGAGCGTCCACAGAGGGTCGTCATCGAAACGACCGAAGAGCTCCAGCTTGCCTTCGTCTACGATCGCGCCCTGGTCGTCCATCTCGTATTCGATGCTGATGGTCTCCTTGTCGGGAACGAAATGGAAATCGTCGGCGCCGGCGGCCGGCGCCTTCGCGCCGGGCTGGAGATAGGTCTTGCTCGCCTTGGCCGGGGTGGAGAGGCGGAGGCCGACGATCCCGAATTGCGGAACCCGCAGCCGGTTCACGTTCGTCTCGCCATCGGCGAGATTGGTGCGGGCGACGGTTGCTGATCTCTCCATCACGGGCTCTTGTCGTGTCGGGTCTTGATGTCGGCGAGGATGTCGGCCGGCGTTCCCGACCCGGCATCCAGGTTCAGATAGATTCGCTGGTAGGTCTTGATCGAGACGGTGGTCCTCGCTTTGCCGTCGACCGTGAAGCCCAGGTTGTTGAGGCGCGCCTTCACGCCGTCGTCGTTGTCGCCATCGGCCAGATCGGCGACCGACAGTTTCCAGTCCACCTCCACCTCGGGCACGAGCGCCCCGGGTGCTTCGTCGGCAAATTGGGCCGGATCGATGCTCGGAGGATAAGGCGGCGGCACCACCGCGGGAGCTGGAGCTGGGGCAGGCGGGGCGGGAGGCGCCGCCGGCGCTGGGAGCTTGATGTGGAGCTGCCGATCGTCGTCGCAATCCCAGGCGTCGTCCACCTCGATCAGCCCGTCGGCGGCCGTCTTTCCGTTCTTGGCCGGCTTGTCGAGCTTCCACTCCACCGCGGCGAGACCCGACCCTGCCTTGTCGACGAGGACGAAGCGGAGCTTTACCAGAGGCGCGAGCTCGATCCGCTTCGCCTTGGTGTCACCCTTGGCGATGGTCAGCGATACCGCCGCGGGAGCCTGGTACTTCTTCGCTTCCGTGGCGCCCAGCTTGACGGTGATGGTGTACTGGCCCGGGTCGACGACGCCGAAGTCCGCCAGCCCCGTGTCGGCAGCGGTGGTCTTGCTCGCCGACGTCGGCCCGTTGGCCTGAACGGTGACGTTCTGGACACCCTCGCCCGTATCGGCGCGGGCGACCGTCACTCGCAGGTGGCATTTGCCCAGCGGGCAGGGCTGGCCGTCACCGACATCCGTCTTCGCCTTCGCCGCCTCGGCGCGGGCCGCCCGCTTCTGGTGTTTGCTGCCGCCGCACAGTCCCATCGCTAGTCGCTCCCCGAGCTCCGGATCGCTTCCAGCGTCCGCTCGAGATGGTCCTTGGCGGCGTCGAAGAGAGAGTGCGCCCGCGCATGACCGGACGACGACGCCTCGCTCAGGACCGCCGTGGCCCACCGATGGAGGGGATCCGTCGCGAAGCCGCTTCCGAGCAGGAACATCAGTCCCGCGTAGATCATGCGCGGTCCGGGTTCGCCCATTCCGTCGCGCTCGCTGGAGGCGATTGCTCTGGCGAGGAAGCGCGGCATGGGATCGCCCCGAATCTCGCGGTGCTTCCGCGGCCAGAGCCGGGCGCAGAGCACGCGCAGCGAGCGCTCGAAATCGTCGCCGTCGTCCGCGCTGGCCTCCTCGTAGGACAAGCTGCGCGCGCGCAAGACCGCGCGCAGATAGTGGCCACCGTCTTCGCCGGCCACCCGATCGATGTACGCGAGCGCGGCGGCGTGCAGCAGGTCCACCCGCGTCGAGACATCTTGTGATTCGTCGTCAATCAATGCTTTTGCCCAGGGCAGCTGCGGGTCGATCACGAAATCCGTGCCGAGGGAGAGCATCAGATCGACGTACCGGCAGGCATCGCCGAACACACTGATCCCGGCGGCCCTGGCCCGCTCGATGCCCGCGCGGATGAACTCCAGCGTGGCCCGATCCCCGCCGAGCACTGCATGATCCACCGGAAAGTACTCGCGCACGTGCCCAAGCTGGGATTGCTCGAACTTCTTCCACGAGGCGCGCTCGAAGGCCTCCAACTGCTCGTCGCGGATGGTCAGCATGTGGCCTCGAGCACTGGAATTTCCTCTGTCCGGAACTGCTCCCCGGCGCGACGGTGCACGACCGCCATGCGCGAGTCCTCGCCCTCGCAGACGAATCGCTCCACCGGCCCGAAGAAAGTCTTCAGCTCGGTGGGCGTGCAAGTCGGCAGGTACACTCGCAGGACTCGCGGGTCGTAGAAGCGGAACAGCAGGGTCTTGCGCTTCTCGGTGCGAACAGTGAGGAAGCGGCGCAGATGGCGGCGCAGCTCATCGGGGCCGGCTGCGCTCACGCAGAAGATCCCCCAGGCGTCGCCCCATCCGAGGCCGACGATCTCTTCCGCCACTCCGGTGCCGCGCGCCGCGGGAACCAGGTACGGGGCAACCTCGGCGATGTCGGGCGCGACCGGACCCTCGTAGAGGATGCGCGCGCTCTCGCGGCGCTCCCGCACCAGCCGCAGGACGCGCCTCGAACGGGCGGCATCGAGCACCGCGTAGGCATTGCCGGGCCCGGCGTAGATCGCCTCGAGCGCTGCGGCCGCGGACGGGCCAGTGGTGGCGGCAAAGCTGCTCATGGCGACGCCTGGCGCGCAGCGGCGCATTCCTCGCAGAACGGAGCGCCGCTCTGCGCAGCCTGGCGCATGGCCTGGGCTTGCGGGGAAGGCGCAGGCTGCGCCTGCGGGCTTTGCGATTGCTGCTGCGGGGGAGGCGGTTGGGGCTGTGCCGCCGGCGGTGGGACCGAGATCCGCACCGCCTTCACGTTCACCAGATACCCATGCTTGTCGAATCTGTGGCGCGCCCGGTCGACCCGGTAGATGCCGTCGATCTGCGCGCCCACCTTCTGCAGCTCGATCTGCGTCTCTGGCCTGAGCCGCGGATCGCCGATCAGCTCCATCTCCGCGGTGACGAATCCGTCCGCGATCTTCTGGAGCCGGCCCTTGGCCATCCGGTCGGCCGTGGCCGTGTCCATGGGAGCGTGCTCGTGCGCCGCGATGGAGAGCGTCTTGCCCGCGCCGTACTTCTTCGCCCCCTCGTCGCGCTGGCCGCCCGCCGCCTTGGCCTTGCCGACGATCTCCTGTCGCGCCTGCGGGTCCCACCCGTGCACCGTCACTTCAGCGACCTGGGAGAGGGCGTTGACCCGGACCTTGACCCTCTTCAAGCCATCGCCCGGCGCGACCACCACCTGCGAGCTGGTGGCCGGCGCGGCGACGACGATCTTCTTGCCGTCGAGGCGGACGCGGTTGCCCTCCTTCTGGGCGATCCGACGCAGCAGCACGGCGTCCGTGACGTTGGACTGGAGGACGTGACCTTTGCTGCCGGCAGGGGCCTCGCCGCTGAGCCCATGGTCGCGCGCGATGTTCCTCACGATCTCGTTGTCGTCGACGTTGTTGAACGAGCGGGTCGCCGGCGACAGCGCCAGCCGGTGCAGGCGCTCGTAGCAGACGACCCGCAGGGCGGGCGGGACGTCGCGGCGGAAGGTCGGCTCGAGGCCGACCACCTCGCCGTCGAAGATGCGGCTGAGCGCGGACCCGAACCCCAGGTCGACCTGCACCGCCGTGCCGCTCTGGAACTGCGTGCCGTTGATCAGCTTCAGCGACGGATCGTGGAACGATACTTCGCAGCGGCCGAACAGCTCGCCGTCCAGATCCACGTCGACCGAGACGAGGCGCGCCTCGTCGTCGATGGCCAGGCGATTTCCGCCGACGAAGACATGGCAGTTCGGGATGTGTCGGGGCGAGCCGGCCACGATTGTGCTCAGACCGAGAAGCGGAAGCGAGGCCGCTCGACGAACAGCGTGTCCGAGTTGACCTGCGCCCCTTGGGCGTCCTTCACCAGGAACTGAAACTCAATCTCGTTGCGGCCGGCGGCCGCCGGCGGGATCGTTACCTTCCATTTCGGCTTCACGCTCGGCGCCGCGTTCTGCTGCAGCGAGTGCATCTTCTGTCCGGGGGTTCCGTCGGCATCGAGCGCCCAGATCTCGATGGTCAGCGAACCGGTCAGGTTGGCGGTGCACTCGATCCAGAGGTGGACCTCCTGGTCTTTTCTCGCGCGCTGCACGGACCACCGCGCCGACTTCACCTGACCCTGCGAAGGAGTCGTGGCGAGGTTCTGCTGCTGGCCCGCGGAAGCCGCGTGCGTATCGCTCCGCTTTCGCTGCTTGGGCTTCTTCGGCGCCGCCGTGCTCTGCCGCAGGATCTGAAGCGCATTCATCGCGTAGGATCCGAGTCCCTGCGCCCCTGCTCCATCATCGATGTTGACGTCGGGCGAGCCCTCGATGATGGGGCCGGACGCGCCGCAGTGCTTCGTCTGATCGTTCATCCGCGCGAAGGGCTTGCCGTTGACGTACACCGTCGGCGAGCCGCGCTGGATGGTGAAGGTATTCGGTCCGCAGCAGACGGCGTGGATGCCGAGATCGTCCTGCCGCGCCGCGGGCTTGCTGTTGACGAAGACGTCCGGCGAGCCGGTGACGATGGGACCGACTGCGGGATGCGGACAGGCAGGACACCCGTGCGCATCTGCGTCGACTTGCGCCTTGTCTCCGAGACGGGCCGCGGATGGCATTCAGACCCCCAACGGGGGACAGCATACCACCCCGGACACCACCGGACCAGGGACGCGCGATTCGCGGCGGGCGTGGGGCTTCAACCTGCGAGCAAGGCGACGTACTCGTCGAGCCGGGAACGAAACTCGTCGCTCCCACCGATGAACTGAACGCCGACTCCACGGCGCTCAGCGACATGGACCACGAACGCTAGCACCGTCTCTCGCGCCCGAGCCACCGGAATGGTGAAGTCGAGATCGACGACGCTCGCGGCCGGGGGCAGTGAATCGACTTTCAGGAACGCACCGCTCCGGCTGATGTTAGTGATGTATCCATCGAAGCTGCGCCCTTCTCCATTTCGAATCGTCGCGCGAAGACGCGTATGGAATCGTGGGCACCCTCGATCTCCCATCTCCCGGTGCCGCGCGAGCAATGCTGCGATCCCACCCGCGCTGCGCTTGTCGTCGGAGAGCTCCGCCCAAAAACCGGGATTCGGGTCCGCAGTGGTCTCCGAAACCAATCCAATGCTCCGAACAACGTCGCGGACATTCGGAAAGTAGAGCTGGAGCCCGATGACGAGACCGGTTCGAGGTGGCCGCACGGACCGGACGTGGATCAAGTCCTTGCTCAAGGATGTCGAGGTGGTCTGCACGATCGCGCCCTCGGAAGCGTACCGCACGGGGATGACGAATCTCGGCGGTGGAGGGTCGGGTTGGTTCTGGTGCGACGTAGGCGTTGTCATCGGAATCCACCTCGAGAGCGTCGTTTTGCCGTCATTAGACGCCACTGGAGTGGTTCGCGAAAGTTTCGCGACACGCGCAGCCGCGGCTTGGCGACTGATGAAAGCGCTCTACCGTGACATCGAGCCGGCGAGCTCGGCCTGCAGCTCCCGCTCGAATCGATCGACGTCCGTGTCGGTGAGCAGCGTGACGATCGAAACAGGCGTCGCCCGCAGCGCCGGAAAGAGGTCAGCCGCCAACTCCTGGACCAGGTCCGGGTCGATCGTGGCGCCGATGAAGCGCAGCCATCTTCCCTCGGGGAAGCGGACACCCCTGGCGATCAGTGCAATCCGCGGCAGCTTGCCGTTCAGATAATAGCCGGTCTCCTTCGAATAGCCCGGCATGCGTTGATCTCCGTACAGAGCTGTACGAATATTACGGTCCAGGCTACTGCGCAAGGCGCTCGGGGCGAGGATCGCACCCGTGCCTTGGACGCGCATGCTTTGGATGGCATGCACGTGGTTCGTGTACGCGAAATTGCCGACAGGAAGCCGAAAGGCGTCCGAAAATCTACTTCTCGGCTCGCCGGCTCCCGAGCAGCTGTTCGGCCGTGGCGAGCCGGCGACGGAGATCGTCGACCTCGATCTCGCGCTCGCGCAGCTGGTTGCGCAGCTCGTCCATCTCGCGAAAAAGCCCCGTGATCTGGAGCATCACCTTCGAGCGCTCGTCATCGACGGGTTCCTCGATTGGCGCGGTGGCGATCGGCGAGGTTTGAACCGGCGCAGTGATCGGCACCTCGACGGCGATGGGATCCGGCTCAGTGCTGGGGCGGCCCTTCATCTCGTCCAGCCAGGAGATGAGACGCCGTAGATGGACTGGCGTGACGAGTCTGAACTCCACGTCCACTCCAACCTGATGTCCATCGCGACCGGGGATTAGCCGCAATACGACCGCGCGAAGGGGGAGAGCTTTCCCTCGCTTGAGGAGGTCTACCTCCAGCACGGTTCCCACCGCGACCGAGCGAGCCGTGCGCAGGAATGCGCCATCGGCCGAGAGCTCCTCCAGCTGACAAGGAAAGGCGGAGGCTCCCGCTCTGACGTGAGCGGCGATTCCGTTGGCGCGGAGGCGTTGGCTGCGCGACTGTGTGTCCGCCATGAGCCCCCTTCTTGCCCCGGCACTACGATAACTCCGCCGAGCGCAGCGCGGGCATGGGAGCGGGTGCGTTCCGGTGAGTGCGGCAGCGGAACTGACCTATCCCACATAGATCCGGCGCTCACCTTCGACGCCCGCGAATGCGACCTCGCCGTCGCGCGCCTCGTGCTGGCCCAGCGGACGCGAGTCCGCATCGGCATCGAGGGCACGGATCGATTCATATTCCGACACCGTGCAGCGCCGCCGGCTGGCGAGCGGCGCATCGAGCCTGAGCTGGGCGGCAACGGACCCGGCGCCGCTCACGACGCGGCCAGCGAAGTATTCGGCCACGCAACCGGAGCCATAGCTGAAGAGTCCGATCCGCTGCCCCTCGAGCGCAGCGGCCTCGTGATGCAGCAGCGAGGCGAGCGCGAGATACAGGGAACCCGTGTACACGTTGCCGACCTCGGCGGGGAAGGCGAGCGAGGTCGCCACTTCGCGCGCGAACGTCGCATCGGCTTCTGTCTCGGCGAGTCCATCGAGCATGCGAGAATGGCGGTGCGCCTTTCGCGCCATCTTGCCGTAGGGCACGTGATAGATGCGGCGCCCGAGATCACCGTGCACGTCGCTCGCGGCGCAGGCGTCTTTCCATGCCATGTACGCGCCCCCGAGCGCGTCGAGGTAGCACGCGACGGAGTGATGGCCATCGACCACGGCGTCCTTGCGGTGGAGCGGTCGCCAGAAGTCGTTGACTTCCGCGGTATACGAGCCGCTCAGGCCCGGCTCCAGCGCGAGCAGCCGCGGCCTGGCGGAGACGAGCAGCGCCACTGCGCCTGCTCCTTGCGTCGGCTCGCCGGCGCTGCGCAGTGGGTAGCGGGCGATGTCGGTGCAGACCACCAGAGCGGTGCGCCCGTGGGCGGACCCAGAAGCGATCCAGTCCATCGCGGTGAGCAGTCCCGCGGTGCCGCCGAAGCAGGCGTGCTTCGCCTCATAAGATCGCGCCCGCTGCGGCAACCCGACCAGCCGATGCAGCCACGCGGCGATCGGCTTCGAGTGATCGACGGCGGTCTCCGTCCCGACCACGCACAGTCCGACCTGCCCTGGATCGGCTCCTGTGGTAGCGAACAGCCGGCGCGACGCGTTGGCGGCAAGCGCCACGGCATCCTCCCAGGGGGCCGCTACGGCCATGCGGCGGACGCCCAGCCCTTCCACGTACTTCGAGGGCGGGACACCCCGCGCCTGGGCCAGATCTGCCAGATCGAGATATGCGTGCGGAACGGAAATGCCGATGGCGTCGATCCCGATTTGCGTCATGCCGGATCCGATATCCGAAGCGCCCGAGGGCTTCCATGAAGGTTCGATGAAGGTCCCAAGGCCGATCCATCGACATGCATCGCTTTACTGTCGTGCTTCCCGACGCCCCGTGTCTGCGTTTCCGTCCAGGATCGAGAGCGTGGAGCTCCCATCCACGCCGGAACGCGGTTCGAGCTCCCTTGCGCGCCGCCGTGCTCCGGCGCGACGCTTGCAGCGGCGTGTCCGGCCGCCGATGGATCGAACCCCGAGGAGCTCGAGATGAAGAGCGTCATGATCGTCGCCTTTGCTCTGCTGACCGCCGTGGGACGACCAGCGCGCGCGGACGGGCGGAGGCTGCGAGACCTCTTTCGCAAAGTGAGCGCATCCGTCGTCATCGTCCGGACGATGGAAAAGATTCCCGCGCCGGAAGGGTTCGTCGAAGCGCCGGGGCTTGGCTCGGGCGTCCTCGTCTCGACCACCGGCAGGGTCCTTACCGCCGCGCATGTCGTCCAGAACACGGGCCGCGTGACGGTAGAGTTCATGAACGGCGAGCAGGTTCCGGCGCGGGTGATCGGCTCGGTCGAGCGCGCGGACGTGGCGGCCCCGACCGCGAATCGCGCCTCGCGGCAGTGGCCGAAAAGATGTTCCATGACTTCCCGCCCCGGCCATGACCTACTCAGACGCTGGCCAGGCGCCGGGGCTGAGCGCGAGCGTGGCGAACAGCTCGAGATCGGCTGGCAGCTGACTGACTGCCGCGTTGACACACCGGCATATACTTGACTACAGTCAAGCAATGCCGGCCGACCAGGTCGCCCAGGTGCGGCGCTTCAACCGGCTCGTCACGCAGCGGATCGGCGCGCTCGACGATCACTTCCTCGGACGCGACCGCCCGCTCGGCGCGTCGCGCCTGCTGTACGAGATCGGTCCGCAGGGCGCGGACCTCCGCGATCTGCGCCGGCACCTCGGGCTCGACGCCGGATACGTCAGTCGTCTCGCCAAAGCGCTGGCAAGAGAAGGCCTGGTGCGGCTCGGTCCGGGGAGCGGCGATCAGCGTGTGCGCAAGGCACGCCTCACGGCTTTGGGCCGGCGTGAGATCCGGGAGATGAACGCGCGGTCGGACGAGGCGGCCGCCGCCCTGCTCGACGCCCTCACACCCAAGCAGCGCGAGGCCCTGGTTGCGGCAATGGCGGAGGTGCATCGCCTGCTGCGTGTCGCGGGCTTGCAGATCGAGCGGGCCGATCCAGCGAGCCCGGCCGCGCGCTGGTGCGTCGCCCAGTACTTCGCCGAGCTCGACCGCCGGTTCGAAGCCGGGTTCGATCCTGCCGCGAGCCTGCCAGCCGACGATCCTGATCTGGTCCCGCGGCGTGGTGCGTTCCTTCTCGCCTCCGTGGACGGAGATGCCGTCGCCTGTGGCGTCGTGAAGGTCATCGCCCCGGGTATCGGCTCCTTGAAGCGAATGTGGGTTGCCGACTCGGTGCGCGGGTTGGGGATCGGGCGGCGCATGCTGGAGGCGCTCGAGGTCCAGGCTCGCGAGCTTGGATTGACGACGCTTCGCCTGGAGACGAACGAGGCGCTCGGCGAGGCGATCGCGTTGTACCGCGGCGCCGGCTTCCGCGAGGTGGCGCCGTTCAACGACGATCCGTACGCACACCATTGGTTCGAGAAGCGACTCGGAGGCGGCCGACGCCAATCCTGATTGCAGCGTGCCGGACGCAGGAGATCCACCCCCGGCGGACACTGCTGCATGAGTCTCCCTACGACCCGCCGCTCGCGCAGATTCTCGCGACGCCCCGATCGGAGTTCTACGGGCCGCGCGCACCTTCCTCGATGCTGGGCTTGCATCGCCCGGTCGCGCCAGACAGTAACGGCTCTCTGCTCGGGGAGTACAGCAGCTGTTGCGCCGGGCTGAGCGGGAGCGTATCCACCCGGGTACATGGACCGCCAAGAGCAGATCTTTCCCCGCCTCAACGATGCCCAGCTCTCGCGCATTTCGAGCATCGGCCAACGCCGCAGCGTCCGGGCCGGAGAGGTCCTGTTCGAGGCCGGCGACCAGCATACCGACATGTACGTCGTGATCAGCGGCGGGATCGATCTCGTGCGCCCGGTCGCAGGCCGCGAAGAATCGGTCACGGTGCTCGGGCCGGGCCAGTTCACGGGCGAGATCAACATGCTCTCGTCGCGGGTCGCGTGGGCCCGCGGCCGCGTCGCCGCCGACGGATCGATCATCGCCCTGGACCGCGACGGCGTCCGCGCCGTGGTACAACGCGATCCCGAGCTGAGCGAGATCCTCCTGCGCGCCTTCATCCTGCGGCGCACGGCCCTGATCTCCCAGACCGATAACGACCTGGTCCTCCTCGGCTCCCAGCATTCCCTGAGCACGCTGAAGCTCAAGGAGTTCCTGACGCGCAACGGGGAACCCTTCACGTACCACGACGTGGAGACCGAGCCCGGAATGCAGGCGCTGCTCGATCGCCTGCAGGTCGGGATCAACGAAGTGCCGGTGCTCGTCTGCGAGGAAGGTTACGTCCTGAGGAACCCCTCGATCGAGGGCCTGGCGACGGCGCTCGGACTGACGCCGAAGCTGGACGCCAAGGCCGTGAGGGACGTCGTCGTCGTGGGCGCCGGACCGGCGGGTCTCGGCGCCGCCGTCTACGCCGCGTCGGAAGGGCTCGACGTGCTGGTCCTGGAGAGCACCGCGCCCGGCGGCCAGGCCGGGACGAGCTCGCGGATCGAGAACTACCTGGGGTTCCCCACCGGGATCTCCGGATTGGCGCTCGCCGGCCGCGCGCTCACCCAGGCGGAGAAATTCGGCGCGGAAGTGGCCATCGCGCGAACCGCCGTCCGGTTCAACTGCGACGCGCGGCCGTATCGGGTGCACCTCTCCGACGGAGAGATCGTGCAGGCCAGGACGATCGTGATCGCCACGGGCGTCAGGTACCGGAGGCTTGACGTGCCCGCGCTCTCGCGTTTCGAGGGCGCGGGCATCTTCTACAGCGCGACGCACATGGAAGCGCAGTTGTGCACGGACGGCGAGATCGCGATCGTGGGCGGCGGCAATTCGGCAGGGCAGGCCGCCGTCTTCCTCTCCGGGTTCGCACCGCGGGTCCACGTCGTGGTGCGCGGGCCCAGCCTCGCCGAGAGCATGTCCCGTTACCTGATCCAGCGCATCGAAAGCAGCCGCAACGTCGAGCTGCGAACGCGGACCCGGATCGAATCGCTCGAAGGCGAGGACCGGCTGGAGCGCGTCCGATGGCGTCACGTGGAAACGGGGGCCGTGGAGACGCGGCCGATCCGCAACCTGTTCGTGATGACCGGAGCCGATCCCAACACCTCCTGGCTGCGGGGATGCCTGGTGCTGGACGACAAGAACTTCGTCAAGACGGGAGCCGATCTACGCGCGGACGAGCTGATGGAAGCGCGCTGGCCTCTCTCCCGGCCACCGCATCTCACGGAAACGAGCATACCGGGCGTGTTCGCGGTCGGAGACGTGCGCTCCTCCAGCGTGAAGCGGGTCGCCTCGGCCGTGGGAGAGGGCTCGATCTGCGTCCAGCTCATCCACAAGGCGCTCCAGGAGCTCTAAAGGCTCAGGCGCGCCGCCGGCGTTCGCGTCAGAGCCGGTAACCGGCCCCGATCGAGACCCGAACCGCAAACGACGGTCCGAACGACGATCCGGGAGTCCCGGAGCTCTCGCTCTTCAAGAGGTACGTGGAGGCAGCGCCGAGGACGAACAAGTAGCTCCGCGCGCCAAGCTCGCGCGTGATCCCCACCGTCGGCGAGAGCTGCAGCGCCGCGGTGGTCCGGCGCGGGGCCATGCCCTGCGTCCGGAAGCGCTGCACGAGCAGCGAACCACCCATCGTCAGGCCGAGCTCGACCGAGATGACGTGCAGGTCGCGGACGTGGACCGCGGACAGCTCCAGGTCGTACTGGTCCACGGTGGCCACGATCCCTGGATTCGAGAACCCGCCCCGGCACCAACCGAACCGGGGCTTCAGCGTGAAAAATTGAAGCGCGACCGCCACTCCGAGCGCGGCGCCCGGGCACGCCCCGGTCTCTCCCACCAGCGCGCTGCGCACGCGCGCTTCGGCCTCGAGTGAGGCGACTGCGGTGGCCGCCCCGCCGCCTTTGCGCACCAGCCGCGCGTAGGCCGTGCGCTCGAAGCCGGATTCGTCGACCGAGAGGGTCGCGCCCGGCGGCGCATCCACCATCCCTTCGAGGAGCACGTCCGGCGCGCGTCCGCGCAGGAAGTAGCGTCCTGCCCGCACGCTCAGCCGGCGCGCCCGATCGCGCGCGCCGATCTCGCCCAGCACCGCGCCCTCCGCCGAACCCTGGAAGACGAGCCAGGTCCGTCCTTCCGGAAACTGAAGGAAGGCGCGCGTGGGCGCGTTCGCATCCAGCGTGGCGAGGATCACGTCGCCCATGCCCCGCACGTCGTATTCGAAGCTCGGGTGCTGGATGCCGGCCATCGAGCGGCTGGAGGCGCGCAGGGTGGCGTCGTACGCGTACCGGTAGGTCTCGTCGAGCGTGACCCGGCCGTCGCCGTTGGCATCGGCGGCCCCGAGCAGTCCGGACACGAGCGCGTGGGTGAAGAAGCTGCCCTTGATCTCGTCGGACTCCTGGCTGTCCTCGGACGCGGAGCTGGAGGTGAAGAACACCGCGCCCTCGCCTGCCACCCGCTCGCCAAGCTGGATGTCGAACGGTGGAATGGGCGATCCACCCTTGACGCGCGTGAGCGCTCCCGAGCGGCAGGCGTCGAGGACGAGCAGGCGGAAGCTCGCGGCCGAACCCCGCACCAGCTGCTCCAACTCGCGCAGCTCCAACGAGCTGCTTCCCAGGTGCAACGCGCCGGCGTCCCCGTGCCCCGAGTAATAGACGATCAGCATGCCCTGGTCGCCCGCGGCCCGGACACGATCGTTGACGGCGATCAGCGTGCTGCGGACGGTTCCCGCGTCCTGCCCGCGCAAGAGGACGAGGTTCTCGGGCCGCACCCCGCCCACTTCCTGCAGCATGGAGGCGACCCGAGCTGCGTCGGTTTCGGCATACTTGAGCGGAAGATCGGGCGGCTGCCCCTGGTCGTTGCCGACCACCACGGCGAAGCGCTCGACCTGCGCCGCGGCGGCGGCGGAAAAGAGCAGGAGCGGGAGCGCGATCAGCGCTTGACGAAGCTCCACCGCGTCACCTGGCAGCCGTCGGGAATTTCGGGACCACCGCGCTCCAGCTGCAGGCGCAGCGGCTCGAGCTCGACCGGGGACGCGCAGAACAGACCCAGGATTCGCTCCTCGCCCGCCGTCGCGTCCAGCCGGGTTCCGAGCGGCAGCGCTACGTCGTTGCCGGCCTGCACGCGCTCGGCGCGGCCGCCCGCCGGGAAGTAGATGGATCCATGCCCGTTCGCGTCCAGGCTGAGAACCGCGACGAAGACGTCGACGGGCGCCGACACCGCGAAGCGCACGGCGTCCCCGGGCGCTACGGTCTCGCCTGGACCAGCGCGCCTCACCTCGCCCTGATGCTCCACGTACATGCCGAGCGTGAATCCCGTTCCCTTCGAGCGCGTGCCCGGAGAGCGGACCACGAGCAAGAGGGATGCCGCCGCGACGATGCCGGCGGCGGCGGCGAGCGCGCGGATCGGGAACCGCGAGCGCGGGGGAAATGGCACCACGCGCAGCGGTGGGAGTCGCTCCTTGGCCCCGCTGCGCAGCTCGTTCAGCGCCGACGTGCAGCGGGCGCAATCATCGACGTGCGCGCGGAAGCGCTCCGCATCCGGCGGATCCAGCTCTCCCGCCAGGTACTGATCGAACTGCAAGGCCGAGGAGCAGGCATCCCAGGCCTGATTCGCGAGTGACGTCGTCATGCGCTCTGCTCCAGGAGCGCCAGCGAACGCTGGGCGCGCTCCAACAGGTAGCCCACCTTCCGCCGCGAGCAGCCCAGGAGCCCGGCCACCTCCGCGTGCGTCATGCCGTCCAGGTGATGGTAGACGGTGGCCGCCGCCACATCGGCCGGCAGCCGCGAAAGTACCCTGCGCAGCTCGGCCAGCACCTCTCCTCCGCGACCGGCGACGTGCGCCGGCGCCGGCGCGACGCTGCTCTGTAGCAACCGAGCCCCGGTGCGGCGGTTGCGCAGTTGGTTCAAGCAGAAGTGCGTCGTGGACTGATAGAGCCATCCGACCACCGAGGTTGCGTTGCGCAGGCTGTGCGGAGCGCGCAGGAGTGAGGCGAAGACCTCCTGCAGCGCTTCCTGCGCATCCTCCTCGCTGCCGAGAAGGGCCCGCGCCCGGCGCAGCACGATGTGGCCGTGAGAGCGATACAGTCGCTCGATGGCGCCGGCGTCGAGGCTCATGGACAAGGCCCGCTCGAGCCGCCCAGGCCAACCGTGCCGAGCTCCAGGACCAGCGGGTCGCCGGGAGGCGCCAGCGAGAGCCGGTAGGGCGCGCGGCAGAAGGAGCGGGCCGTGCCCTCGTTCGTGGTTCCGTCGTCGGGCACCCCTCGCTGCACCAGGTCCGCGACGCACGCATCCATCTGCTGTTGCGAGATGCATTGCGGGTTCACCGCGGTCACGCGCATCAAGTGGAAGCCCGCCCCCAGCGCAGCGCCCAGCCACCATTCGGTGAGCGACCGGGGCGGGACGTCGGCGGCGAGGTAGAGCACCCAGTGGTTCGGGTCGATGCCGTAAGCGCCGTTCGAGGATGGGGTCGGAAGCGCACTGACCCCGCCGGCCGAAATGCCGTAAGGCACCGCGCCCGCGTTCGCCCGCGCGAACGTCACCTCGCCGGGAGCCAGCGTCCGGCGGGCGGCGGCGGGCGGCGGCTGGTAGAGATGCAGCGTGAAGCTGGCGGGAAATCCGGTCCGCACCGGCGCGCGGGTGGCAAGCTCCTGATCGTCTGCCGACGGAGGTGGGCCGCGCTGCCAGAGCATCGCAGCCTCGAGCGGCGCCGCTCCCGCGCTCGCCACGTACCCGGGCAATGTGATGAGCGGCTCGCCGAGATAGCTCGAATCGGCCTGCGAATCGCACGCGCAGGGGAGCGCAGCCAGCGCCAGCAGCAACTGTCGACCAAGCCGCATTTCCGACTCCCGGACGAAACCCGCTGCCGGAAAGGACCGCGAGACCGCCATCGGTGGCAAACTTCTGGAAGTTTGCCCGAACTGGCGGACTCGCGTTCCTTTCGGATGACCACTTCGTCAGGAGTCAATCGATGCGCGTCCGAAGCCTGTGGGTCATGCTCGCACTGCTCGCCGCCTGCGGGAAGCAGGACGCGGCCGCTCCCGCCCGGATTGAGACCCGTGTACGCCTCGCGCGGGCGGCCACCTGCGAGTCCCTGACCCGTCAAATCCAGGACACGGCGACCAGGCAGATGCGCGCGCAGATGGACGAGTGGAAGCGCGGATTCGTCTACGCCCTGCCTGCAGCCGGCGGCGCAGCCGCAACACCAGCCGCCGGCGCCGGGCCCGCGAGCTACAGCACCACGAACACCCAGGTCGCCGGAGTGGACGAGGCGGATTTCGTCAAGAACGACGGGACCCGCATCTTCGTCCTCGCCGGCCGGACCCTCTTCGCCGCGACCAGCTGGCCGCCGCAGAGCCTGGCGGTCGCGGGAAAGCTGGAGATCGAAGGCTGGCCGAGCAGCATGTTCCTGGAGGGCGACCGGGTGGTGGTGTTCTCGAGCATCTGGACCGTGCCGCAAGGCGGGGGCATGGGGCCGCCGAGCGGCGGAGCGACCGTCGGTGCCACCGCGATTCCCTGCCCGAGCCAGGGCTGCTACTGGGGATGGGCCACGAACAAGATCACCGTCGTGGACGTAAGCGATCTCTCGAGCCCGAAGGCCGTCTCCGAGGTGTACCTGCCCGGGTACTCAACCGGGTCGCGTCGCGTCGGCAGTTCGATCCGGCTCGTCCTCAGCGATACCGTGCGCTGGCCCGAGGCCATCCGCTGGTGGCCCGAGTACGACCCCGCGCTGTTTCAGGACAAGGACAAGCTCGCCGCAGCCATCGGTGCGCTGGAGGACGCGAACGAGGCGAGCATCCGCGCGACGCCGCTCCAGAGTTGGTTTCCCGAGGGAAAGCGCAAGCTCCCGGACGGCACCGCCATCGACGTCGGCTACAACTGCGGCGACTTCTACGTCTCCAACGCGCCCGAGCGGCTGGGCCTGGTCACCATCGCGACGCTCGATCTCGCGCACCTCGACGCAGGCGTCTCTCGCGCCAGCATCGTCGGCGAGGCGAGCGTGCTCTATGCCACCAAGGACCATCTGTATCTCGCGAGTCAGCATTGGTGGTGGTGGCCGATGGCGGGCCAGCGCGACTGGACGTACGTGCACGGCTTCGACATCGCCGACCCGTCGGAAGCGCGTTATTTCGGGTCCGGCGGCGTCGACGGGCACGTCTCCGACCAGTTCGCGATGGACGAGCACGAAGGCTACCTGCGCGTCGCCACCAGCACCGTCAAGCTCTCCGACCCCGATCCCGCGACACCAGGCTCATTCCGCCTCGAGCTTGGCAGCCGGCTCAGCATCCTGGCCGCGCAGCCTGCCTCGGATGGGGGGAGCACACTTGCGCTCATCGGCGAGATCCCCGAGCTCGAGGCAGGCGAGCGGCTCATGGCCACGCGATTCCTCGGCGTCCGCGGCTTCGCGGTCACCTTCCGCTACGTCGATCCGTTGGTCACGCTCGACCTCACTGACCCCGCCCATCCGCGCAAGGTCGCGGAGCTGACGCTACCGGGATTCTCGACCTACTTGCAGCCCATCGACGGGAACCATTTGCTAGCGATCGGCGTGGAGCTCCCGCTGCTGTCTGATGGCCGCCCCGATTGGAGCAAGCGGTCGCTAGAGCTGTCCCTGTTCGACGTCACCGACCTCGCCAAGCCCAGCCGCACCAGACAGGCTCTGGTCGGCACGTCATGGGCCTACAGCGAAGCGCTCTGGGATCATCACGCGTTCAACTGGTATCAACCGGATGCGACGAAGCCCGCGGGACTCCTGGCGATCCCGTTCAGCGACTGGGTCCAGCCTGCTCCCTCGCCGTGGTGGACCGGGTTCGTGAGCGACGTGCGGGTGTTCTCCGTGGACCCCGCAAGTTCCACCGCTCCGATCGCTCCGCTGGGGTCCCTGGGGATGAACGACGTCTATATCCAGCAGGGGAGCGGCGACTGGACCTGGTGGTATCGCCCCTGGGTGCGTCGCAGCGTCATGTCCACCGACCAGGCCGGAACCACCTTCGTCTACGCCGTCTCCGACGCAGGCATTCGCGCCGCAGCGCTGCCGCACCTCGACGTTCCGCTGGCGACGGCGCTGTTTCCGAACGTGCGCTGAGGCGGGATCGGCAACTCCCGCGACCTGGGGACGCACATCCGGCCGCTGATCTGCCACGGGAACCGGCCCGGGGACGCCAGGCGTCCCCGGGCCGGGCCGGTGCGCCATCAGACGCCGCCGAACTCGTACCCGATGCCGCCGGTCATCATGAACGCATTGCCGAAGTTTCCGACGTCCTGCGTATGGACGTTCACGCGAACGTTCCAGCGGTCCTGCTGGAACCCGATGCCGGCGCCGAGACCGAAGCGCAGGTCGGTCGACGAGGTGCTCGCTCCCCGGGCGGGAGTGAAGCTGCTCATGAGGAGGAACGTGCCGGCCTCGAAGGCACCGAAGACGCCCGCGCGCTCGGGCCCGAGGTAGTACTTGGTGCCGAAGAGGATCGGCAGCGCGTGGACGTGGGAGCTGGTGGCGCCGATGTCGCGGGCGGTGTGCGCCTCGAACCCGACGCGCATGGTCGCGCTCAGCGTTTCGAGCAGCGTGAGCTCGCCCGTGACTGCGGCGCCGCCGCCCACGCTGCTGGCATCGGCGTAGTTCCCGAGCGGAACGCCGATCTCGGTATCGAGGCCGAATGACAGGCTGTGGCCTCTAAGAAAGCCGTGTGAGTGCGCGGCATGCGTCCTCTCGGCGTGCGCCGCGCCGGAAGTGCAGAGAAGAAGACATGCAATGTAGGCGATTGCTTTCTTCATGGCTTTTCCTCGGAGCGCACCTGCGCTCGTCCGATCGGTCGAGCCCTTCCAGCGTAGGGGCCCGGGTAAACTCGAAACAAGTGGACGAATCTGCGTATGGCTCGGCGCGGCTCAGCGCTCCTGCGCGGCCCGATTACCGTCAAATTACAACACGCGGTGCGGTCTCGATCGCTATCACCCGCGGCGCGAGCCAACCGGAAATGCGCGCCTCAGCCGTCCGTACAAGGGCCATGCGGCTCGCTCTTCGGCGACTTCCAGGACATGTACCTCGACTTCAACCGGTTCATCTCCATCGGCGCGGTCGTGTCGTCGCCGGCCGTGGACCGCGGCGTCGTCTACTTCGGCTCCATGGACGGCAATCTCTACGCGCTGCAGTAGCGCGCCGATGCGTTGCGGCTTCGCCAGCAACTCCCCGCTACTGCCCGCATCCAAGGAGTTGGCGGTCGCTGCGCTTGCTCTCCGCCGTCTGCGGAGCAGGTCAAACGACGGCCACCGAACTGGACCAACTCGAGGGAGCCTCACATGTCCGATCAGCTCTCGACTGCCTACACCGGAGATGAGGCG
>Ga0209761_1000433_pt1 | contig 25175 bp, 23 predicted proteins | sample GraSoi013_1_40cm_4_FD_185818 | JGI IMG/M metagenome (GOLD analysis project Ga0209761, IMG submission 185818) | Grasslands soil microbial communities from the Angelo Coastal Reserve, California, USA - Sample 09_25_2013_1_40cm (SPAdes) (version 2) | ecosystem: Environmental > Terrestrial > Soil >...
GGAAGTGACTCTGATCTTCGCCAGACCTCCCTTTTTTAGCGCGACGTGGCTGTTGCCGTTTCCAGAGATCATTTCGCCGATCATTGTGCCCAAGTATGGTTCGTGGCCTACAAGCAGAATCTCCGAATCCTGCTTGAGCTTCGAGAGCCTGCGATAGAGGTCTGGTCTATTTGCTTCCGGTCTAAGTTCATTCCACTGTTCGAGCACTTTTAGACTCTTGAACGTCTTTGATACAATAGCTGCTGTCTCGTAGGCTCGCTTCAGTGGACTTGCAAGAATTCTGTCGAACCTCATCCCCTGACTCAGCATGGATGCCGCTATTTCCTCGAGTTCCTTCCGACCCGCGACGGTAAGGGATCTTTCAGCGTCCTTTACAGGAATAGCTGTCCGGTTGCCCGCTTCTCCATGTCTCAGTAAGTAAAGATTCAGGTTTTGTAGCCGTTTTCCAGCGTATTTGAGGCTTCTCCGGATATTTTCGTGGAAATCTGGATTTCTACTCTACATGGTCCACCCAAACACACGCGCTCGATAAGAATAACCGGGTCGAGGCGCCGGTGCAGTCAAACAAATCGGGGCTGAAGTTACTGTTTCGTAGGCCGACTCGGGTTATCAATCGAGGATAAGCAGGACGAGAAATCTTGGGTATTTCGCGGGACTATTTATTGGAGAAGGTCATCGAGCAGCCGTGGTCCCCACGAAGTCTTCCCTTGAAGCCCAATTCCAGATTTTCAGCAGCTTTCTTGTAGCTGCCTATGCATGTGCCGCAGAATATCGACCTAGCCTGGAGCTTGGTCAGCCCGTATGCTTCCGCTTGTGCGACAACGGATTCTATGCATCCGCACCGGTCAAGCTTAACTGTCCGGGACCCGTCTTCCACTTCAATATCATAGTCGCTGTCGAAAGTCTCGCCCATGCTGTCAGCCAAGTTCTGGGAAAGAGCCTCGACCCTACTCCCTTGGCTCTTACTTTTGATGTCCTGAACTTTCAGATTTGCCTTCATATCGGTCAGTATATTCATCGCAGGCGCAATCGCGTCAAAGCCTGCCGCAGTGACGAACGTGCCTACTTGGAGGAGAAGGTAGTGAGCCAACGTCTTCCTAAGCATCTCATATCGTTCCTCAAGGCTCCGGGTCTGCTTCGCATGAATCAGCTTGGACATACCCACGTCGATGCCCATTTCCACAAGAGACCAGTTCTTAAGTTATGCCGAACCTACGCCAGAGTGAATGGCTAGTCGCCAGCACTGTGTTTTCGAAGAAGTTCTACAACTCTCTCGTTCTTGCGTTCCGTAGCGATTTCTAGCGGAGTCTTGCCTTGGAAATTCTTCGCCCGAATATCGGGTCCCGCCTTCTCAAGTAACCAGTCGATAATTTCGTAGTTTCCCCTTGTTATTGCGTTGTGTAGCGCTAGGGTCGCGCCAGATTTCGCGCCTCGTTCGAAGACCAGTTGAACCAGTTGGGTGCTTTCGCTCCATACTGCGTGCGGCAACAGCGGTATTCCATGAGCCCCAGTAGCGTTGGCATTCTTAGGATCATCATTCAGTCTACGTTCCACCTCATCTCTCATGCCGAGCATGGCGGCAGTACAGATCTCCAACGGAGCACCTTCCTTAAGCAGAAATTGGGCGACATTGGCGCTGCCAACTTGAGCTGCGGCTTGCACTGCTGTTTCCGTATCGTTCTCGCTCCATTGATATGACGAATTGAGAAGTTTGGGGCTCTCTGCAAGCATTTGTCTCACCTTTTCTAGATTTCCGTGTCCGGCGATGACAAATTCCCGGATTTGTTCTCTGGAAGGTGGCTGAAGCTGGCTCTGCACGAGCTGGTCGTTATCGAAGCTCAAGTATATCCTTTACTTGAGACTGAATATTGTTAGGTTGGTTTCCTACCTGCGCGCGCGACTTGCACGCCTCGCTAAGTTTAAAGCAGGTCGGGGGCTGGTTGGATGCCGTCCTTTCTTATGAGTGAAGAGCGATACATGCCAGGTGCGACTACAATTGGCATGGTTTGCAAAGATGGAGTCTTACTCGCATCTGAACGTCGGTACGCGTATGGGACCTTCGTCATGAGTAAAGGCGCCAAGAAGGTCTTCAGTATCACAGACAACATTGGTGTTGCCCGCGCGGGCATCGTAGGTGATATGCAGGTCCTGACAAGGGAAGCTCGGGCCTACATGAAAATCTTCCAGTACGAGAGGGATAGGCCGGGGACTGTGAAGAACACTGCCAAGCTCATCGCCAATCTTCTCTCAAGCCGTCGCATGTTTCCCTACCTTGCCGAGACGATCATCGCTGGTGTTAGCGACGGAAAACCCGAGCTCTACGTGTTAGACCCTATAGGCTCTGTTCTCTCCGACACGTTCGCAGCCGTAGGCACAGGTGCTCCAATCGCGATAGGTGTTTTGGAGTCCGAATACAATGAGGGATTGTCCGTTGACGAAGCCAAGCCTGTGCTACTTAGGGCTGTAAAATCTGCGATGGCCAGAGACATATCCAGCGGGGACGGTGTAGACTTGATGATCATCACCGAACAGGGAATCAAAGAAGAATCCCCCCGGTTCTCCTAGGACCGACTGACGGCACACTATCACTTCATGAGCAGTCTGCCCAATGCCGGTACTTAGTAGAACTTGTTATAGATGACCCGCGTGGTAAACAGGGCAGGTTCTCTTTAGTCATAAGCATCCGCGTTACCGTTGAAAGATGTCAGTCCCTCACGACTACTGATCTCTTACTAGGGTTGCTGCTCACATCGCTCTAGCCGAATACTGGTTTCCCTGTCAGCTCGACAAGCCTCTTTCCTTTCATGAGCCTGGATACCCACAGGACTCCGGCGAGCTCTAGCTTCATAAGTTCCCGATTGAGTTCTCTGAAACTGACTTCCCCGAAGTTTGACTTCACCTCTTTTTGCAGGTCAACGTCGCTCATCGAGCCCTTCTTTTCCAAGATCTCTATGATGGCCAAGGACATAGGCCTAGGGCTCCATATCTTGCTCAACGCTAGGTCACAATGATAGATTATGCCGGTAGGGGTCTAGGCTACTGCGACGGGTGCTCTCTGCTTTTTGAATCTCTTCGTGAATCCCTTATACCAATTCTCCATATCCGCTGTCATCGAAGGTTTGACCTGTTCCAAGGCATCACGAAAGTCCTCCATCGTCACACTCTTCGTCTCGATATTCCGCCTCAACGAGATGAGTCCCGCCTCTCTACAAACTGCTTCTAGATCCGCTCCCGAGTAGCCTGCTGATTGACTGGTAATCTGGTCGATATCAACATCCCCAGCTAGGGGCATGTTTCGAGTGTGGATCTTCAGGATCTGAAGACGAGTGGCGTGATCTGGTGGTGGTACGAAGATGAGCCTATCGAACCGGCCGGGTCGCAAGATGGCTGGGTCAATCATGTCGGGCCTGTTGCTGGCGCCTATGACGACCACGTTGACCAGTGCTTCGATGCCGTCCATCTCAGTCAGCAACTGGCTAATCACGTGCTCTGAGGCAGCGCCGTCATCGGAGCCCATTCCTCTCCGGGGAGCAACTGAGTCGAGCTCGTCAAAGAAAATAATGGATGGGGCAGCGCTACGACCTTTCCTAAAGATCTCGCGGATGCCCTTCTCTGATTCCCCGACCCACTTGCTGAAGAGCTCGGGACCCTTGATCGAGATGAAGTTAGCCTCGCTCTCAGTTGCAACAGCTCTCGCTAGCATGGTCTTACCGCATCCAGGAGGCCCGAATAGCAAGATGCCCTTTGGCGGCCTTATTCCAATTCTCTTGAAGACTTCAGGCTTCTTGATCGGCCATTCGACTGCCTCCTGAAGTTCCTGTTTGACATCCGTCAATCCACCCACGTCCGCCCATTGGACAGAGGGTACTTCGACGTAGACCTCCCGCATCGCGGTGGGAGTAATTTCTCGGTAAGCGTTCATGAAATCGTCTAGGTTCACTTCCATCTTCTCAAGCATTGCGCTCGGGATTCTTTCGTCCTCAAGGTTGACCTGAGGAAGATAGCGTCTCAATGATTTCATCGCGGCCTCTCTGCAGAGTGCTGAGATGTCAGCGCCAGTGTAGCCGTGACAAATCTCAGACAACCGGTCTAGGTTCACATCTGCGGTTAGTGGCATAGCTCGCGTGTGAATCTGCAGAATCTCGTGTCTGCCTATCTTGTCAGGGACTCCGATCTCTATCTCCCTGTCGAAGCGTCCCGGGCGTCGCAACGCCGGATCAATGGCGTTAGGCCGGTTGGTAGCACCTATCACGATGATGTTTCCCCTGGCACCCATACCGTCCATCAGGGAGAGCAGCTGCGCCACAACCCTATGTTCCACTTCGCCAGTCACTTCTTCTCTCTTGGGAGCGATGGCGTCCAATTCGTCGATGAAGATGATACTCGGAGCAGTCTCCTGTGCTTTCTGGAAAATCTCTCTGAGTCGGGCCTCGGATTCGCCATAGAACTTTGACATTATCTCGGGTCCGGAGATGACGTAGAAGTTTGCGTCTGACTCGTTGGCGACAGCCTTGGCTACGAGTGTTTTGCCGCAGCCTGGGGGGCCGTATAGGAAGATTCCTTTGGGGGGCTCGATGCCTAGCCGCTGGAAGAGCTCAGGGTGTCGGAGTGGGAGTTCCACCATTTCCCGGATTCTCTGAATCTCCCCGCGGAGCCCACCAACGTCCTCGTAGGTGACGATGGGTAAGCCTTTCTTCTCCGGTGAGGGCTCGCTCATCACTTGGAGAACAGTGGACTCTGTGACCTTGACGGCACCGTGGGGACGCGTCCTGGTTGCGATAAGAGGTACGGAACTGCCGAATATGCTCAGAAGGGTCATGTCTCCTTCCATGAAGGGCATGTCCATGAATCGACGTTTGACAAAGCTGACGAACTCGTCGTCTACGCTCAATCGGACGTCGGTGGGTGCAAAGACGATTGTCTGCGAGTCGTGTACCTCCGCTTTCTTGATAGTGATGAACTCGTTGAGGGCTACTCCCGCGTTTCTCCTGAGAAGCCCGTCGATCCGTGCGATTTCCTGAGCCTGGTCTTCGGCATAAGCGGGCCAGGCAATGGCGACTGTGGCGCGCTTGCCGCGCACTTCTATGAAGTCGCCGGCCGTTATCCCGAGCTTCTCCATTGTCGCATTATCGATTCGGACTTTACCATGGCCAACATCTCGCTGCTTAGCATCAGCTACTCGGACCTGTATTTCTTTGGGCATCATTACTGGTTCAACTCCATGGTTCTTGCAGGGTGACCGAGTTCAGGAGAAGACTGGCGACTAGTGCTCCGGACTGCTCCTGACCTCTCCCTTCATCGTCCTATTCGACCACAATAGGCTTTATCGTCATTATTAGCGATGTGTATCTCATTCAATGGCCTGCGGTTCGCACCGGGCAGAAATAGGAATCGGCAAGTCCCACCGGGGACTCCCCTGGCACTTCCCATCATAAACGACAAGCTTGTTTCTGGGTAATTCAATATTCGCTAGCACGATCTCAATCCAAAGATGGCCCATGGGACAATTTCGCGCAGTCAACTGTTTGTAACGTCTTTATCGGTCGTCGAGCCGAGGAGGTAGAGGATTCATGGGAGCTGGGTTCGAAAGTTTCGGCCTGGAACTTCCATTGGTCCAGGCTGTGCGAGAAATGGGCTTCGGCGAGCCCTTCCCAATACAGGCTATGGCCATCGCTCCCCTTCTCGAGGGCAGAGACCTGATGGGCCAGGCTCATACTGGAGCCGGCAAGACTCTCGCCTTCGCATTGCCCATGCTTCAGAAAATAGATCAGCGAATGCCGGGAATCCAAGGGCTGGTAATAGTTCCTACAAGAGAGCTAGCTCTGCAAGTCGCGCGTGAGTTCGAGAAGCTTGCTAAGCACCTTCGGATCCGAGTCGCCGCCATCTACGGAGGCGCGAGCATGAGGCTTCAGATAGAGAGGCTAAGGAATCGCTCTTGCAGTATCATCATCGCAACTCCGGGCAGGCTGATCGATCATCTCGACCGGCGAACCGTGAGTTTGGACAAGACGAGCTTCGTTGTTCTAGATGAAGCTGATAGGATGCTGGACATGGGCTTCATCGACGATGTAAGACTCATCCTAAGTCACGTTTCGAGAAATCACCAGACGGCCCTCTTCTCGGCAACTATGTCCAATGAGATAGTGAAACTCGCTCAGCGGTACATGAAAAACCCGCTGAGAGTATTCGTTGACACAGACGAGCCCACGGTGGACTCTGTCCAGCAGAAATTTGTCAGAATAGACGAGAGCGGAAAATTCCCCACCCTCCGTGCACTCCTAAACCAGGAGCACATACTAAAGGGCTTGATTTTCTGTGAGACAAAGGCAAGAGCTGGAGGGCTGGCGCAGGCGTTACAGGATGAACATTACAAAGCCCTGGCTTTGCACAGCGACCTCTCACAGTTCCAGAGAGACAGCGCTGTCCACTCCTTCAGGATTGGCCTGACAAACTTGCTGGTAGCCACGGAGGTCGCGGCTAGAGGCTTGGACATACCCAAGGTAAGTCACGTGGTGAACTACGACATGCCTCATGAACCCAAGATGTACTTCCACCGAATCGGCCGAACGGCCCGCGCAGGAAAACCCGGCGTTGCGCTTTCCCTGATTACGCGTCAAGACGAAGACGGCTTCAAGCGGATAAGAAAGATGACATCATCCGACCTCCGCGAAGTCCCGGACGGACTTTTACCTGAAAATCGCGGAGGTTCGAAGTTTCTACTCCCTACACGCCCGTCGCAAGGACTAGCTACACGAAGACTGTCTTCAGGAAGACGTCCACAACGATACAATCGCCGGGAGAGGTCGTTCAGGCGAAACCGTCGGCGTTGAGTGCAGTTCAGGGCAGTTTGCGACCCAGCAGGTCTGGTTCATCTCTTGGTCCTAGCGGAGGCAGCTTTCTTCACACGTTTGAAAGCAGCCTAGATTGGATTTCTCGGAAGACTAGCTGCCGAACCCCGTTGGCACAAGTTGAAGGATGTAACAAATGGCGAACCCTGATTCAGAATAGCACACCTGTGAATGTCGTTTGGTGGGGCCGGTGGGATTTGAACCCACGACCTCTGGCCCCGATCTTCTCGGAGTCACCAGCGCCCCAGGGTCACCGTCCATAATTGGACTCTGGTATCCTCTGGGCGGGGTAAATCCCCTGGACCAAGCTAGACGACGGCCCCCAACACTGCCCGATTGAATCCACAGGTATTCTACCTTTTCGTCGTGTAGAAGATCCTTGCCGTAACTCTTCGGGCTTCTGGAATGACCTTAGAGACAAGGCTATGAGGGCGGAGAGAAGAGTTCCAGATTCATGGAAACGGCCACCGCAACAGACACAACGAGACGCGTTGTTATCGAACGGGACATTCCGGAACCCGCAGTAGCGGGACTTATGGAATTTATTGACCGATATTATATCCGATCGAAAACGAGATTCATCGAAGCCCTTTCCTATCGTAAGACCGTTAGGGGGACTGGCTTCGAACTGTTTTGGATACTCACGCCCGTCGGACCGGAGCAAGCGACCCCTCTCGCCGTGAGTCTGAAGATAAGCCAGGCTGCCATCGAGGTCGATTTTCCAAGATTAGACCCGAATGACAAGTCTATACAGAACGCTGTAGAGAGAACTGTTGATGAGATCGAAGCAACTGTCCTTTCCTATTTCCAGAACATCAAAACAACCAGCCTCTACTTTGTCATCGGTGCGTCCGAAGAGCACTCCGAGGCACCTGACCAGAGAGGCCTAATGCGAAATGTCGCGAAGAGAATTTTCACCGGTAACACCACAAGCCTCTTCCTCTCATTCATTCTCCTAAGCTTCGCCCTCTTCTTCATTATCGGAGTCTACACCGTCTTCGTATTGATCAGCGTCCAACTCGTCGCCCTGATCCTCTCAGACAAGATTGTTTACAGACTAGGAAACGTCCGCCCGAACGCTGAAAGGCCGCTTGTAACACTCGTGAGCGTCCGATCCAACGCGGAGACCCTCAAGTCAGTCTCGCAGCTCGGCAAGAAGATACTCTCACAAATCCGAGAGGAGATTGCAAGAAGTGCGACCGCTACATACTCTGCCGAGGCGAACGAGGAGCTCAAGTCAACGGTCATTGGTGCACTACTAAGGCACGGCATCATAGCATCTGGGAACGAGATCGCCGTCAAGACGAGGGATGTCTACCGTATCGTTCGCGAAGTATCGGAAAGGTTCGGTAGGCAGGCCCCAAAGATCACCATTGCGAACACGATCGTGTCCAATGCATCCGCTACTGGAATCTCGTCGAGCCGTTCCACAGTTATGATCACGGCCGGCTCTCTTGAGGACTTGAATGATGACGAACTGGAGGCGGTTATCGGTCACGAGCTAGGACACGTAGCAGGGCATGATCCCGTGATTCTCTTCGCCGCGACCTCTTTCGAGTTTCTCGGAAGATTCTATCTATGGTTTCCTCTACTCCTCTATCTCGGCTTCTTCTATTTCCTCCTAGCGTTTGGCGGGATCTATCTAGTAGGAAAGTTTCTGGAGACTAGAGCAGACACCGAGTCGGCGGTGGTCTTTGGAAATCCCGAGGCACTAGCCTCTGCGCTGACAAAGATAGGATTCAGGCAGCTCTATCGTGAGAAATACAATCCTGGAGCGAAGCTGTTCGACTGGTTCCAGTTCGACCCACATCCGCCCATCTATTTCAGAATCGCTAGACTATCAAAGTACTCTGGGAGACAGGAACCCGTCAAGCATACGCTGCTAGTCTCGATACGAGACATCGTAGTGGGCTTCTTCTCAGCATTGTTCCAGGTCTAGGATGAGGTTTCAGGCCACGCCGGCTGGGCCTTACCGGTGGACGACGGCTCTCTTGCCACTGCGGTAGGTCGCCAAAGCTCCCAATCCGCTTATCAGCAGAAGAGCGGCAATTGGAAAGACCGGGACGATCAAGAAAGTACTCACTATTCTGTCAGTCGCCAAGCTCAATGTCCCACTATACACGCCTGAGAATCGCAACGGAAGAGCCGTTAGATCCTTTGATCTAGCTGAGTCAGCAATCCCGGTCGAGAAGTACACTCCTATTACGAAAGTCGCCAGAGCTCCGAGAATGTTGACTACTCCACCGGGGAGAGCGAACCTTGCTAGCATTAGGCCACTTCCCAAGATCATTACGAAGGCCAGCACGAGCTGAGCCAGCATAAGATTCTGTGACTGTGAGGAATTCACGTTCACAGCGCTTGGGAGATTGTATGCCCAGAGGGCCCAACCGATGGCAAGTAGACTTGAGAAGACCCCTAGTCCTCCCGAGAGGATGGCTCTCACGTGCCTGGGAGCTTGAACTTTTTCTTGAATCTTGACTGTGGACATGACTCTTCTCGGTCACTTCGAATCTCTCTAGATAAATCTACGAATTTGAACGGGGTTTCCGGTGTAAATGCTGAGCCTTTGACGAATAATTAACCATCCCACGTGACAGGTGTCCATAGTCGTACTAGAGCAAGACAGGGATATCCTATAATAGAAAACCTTATACTAGTAACTAGTCTCCAAGAGTAATACTAACAGGTAACATACGCCGTAACACCCGTTGGGTAGGCGGATGATTGTTATCGGGAGCGGGCCGGGTGGGACTCGAACCCACGTAGGCAAGCTTAGTAGGCTTGAGCACTTCCAGGCTATGCCACCGGCCCGGCTCTCGTAGACGCTTCGTACCTCCCTAAAAGACTACTGAGCATGTCTTGAGCATGTTCCTTGCCAAAAACAGGCTAGGCCCTACGAATTTGAATGGAGGGATTCGAGAAGGTCGCTCAGCTTCATTTTACGCCTTTTGGCTTCTTTGAGCAGGACCTTCTGGACCCCGGTTGAGTATTGCACAGCCTTTTTTGGGCGATTGACCACGGATTCAGGCAGTTTCCAAGAAGCAGCAAGCCTCCTAAGAATGTATTTTCGAACTACACCGTTGCCGATAAGTCGTAGCTTTAGTGAAATAGGAATGCTCAGTGCGTAATCGACGAGTGGAAGGTAGGCGAATGGACATCGAAGTTCGAGTCGATGAGAGACAGCTAGCTTGTCTCCAGGCTCAAAGTCGTTAGTCGCCGCAGCTAGAACACTCCTCAAAACTTCCTTCTTAGCTTCTAGAAAGTGGTGTTTCAGAGCTAACTCCTCGAATCTGCCGTATCCTGCGAATAGTTCGTCGCTTAGCTGACCGACAAGAAGATGCTCCATTCCCATCTCTTCCGCTACCTCGCACACGAAGAAGAGCGGGACAGAATGGCCAACCAATGTCGAATCAGTACTCTCGACAGTCTCAACGACCTCTCCAAGACGATCCGTAATCTCTGATTGTGAGAGTTCTCGAACAGTAATTTCAAGCCCAAGTTCCTTTGCTATCCGTTGGGCGTGCTCTAACTCGGCCTGACCCTTCAGTCCTACTGTGATCAGTTCGGGTCCCAATTCGTTCTCTCTCGCGGCATAGGCCACTAGGGTGCTGTCCAAACCGCCAGAAAATGCTGTGACATAACCTTCCGGAACGCCTTCAGCCAAAGATTCTAGGAGAAGTTCTCCTGTCCGAGCTGCGGCTTGATCCTCTCCAACTTTCAGTTCTTTGGAGCGAGATAGCGTCTCTCTCGCTAGAACCGTCACACGTTTGGTCGAGGCTGCAAGCAGATGGCCTGAAGGGACGGTCCTAGGGTTCGAGATTCCTAATTTCGATAGAGCTGCCTTGAGGCTCGCAAAGGCGACAGTCCCCTGAGGGTCTCGACCATAGTAGAGGGGCTTCTGTCCGAGTATGTCTCGGCCAGCCAGGAGTCTTCCTCCTGAAATTCCGAGCACTGAGAATCCTCCAGGTTCTCGAATAGATTCCGAAAACGCTTTTTGTTCCGCCTCGCCACCGATTTCTTCAAGTTCTAGGTTTGCTGGAAGAGATCCGTCAACGGCGAAACTAGTCCTCTCGACGCTAACTTTCGGGGAGTGTTCTAACTGATGAGAGCATGAACCTAATGCGACTGATCCATATTTTCCGTCGACCGTTATCGATTGAGTGAGAGTGCCTCGGCTCTTCATGGCACTCAAAGCGGTGTCGAGTTTGGAAGATACCTTCCTGGCCTCTGGTCCGATGATTCCGGCTATCCCTGACAACGGTTGCAGCATGTTGCTCGGAGTTGTTTAATATCATGCCGCGCCGGAGTATCGTCGATTTCGATTGCCAATCCTTCCAATCGATACGGGCAGATATGGCAGTCCTGAAATGAGGCGTATTTTCGATGAGGAGAACAGGCTTCAGCTCTGGCTTGATGTCGAAGCGGCTGTCGCCCAGGCTCAAGCCGCCGTCGGAGACATTCCCAAAATTGCCGCTGAAGAGATAGCAAAGAATGCCAACACGAAAGTCGTAACGTTGGCTCGGACAAGGGAGATCGAGAAGGAGACTCGACACGATCTAGCGTCAATGGTACAAGCACTGTCGGAGGCTTGTTCTGGAGAAGGGAGAAAGTACGTTCACTACGGGCTAACGAGCATGGATGTCGAAGACACCGCCACGGCTCTCCAGTTCAAGGCCGCCTTCGCTCTGATCGAGAAGGGATTGGATCAACTAGAAGCAACTCTAAGCACGATGGTCCGGAAATACCGTGGTTTGATCGAGGTTGCTAGGACCCATGGAAGGCATGCGGGAGTCATCACCTTTGGCCTGAAGCTCGCTGTTTGGCTGTCGGAAATTAAGCGGCACAAACAGCGCTTGAGACAGGTCCGCGAGAGAGCTCTCGTTGGAAAGATACTGGGCATTGTAGGAACTGGGGCGGGACTTGGGAAGAACGCGCTAAAGGTCCAAGAGAAGGCTCTGAGGGGTCTTGGGCTGAAGCCAGCTGGGCTAGTGACCCAGGTGATCCAGCGGGACATTCACGCTGAGGTCGTAACTTACTTTTCCTTACTGGGGTCCAGTCTCGACAAGTTTGCAACAGAGATTCGCAATCTTCAGAGAAGCGAGATTGCTGAAGCCTTGGAACCTTTCGATCGTAAGAAACAGGTTGGAAGTTCGGCGCTACCTTCAAAACGAAACCCACAACTCAGCGAGCGAGCATCCAGTTTGGCGAAGCTGTTAAGGGCCCTTGCAATACCAGCCTTAGAGAATGTTCCACTCTGGCATGAACGTGACCTGTCTAATTCTGCGAACGAGCGGTTTCTCTTTCCAATGTCTTTCATTCTGACCGATGAGATGTTAATGCTCGCGGTTAAGGTTCTGAAAGATCTGGAAGTGTCTCCGAAAAATATGGAGCGCAACCTCGAACTGTCCCAAGGGGCGGTCCTGGCAGAGAGGTTTGTCAACATGCTGGTCGAGAAGGGAGTAGCAAGACAAGACGCCTACGACAGAGTCAGAAGAGTCTCGGTGAGATCATTGGACTCAGGGATCCCCTTCAGCAAGGCTATTCAGGAGGATAGCTTCGTTTCAAAGAGGCTCACGCTTAAAGAAATCAAGGAGGTTCTCGACTATCGCAACTACCTCGGAGTCACTTCACAGCTCATCAATATGGCTCTCAACGAATAAAGGTTCTCAGAAGAGGTCATCTTTCTCTAAAGAGTAAATCTTAATTCCGTTCGTCTGGTTCATGCAGGTTCGAGAGGAATCTCTTGCGCGAAGCGATGCTTACCATCGGAACTCTCCTTCTGTTCTTTGGCGGACTTGGTGCGATAGCAGCAACTACCCCTATGGGTGAAGGAGCGCTGATTACTCAGGCAACGCTTGTACAGATGGGCTGGTCCATCAGTATTTTCACGGTAATCGCCTTCATCGGCGCAGCTCTGATTATTCGAAATCGCTGATTTCACATCTTAATCGGATGTAGGACATCTCAGGGTACACGCGGTGGTCGCGGTTGTTCGTAAGGAAACAGTTACTGATTAATACCCGGCCGGATTGCCTGCTCGGCTTATGACGGATCAAGCGGCTAACTGGAAAATCCACGTGAAAAAGGGAAGTTATGAGGTAGAGGTTGAGGGTCCCAATCCTGAGCGCGTGGAAAAGATGTTTGATGAACTCGTAAAGAAATACATGAAGAAAATCGCTTCACAGTAGCTTCACCGTAACACCCTATTTTCTTCTTGATTTTTCAAGCCGGCTAGGCCTGCCTCTTTGCTCTGAAAAAGCAATCCTAATTTGGCGGTCTCATTTCGCTGGAAAGGAGATCATCGAGTTCGTCTTTCGCGTTTAGCGAGGCAGCAATCCGCTCGTATTCGTCCGGGTTGTGTTCATAGATGAATCGAAGGAGGGGAAAGTAGAGCTGTTGGGCTCGACGGACGGATACATGGCTTTTGACGCCAATAGACGCGGCGGCCTTCTTTCGGGTATCTCTAATGGATCGGGTTCGGGACATCGAACTGATTTTCTGTGGAAACCTCATCGGGACCCAGCCGCTCGGGGAAGTTTGTTTCGCAACAGCCACGCCCGCCGTCATTAGGTCCAGGGCGTACGACAAGAGATGCCAGGACTGAGTCTTCTTGATCCGACCGAAGTACAGATCAGATTCAGCTAGGGCTGACATGGCCTCCTCGAGTTCTTTCGGTTTCGGGATTTGATAGGGTGCATTCTCGAAGATCCACTGAAACAGCATTTCCTGGTCAACGTCTGAGATTGAGAGGGCTCGCCTTGCCGATGCCACTGTCCGACTGTTGAAGACCACTCGCAGAACCTCGAAGATGGACTCAGTTCGATCCCGTCCTGAAAGAAGGTCAACATCGTCAACACTTAACGACCTATGTCTGCTCGAAAGAAGTTGCATGTCGTTCAGGATAGATCTGATGTCGCCACGATCTCGATCGAGTATAAGCCTCAGAGCATCATCGTTAGCTTTCACTCCTTCCTGGTCCAGAATATTCCGCAGGAATGGGAGACCGTCTCGTACTCCTAATCGTTTGAACTCTATTTGCAGACAAGCTTCTCTTAGAGGTCTGGTCTTCGGGTCCCACGGATCGTTGGCTGTCAAGATCAAAGGATACCGAGTGTCCTTGATTATTTGGAGGATGGTCGCCACTGCTCCTTGGTCAGCACGGAGGTTGATCCCATCTACCTCATCCAGAAGAATTAGCCTACCTTTACTGAACAACGTACTCTGGGTCGATGCCAGCCCAGCAACCTTGGCGAGTATGTCTCCGCTTCTCTTATCTGACGCGTTGATCTCGACGAGATCCCAGCCACGTTCACTGGCTAGGGCCTCCGTCACTGAAGTCTTGCCCACACCAGCAGGACCGTAGAGTAGTACAGCTGCTTTACCGGGTCTGCCCTTACTCCATGAGTCGATCCAGTCTCGAAGTTTCTCGACGGCCGGCTTGTTCCCAGCCACGTCCTTGCTCGTCCTCGGTTTGTATTTGATCGTCCAAGGTTCTACTGACATAGCAAATGTCTCAAAGCTACGCATCCGACGCGAGTTTCGCTAGCAAAGCGCTTAGCTGGATCTCTTCGTCTCCACCCTGAACGAGCCGATAGTCGATCTCTCCGACTGCTTCGATGAGGTTGATTCTTTTCTTCTCTGCGACGGGGAGTCGGAAGATCTCCGAGTGAATCTGTCGGACTATCTCGGAGCCTGATAATCCGTACTTGACTAGTAGTTGCCGGAGTTCCTCGCGAGCCTTGATGAAATCGCCCTTCATCGCGTGAGTAAGCATCTCGTGAACATCAGTGGGCTTCGCTCTTCCTACCACTTGGTAGACCGCTTCTTCGGTAATGCCCTTCGACATTGAAGTGGCTGCCTGAAGCGTGTTTATCCCCTTCCTTAGGTCCCCCTCAGCGACTTCTACAACTGACTTGAGACCTGACTCGGTGACCTTCAGACCTTCCTTATTGGCGATGTTGTGAAGGTGCTCAATAATCTTCGAGTCAGGTAGAGGAGTGAAACGGAATAGGGCACATCTAGACTGAATTGGTTCGATTATTCTGCCGGAATAGTTACAGCAGAGCATGAATCGGCATGTATCAGTATACTTCTCCATCGTCCTCCGTAGCGCGGACTGTGCGTCGTTCGTCATGTTGTCAGCCTCATCCAGAACAAGAATCTTGAACGGCACCTGGCTCAGCGAGGCCATCCGGGCAAACTCCTTCACGGTCGTCCGGACAACGTCAATCCCTCTCTCATCACTCGCGTTCAGCTCCATGAACACATCTGGGAATCTCTCTCCGAACAGATCATGTGCGAGGCAGAGCGCCGCGGTCGTCTTCCCAGTTCCTGGCGATCCAGCGAAAAGGCAGTGTGGCATTGCTCCTCGCTTGACAAACTCTTTGAGGCGAGAAACGATCTCTTCCTGATCTACGATCTCGTCTAGAGTCTTGGGCCGATATTTCTCAGTCCAGAGAGCAGCTTCCAACGAGGTCAGCCAGTGAGATTTCTAGGCTAATACAAAAGACTGTTTCACCCACCTCTACTCAAAATATTAGAGTAGAAGGACGCCTTCTCTTGTCAAGAAGGTTTTAGTGGGGACTCCAGAGTGTCCAACTTCCCCTCGGGGCGAGCAGACTGAACGAAAAACCATCCATAGTTACGATAGTAGACACCGAATTTGAAAACTCGCCCAGCAGAGTCAATTTCCTCAGAGAATTTCCAGAGACAAGAATGGGAGACAGAGTGATGGGTCCCTACCGTCAAGGTCAGGAAGTAGAGCTCCCGCTCTGGATCACGACTCATTTAGTGCAAATGGGATACGCGAAATTCCGAGACGAAGACCAACTCACGCTGAACACGCTCTCTACAACGCACTACAAGGAGACCCTCCCGGGATCCCGACAAGTGCCGAAGCTCCCTCGCATCTTCTACTTCCAGCTCCGACGCCTCTTGAAAGATCTCAAGAGTCAGGAGGCTAAGGACAGAGCCAAGGGCAGAGACCTAGACAAGGCAGTCTCGCTAGCGCAGGACATCGTTAACATTAGAGTCAAGAAAATAGCCTCTTTGAGCGCGTCAGGCGAACAGACCACCGAACTTACCTCCAACCTCACAGCCGAAGAGCTCAGTCTCTATCAGAACATAAGGGAAACGGTGGACAAATGGAAGAAGGACATTCTTGGACGTGAAGCAACCAGTTGACCGCGCTTCTCAAGACCGCCCGCCCAGAGGATGTCTTCCAGGACCTCTTTCGAACCCACGAATCCGACCAAGTAGGCTCAAAATACCGAAAACGCCTCGCACAAGTCGCCATCACGAACGGCAAATCCCTCATAATCGACTTCGACGACCTCATATCATTCGACCCCGCCCTCGCTCGCAGTCTCGTTGAGAAGCCTGACGATTACATCACCTACGCAAGTTCAGCCGCTACGGCCCAGATGCGGGTCGAAGACCCCGAATATGCCGAACACGTAGGCAAGATCTTCGCACGGTTCCGACGACTACCAGAGAAGACCGCCCTAAGAAAGATCGGAGCGGAACACATCAAGAAAATCGCTCTCGTAGACGGCATCGTCGTACGAACAACCCAGGTAAAACCAACAATCGTCAGCGCAGTCTTCCGCTGCCGAAAGTGTCTCGAAATAACAGTTCTAGACCAAGAAGGGGAGCTGATTCATGGACCTGGAAGTCACTGCCAGTTCTGCAAACAGAGCACCTCATTCGAACTCTTACAGGAACAATCAAAGTTCAAGAATACACAGGAGGCTCGAATACAGGAGAGACCCGAAGATCTTCCCCCTGGACAACTGCCAAGATATCTCGAGGTAAGGTTGGAGGACGATCTAGTTGACTCTGCACGCCCAGGGGACAGAGTGTCCGTAACATCGATCGTTCGTGCCGAGAAACAGACGGTCGGAGAGCGAGGAAGACTTCGAACCTTCAACATTTACCTTGACGCGAATTTTATCGATGTTGTCGGGAAGGAAACAGAAGTCGTCGAAATTACTCCAGAAGATGAGAAAAAGATACTGGAAGTAGCCCAGGATCCCTGGGTACAGCGAAAACTCGTCATGAGTCTCGCCCCATCGATTTACGGCTACGAGGATGTGAAGGAGGGAATACTCTACCTCCTCTTCGGTGGAACAGCAAAACAGCTTCCTGACGGGGTCAACATCAGAGGCGACGAGAACGTTTTGTTAATCGGGGATCCTGGTACCGCGAAGAGTCAATTGCTTCAATATGTTTCTAGGATTGCGCCGCGAGGTCTATACACGTCTGGGCGAGGAACAACCGCTGCGGGTCTTACTGCAGCAGTCTTGCGTGAAAAGACTGGAGGTATGATTCTAGAAGCTGGCGCCCTCGTACTCGCTGACAAAGGGGTAGCCTGCATTGACGAGCTGGACAAGATGCGTCCCGACGACAGGGTCGCGATACACGAGGCCCTTGAACAACAGACTGTCAGCGTAGCCAAAGGCGGAATTGTGGCTACTCTCAACGCTCGCGCCGCGGTTCTGGCTGCGGCAAACCCATCTTTGGGTCGATATGAGCCTCATCGCAATGTGAGCGAAAACATCAATCTTCCAGTAACTATCCTCTCTAGGTTCGACCTGATTTTCATTATCAAAGATCAACCGGAGGCAGACTACGACACTAGGATGTCGGAACACATCCTCGCTCTTCACAGGAGCAGGGTCAGCCCCGAAACTGCCCCGTTCGCCCCAGATTTTCTCAGAAAATACATAAGCTATGCAAAGAGGATCATCCCAGTACTGAGCTCCGAAGCGGTTATTGAGCTACGAGATTTCTACCTGAAGATGCGTGCAAAAGGAGGCGCGGAAGCAGCGGTCGCCATTACTCCACGCCAGCTTGAGGCACTCGTCAGGATTTCAGAAGCACGGGCCCGCGCCTTTCTCCGTGACGTCGTAACAGTCGAGGATGCGAAGAGCGCCATCCGGATAATGACCGTGTCACTCTCCGACGTCGGAGTTGACGTCAAGACTGGGGCGATGGATATTGACGTTATAATGACGGGTAAGCCGCGCAGTCTTCGCGACTCATTCCAGAGGGTCATCGAAACCGTTGCAGAAATGGAACGGGAGACCGGAACGGTGGAGGAGACGGTTCTCATTGCAGCTCTTGTTGACAAGGAGAAGATGGAGGAGCGGGAAGCCCGACGCCTCATCGGACAGTTGATTAAGGAAGGAATACTATACTCTCCCAAACCGGGAAGATTGAAGAGAACTGCGGGCTAGTTTTTCTCTGGCACCTGAGGAGTATCTTCAAGGGTGAGAATTAGAGAGCTTCAGTTAGACCCTCAAGTCGTAACTCTGCTAGAAAATGAGGGTCTTGACCAGCTCTATCCGCCTCAAGAGGATGCGATAAAGGCTGGAGTACTAGACGGGAAGAACCTAGTTCTCGCCAGTCCCACCGCGAGCGGTAAGACTCTCGTCGCCGAGATCTGTATTCTGAAGCATCTCCTTGAGAGGAACGGAAAGGCCATCTATCTAGCTCCCCTGCGTGCGCTTGCGAGCGAGAAGTTCAAGGAGTTTCAGAGATACTCCTCAATAAAGAAACCAAGCGGCGAACATCTGCGCATCGGAATATCCACCGGAGACTATGACAGTTCGGACCCGTGGCTTGGAAGGTACGACATCATCATATCGACTAACGAGAAGGCCGACTCTCTCCTACGACACAGGGCTCCATGGATGAACGAGTTATCGCTGGTCGTCGCCGATGAGATCCATCTACTAACCGAACATGAGAGAGGACCTACCCTCGAAGTGGTTCTGACCAGGCTGACCGAGATCAACCCAGACATACAGGTGCTTGCCCTGAGTGCCACTGTCAGAAATGCAGACGAAGTGGGTCAATGGTTACATGCGGAATCCGTCACTACAGACTGGCGCCCCGTCCCATTACGAGAAGGCATCTACAATCTCGGCCAGCTACAGTTCAATGACGGGTCCAGCCGAGCTATTCAGAGCGGGACCAAGACCCCGGTCTTGGACATCGCGCTCGATGTATTGAGTAGCGGTGGTCAAGCACTCATCTTCACCGAGACCCGCCGGTCCGCGGTGGAAATGGGACGGAAAGCCGCCCTCGCTGTAAAGCCCAGACTCTCCAAGATTGACGAACGCTCACTCAACACCCTAGCGGAACGCATCCTCTCGTCAGGAGAGAAGACACGCCTTGGTGAGGCCCTCGCAAGCCAGATAGCTTCCGGTGCAGGATTTCACCACGCGGGACTCACAGGCCCTCATCGTGGCATAGTAGAAACGGCGTTTCGTGACGGGAGGATCAAAGTTCTCGCAGCGACTCCGACCCTCGCAGCAGGAGTGAACCTCCCTGCTAGAACGGTCATCATCAGTAGCTACGAGCGTTTCGAATCTGGACACGGACGATACCCTATCAGCGTTCTAGAGTACAAACAGTTCTGCGGACGCGCCGGTCGTCCGAAGTACGACAAGTATGGCGAGTCGGTCTTGATTGCTAGAAACCAGGACGAGGCTGACTGGTTGATGGAGAATTACGTTATCGCGCAGCCTGAAAAACTATGGTCTAAACTCGCTGTTGAAAAGATCTTGAGACCCCACGTTCTCTCGACCGTTGCAGCAGGCTACGCGAAGACCGAGGAGGGCTTGTATGAATTCTTCGGACGAACCTTCTACGCTCACCAGTACGGACCGAGAATGATCAAGGGGAAAATAGGCGAGGTTCTCAAGTTCCTTGCGAAGGAAGAGATGGTCGTAATGGAGGGGCGAGATCTCGAAGCCTCCAGATTTGGAAAACGAGTATCAGAGCTCTACATTGACCCAATGTCCGCAGTCATAATCCGAGACGGACTATACAACCGAGCCAAGAAAATGACTGACTTCAGCCTCCTACACCTAATATCAAGAACGCCAGACCTGGCGCCCCGACCTAGACCGAGAGGAACCGAACTCGACAAACTAGGAGTAATGGCCGAGAGCCAGAACGACGAGATCATGGGCTACGTGCCCAACCAGTTCGAAGACCCGATAGCCTACGACGAATTCCTCTCAGAACTCAAAGCCAGCCTCGTACTGTCAGATTGGATTAGCGAATTCACAGAGGACCAGATTCTAGAAACCAGAAAGGTTGAGCCTGGTGATCTCCTTAGACTCGTCCAGGGAACAGAATGGCTAGTCTTCGCGGCTCAAGAGCTGGCTCGACTCTTCGGCCATAAAGACCTCCTAGCCCACATGGAAATGCTCCGGGTCCGCGTTTCCAAGGGCGTGAAGCCTGAACTAGTGAAGCTTGTCGGGCTGGAAGGCGTCGGCAGAGTCCGCGCGCGCATGATGTACGGCGCGGGCCTGAAAAGTATCGACGACATCAAGGAGCGGAGTCTAACAGAGCTAACCAGCATTCCAACAATCGGTCCTTCCCTGGCCAAAAGGATCAAGGAACAGGCTGGAGGTCTTATCAAGGCGGAGGAATGGGAGAAGGCAAAATCGACCAAGCCGGCCGAGGTAGAGCAGCAAATAATGCTCACCGAATACGAGGACACAGAGTAAAATAATTCACGGTTGGATACCGGGCTTGCGCATATTCTTGTTACAACATGCCTAACAGGTTAGAATCCCTGTTGGCACAGGTGTTGAGACTGGCTATTGCGTGCGGACATAATAGAAACCTTCCAGGCGACAGTTGTCCGATGTTTCAGCACGACCCTTGAGAACCTTCTCGGAAGACCTGTTAAAGAGCAAGTGATGCGAATTCTGGCCGAACACAAAATTTCAAGGTCAGAAATCGGGGCTAGGTTTGACGATGTTGCTAAGGTTCTGACCGACGTTTTCGGCAGCAGTTCACGACTGCTGACTTACAAGACGGTCGTGGAGTTGTATGATGAGTATTCTGTTCGAGCTACTTTCGGATTTTATGATTCGTTGAGAGACCAGATATTGTATCTGAGGGAAAGAGTGCTTGCGGATATCATTAAGCCTAGACACTCACCGAGCATCGATGACTCCATCTACATTACGCCGCGCAGACCCGTCGACTAGTCTCTTCTCTATACGGACGCGTTTTCGACGTTAGTGTCCCAGTCCAAGAGCAGTGCTAGTAACGAGAAGGTTATGCAGATTGGGTCTTCGGTCTTAGTATAGTGGGGATAGTCTGCAAAAGCAGGGAAGAGAAATGCGACAATCTCCGGGATTTGCCAACATGTTCCAAGCATCGGTAGCCGAAGGGCTCGCTAATACTCTCGGGGCGATTGTGATGCAGACGTTGAAGAGTGTACTCAGTTACTCCTTTGAGACGTATGCTGAGAAGCCCTCGGAGCTTCACCGTGAACTCTCAAGGGTTTTCGGGTCTGGCGCGACGACTCTGGAACGGATGATTACGAAGGAACTCTTTCTGAGGTTAGATTTGCACTACTCAAACGATCTTGACTTGGAGGCGTGCGTCAATCTAGCCAGGCGAGACATGGTCCTCAGCGAGCGAGGAAACAATTGAGATGAGCGCCCCAAACCAATTGTTCCAATCAATGTTGTCATCTGAGATAAAGGGCGATTTACTCGTTCTCTTTCACAAGAACCCGGGGCTGATCGATAGCCTCGACGGTGTCGCCCGAAGGATAGGCAGGGTCGGCACGGCAATCCAGGCCGACGTCCAAGACATGCTGAGCGTGCACATCTTGGGCAGCAGGCAGATCGGAGGTCGGGAGATAATCTTCCTCGATCGTTCCGGGGACAAGGCCGCCCAAGAATCGATCTTGAACTATCTGAAGAATCTCAAAGGAAAGACAGAGTAGGTCAGAATGGCTCGACAGAAAACGGGAATCGTTGAACTAGACACGATGCTGCATGGAGGGTTCCTAGAACGAGATGCTGTTATGGTCGCCGGGAGTGCGGGAACCGGCAAGACAACGCTCTCACTCCAACACTTGGTTAACGGGATTACCAAGTTCGGAGAACCCGGAATATACCTCACGTTCGAGCAGCTCCCAGACCAGATCTATCGTGACGCCGAGAACTTCGGCTGGGACCTCAAGAAGCTCGAGGAACAGGACAAGTTCAGACTAGTCTGCACAAGCCCAGACTTGCTACTAGAACCTGACGGCGCAGGACAATTACTAGACTCCACCATCAAGGAAATACAACCACGACGGATGGTTATCGACTCGCTGAATCATCTGGAGATGTATCTTCCCCGGGGAGGAGACATGAGGAAAGAAGCCTACAGGATACTCAACTACGTCAAGACGAAGGGCATCAGCCCTCTGGCTATCTGGGAGACACAACAGACCGCCGGACAGGCCTTCAATGTTACCGAAGTAGGGATGAGCTTCCTAGTCGACTGCATCCTTCTCCTGAAGTTTGTCGAGATAGAGTCAGCCATGAGGAAGGCCCTGGTGATAATGAAGATGAGAGGCAGCGACCATGAGAAGGAACTGAAAGAGTACGCCATAACGCCTCAAGGCTTCAAGATCCAGGGAAGCTTTTCAGACTATGAGGGTGTAATGTCAGGATCCCCTCACAAAGTGGCTTCGGAACGGTTCGTGGATATGTTCCAGAAGGCGTCTGAGAAACACAGGGGCGGCCTATCCCACTAGAACCAACCATAGGTCGTCACCGCTGGTCCTCGATATCGAGAACACCGTGATTATTGTCCAGAGCTCAGATTTGTAGAACCAATGAAACAGGTCCATGACTCTCCTATGCCATCAAGAAACGAGTCAAAGGATGATAAGGTCGACAAAGCTTCCGTCATGTTCGTCGACCTGTTTCGGCGGATCGCGGCTGATAGTCAGAAGGAGAAGCTAACCGATGGCTGACGCTACACTGGTGACCGGAATGTGGGTTGTGGCTGTTCTACAGCTGATACTTGAAGCGGGTATCGTACTCTACGCATATCGACTGACTCGATTGACAGGGTCGTTCAGAGCCTGGACCATGATCATACTCGCATTCATACTGACAACTGCCTCCAGCGTATTCGGCATCTTGCTATTGCTCCTCAACCCTGACCTCATAACCGGGCTAGTACAATCCATCAGCCTACCAACATTGATCGTCAGCTACGCATTCTCAATCGCGACCTCTCTCCTATTCTTCTTCGGTGTCTTCGACCTCGTACGAAGATTCAAACTTGCAGCCAAGAAACCTCCCGGTGCAAACGCGTCCGCGTTTTGAGCAATCGAAGTCTCAATTTTTCGAGTAGCATGATTCTGGAGATTTATCTCTTAAGCGCGTGGTTTAGCAAGACAGCCACTGATAGGCGCTTTCGGTGATGAGCTGACAAAGCTGCATCTGAGACGCGATATCAGGGGGTCCTAGATTTATAATACGACGACTAGAGACCGGTGCCCATCTAGAGTCGTTTCGCAGATGGGAAAGATCAAGGTTGCACTCGCTGGGGTCGGAAACTGCGCCAGCGCGCTCATCCAGGGGATACAGTATTACCGAAAGAACCCTGCTGCCGAGGACGGTCTAACAACGGGGCTCATGCATCCTAGTTTCGGACCCTACAAGGTCGAGGACATTACCTTCGTCGCCGCCTTCGAGGTTAACAAGAAGAAGATTGGAGGGGACCTGAGCAAAGCCATCTTCACAGAACCGAACTGCGCGCCGAAGATCAGCGACGTCCCGGACATGGATGTCACAGTGAAGCCGGGCCCGATACTCGATGGTGTAGCGCCACACATGAAAGAGGCCTTTCACGTCTACGGCAAATCTAGAACCAAGCCCGTGGATGTTGCCGCAGAGCTCAAAGACTCGGGCGCCGAAATTCTTGTCAACTATCTTCCCGTCGGCAGCGAAAAGGGAGCGAGATTCTACGCACAAGCAGCGGTGGATGCAGGATGCGGGTTCGTCAATTGCATACCCGAATTCATAGCCTCAACCGATAGCTGGGCGAAAAAGTTCGAGGAACACAAGTTGCCTATCGCAGGCGACGACGTCAAGAGCCAGGTCGGCGCAACGATCGTTCACCGATCACTCGTAGACCTCTGCCTGAAGCGCGGTGTCAGAGTCGATGAGAGTTACCAGCTAAACCTTGGGGGCGACACTGACTTTCTAAATATGACTGTCGAGGAGCGACTGCATTCCAAGAGGATCAGCAAGACTACCGCAGTCGCCAGCTTGATCCCATACTCGGTCCCAACACGTATAGGACCCTCCGATTATGTTCCTCATCTAAAGAACAAGAAAATCTGTTACATCTACCTGAAGGGCCGCGGATGGGGAAACATTCCCTTACAGATCGACTTGAAACTTGCAGTCGAAGACTCTCCCAACAGCGGCGGCGTCGTAGCCGACGTCATTCGGGCGGTCAAGATTGGGCTTGACAGAGGAATCGGCGGACCCCTAACAAGCATCTCCTCGTACAGTTTCAAGTATCCTCCGGTAAAGATTCCTGATGGTCAAGCTTCGCAGTGGGTTGAAGAATACATTCAGGGAAAGAGAGAACGCTAAGCGGCCGCGTGTCTAGCCTTTCTAGCGGAAGCGGTTGGAGCGGCTTCCATCCAGTCCACCTTCAAAGGTCCTCGTGACTTCCACTCCTCATAGTGCTCCATAATTCCTGTAAACAGTAACGGAAGCCCGATGGTCGCGTCCAAGTGGACAGTGCACTGCTCAGCATTGGGGTCAAGCTTTCCCCACGACTGACTTTCAGGAAGCTCGCAGCCAGACAATCCTCCAAACTTCGGATCATCTGTCGTGACTTGCATAGCGTAGCTGTGCGGGGGAACGGCCCAGCCAGAAATCTCGGCCATCGGCACGACCTGTTGAATGTAATTCTTGGGGGTGCCGCCTCCGATGAATATCACGCCTGACTTCGGGAACTGCCTCTTGAGATCCATGATCTCAATATTGTCCATCAATGCGTCATAAACGGCGGGCGGGGCATTCTTCTTCATTTTCTCATTACGGTACACGGTCAACGCCATACCGATCGAGCTGTCGGCCAGGGCAGGACAGAAGATAGGGAGTCTCTCCTTGGCAGCGGTTGCGAGGATACCGTAATCGTCTCTTATTCGTTCACCCATCATCTGGAATAATTCCCTGCTCGAGTAAGACCCAGGCTGAAGGCTATCTGCAAAATTCTCTACGAACTCGTCCGCTTTAGTAAACGTCACATCGTCAGCATAGGTATCGTATACCCGGTCAATCCGCATCTTTCGTAGAGTCGGATCGTCAATGTGGCCGTGAGCCATGTAGTGACGACCACCCAGTGACTCATACAAATCGTGGCTCAGGTTTGCGCCAGTTGACACCAGCACGTCTATCGCATGAAAAGCTATCAAGTCTCGAATAATTCTCCTCATTCCGCCAGCTATCATCGCTCCTGAGAGTCCGAAGAAGATGATCGGTCTCTCGG
>Ga0209761_1000434_pt1 | contig 25166 bp, 28 predicted proteins | sample GraSoi013_1_40cm_4_FD_185818 | JGI IMG/M metagenome (GOLD analysis project Ga0209761, IMG submission 185818) | Grasslands soil microbial communities from the Angelo Coastal Reserve, California, USA - Sample 09_25_2013_1_40cm (SPAdes) (version 2) | ecosystem: Environmental > Terrestrial > Soil >...
GCCTGGATGGCAGGCAGGACGTCGTCTTTGATCGTGCGGTACTGCGCCACGAGGTCGAGGAGCGGAACGTTCACGGTGTCACTATCCCGATGGGCGCCATCTCAACCGGCGCGGCGGGGCTGGGACATCGGCCGCAGGACGCCGTTCGATTCCTCGTAGGCGGTGCCGCAGACGGCGCAGACGGCCCGGCCGGCCGCGATCGACAACCGTTCGCCGCATTGGCACATCCATCCGACGCGGCGCGCCGGCACGCCCACCATCAGCGCGTACGCCGGGACGTCGGACGTCACGACCGCGCCGGCGCCGATGAACGCGTACTCGCCGAGCGTGACCCCGCACAGGATCGTGGCGTTGGCGCCGATGGAGCCCCCCCGTTTGACGCGCGTGGGCCGGTACTCGTGCTTGCGCGACACGTGGCTCCGCGGGTTCAGCACATTGGTGAACACGCACGACGGCCCGCAGAACACATCGTCCTCCAGGGTCACGCCCTCGTAGATCGAGACGTTGTTCTGGATCTTGACGTTGTTGCCGATCCGCGTGCCGGGCATCACCACCACGTTCTGACCCAGGTTGCACCGCTCGCCGATGACCGCCCCGGGCATGACGTGGCAGAAGTGCCAGATCTTCGTGCCCCGGCCGACCCGCGCGCCGTCGTCGACATAGCTCGATTCGTGGACGAAGAACTCCGCCATCTACACCCCGATGACCTTGACCTCGAGCTCCAGCTCGATGCCGGTCCTCTTGGCGACCGTCTTCCGCACGTGCTCGATGACCTTCAGCACGTCACTCGCCGACGCGGTGCCGGTGTTGACGATGTAGTTCGCGTGCAGCGGCGAGACCTGGGCGCCGCCGACCGTAAAGCCCTTCAACCCGCATTCGTCGATCAGGGCGCCGGCGGTGCGCGGGCCGCCCGGATTCCTGAAGACCGAACCGCAGCACGGCTGGTCGAACGGCGTCCCCGCCTTCCGCCACCGCAGCAGGCGCGCCTGCAACTCCTTGAGCTTGGCGGGCGGCTCCTCGATCAGCGCCAGCTTCGCCTCGAGCACGATCACGTTGCCCAGGTTCGAGGCGCGGTACTTGAACGAGATCTGCTTGCGCGGGACGGGCCGGATCTTCCCCTTGGCGTCCATCACGGTGGCTTCCGTGAGCACTTCCGCGAACTCGGCCCCGTGCGCGCCGGCATTCATGTAGACGCCGCCGCCCACGGTGCCCGGGATCCCGATGAAGCGCTCCACGCCCGCGAAGCCCGCCTCGGCCGTGCGGCGGGCGAGCAGCGGCGTCGGCAGGCCTGCGCCCACGATCGCCGTCGCGCCCTTCATTTCGAAGCGGTCGAGCCCCTTCCCGATGCGGACCACGACGCCCGGGAAGCCGCCGTCCTTTACGAGCACGTTCGAGCCGAGCCCGAGGGCCACCCACGGGAGCCCGCGGTCCTGCGCCAGCTCGAGCGCCTTGGCGACGTCATCGCCATCGGCGGGCATGACGAGATAGCGCGCCGGTCCGCCGATCCGGTACGTGGTGTGGCGGGCCAGGGGCTCGTTCTCGAGCACGCGCCCGCGGAACTTGACCTTCGGCGCGGGCGGCGCGGCGGCGGCCGACGGCTTGGCGGGAGCCTTGCCCGCCTTGCCCGCCGGCTTGGCCGGTGCCTTCGCTACGCCCGGACGGCCTCCTTTGCGGCTCCCGGCGGCCGGTTTTCGACGGTCGTTCTTTCGTGCCATTCTTGGAGACTCCTCACGCTGCCCGTTCGGCTGCGCAGAGCGATAATCGCATCGCAGGCGGCGCTCGCCGCCGACATCGTCGTCGTATACGGCACGCGGTGCATCAGCGCCGCACGCCGAATCGCGTAGTCGTCCGCCTGCGTGAACTTCCCGAGGGGCGTGTTGATCAGGAGCTGCACGTCGCCCGACACGATCAGATCGATCGCGTTCGGCCGCCCTTCGTGCACCTTGGCCACTCGCTCGGCCGGCACGCCCCGGGACCGCAGGTACCGCGCCGTGCCGTCGGTCGCCGTGAGACGAAACCCCATCTCGTGGAACCGCCGCGCGATCGGCAGCACGGTCGGTTTGTCCGAGTCGTTCACCGTCACGAAGATCCCGCCCGCGAGCGGGAGACTGCCGTCGGCGGCGATCTGAGCCTTGGCAAAAGCCATCCCGAAGCTGTCCGCCAGCCCCATGACCTCGCCGGTGGAGCGCATCTCCGGGCCCAGGATGGTATCGACGCCGGGCAGCTTCGTGAAGGGGAAGACCGCCTCCTTCACCGCCACCCCGGGGAGCGGAAGGTCATCGGGAACGCCCAATTCGTCCAGGGTGTGTCCGGTCATCACCGCCGCCGCGAGCCGGGCCAGGGACACCCCGGTCGCCTTGCTCACGAACGGCACCGTCCGGGACCCCCGTGGGTTGACCTCCAGCACGTAGACCACGCCGTCCTTGATCGCGTACTGCACGTTGAGCAAGCCCACCACGCCGAGCGCCTCGGCGAAGGCCTTGGTGTAGCGGCGCATCTCGTCGACCTGCCGATCCCCGATCAGATAGGGCGGCAACACGCAGGCCGAGTCCCCCGAATGGACCCCGGCGTCCTCGATGTGCTGCATCACCCCGCCGATGACGCACCGCGTTCCGTCCGCCAGCGCGTCGACGTCGCCCTCGAACGCGTCCTCGAGGAAGCGGTCGATCAGCACGGGATGCTCGGGCGCGACGCGCGCGGCCTTCTCGAAGTAGTCCCGGAGCGAACCCTCATCATATACGATCTCCATCGCCCGCCCGCCCAGCACGTACGAGGGTCGTACCAGCACCGGGAAGCCGATCCGCCCGGCCACCTTCACCGCCTCAGCGACGGAGCGCGCCGTCCCGTTCGCCGGCTGGGTCACGCCGAGGCGGTCCGCTAGCGCCTCAAAGCGCCCGCGGTCCTCCGCGACGTCAATCGAATCGGGCGCCGTGCCGAGAATCGGGACCCCCGCCGCCTCGAGCGGTTTGGTCAAGCGCAACGGCGTCTGGCCGCCGAACTGGACCACGACACCCTTGGGCTGCTCCCAGCGCACGATCTCGAGCACATCCTCGAGGGTGAGCGGCTCGAAATAGAGCTTGTCCGAGATGTCGAAGTCGGTCGACACCGTCTCGGGATTGGAATTGATCATCACCGTCTTGAAGCCGAGCTCGCGAAACGCGAGCCCCGCGCGCACGCAGCAGTAGTCGAACTCCACCCCCTGCCCGATCCGGTTCGGCCCGCTTCCGAGGATCACGATTCCCTGAGCGCCGAGGGGCTCCGATTCGTTCTCGGCGTCGTACGAGCTGTAGAGGTACGGGGTCGCGGAGGGAAACTCGCCGGCGCACGTGTCCACGGTCTTGTAGGCAGGGTGCACGCCGAGCCGCCACCGCATCTCGCGAACCGCCTCCTCGGGAATCCCGCGCAGCGTCCCGAGCTGCGCGTCCGAGAAGCCCATGCGCTTCATCCGGCGCAGCTCCGCGGCGCCGGTCTCCCTCGGGGGCAGCGCGGCGAACCAGCGCTCCGCCTGCAGGAGCTCCTCCATCTGAAAGAGGAACCAGGGATCGATGCCCGAGGCCTGGGCGACCTCGTCCACCGAGACCCCGGCGAGCAGGGCCCGCTTGACCTGGAACACGCGCTCGGGCGTGGGTGTCCGCAGGGCCACGCGCAAATCCTCCCGGCTGTCGCTCGTCAGCCGGTCCTCCGCCAGGGAGCCCGCGACCACCCAGCCCGGCCGGCCGATCTCCAGAGCCCGGAGTCCCTTCTGGAACGCCTCCTTGAAGGTGCGTCCGATGGCCATCGCCTCGCCCACGGACTTCATCTGCGTCGTGAGGCGGAAGTCTGCCGTGGGAAACTTCTCGAACGCGAACCGCGGCACCTTGACCACCACGTAGTCGAGCACCGGCTCGAACGAGGCGGGCGTGGTCTTCGTAATGTCGTTCGGCAGCTCGTCGAGCGTATAGCCGACGGCGAGCTTGGTGCCGATGCGGGCGATCGGGAAGCCGGTCGCTTTGGAGGCGAGCGCGGAGGAACGCGACACGCGCGGGTTCATCTCGATCACGAGCATCTCGCCGTCGGCGGGGTTCACGGCGAACTGGATGTTGCAGCCCCCCGCCTCGACGCCGATCTCACGAATGATGGCGATCGCTGCGTCGCGCATGCGCTGGTACTCGCGGTCGCTGAGGGTCATGGCCGGCGCCACCGTAATCGAGTCGCCGGTGTGCACGCCCATGGGATCGAGATTCTCGATGGAGCATACGATGACCACGTTATCCCGACGGTCGCGCATCACCTCGAGCTCGAACTCCTTCCACCCGAGCACGCTGCGCTCGATCAGTGTGGTATGCAGCGGCGACAGCTCCAGCGCCCGCTCGACCAGCTCCTCGAACTCGGCGCGGTTATAGGCGACTCCGCCGCCCGTGCCGCCCAGTGTGTACGACGGCCGAATGATCGCGGGGAACCCGGTCTCACCGGCGGCGGCGACGGCGTCCGCCACGGACGCCACGGTGCGACCCACCGGCGTCGCCAGCCCGATGCGCCCCATCGCGACGCCGAACTCCGCCCGGTCCTCCGCCATCTGGATGGCCCGAGCATTCGCCCCGATCAGCTCGACGCCGAAGCGTTCGAGCGTGCCGTCCCTGACTAGCGCCATCGCCACGTTGAGCGCGGTCTGCCCGCCCATCGTCGGCAGCAGCGCGTCGGGCCGCTCGCGCTCGATCACTTTGCGCACCCACTCCGGCGTGACCGGCTCGATGTAGGTGCGGTCGGCGAGCTCGGGGTCCGTCATGATCGTCGCGGGGTTCGAGTTCACCAGCACGACGACGTAGCCCTCTTCCTTCAGGGCCTTCGCGGCCTGGGTGCCCGAGTAGTCGAACTCCGCCGCCTGACCGATCACGATCGGTCCGGAGCCGATGAGCAGGATGCGCTGCAGGTCAGTCCGCTTGGGCATCGAGCACATCCCGTAACGTGTCGTCGAGCGAGTAGCGCGGAGCCCACGCGGTGGCCGCGCGGAGCTTGCCGCCGTCCCCGACGAGGTAGGGGATGTCGGCGACGCGAATCAAGTCCGGATCCACCTCCGGAATGGGCCGCACCCCCACGAGCTCGGTGAGCCGGACCCACAGTTCCTCGAGCGACACGCCCTCGCCTCCAGCGATGTTGTACGTCTCTCCCGCCTGACCCTTCACGAGCAGCCGGGCGTAGGCGTCGACGACGTCCTGGACATGGAGGAACTCCCGCACCGGTTCCAGGTTCCCCACCTTGACGACCGGCGCACCGATCCGCTTGGCCAGCTTGAGCCGTTGGCAGAACGATGGCACCACAAAGCGGCCGTCCTGCCCGGGTCCGGTGTGCGGGAACGGTCGGGCCACGACGACGCGCAGCCCCGTCCGGCGCCACCCCTCGAGCGCGGCGTGCTCCGCCCCCACCTTGCTCGCCGCATACGCCGTGATCGGGGCGGGGAGATCCGTCTCCCGGCGCGGCACAGGCGAGCCGCACCCGTACACCTCGGCGCTCGACGCCACGAGCAGCAGTGGGTCCGCGCGTCCGGCTCGCTTGTGCTCCGCGAGCCCGTGGGCGATCCGGGCCGTTCCCGCCGCATTCACGTTCCAGGTCGTGCCGGGATCGCGTTGCGCCTCGACGCGGGACGATTGGGCCGCGAGGTGCACCACCGCGTCGTAGGGAAGCCCGAGACAATTCCTCACGGACGCCGCGTCGGTCAGCTCGAGCGGCAGCCAGCGGACGGCGGTCTTCTCCGCGGCCGTCAGGTCCCACGTCCCCGCGCCCACGGGCGGGCTCTGCGCGGGGCGCACGGCCCCGTACACCTCACGGCCGTCTGCCAGCAGCCGGCGAACGATCCAGCGGCCCACGAAACCGTCGGCGCCGGTTACGAGTACCTTCACGACAGGCGCTCCAGGTCCGCGTCCACCATCATGCGTACCAGATCGGCGAAGGTCGTCGTCGGCGTCCAACCGAGCTCGCGGGCGGCCTTGCTCGGGTCGGCCTGCAGCGCTTCCACTTCCGCGGGCCGGACGAACCGCGGGTCCACCTTGACGTGCCGCTTCCAGTCGAGCCCGGCGTGCGAGAAGGCCAGCTCGCACAGCTCGCGCACCGAGTGTGTCTTGCCGGTACCCACGACGTAGTCGCCGGGCTTGGGCTGCTGCAGCATGCGCCACATCGCGTCCACGTAGTCGCCCGCGAAGCCCCAGTCGCGCCGGGCGTCGAGGTTGCCGAGCGCGAGCTCCCGCGCCCGGCCCTTCACGATGCGCGCCACTCCGTCCGACACCTTGCGCGTGACGAACTCGAGCCCGCGCCGCGGCGACTCGTGATTGAACAGAATGCCGCTGACGGCGAAGAGCCCGTACGACTCCCGATAGTTGACGGTGATCCAATGGCCGTAGACCTTGGCGACGCCATACGGTGAGCGCGGGTAGAACGGCGTCGTCTCGCGCTGCGGCGTCTCGGACACCTTGCCGAACATCTCGGACGAGCTCGCCTGGTAGACGCGCGCCGTCGGGTGCGCGAGCCGCACCGCCTCGAGCAGGCGCGTGACACCGAGTGCCGTGAACTCGCCGGTCAGCACGGGCTGCGTCCACGAGGTGGGGACGAAGCTCTGGGCCGCCAGATTGTAGATCTCGTCCGGCTTCGCGTCGCGCACCACGGCCGTGAGCGAGTGCTGGTCCAACAGGTCCGCCGGCACGATGTGGACGCGGTCGAGCAGGTGTCCGATCCGCTCGTAGGAATCGTGCGAGGTGCGGCGGACCACGCCCACGACCTCGTAGCCTTTCGCCAGCAACAGCTCGGCGAGATACGAGCCGTCTTGTCCCGTGATGCCGGTGATCAACGCGGTGCGTCGGGGTTGCCCCACTTCCTTGGCTGGTTTAGCTTTAGGCCGCTTTTCCCCGCCCCGACGGGCGGGGTGATGCTTGGTGGCGCTCATCTCTTCAGTCGGGCAGGCCCATGGCGCGAGTGTGTGAGATCTGTGGCAAAGGCCCCATCGTGGGGCACAACGTCAGCCACGCGAACAATAAGACGAATCGGCGCTGGTATCCCAACCTTCAGCGCGTGCGCGCCGTGGTGAACGGCACCACCCGGCGCCTCCGGGTCTGCACCCGCTGTCTCAAGTCGAACCGCGTCACGAAGGCGGCCTAACGAAAAAGGGGACCCAGGGTCCCCCGTGCCGCTCGGGCCGCCGCGCCCTCCTGCTCCCTCACGCACCCAGCAGTTCGATCCGAGCCACCTCGGCGCCGTCGCCCGAGCGATGGCCCAGCTTGATGATCCTGGTGTAGCCGCCGGGGCGCGACGCGAACCGCGGCCCCACATCCTTGAAGAGCTTGTGCGTCACGGTGCGGTCCTTCAGCCGTCGCTCGACCAGGCGACGGGCGTGGAGGTCCCCGCGGCGCGCCAGCGTGATGAGCCGCTCGGCGTAGGGCCGCAGCTCCTTCGCCTTCGCCTCGGTGGTCACGATCTTGTCGTGACGGAAGAGGCTCGTGGCGAGGTTGGCCAGCAGCGCCTTCTTGTGGCTCGCCGTGCGCGACAGCTGGCGTCCCTTGGCGCGGTGACGCATTACTCCGGCTCCCCCTCGCTCGCCTGCGTCTGCGGCGCGGCCCCGGGGTCGACCACCTTCAGCTCGTCGGCGGTCTCTTCGAACTTCATCCCGAAGTTGAGCCCCTCCCGGCGCAGCAGCTCGGCGATCTCGCCGAGCGCCTTCTCTCCGACGTTCTTCACTTTCAGGAGGTCTTCCTCGCGGTACTGCACCAAGTCGCCCAGGGTCCGGATGTTGGAGTTCTTGAGCGAATTGACCGAGCGCACCGAGAGCCCCACGTCGTCGATCGAGCGCGCGAGCACCTCACGCAGCCGGCTCGGCGCCGCGCCGCCGTTCCCCGCGGGCTGGGCGGCGACCATCGGCACCTTGCCGAAGTCCACGAAGAACCGGAAGTGCTCCTGCGCCAGCGCCGCCGCGTACGCGACGGCGTCCTCGGGAGAAATGGTCCCGTTGGTCTCGACCGTGAGCGTGAGCCGGTCGTAGTCGGTGCGCTGTCCCACGCGGGTCTCCGCTACGGTGAAGTTGGCGCGCCGGACGGGATTGTAGATCGAGTCCACCCGGACGACGTCCACGGGCATGGTGCGGTCGATCGGGTGCTGCTCGGCCTCGACGTAGCCGCGTCCCTTGTTCACATACAGCTCGCCCCCGACGTCGCGGTCGTCCTGGACCGTGAACAGCAGCTGATCGGGGTTCACGATACTCACAGCACTGTGCGCCTCGATGTCGCGCGCGTACACAGGCCCGGCCTTGTCGTGCTTGATGTGCAGGACCGCTTCGTCCACGTCCGGCGCGAGCACCAGCGTCAGCTGCTTCAGCCGCTGAATGATCTGGTGGACATCCTCGACCACCCCGGGGATGGTCTGGTGCTCGTGGACGACGCCGTCCAGGCGGAACGCCCAGACGGCCGCGCCCCGCAGCGACGAGAGCAACATCCGCCGCAACGAGTTGCCGAGGGTGTAGCCATAGCCCCGCTCCAGCGGCTGGAGTCGGAACTCGGCGGCATTCGGGTTGTCTTCCCGCTTGGTCATTTCGACCAGGTGGGGGCGGACCAGCCCGCTCAAATCGAGAGTCGTCATCACTTGGAATAGAGCTCGACGATTAACTGTTCTTGGGCGGCGATCGGGATGGCGTCGCGGGTGGGCCGCTGCGTCATCCGGCCGAGCGCTTTGTCGGTATCGACCTGGATCCAGGACACGGGTTGCTGCCGGCCGAACTGCTCGATGGCGTGCTTCACGAGCACGAGCTCGCGGCTCGCGTCGGCGATCTTCACCTCGTCCCCCGGCCCCACGCGGTAGGACGGGACGTCCAGCGTACGGCCGTTCACTTGAACGTGCCGGTGCCGGACCAGCTGGCGCGCCTGCCGGCGCGACACGGCGAAGCCCATCCGGTACACGAGATTGTCGAGGCGACTCTCCAGCGCCACCAGCAGCGCCTCACCGGTTACCCCGGGCTCCTTGAGGACGCGATCGAAGATGTTGCGGAACTGCCGCTCCGAAAGCCCGTAGATCCGCTTGACCTTCTGTTTCTCGCGCAGCTGGCGTTGATAGTCGGACGCCTTGCGCCGCCGTCCGGACGACTGACCATGTTGGCCCGGCGCGTAGGCGCGCCGCTCCACCGCGCACTTCTCGGTGAGACAGCGCGTCCCTTTGAGGAACAGCTTCGTCCCCTCGCGACGGCACAGCTTGCACGCGGGCCCGGTGTAGCGTGCCATGCCTCAGACCCGCCGCTTCTTGGGCGGCCGGCACCCATTGTGCGGGATCGGCGTCACGTCGCGGATCGAGCGGATCTGCAGGCCCGCGGTCGCGAGGGCCTGGATTGCGGATTCGCGCCCCGAGCCGGGGCCCTGCACGCGCACGTGCACGCGCCGAACACCCAGGTTCATCGCTTCGCGGGCCGCCTGCTCGGCGGCCACGGTGGCCGCGAACGGGGTCGACTTCTTCGAGCCCTGGAAGCCGGCCTTGCCCGAGGATCCCCAGGTGAGGGCGTTCCCCTGCATGTCCGTGATCGTGATGAGCGTGTTGTTGAACGTCGCCGTGATGTGGGCGATGCCTTCGGCCTCGACCACCTTCTTGACGCGCTTCGCGCCCGCTGCCTTGGCTTGTGCCATTTACTTTTTCAGGAGGGGCTTCTTCTTGCCCGCGATCGCGCGCCGCGGCCCCTTCTTGGTGCGCGCGTTGGTGTGCGTGCGCTGGCCGCGCACCGGCAGTCCCTTCCGATGGCGCTGGCCGCGGTAGGTCCCGATGTCCATCAACCGCTTGATGTTCATCGCGACCTCCGTCCGCAGCGCCCCCTCGACCTTGTAGTCCCGCTCGATGACCTGCCGCAGCCGCGCGACCTCCGCGTCCCGCAGATCACGCACCCGTGCATCCGCATTGATCCCGGTCTCCGCGAGAATCACCTGCGCGTTTCGCGGGCCGATGCCGAAGATGTACGGGAGAGCGTACAGGATTTTCTTGTCGCGTGGCAGGTCGACGCCCGCAATCCGTGCCATGTCGTCCTATCCCTGCCGCTGCTTGTGTTTGGGACTGCGCTTGCAGATGACGCGGATGACCCCCCGCCGCTTGATCACCTTACAATGCTCGCAGATCGGTTTGACGCTGGTCCGAACCTTCAAACGGCACACTCCGGAGAAAAAAATTCCAATTAAGTCTCGAACTATAGACGGGCTCGTAACTTCACGCAAGGGGCGGGATTAGGGCGCACTCCGCAGCTCGGACAACAGCCACTCGTGGCCGGGCTTTTGAAAACCCAGGAAGATCGTCTCGCGTCGTTCGTCGCTCGTGCCCGCCACGACGTAGCGCCGGTCCAGCTCGGCGTAGCCGCGTCCCGGCTCGACCTCCCGGACCGCGCTGACGCGCAAGCCCCGCTCGACACCGGCGCGCAGGTGGCGGCGCAACAGCTCCATGGCCTGCGCCCGATCGACCGCCGCGGAGGGGTCCGCTCCGGGAATCTGGAGTACCACACTAGAGCTTTGCCCCACAACCGCTTGCACGTTGTGCGCGAACCAGGCCTGACGCACCCGCTCGGCCGCCTCCCCGAGCGAGCCCTGCGCCAGCCCCCTGCCCGCGAACACCGAGCTCATCACCAGCGCTACCGCTATGCGCCGCCGCATCGGAGGCTCTCCACCAATCGCTGGTACACCCCACGGGGGTCCGCGGCCCGGGTGATCGGACGACCCACCACGAGGTGCGTCGCGCCGCCGCGCACCGCGTCGGGAGCGGCGATCGTGCGGGCCTGATCGTCGGCCGCGTCCCCGGGCGCTCGAACCCCCGGCACCACGATCCAGGGCTCCGGCCCGAGCGCTGCCCGCACCAGGGCCAGCTCGCGGCCCGACGCGACCACTCCCCGGAGCCCCGCGGCCACCGCCAACCGCCCCAGTCGCTCGGCCTCGAACCCCAGGTCGGGCACGCCCCGCCCAACCACCCGCTCGAAGTCGCCGGCCGAGTGGGAGGTGAGGACCGTGACACCGACGAGCGCGACCGCGCCCGCAGCCTGCGCGGCGGCGGCGAGCACCGCGGGTCCGCCCATGGTGTGGACGGTGGCCATCGCGACGCCTTGAGCCCGCGCCGCCTCGACCGCCCCCGCCACAACGCTCGGAATGTCGTGCCACTTGAGATCCAGGAACACGCGGACGCCGCGCGCGATGAACTCGCGCACCAGCGCCGGCCCCTCGCGCACGTGCAGCATGGGGCCGATCTTGACCCAACGCAGATCGGGAAGCCGCGCCGCCAGATCCAGCGCCTCGCGCCCGCTCGGCAGGTCGAATGCCACGATGAGCTCAGCCACGCTCGAGCTCCCGGGCGACGCGCTCCGGAACACGCGGATCGGCGAGCGCCGCCGTGCCGATCGCGATGAGTGACGCACCCGCGGCGAGATACTGACGCGCGTCGTGCGCGGTGCGGATCCCGCCGACGCCGATCACCGGTATGGGGACCGCCGCGCGGACCTTGCGCGTCGCCAGCACGCCGACCGCGAGCAGCGCCGGACCGCTCACTCCCCCGCCGCTCGTCCCGTTCCCGAGTCGCCCGTCGAGCGTGCCGGGAATCGTGTTCACCAGGGTGACCGCGTCCGCCCCCTCCTGCTGTGCCACCTGCGCCATCCCCGCGATGTCAGGGAGCACGGGCGAAAGCTTCACCGTCATGGGGCGGGTGGAGACCGCGCGGCAGCGGCGCACCAGCTGGCGCAGGCTCTCGGGGGTCGCGCCGAACTCGAGCCCGCCGGCGGTAGTGTTGGGGCAGGACGCATTGATCTCGAATGCGGTGATCACCGGGAGATCGGTGAGTCCCGCGATTACCTGCGCATAGTCTTCGATGCTCGCGCCGGCGACGTTTACCAGCACTCGAGCGCGCCGCACCCGCGCCGCAAGCCAGGAAAGGTCGCGCTCCCGCACGACACCGAGACCCGGGTTCGCGAGTCCCACGGCGTTCAGCATCCCGCCCGGGAACTCGGCGACCCGAGGCGCCGGGTGCCCCCGCCGCGGCTCCGGCGTGACCGCCTTGGTGACGATCCCGCCCAGGGCTTCGAGATCGATCACACCGGACACCTCGTGCCCGAACCCGGCGGTGCCGGAAGCGAGGAGGACGGGGTTTTGGAAGGAGGTGCCGAACAACCGGATCGAGGCGGGGGGAGGCGTCACCGGCCCCTCGCCGGCGCGGCGATCGCGAGCTTGCGCTCGAACTCGAGCAGGTAGGCGACGATGCCGTCGGCGATCGCGCTCGCGATCTTGTGCTGGCCGAGGCTCGAGGCGAGGAACGCGCCGTCGGTGCGATTCGTGGCGAACCCGGTCTCGACGAGAATGGCGGGTCGCCGCGCGGTGGTGAGCACCGTAAAGCCCGCCTGCTGCACGCCGCGATCGCCCCCGGGGTGGATCCGGGCCGCGGAGTCTTGAACCAGCCGGGCGAGCTGCGCCGACTCCCGCAGGTATTCGTTCAACTGCAGGTCTCGCAGGATGAACCCCAGTGGACCCGTCGCGGCGCTCGACGTTCCGGTCTCGAAGCGGATCGCCTCGTTTTCCATCTGTGCCACGCGCTGCTGGTCTTCCGTCTTCGCATCCGAGAGAAAGTAGGTCTCGACGCCGCTCACCCGGTCGGCGCGCCCACCATCGGGCATCGCGTTCACATGGATGCTCACGAACAAATCGCACGCGGCCTTGCAGAGCGCCCCGCGATCCGCCAGATCGATGAGGGTGTCGGTCGATCGCGTCAGCGAGACGGCGATGGCTCGACGCACCAGCTCCGCCCGTAACAGCCGTCCGATGGCCAGCGTGATGTCCTTCTCCACGAGATGGCCGGGGAAATAGCGACCGGGGTTCCCGGGATCGACACCGCCGTGGCCGGGATCGATCACGACGGCGTGACGGTGGCGCAGCCCGGTGATCGGGTTCGGGGCGGAGCTGGGAACGGGGGTGGCAGCAGGGGGGGAAGCGGGCGGCGGCGCCGATGCGACCCTGGGCGGCGCGGTCGCTGATACGGCGCTGGCAATCGGTAGCTCGACCAGACGGCCCGTGCTTCCTCCGGATGGCGGGTCCCAGCGGTAGCGGCCTCCCAGCGCCCGCGGCACGCAGTCGGCAAGCCACTGGAGGGGCAGGAACACGCTGTCGCGCGCCACGTACGGCTCGCCCACGAGGCCGTACACGACGCCGCCGGCGCGCACGAACGGCGACCCCAGCTGAAACACGAACGCGACGCCCGAGAGACCGACCGTCACGCGCGATCCATCGAGGACCACCGTGAGGCCGAGCGGTGGTCCGAGCCGGGGGGCCGCAACGGCCGTGGTGCCCCGCTCCATGGTCACCGGTACGCTCGTTTCTCCCCGCGGAGTCGCGATCAGCACCACCTGCGGCGGCGGGGCGGTCACGAGCACGAGCCACAGCGGCACAGTCACGTCCGTTTCCCCTTGACGCCCCGGGCGAGCTCCCGCTCCGCCACGCGCCGCCTCAGCTCCTCGCGCTTATCGTGCTGCTTCTTCGCCTTGGCGAGCGCGATCGCCACCTTGGCGAGGCCATCCTTGAAGTACAGCTCGAGCGGCACGATGGTGAGTCCCTTGCGACTCGTGCCACCGATGAGTTTGCGGATCTCCTGCGCGTGGAGCAGCAGCTTGCGGGAGCGCGCAGGCGGCGGGTTGTTGTAGCTGCCCGGCAGATAGGCGGAGATCGAGAGCCCCTCGAGCCACACTTCACCGTTGCGCACGTGCGCATAGGACTCGCCCAGGCTGGCCTTCCCCGCGCGCAGCGATTTGACTTCCGTTCCCGTGAGCACGAGGCCGGCCTCCCACGTCTCCAGGAGATGGTAGTCATGTCGCGCCCGCGGGTTGCGGGCTATGGAGACTTTGTCCACCGGGCCAGCGCAAGATAGAAATCAGGGTGGAAGCGGTCAAGCCAAGAGTTGACTTGAGGTTATACCGCCGTCTATATTCGCCGTTCCGCGAACGGGCCGAAGTGGTGGAACTGGTAGACGCGCTGGCTTCAGGAGCCAGTGGGCGCAAGCCCGTGGGGGTTCGAGTCCCCCCTTCGGCATGCGAACGTGCAGTCCGCTCAGTAGCGCGGCAGTGACGGGTCCACGTTCACCGCCCACGCGTCGATCCCGCCCCGGAGACTCCGCACTTTCGAAAAGCCTGCGGCCTTGAGGATCTCGAGCGCCTTGAGTGAGCGCGCTCCATGGTGGCAGTGCGTCACGATCTCGCGGTGCCCGTCCAGCTCTCCCAACCGATCCGGTAGCTCCCCCAGGGGCATGAGCACCGCGCCGTCGATGTGCGCGATCTCGTGCTCGTGGGGCTCCCGCACGTCGATCACCACCAGCTCGGGGTTGCGCTGCCATTCGTCGCGGAGCTCTTGCGCGGTGATCTCCACCCCGTCGTACGACGGTTCGGCGCCGATGCCGCAGAACGCCTGGTAGTCGATCAGCTCGGTCACCGTGGGGTGTGCCCCGCAGACCGGGCAGTCGGGGTCCTTTTCCAGCTTGAGCTCGCGGAACTGTAACTTGAGCGCGTCGAACAGGACCAGGCGTCCGATGAGGGGCTGACCCGCGCCGAGGATGAGCTTGATCGTCTCCATCGCCTGGATCGAGCCGATGATCCCGGGGAGGACGCCGAGCACACCGCCTTCCGCGCACGAAGGGACGAGTCCCGGAGGCGGCGGCTCCGAATAGAGGCAGCGGTAGCACGGCCCCTGCCGGGCGTAGAACACCGACGCCTGGCCCTCGAAGCGGAAGATCGAGCCGTAAACGTTGGGCTTGTCGAGCAGCACGCATGCGTCGTTGACGAGGTAGCGAGTCGGGAAGTTGTCCGTGCCGTCCGCCACGATATCGAACTCGCGGATGATGTCCAGCGCGTTCTCCGACGTGAGCCGCGTCTCGAACGTCTCCACTCGAACATTGGGGTTCAGGTCGTGGATCCGCGCGGTCGCGGACTCGAGCTTCGATACGCCGACCGTGGACGTGCCGTGGAGGATCTGACGCTGCAGGTTGGTCTTGTCGACCACGTCGAAGTCCACCAGCCCGAGCGTCCCCACCCCCGCGGCCGCGAGGTAGAGCGCCGCGGGCGACCCGAGCCCGCCCGCGCCGACGAGCAGCACGCGTGCCGCCTTGAGCTTCTGCTGTCCCTCGACGCCCACATCGGGAAGGATGAGGTGGCGCGAGTAGCGCAGGATCTCTTCGTGCGACAGCTTGGGCAGCACGTCCGCCACCGCCGTTCCCCCGGCAATGCTCGGGATAATGGAGACCGTATCGCCCGGCTTGACCGGCGTCTCGCGCTGGGCGAGCTGCCGGATGTCCCGGTCGTTCACGTAGACGTTCACAAAGCTGCGCAGCCGGCCGTCGGTAGCAAAGAGATGCGGCTTCAGGGCGGCGTGCTCGCCGGTGAGCCGGTCGAGCAGCTCCCCCACACTCCCCCCCTCCAGCTCGAGTGTGTCACGCCCGCCCACGAACGGGCGGAGCGGCGTCGGGATCAGAACCGTCACTGCCATACGACCTTCCGTTCCTCGCTGGTGATAGGCTCCTCATCGAAGGCCCCGCGGTCCTGTGCAAGGACCCAGCTCTTGAACTCGCCGGCCCGGCCGTGCCCCACGCCTACGATCACATACGACAGCCAGGGCCAGGCGTGCTCGCGGTCGAATGCGGACGGGGCGGCCGGGTGGTCGGGGTGGGAATGGTACACCCCGATGACGTCGAGTCCGTCGCGCTCCAGCCTCTCCTGAGCGCGCCGGAACGACTCGGGATCGATGAGATAGCGGTTGCGCGCCGAGTCGGTCCGTTGGTTCATGAGCGGCACGAGCTGGACGGCGACCTTGCGATCACCCTCGAGCCCGCCACCGATCAGGCCGCAGGCTTCGGCCGGGTAGTCCGCTTCGCCGTGCCGGCGGATCGCCGCCACATGCCGCGGATCGAGGACGAGCGTCATCGACCCTCTCCCGCGAGCCGCCCCTGCTCGCTCAGGTACCGGTCACCCGAATCAGGGGCGATGACGACGACCACGGCGGTCGCGGGCAGTCGCAGCCGCTCCGCCGCTACGAGCGCGGCTCCGGATGACCATCCCACGAACAATCCCACCTGTTTCGCCAGCCGTCGCACCGCGTCCTCCGCATCCTCCGTGGCCACGAACTCCGTCCGGGTCGGAAGCGCCGGATCGTAGATGCCCGGCACGATCGCGGTCGCGAGGTGCTTCAACCCCTCGAGCCCGTGGAACGGTCCGTCGGGTTGCACCGCGACGAGCTCGACGCCCGCGTTCAACTCCTTCAAACGCCGGCCGGTCCCCATAAGTGTGCCGGTCGTGCCCAGCCCCGCCACCAGGTGCGTGATCCGCCCAGCCGTCTGGCGCCAGATTTCCTCCGCGGTGGTGACGTAGTGGGCCCGCGCGTTCGCCGGGTGGTTGTACTGATCGGCGTACCAGTACCGGTGGGGCCGCGTCGCCGCGAGCTCGCGGGCCGCACGGATCGCGCCGTCCGAGCCGTCGAGCGGGTCGGTGAAGATCACTTCCGCGCCGTACGTCGCGAGCAGCGCCTTGCGCTCCGTGCTCGCGTTCGCCGGCACGCACACCGTGACCTCGATGCCCGCGGCGGCGCCGAGCATCGCGTAGGCAATCGCCGTATTGCCGCTCGAGGAATCGAGCAGCCGCTTTGCCGGGAGCTCGCCGCGCGCGACGCCGTCCCGCAGGATGTAGAGCGCTGCGCGGTCCTTGACGGAGCCTCCCGGGTTGAGCCACTCGGCCTTGAGAAAGACGGACGGCAGAGGGCGGGCGAGGGCGGTAGAAGACGGTAGAGGGATCAAGGGCGTATCGCCAACCAGCCCCCACAGCGCCGGCTCCGGGGGCGCCGCCTCTACCGTCCTCTGCCGCCCACTACCGCCCGCTACCGTCGTCTTCATTCTGCTCCCTTCGCGATCGGCGCCCCGACCAAGTTGCCCCACTCCGTCCACGAGCCGTCGTAGTTGCGCACCTTTTTCACGCCCAGCAGGTACTTGAGCGCGAACCAGGTGTGGCTCGACCGTTCGCCGATGCGGCAGTAGGCGATGACCTCGTCCTTGCCGTCGATCACCTTGGCGCCCTTGTAGAGCTGCTGCAGCTCCTCGAACGGCTTGAACGTGCCGTCGGTCGCGACCGCCTTGCTCCACGGAACGTTCGTGGCACCGGGGATATGCCCCGCACGCTGCGCCGTCTCGGTCATCCCGGGCGGTGCGATGATCTCGCCGACGAATTCGGGGGTGGACCGCACGTCCACGAGGGCGGTCTTCTTGGCCTTGAGCGCCTTCTCGACCTCCGGACGCTTGGCGCGGATCGCGGCGTTCGCTTTCTTGGGCACCGGATACGTCGTGGCCCGCACGCTCGAGCGCTCGGTCACCAGGGGGCGCCCTTCCGCCACCCATTTCGCGCGGCCGCCGTTCATCAGCTTCGCATTGGTGTGCCCATACAGCTGGAGCAACCAGAAAGCGAACGCGGCAAACCAGTTGTTGTTGTCCCCATACAGCACCACCGTGGTCTTCGGCGTGACACCAGCGTCCGACAAGAGCTTCGCGAACGCCTTCTTGTCCGGGATGTCGCGCCGCACCGGATCGTTCAACTGCGACTGCCAATTCCAGCCGACCGCGCCCGCGATGTGCCCGGAGTCGTAGGCCGTGGTGTCCACGTCTACTTCGATCAAGCGGATGCTCGGGTCGGTGAGGTGCCCCGCCACCCACTCGGTGGAAACGAGGACCTCGGGATGCGCGTACGCCACGCGTGCCTCCAATCAGGTTAAACCCGACAGCGCAAGTCGGGTTTCAGTCCAAAAAAAACAGTTGGGATGGCGGGTCTAGTTCCCGGCCAGCGCCCCGGCGATGTGATACAGCTCGGGCTCATCGTGCGTGAGGTCCGCGAGCGAGATGCCGGCCAACAGATCGTTGATCCGTTGCTCCAGCATTCGCCAGACGGGCCGGATGCTGCACGCAGCCTCCGGACTACATCGCTGAGGGTCGACGGGATGGAGATCGCAGTTGACTTCGAAGGTGACGTGCTCCGAGGCCTCGATCACGTCTTTGACGGTGATGACGTGGGGCTCCCGGGCGAGGTGATACCCGCCCTTGGCGCCACGGACCGAGTCCACCAGGCCGGCGCGCCGCAGACGCAGCAGGATCTGCTCGACATAGTCGTGTGGCAGCCGCTCCTGCTCGGCGAGCTCGCGCGCCGCGACCGGCCCCTGCCCCGCGCGCTTCGCGAGGTTCACGGAGACGATCAGCCCGTACTCGGCCCAGGTGGTGACGCGCATGGGATATAATATAGGGCGGCAACCCCGCGCTGCCCAACCCCTGCCGCCTATTGCCGCCCTTTGCCGCCTATCATGGGGCTCACGCTTACCCCCACCTGCACCCCGAACACGTTCTCCCCGGAGTGGCGCTGCAGCCACAACAGGCGCCCGTTGAGGTTCCACATCACCAGGCCGCTGTAGAAATCGGCACCGAGGCCGCCGTGCAGCCCTTGGGCCATGCCACGGTCTGGCCCCTGCGCGTAGAACCCAGCCAGCAGCGGGCCGGCCTCAGCGTAGACCCGGCCCCACGCGGGCCGGGCGGACGCCTCGAAGCCGGGCGCGAACAGGATGGCATTCGGCCGGCATCCAGGCGCGCAGCTCCCCGTGGTGACTTGGAGGGGAGCGAAATCGATCTCGAGACCCAGGGTCCCCGTCTTCTTGGTGTCGCGCCGAAACCGGACGCCCGCGAACGGACTGCGACCGCGCAGCGGACCGGAAATGGGAATGAACGCGCTCACCGTCGGGCCCAGCGTGCCCGCGAGCAACTCTCCGTGGTGGAGCTTGCCCAAGGCGATGGATGCGTTGGCGACGGCTTCGAGCGCCTGGATGTCGCTGCCCGGGACCTGGAGGAATCGGCCCTCGAGGGTGGCGACGGCCGCGCTGCCGACGTTCACGCGCACGCCGAGCCCGAATGCGAGTGCAAGTTGGTTGCTGGTGGAGACGGTGTCGCCGCACAACAGCAAGCACCCGGGCTTTGCTTCGGCCACCCGTGCCAGACCCAGCGTCGTTCCGGCAAACGGTGCTACGACGCCGCGCGCGCCGACGGGATAATAGTAGGAGTCGAGCCCGAACAGCGTGAGCCGCCGGACGCGGCCGTCGGTCGAGAGGTCATTGTAGCGCGCGATCGTGAGGCCAGTCTCGCCGTCGTCGCCCGTGATGAGAGCGGCCGAGCCGCCGAACGAGGAGAAGGAGTGGCTCGCGCCGGAGAAATCCTCCAGGCTGAGCGATGAGTAGGTCGGGCCGACGCGAATTCGCCGCTGCCCGTGCGCGGACGCGGCTCCGATCAGCGACAGACCGGCCACGAGCAACACTGTGGTGCGCATGGCGAACGGATAACGACCTCGGGGGGTCGGATTCGGTGACTCGAATCACGACCCCGCACGTGACGGCGCTTACTTAACGAGGAGTCCGACGATCAGGCCCGCCACGTTCATCCGCACGAGCCAGGACCAGAACGTCGCCTTGAGCAACGGGCGAACTTTGTCGTACCACACACCGCTGCCGATGGTTGAAAGCGCGATGGTGCACAACCAGAGGAGCGTCGCGAACTCCATCCCCGCCAGGGGCCCGCCGCCCCGGACCCAGAGCCCGCCCTTGAGCCGTTGATAGGAGCACGCGATCAGCAACCCGAAGACCAGCGCCAACGCCGCCGCCTTCATCATCGCAGGTCCCATGAACGTCTTCATCTGTTCCGGCGACCTTGGCGTCGAGAACGCGTCCATCCCCTTGGTGAAAACCTTGCCCCACATGACGTAGTCGGCAAAGAAGGCGCCGACGCCTGCGATCAGCCCCGCGACGATCCAGCTCATGGTGCTCCTCTCGTGAAAGAGTGTGCACTGCCGACTGCCGTCCTCGGCTATTTGCGCTCCCCAGGCACCCCCAACTCGGTCATGGCGAGCAGATCGAGCACTGCTTCGAGATCCTTCCCTTTGAGCACGCCCTTTTCCATCACCAGCTGGCGCACCGTGACGTTTTTTGCCACCGCCTCCTTGGCGAGCTTCGCCGCCTCCGCGTACCCGATCCGAGGGGCGAGGGCGGTGACCAATGCGGGGCTGCGCTCCAGCCAGTACTCGGACTGCGCGCGGTCGGCTTCGATGCCCTCGACACACCGCTCCGCGAACACGCGGGAGGCGTTCGTGAGAATGCGCATCGTGAACAGGAGATTGTGCGCGATCAAGGGCATCATGACATTGAGCTCGAGCTGCCCCGCCTCCGCCGCCGCGGCGATCGTGACATCGTTTCCGAGCGCCTGATAGCACACCATGTTCACCATCTCGGCGATCGACGGGTTCACCTTCCCGGGCATGATGCTCGAGCCCGGCTGGACCGGAGGCAGGACGATTTCGGCCAGCCCGGTCCGCGGGCCCGAGGCGAGCAGCCGGAGATCGCTCGCGATCTTGCCGAGGTCCATGGAGTAGGTGCGCAACGCCCCCGAGAACGCCGCCGCATCCCCCATGGACTGCATCAGCTGGACGCGGTCCTTCCCTTCACGCAGGTCGAGGCCGGTGATCGTCCGCAATTGCTCCACCATCAGGGCCGGGTACGCAGGCTCGGCGTTCAGGCCCGTCCCGACTGCCGTACCGCCGATGCCGAGGTCGCGCAACGCATCGGCGGCCTGGGCGACCCGGTCCGCGCTGCGCTCGATGGTGTGGCCGTAGGCGGCGAACTCCTGGCCCAGGCGAATGGGCGTCGCGTCCTGCAGGTGGGTGCGCCCCGACTTGAGGATCTTGTCGAATGCCTTGCTCTTCGTGAGGAAGGCCCGCGCCAGCCGGCCCATGGCCTCGAGCAGCGCGGGCAGCTCCGCCAGTGCCGCCAGCCGGATCGCCGTGGGGATCACGTCGTTCGTGGACTGGGCCATGTTGACGTGGTCGTTGGGGTGCACCGGCTTGTATTCGCCTCGCTTGCCGCCCAGCAGCTCGTTCGCGCGGTTGGCGAGGACCTCGTTACCGTTCATGTTGTGCGACGTCCCCGCGCCCGCCTGGTACGGATCCACCACAAAGTGCTGGCGGTGCTGGCCGGCCAGGATCTCGTCCGCCGCCCGCGCGATCGCGTCGGCTAGCTGCGGGTCGAGCCGCCCGGTCTGCTTGTGCGTGAGGGCCGCGGCCTTCTTGATCCAGACGACCGCGGTCACGAACGGCTGGAGGGGGAGGAGCTGGGAAATGGGAAAGTTCTGGCGGGCCCGCTCGGTCTGGATTCCGTAGAGCGCGTCGGCCGGAACGGGCAGCTCGCCCAGGGGATCACGCTCCATGCGGGTCGCGCTCATCGCCTCCGTCCGTTCGGTCACGGCGCCGTCGGTCTCGAACCAGGAATCGCCCATGGATACCCAGGATCTGCTGCAGCACCTGCCCGACCAGGCCCGGTTCTCGGGCACCAAGATGACGAAGGTGGATTGCTTCCGCTCGGACCGCCTCCTGGTGGGCCTGAATTGCTTCGAGCCGGGACAGGAGCAGAAGCTGCACACGCACGCTGGCGCCGACAAATTCTATTTGGTTGTGTCGGGAAAGGCGAGCTTCGTGGTCGGCGGCCGGACGATCGAGGCCCGGCCAGGGGATCTGGTGCTGGCACCGGAGGGCGTGCCCCACGGAGTCGAGCGCGCGCTGGAACGGACCGTCGTGCTGGTCGCGATCGCCCCGGCACCCTGATCACTTCGTCGGCTCCACCCTCAAGCTGTCGTTGAACCGGTTGAAGTACTCCGTCATTCCGATCACGAGCGTGATCTCGACGATCTGACCATCGTCCCAGGCCGCGCGCAGCTTCGCGTACACGTCGTCCGTCACGCGATGCCCCGACACGTGCACCGCGTCGGCATATGCCAACGCCGCCTGCCACCCCGGCTCCAGCTGCTCGATCGACCGCCGCCCTCCACGGTCCTGGATCGCCTCGACCAGGTCGGCGCTCGCGCCTTTCTGTCTTGCCAAGACAGTGTGGGAGTTGAGTCAGTAACGACAGGCGTTCAAGTGGGAGATACGCACCCACAGGAGCTCCTTCAGGAGCGGGGGCACGCTGCCCTCGTTCATCACCGTGCGGAAGTGCGCGATCATGGTTCGCAGGTGGCTGGGCCGCAGCGCCACCGTGCGGAACATGTTGGGAATGTTGCCGCGCTCCTTCAGGTACGTCTCGAGAATCGGCCGCACTTCGGGGGCGGCCTGGTCCGGGGTCAGCGGCCTGATCCGGGGTGTCGTCATTGAGGGTCGTCCTTTCGCTTTCCCCAGCCGATCTTGAACAGCTGCACCGCGGCGTGGTAGCCCACGGAGCGCACCAGCGCGTACGCGCCGATGATGGTGAGCAGAATAGCCGTGTAGAAGCGCCACAACAGCAGCATGGTTACCTGGCGGGCGCCGAAATCCCCGGCGAACCCGTTGAGGAAGGCCACCTCGAGTCCGCCGCCGCCCGACGGGAGCGGGACCACCAAGGGAGCATGGAGCAGCGCGAGCGCGCCGAAGAACATCTGGGCGAAGGGAGGAGCGTGCGGCATACCCCAGGCGAGCGCCGGGAGGATGAGCGCGCGGGCGGCGAGGCTCACGACGGTCAGCAGCGCCCCCGCGCCGAGCGCCCAAAATGGGGCGCGGCGCACGTGCGCCCACGCGACGCGCCATTGGCGGCGCACGCGGTGGCGCACAAACCCTGAGCGCACCAGACGCTGCAGCAGATACACCGTCACTAAGATGAGGAGCACTGTGATCTCGATCGTCACGAGCTCGCCGGCCCGATGGTGCCGCAGCCAGACGCGTGCCGCGTCTTGCCAGTCCGGCACGTAGTAGGCGACAAGCGCGCCGGCTGCGAATACGAACACGGGCCATTCGCACGCGACCTCGACGCCGATCGCGACGATCGACGTGACCGGTCGCAGGCCGGCCTCGTGGAGTCCCAGGAAGCGAGCCGGCTCGCCGCCCAGCCGGTTGGGCGTGAGCTGCGAGGCCGCTTCGCCGTAGAGGTTCAGCCGGAAGGCATCCCTGAACGAGAGCCGTCCCCCCGCGGTCCACACGGCGAGCTGGATCCGCCAGGCGCGGACCAGACAGTCGACGCCCAGGAGCGCGAGCGCGAGCAGATGATTCATCGGTTCAGTCGGAGCAGTCGCCTAACGGATAGATAAAGCCGCAATTCGGGCAGGGGCTCTTACACCCCCACGGCTTGGGTCGCACCTCGGCGCCGCAGCGCAAGCAAGTGGGCCGCGGCCTAGCCGAGGCGGTAGGCGCCGGTGAGGAAGGGATTGGCGCGGCGCTCGCGTCCGACGGTGGTTTCCGGTCCATGCCCGCTGTACACGATGGTCGAATCGGGCAGCGTAAGCAACTCGCGCTCGATGCTCTTCAGCAGTGTGTCGAAGTCGCCCCCCGGTAGGTCGGTCCGCCCAATTGAACCCTGAAACAGCACATCGCCCCCGAACGCCACGCCCTGGCCTTCGAACACGACACTCCCGGGCGAGTGGCCGGGGGCGTGGCGGACGCGGAACTCGAGTCCCCCGACCCGGAGCGCATCGCCGTGGGCGAGCTCGCGGTCGGGCGCGGGCAGCGGCTCGGCGCGGATGCCGAAGGCGAAGGCCTGCTCCGGAACGTGGTCGTACAGCATGCGATCCGCCGGATGCAGGTAGACCGGGGCCCCTGTGTCGGCCTTGAGCCGCGGGACGCCGAGCACGTGGTCGATGTGCGCGTGGGTGAGCCAGATCCCGACCGGCCGGACGCCTTCGGCCTGCAGCTTGTAGGCGATCAGGCCCGCTTCTTCCCCGGGATCGATGATCGCGCACTCGGCGGTCGCCTCGTCGATCACGAGGTAGCAATTCTCGACGAACTGGCCGTTGGGAATCTGAACGATGCGCACGGCTAATCGGGGAGCGTCGCGAGGTACTTCTCGACGGCGATCGCCGCCGTGGTGGCATCGCCGACGGCGGTCGTGATCTGGCGTGTCAGCTGGCTGCGCACGTCGCCCGCAACGAACAGACCCGGGATCGAGGTCATCATCCGGTCATCGGTGAGGAAATAGCCGCCCGCGTCGTGCTTGAAGTGTCCCTCGACGAGCCCTGTATTGGGCTTGAACCCGATGAAAACGAACACGCCACCGACCAGGAGGTTCGAGCGCTCTCCCGTCACCGTGTCCGCGAGCTCGAGGTGATGGATACCGCGCTCGGTGCCTTTGATCTCGACCACCTGCTTGTTCCAGATCATTTCGATCTTGGGGTTCGCGAACGCGCGCTCCTGGAGGATCTTGGACGCGCGCAGCTGGTCGCGCCGGTGCACGATGTAGACCTTCGAAGCGTATCGCGTGAGGTAGTCGGCCTCTTCGACCGCAGCGTCTCCACCCCCTACCACGGCCAGCACTTCGCCCTTGAAGAACGCCCCGTCGCAGACCGCGCAGTACGACACGCCCTTCCCGGCGTACTCCTTCTCGCCGGGCACGTCGAGCTTGATGGGGGTCCCGCCGGCGGTGAGGATCACGGCCGGTGCGCGATACGTCTTGCCCCGCGCCGTGGCGACGTCGAACCAGCCGTCCTCCGCCTTGCGGACCGTCTCCACGGTATCGGTGACGATCTCCGCGCCGAACTTCTTCGCGTGCTCCGCCATCTTCTGCGCCAGCTCCCACCCCTTGATGCTCTCGAACCCGATGTAGTCCTCGATGAGGTCGGTGTTCAAGAGCTCGCCGCCCGGCGCCCCGCGCTCGATCGTCAGGGCCTTGAGCATGCCGCGGCCGGCGTACATCGCGGCGCACAGCCCGGCGGGGCCCGCGCCGACGATGATCACGTCGTATCCGCGCTTAGCGTTGTCCGTCATCCGTCCTCACCCCTCCGTCGGCAACACGCAACTCCAGTCGTGGCGCCTCGGCATCGCCGGCGAGTGCTCGCGCCAGCTGCTCGCGAAACCGCACCGTTTCGACTTCGACATCGGGCCGCTGCGGACCCGCCAGGTTCTCGAGCGCCGACCGGCCCACCACCGCTACGCCATGCCGATTGCCCCGCTGCTGATGGAGCAACGCAGCCGCCGCCTGGATCAATCCCTGCCAAACGCGTGCCGCGGCCTCGTCGCCGTCACTAATAATAGAACGCCAGACGGTTTCCAGGGCCTCGTGAGCGAGCCAGTATTCGCCGGCGTTGAAGAGATCGCAAGCGCGGTTGAGGATCGCTTGACGCTCGACGGGAATCACGGCACCGGCGGGCGGGGTCCGATT
>Ga0209761_1000436_pt1 | contig 25124 bp, 15 predicted proteins | sample GraSoi013_1_40cm_4_FD_185818 | JGI IMG/M metagenome (GOLD analysis project Ga0209761, IMG submission 185818) | Grasslands soil microbial communities from the Angelo Coastal Reserve, California, USA - Sample 09_25_2013_1_40cm (SPAdes) (version 2) | ecosystem: Environmental > Terrestrial > Soil >...
GCGTGGATGAGCCCGCGCCGTGTGGGGGCGGCTTCGCTTGTGAGCACGAACGTCGAGTCGTCGAGGAAATCGATCGCCTCACCCTGCGGCTCGAGCCCCGAGACATTGCACAGGGGCCACCCGCTGGGGGTCAGGAGCCCCCCCGCACCGGGGACGAAGGTATAGATCTCGGTGTATGTGCGGATCGCGACCAGGCGGCCATCCGGCCGAATCGCAGCGCCGGTCACGAGGCGCCCGACGGGCGCGAACGGAGCGACTGGCAACTGCTGGAGCGGCGAGGCGGTGACCACGGTGTCGCCGCCCCAGGCGTTGCGCGATACGCGGTACAATCGGATGACACCGGAGCGTCCCTTGGTCACGAGGTAGAGCGCGCTGTCCCGAGGCGAGACGTAAATCGCCTCCACGTCATCCGGGCCCCCACGGTATCTGAGGCGCAGGGTCGCGGCCGCCGCGGAGCGCCCCGGACCCCTGCCCCTGGCCGGCGGATCGGGCTCGGGCACGGCGTAAATCACTACGGATTTGCGGGTCCTGTCGTTATCGCCCGTGTCCGCGATGTAGAGGCATGCGCCTTCCTGCGTGGGGCAGGGGCCGAGAGCGATGTCCTCCCAGTCTACCGCACGGGCACCGCGGATTCGGACGACGCCGCGATCCGTGCCGGCGAGGTCTGTGGCGTACACATAGGCATCATCGCCCGAATCGTTGTGGGTCCACAGGACGCCGCGGTGCGCGCGGCTCACGGCAATGCCCGAGCTCTCCCTCACGCGCGGACTGTGAAACGTGGCCGTCACCGCGACGCTGGGGATGCCTTGTAGTGTGAGGAGGAGGAGGAGCACGGCCCCCAAGGAAATCCGCTTGCTCGGGACTAGGCAAGGGGTAATCTTTCGGCCGATGCTCGCTGCGTTGCGCTCCCGTCGCGTCGAGAAGCTGCCGGATCAAGTGATGCTCCGGGGGCGGATCCTGTTTCTGACGGAGGACGCAGCGCTGGTGCGCCGACAGCTCGACGGGCACGATATCGACTGGCAGCCCGCAACCAAGCTCCGCGACAACATCTCCACCGACGAAATCACGCCCGCGTACATCTGCTACTACTACGACGGAACCCTGGGCGACTTTCCCTATCTGGGACTTAAGTGCGGCGACGAGTTTCCCATCACCCGCGGCGCGGTGAAGCGCGCGGGCTTCGTCGCCTCGGTCAGCGGCCAGCGCCGGGGCAAGGGCTCGTCGCGCGAGCAGTCGCCCTACGCCGAGATGTGCGCCGGGATCAAGCTGGTGGTCGCGCAGAGCATCGAGCGCATCTACCGGGAGAACTGTCAGAACCTGGGCGTCTTGACCACCACGGACTTCTCCATCATCGACAGCGTGCGGCGCGGCGAGGCGATCCCGCTGAGCGCGTTCACGGCGGGCGAAGGCGAGATCACCCGCGGCATCATCGAGTACGGCGGGCTGTTCAACTTCAACGTGGCCCGGCTCCAGGGGAAGGTCGTGCTCTCATCCCCCGCCACCCCGCCTCGCCCCATGACGCTCGGCGAGAAGATCATCGCCCGCCATTGGGTCGTGGACCCGTCCAAGGGGACGATCGGCGTCCCGGCGGTCAAGCCGGGAGACGAAGGGTTCGTGGTCACCGATGTCCGGTTCAGCCACGAGTACGTCACGCCCATGGCGGCAATCTTTTTCGAGCAGCTCGTGGGACCGGACGAGAAGGTGCACGACCCCGGCTCGATCCTGATGTTCCGCGATCACCTTACCTTCCTCGGCGACGCCATGACGCCCGAGCGCGTGAAAGAGGGCCTGCTCGACGTCGCGCTCGAGCTGGAGAAGAAGCAGCGCGCCTTCGCGCAGAAGCAAGGGATCCGGCTGTACGGCGAGCTGCGGCTGGGCCACCACGGGTCCGAGGCGATTTGCCATTCCAAGATCCTCGAGGGGCACGCCGAGCCGGGAATGGTGATCATCGGCAGCGACTCCCACACGCCGCATGCCGGCGCCGTGGGGTGCGTCGCCTTCGGGGTCGGCACGACGGCGGTCTTCAACTCCTGGATCACGAAGGACGTGCGGCTCACGGTGCCCGAGACCGTCAAGGTCGTCGTGCGCGGCAAGAAGCCCGACAACGTGACGGCGAAGGACTTCATGCTCGAGATCCTGCGCCACCCGTACGTGAAGAGCGGTCGTGCGATCGGGAAACTGGTGGAATACTGTGGCGATGCTGTCGAGTCGCTGTCGGTAGACGAGCGTGCGACGATGACCAACATGACGGCCGAGGTGGGCGGCTTCACCGGCTACGTCGCGCCCGACGAGAAGACCGTCGCGTACCTGATGGCGTACCGCGGGATGGCCCGCGGAGCGGCTGAGCGGCTGTGTCGGGGCCTCGCGAGCGATGCGGATGCGGAGTACTGCGAAGTGATCGAGATCGACGCGGCCGCGATCCGACCGCTGATCGCGCTGCCCGGCGATCCGGGGAATGGGCGCTATATCGCCGAGACGGCGGAGCGGGTGAGGGTGGACATCGCGTACGCCGGCTCCTGCACCGCAGGCAAGAAGGAAGACATGGATATGTACGCCCGCGTCCTCGAGGAGGCGGCTGAGCGCGGCGAGCGCGTGGCGCCGTGGGTGCGCTTCTACATCCAGTGCGGGTCGCAGGACGTGAAGCGTTATTGTGAGGAGCGGGGGTACCTGGAGCTGTTCCGGAAGGTGGGTGCCACGTTCCTCGAGCCCTCCTGCGGCGCGTGCATCAACGCGGGGCCCGGAGTCTCAAAGACCAAGGACGAAGTCACGATCAGCGCGATCAACCGCAACTTCCCGGGTCGCTCGGGGCCCGGACAACTGTACCTCGCCAATCCCTACACCGTCGCCGCGTCGGCCATCGCCGGCTACATTGCCGAGTGGCAGCCCGGGATGGCGCTCGCCGACCCGTCGGCTTGACGGTCGGGCCGATTAGCTGCCGCCGCGGCTGGAGAGGCCCTGTCCCGCCGCCGACTCGGCGCCCTGCTTCGGTCGCAGCGAGCCGCGCTGGTAGACGCTCCGCGGATTCCACAGCACCCACGAAGTGATCCCCAGGTCTTCGACCGCCCGGATCTGCTCGCGGATCTCGAAGGGCGTGTAGCGAGGGAGCCGGCGCCCGAGCGTGAACGCCTGGAGGAAGGGGCGGATCTCGGCCGAGCCGGGGAGCGGTTCCGAGCGTTTCAGCGCCTCGGTCAGGGCGCTGCGCACGACGCGGTACGGCTGGCCGTTGGGCCATGCGTACCCGAAGGCGCCTCGGTAGTAGTGACTCGGGTACACCATCGGCAGCACCACGTCGGCCACGCTGACGAAGTCCTCCCACACCTGCCCGATGCCGAGGTCGCTCGTGGCGGACGCCGTGAGCCCGAAGATGTCGAACGTGACCGGTACGCCCGATGCCTTCAGCCGGTCCTTGAGCAGCGCCACGTGCTCGCGCACCGCAGCGCGCTGGGTCTGCCCCGACCGGTGCGCCGGGAAGATGGCGGTGGCCATCCGCTCCCGGGGCTCGTCCGGGAACCGCACGTAGTCGAACTGCACCTCCCGGAATCCCATCTGCGCGGCTTCCTGCGCCAGCTGGGCGGCGTAGATCCAGACGGAGTCGTTGTAGGCGTCCACCCATGCGATGTTGATCCGGTCCCGCCACAGCCGACCCGTCACGCGGTCCGTGACCGACCACGCGGACTTCCGTTCCGCGAGGAGGGGATCCTTGGCGACCACGATACGCGCGATGGCATAGATGTCGTGCTTCGCGAGCGTATCGAGCCGCGCACGTGCGTCTTTCGCACGCACGCACCGGTTTGCCCCGATCTGCTCGGCGGTCGGCACGGTGGAGGGGTAGAGCAGGCAGCCGGTGTCGTCTTTCACGTCGACGACGAAGGCATTGATCTCGGTTTCGTCGGCGAGGCGCACGAGCTGCCAGAGCTTTGGCGACCCGAACGCCCACGCGTTGACGTACAGTCCCTTGATCTTCCCGGTCGGCGGGAGCAGTACGGACTCCTGGTGGACGTACCGGATCTCGGTTGGCCGCAGCAGAACCTTGACTTGGTCCGCGGGACTGGCGGTCGCGACCGCGGCGCTGTCTTGTGCAAAAAGGCCGCGACTCGTGAGGAGCGCGGCCAGCAAGAGAACGGCTGCCTGCCGGACCACATTCATAGGGGGCTACACGATAGGAATCACCCGACAATCGGACAAGAGACGGGCATCACTTTACCGTGGCGTCAGCCGCAAGCTGTTGAATAGCAATGGGTAAGTGGCGATGCTCTGCCCTCGGTATTGCGGCCGGAACCCGAACAGGACGACCCGACCGGTGCCGAGCTTGGCTTCCACCAGGGCGCCGCGACCTGCCACTCGCTCGGGATGCAAGGCCCAGCCGGAAAGCAGCACCTTATCCGCATCCGCCGGATAACGCCCCACGACACGCGCGGCGCTGGAATCGAGCACCTCGAACGCGGGACCGCTTTCGTACCACGCCACAGACTGGGTGGGCAAGCCTCGAGCGATCGGGTCGCTCGGGTCGAGCTCGAGCCGGAAGATCGATCCGGGAGCGTAGAACTCATCGTCGGCCACGCTCTCGAGGACGTTGCGCACGGGGAGCAGGAGCCGCTGGACGACGAAGCGGCTCGCGTCATTGAGGGCGACGAGCGTGCCGCCGTCGGTCACGAACTGGCGCAGCGCCTCCACGCCTTCCTGGCCGAGGCCTCCGGCGTAGGGCGCGGGATATTGGCTCGGCAGCCCGTCGAACAGCTCGTGGGGCGACTGATCCGGCAGGACGATCACTTCGAAACGGTCTCTGAGCTTCCCTGCACGCACCACCGAGTCGACGACCGACACGTAGGGCACCTTCCACGTATCGAACACCCAGCGCGTCCACCCCTCGTCGATCGGCGCGGCATACGAGCGGTACAGCGCGATCCGCGGCGCCTCCGGGCCGGCGAAGCCGGGATACCCAGGGCTCGCGGCGGGCGGCTCGACCGGGGCGGACAGGGCGATGCGCAGTGAATCGCGCGCCGGCACGGCGGTCACGCCCATCAGTAACGGCAGCGTGTGGGCGGTGACGTCGTACGGCGGGAGTGGCGGACCACCCGCATACAGTCGAAGGTCGGGATAGCGCTGCGGCTCGAGCAGCGTCTTCGCGAACCCGGCATACGGCTGGCGCAGCACCACCACGTAGCTCCCGGCCGGGAACCGCTGGCCGCCGAGCGCGACGGGGTGGAGCGCGGTGCGAATCTCGACTTGGCCGCGATGCAGGATGCCAAGCAGCGTGGCAACCCCGACGGAATCCTGATGCTGTCGAGGCATGACGTACGCGTAGGGCCAGCCTTTCCACCCGCGGACGGCGCGCCCTTCGACCGTCAGGAAGGTCGCGAGCCAGCGGTCGCGGTAGCGGGCCGCGTTCTCGAGCAGAGCGTAGGCTCCGTCCGTCTGGTAGGCCACGATGTCGCGCAGGGTCCACCGGCCGCCCTGCCAGGGATTCGTGAAGTTCCAGGAGCGCTCGCGCGGATTGAAGCCCCGGCCGCGGGTGGCGAGCTGGTCGGCCGGGAGATCGAGGGGCGACGCGAGGTTCGCGCTCGCCGCTTCCGAGAGGATGCGGACGCCGCCGTGGTAATGCTGGTAGGCGCGGGCGGGCGTCCACGCGTCGTAGACGGCATTGATCACGATCCCCGTTTTCCCCTGCCCGGCGAGCGCCCATGCCATGGCGGTGCCGAGGGCGTTCACGCCGTCGACCAGCAGGGGATCGACGTTCGGCTCGATGGGATCGAGGTAGGGGGGCAGGAAGAGCCGCGACCCGTCGGTGTCCTGCTGGTGAATGTCGTGCACGATCTGCGGGTGCCACACGTTGTGGATCGAGTCCACGACCAGCTGCGTCTCGATCTGTGTGAACGCGTACCAGTCGCGGTTGTTGTCGTGCCCGGTGTAGTGATGATACAGCTCGGGTGGATCCGTGCCCTCGGCTGCCGTGCCGACCGTGCGGTTGTACCAACGCGTGACGATCGAGACCCCATCGGGATTGAGCGACGGCACCAGCCAGAGGATCACGTTGTCGAGGATCGTCCGGGTGGCGAGACCGGTGTCGCTCGCGAGCCGGTACGCGAGCACCGCGGGGGTCAGGTGTCCGCCGACTTCCGTCGAATGGATGCCCGACGTGATGAGCACGACGGCCTTGCCGTCACGCAGCACGTCCTCCGACTCCCGGGCGGTCTTGAACCCGCGCGGGTCTGCGAGCTTCGCGTTGAGCTCACGGTAGCGGTCCAGGCCCCGCAGGTTCTGCGGGCTCGAGATCACGAGCGCAATGAGCGGGGCTCCGAGGGTGCTGTGCCCCAGCTCGTGGTACCGCATCCGATCGCTCGCGGAAGCGAGCGCCTGGTAGTACCGGACGAGGGTGGGCCAATCGGCGAGCTTCCGGTCGTCGCCGGGCTCGAAGCCCAGGATCGACCGCGGGGTTGGTATCCGGTGGGCGGTCACCGGCGGTGGGCGGCGTCGGGCCGACGGCGTGCGGCGCGGTTGCTGGGCCGCGCCAGGGGGAGCCGGCGCGACGGTGATCGCCAACGCGACCAAGAGCACCTGCGGGCGGAGCATGGGGGCAGGAGAACATACCGAGGCCCCGCCCACCGCCGCTACGGCAGCTTGTGCAGCTCTACCCGACGGTTCTGCGCGCGCCCGGCCGCGGTGCTGTTGGGCGCGATGTAGCCCGACGCGCCGTACCCCTTGGCCACCATGCGCGCCGGTGTCACACCCTTCCGCGCGAGGTAGAACCGCACGGCGACAGCGCGCCCCTGCGACAACCGCAAGTTCGAGAACTTCGTGCCGGTGCTGTCGGTGTATCCGGCGATCTCGATCCGGATGTCCGGGTTCGCGAGCAGCGAGGCGGCGACCGCGTCGAGCACCAGGTAGGAGTCGCGCGTCAGGGCCGACCGGCCGGTCTCAAAGTTCACACCGGTCAGAATCAGCGTGGGCCGTGGCGGCGCACCCGGCGTCGCAGGCCGCGCGGCCTCCGGCCTGAACAGAATAAGACAGCCGTTCGCATCCACCTGACTCCCCGGCGGGGCGGGCGGACATTTGCCCGGCGGGGTGGGGAGAGGCGCCGCCTGCTGTGGTCTGACCGCCTCGACGGGCAACGGGCAGCCGGCCGCATCCACTTTCGTACCCGCCGGCGTGTTGGGACATTGGTCGAGCCCATCCGGTACGCCATCGAGGTCCGCGTCCAGCGGGCACCCGCTCGCGTCCACCGTGGCTCCGGCCGGGGTGTTGGGGCACTTGTCGATGCCGTCGGGGACGCCATCCTTGTCCGAGTCCAGCGGGCAGCCGGCCGCGTCGACCGCGACGCCCGCGGGCGTATTGGGACACTGGTCGACGCCATCGGGGACGCCGTCGCCATCGGAGTCGACTGGACAGCCCTTGGCGTCCACGTGCACGCCCGCCGGCGTGGCAGGGCACTGATCGATCCCGTCGGGGACGCCGTCGGCGTCGCTATCGGTGGGGCAACCGGTCGCATCGACATGCGCGCCCGCCGGCGTGCCGGGGCACTTGTCGATCCCATCGTACACGCCGTCACGGTCGGAATCGATGGGGCAACCCTTCGAGTCCACGGCCGCTCCGGCGGGCGTGTCCGGGCAGGCGTCCTTCTTGTCGGGGACGCCGTCGTGGTCGGAATCCTTGGACGGCGTACCCAGGTGGAACACGGAGAGCCCGGCGGTGGCGACGTAATGCGTGGCCGTCTTGGGGCCGAACGTCGACCGGGTGCTCGGGCTGTAAATGGCCCGCCCCTCCGCGCGCAGCGCGACACGCTCGGTCAGGAACACGCGCACGCCGGCGCCGCCGTGGGCGCCGTTATCGGTAAAACTGTAGGGCGCGCGCGTGCCGAAGTCGAGCAGCGAGTAGCCGCCGAGCACGTAGACTATGAGTCGGCTCGTATGCACCGCATTGATCACGAGGGACGCGCTGCCGATCAACGGCTCGAGCGTGGTGGGCGTGCCGCCCGGTGCGACGGTGTACTCGGGTTGAAACAGGATGTCGCCTTCCACGCCGACGATGTTGCCAAGCAGGTATCCCAGCCGGACGCCGCCCCCGATCTTGTGGGCGAGCCCGAACGTGGCGTCGTACCGCGTATAAGAGCCGAACGCGCCGACTTCGACCTGCCCGGCGTGCTGCGCTGGGAGGCGTCCTGCGACGAGCGCCAGCCCCGCCGCCAGCAACCCGAACCGTCTCATGTCAGCTCCCGCGCGCAACGCGCTCAAGGTAATTGGTGCAGTTCGACGCGCCGGTTTTGCGCGCGCCCCGCAACCGTCGTATTCGGGGCGATCGGTTTCGCCGCGCCGTACCCCTTCGTCACCATGCGGCCCGGCGCGACCCCCTTGCTCCCGAGGTACGCGCGCACCGCGTCCGCCCGGGCCTGCGACAGCCGGAGGTTGGTGGCGCCCGAGCCGGTGTTGTCGGTGTAGCCGGCAATTTCGATCCGGATGTCCGGATTGGCGTTGAGCGACTGGGCGACGATGTCCAGGACCGTGAACGACTCGGGCTTGAGTGCCGACTTGCCGGTCTCGAAGATCACGCCGCGCAGGATGACTGGCGTCCGCTCCGGCGTGAACAGAATCGGGCAGCCGGCGGCGTCCACGCGCGTGCCGGTGGGCGTGCCCGGGCAGCGGTCCTTCGTGTCGTCCACGCCGTCGCCGTCCGAGTCCTTGAAGCGCTGGCAGCCGACGTCGTCCACCTCCGCCCCGGGCGGGGTGTTGGGACACTTGTCGAGTCCGTCCGGGACGCCGTCCTTGTCCGCGTCGAGCGGGCAGCCGACCGTGTCGACCAGTGCGCCGGCGGGCGTGCTCGGACACTGGTCGAGGCCGTCGAGCACGCCGTCGCCGTCGGCATCGGCGGGGCAGCCCTTGGCGTCCACGCTCGCGCCGGCGGGTGTGCTGGGGCACTGGTCGAGGCCGTCGAGTACGCCATCGCCGTCGGCATCGGCGGGGCAGCCCTTGGAGTCGACGCGGGCCCCCGCGGGTGTGCCGGGGCAGCGGTCGAGGCCGTCGTACACCCCGTCGTGGTCGGAGTCAGCGGGGCAGCCGCGCGCGTCCGTCGCCGCGCCGAGGGGCGTGTCGGGGCACGCATCCCGCCGGTCGGGGACCCCGTCGTGGTCCGTATCCGCTGTCGGGCCGCTCCGGGTGAAGACGGACAAGCCGAGGGAGCCGACGACGTGCCCCGCCCAGTCGCCGCCGGCGAATCCCGTGCTGGGCGCGTACACGCCACGCACCTCGAGGCGCAGGGCGGCTCGGTCGCCCAGAACGATGCGGTCGCCGATCGCGCCGTGAACGGCGTTGTCGGTGAACCGGTATGGCGCCATCTTCTCGAAGTCGAGCCGGGAATAGCCGCCGAGTAGATAGAAGAGGTTGCCGGCGGTGCCGAAATTCAACACCAGGCTCGCGCTGCCGTGGGCGAGTGTGGGGGAGGCGCTGCCCGTCTTCGGATCGGGGCTCTGGTATCCCGCGTCGAGCTCCGCGCTGACGACGTCACTGAAGAAATAGCCCAGCCGACCGCCGCCGCCTATCCGGTTGTCGAGGTTGAAGGCTCTGTCGTAGCGGGTGAACGATCCGAACGCGCCGAACTCGAACTCGTGCGCGCGCTGCGCACCGAGGCCGGAGGTCCCGCACGCGAGGGCTACTCCCAGGACCGCGAGTGTTCGCACGGACCGGCTTCTCCTCTAGGGCCGGCCCTACGGTAATAACTCGGGCTCCGGTTAGAAACCCCGGAGACCGGTCGGGGTGACGTGGATCACCGAGCTATTGTCGCCCGTTCTCGCCGCGCACGAACCGGACGGCCCTGGCGAGGTTGTCGGCGAGCGCCGCCAGCTCGGTCGCGCCGTGAGCGAGGCCTTCGATGGCTTGCAGCTGTTCCGCGGCGGCCGTGGCGACGGCTTCGGCCTCCTGAGTAGAGGTGTGAGCGCCCGCCTTGGCCTGCTCGAGCGACTGGCTGATCCTCCCCGCCCGCTCGCTGATGCCCTGCGCCAGCTCCGCGACCTGTTTGCCGGCGCGCGCCGTGCCGCCCGCTGCCTCGGCGATTCGGGTCAGGTCCTGCACCCAGTCGGTCGAGGAGCGCACGACGTCTCCGAGGTCGCCTCGGACGCGCTCGAGCAGCTGCGCGGCCCGATCGAGCGCCCGGCGGGTCTCTTGGGCGGACTTGCCGACGTTGCGCGCCTCTCGACCGCTCGCCTCGGCGAGTTTGTGGACCTCGTCCGCGACCACCGCGAAGCCGCGGCCGTGCACGCCGGCGCGCGCCGCTTCGATCGTCGCGTTGAGCGCCAGCAGGTTTGTCTGGTTCGCGATGAAGCCAATCGTTTCCGAGAACTTCTCGACCTGCTCTGCCACGTCGCGCAGGCGCCGCACCTCGCGGGCACTCTCTTCGGTGGTTACACCGAGATCGGTGAGGCGACGGACCGCCGTCTGGGTCGCGAGACGGACCTTCTCGGTGGTCTGCTCCATCTGTGCACCCGAATCGCGGGTCTGGGCGCCCGCGGCGGCCACCTCGCCGGCGTGCTGGGTCAGCTGCTCCGAGTCGCGGGCCAGCGCGGTCACGAGGCTCGCCGCTTGGGCGGCTCCGTGGCTGGCGCGCCGCGCCGAGGCCGCCACCTCCTGGCTCGAGGCGTGGATCTCCTCGGCCGTCGTGGTCAGGGTCTGCACGTAAGCGCTCGTGCGATCCGACGCCCCGACGACCGGCAGAACCGAGCCCTCGATCGCGAGCATGAGCGCCAGCTGCGGCGCCAACAGCTCCAGCAAGTCGGCGTCGGCGTCACGGTACATGGTGGGATCCGAGTGCCGCACGCTCCACAGGCCCACCAGCTGTCCGGCGTGGTACAGGGGGAGCAGCACCTCCGAGCCGGGTGTTTCCCGCCCCGGCACGAGCACTTGCTCGGGGGAGACCCAGCGGCCCACGACCGGCCGCCGCAGCCGCACGGCCTCGCCGGCGAGCCCCGCATTCGCGTCGAAGCGGACCTTTCGCCCCTCCCGATCGCCCGTCGCCGTGTCCGCGACGAGCTCCATTTCGTTCGTCCCCGCGTCGTACCGCGCGAAGCCCATGTGCTCCCACGGGACCAAGCGTCGGGCGAGCTCCTGAATCCGTGGGAAGCTCTTCGCCAGGCTGATGTCCCGCGCCATCGCCTGTGACAAACCCTGAATGAGCGCGAGCTCATCGGCGCGAACGCCCCGCCGGATGACCGACACGCTCGCGACGGCGGCGCTCACGAGTAGCGCGCCGATCACCAGCAGCCCGATCATGTCGAGGCCCGCGTGCGCAAGGTCGACGGACGCGAGGGCCAGACCCACCGAGCAGGCGTAGACGACGGCCTCCCACCGCGCGGTGAGCGCGGCGTCGACCCAGGCGAGCGTACGACCGAGCGCCAACTCGATGTAGAAGGTCCCGTTCACGACGCAGGGCAGCAGGACGAGGAACACCACGAGGGGCACGAGGTTGCCCGCGGCGAGCGCCTGGGGGCCCGTGGCCCCGCCGAGCCGTGCGTACGCGAGCCCGGCGAGGGCCGCGCCCGTCGTGAGGTGCGCCGCGTTGTCGAGCGCCGCGGCCACGGGCAGACGGCGCAGTGCGAGGTCGCCCGCGACCATCGCGAGCGGCGCGACGAGGACGGCGAAGGGCCAGCCACGGTCGAGGATGGCGTACGCCGTGACGCCGAGGATGTACGAGGCGAACCCATTGCCCGGGAGGGCGATGCCGTAGCGGCGGGTCAGCGCCCCGACCACGACGAGCACCACGATTTCTTCCGCGACGTCCGCGCCGAGCGGCACCCGTCGAGTCGCGAACGCCGCCAGCGCCGCGGCGATCGCCGCGACGCCGCCGAGCGCGACGAGCGTCCGTACCAGCAGGCCCGGCGACGCTTTGAGGCGGGAGAGGGCAGCCATGGGGAAGCTGGGAGCAAAGTCGGCCCCTTGGCATGACCTGTCAAGCGCGACTATCGTTTACGGCATGCGGGTCACGATCGAATACTGCGTCGTCTGAAACTACGAGCCGCGCGCCGCCGGTCTGGCGGCCGAAATTCGCAAGACCTACCCCCACGCCGACGTGAAGCTGATCCAGTCGTCGGGCGGCGTGTTCGAGGTCGAGGTCGACGGTCGCCGCATTTTCTCCAAGAAGGCGCAGGGACGCCACGCCGAGCCCGGTGAAGTCGTACGGCTGATGCGACAGGCGACCCCGCCGCCCTCAGGTTGATCCGTTGCAGGCACGGAGGACAGTCGTGACCCGGGCAGGTGACACTCCCCGCTCCCGCCGTACTCCGCACCCGGTGCCCTAAGTCTCCTTAACAGTTGTCGTTGCGACCACGCCGTCCCGTCTGGCACGAGCCTTCCGGAACAGGCCGCCCGGAGGTGACCTATGAAACGGGTGCTCATGGCAGTTGGACTGGCATTCGCGCTCGGTGCCGCGCCCATGGCGGCGCAGACGCGCGTCAGCGTCGCGGTTGGGTTCGGCGTACCGCGGCCGTACGTGACTGGCGTCGTGATCGTGGGAAGGCCACACGTCTACTACCTACCGCGGCGTGTATTCTACTACCGGGCCCCGCTGCTCGTGGCGCGGCGCGGCTACGTGGCCCGGCATCGTCGGCATCATCACGCCTATTACGACGATTACGACTGCGACAATGACTGAGGTGGCGCGGCTGGCACGCTAGGCAGTGCCGCAGGTATGGTCGTGAAACGGGAGGCGCGCACGCACGCCTCCCGTTTTCTTTTCGTCGCGCGAGCCTCTCTCCCCTGCTCCGCCAATCTATATTGCGACCGTGCGAATCTCCCGAGACCACTTCCTCCCCCCCGATCCCAACGCATTCCGCGCCGCGGAGCCCGCCACCGGCCGGGTCGTGGTGATCGCCCCGACGCGCGCGGCCTGCGAAACGATCGAGCTGGCGATGAGCCTCGACATCGACACCCTGCTCGCCCGGGAGCACGGGGACGACATCCGCCGCCTGGCGGCGTCGGGGCCGGGATTCGGCATCGTTGCGGGGACGGGTACCGGCAAGACGCTCGCGATCCGGTCGATCGCGACGACCATCCTCCAGGCGCCGCTCAAGGTCGGCGTCGTGAACCGTGAGCGTGAAGCCACGCCCGAGACGCCGACGTGGAACGGCGTGATCGTGACGACCGGGATCGCGCGCCGCTGGTTCGAGGACGGCCTGATCACCGCGCGGGACACGCTGGTGGTGGACGAGATCCACCAGACGTCCGCGGAGCTCGAGCTGTGCCTGGCGCTCGGCAAGCGAGCGGGCTGCCGCTTCATCTGGCTCTCCGCCACCGTGGATCCCGCTTTCTACGCCCGCTACCTGGGGTCGGTCGAGGTCCTCGAGACCCGGGCGTTCGATCCCGCCCGGGCGGCCGATGTGCGCGTCCTGGCCCAGCAGCCGCTCGAGTTCCTGAACGATCGCTTCGTGAAGCGCGTCCTGCGGGAGCGGCGCGGCGTGGCGGTGTTCGTGCCCACCCGCGCCGAAGTGGAGCAGATCGCCAAGGAGCTCGGCGACCGCTGGCAGGGACTGCCGACCGCGTTCTACCACGGGGGCGAGCCGATCCGGGTCATTCGACCGTTCCTCGACGGTCAGGTGCGCCGCCCGTTCCTGCTGGCGATGACCGCGGCGGGCCAGTCCGCCCTCAACATCCGCGGACTCGACACCGTGGTGATCTACGACGCGCGCTACGCCAATGTCGTGGAGCGGGGTCGCAACGTGCTGACGAGGGCTTACCTCGGCGCGAACGAAATCCTCCAGATGGCCGGCCGCGTGCACGGGCGCGTGGAGAGCGGCGAGGTCTACATCCTGAGCGACCGGGAGCTCGTATTCGAGCAGCTCGAGCCGACGCCGCCGGAGTTCCAGCTCGCCGGAGACGCGGAGCGGGTGGCGATCACCTGCGCGGCGCTCGGCGTGGACGCGCGCGAGCTCGATCTGCCTGTGCCGCTGGACCGTAAGGCGTACCGCGACGCCGTCGCGCTGCTCACCGAGCGCGGGTTGATCGAGCGGGGGCGGCTGACCCGCTACGGCCGCGAGGTGGAAGCCATGCCCGTCGAGCGACCGTGGGGCGAGTTGCTCTATCACGTCGATGCCGAGCTCGTTCCGATGGCGGCCGTCGCGGCGAGTGTCGAGTCGCTGCACCGCATGACCCGCGAGGAGCGGGACCTGCGGGGCCTGATCGTCTCCGGAAGCGATCACCTCACGGCGTATAACGTCTACGCCGAAGCGGTCAACAAGCACGGTGATCTGGGGGAGGTGTACGGGCTGCCCCGCCACCTGTTCCGCGAGAGCATCGATCGCTGGGCCGAAGGCCGCGGCGTGCTCGTCAAGGCGATCGAGGATGTGGCTCTGGGGATGGCGTCCGTGTACCGCCAGCTCGAATTGCCACTGCCCGAGCGGTTGCCCCACGCTGGCGAGAAGACCCTGGCGGCGTTCGCGGATCTCGTGGCCAAGATCCAGCCGTTCGACCTGGTGATCGATGAGGAAACGGCGGACGGCCGCGAGGCCCGCGTGAGCCGCGGGTCGGTCTGCTCGAGCTGGGGCGCCGTCGCCGGCACGCTGCGCTACTTCGCCGACCGCTTCGGCGTGCCGCGCGCCAGCATAGAGGGCACCGAGTTGAGCGAGCGCGCGATCCGCCTCTACGCACGGCGCGGTGCGCCCACCGTGGTGTTCGAGCGGCAACGCCGGCACGAGGGGTTGATGCGGGTCCGAACGGTCACCTATTTCGGGTTCCTGCTCGAGCGCGACGTCGAGCCGCTCCCGAGCCCGTTCCCACCGGACCTCGCCGACGCGGCGCGGGCGGCGCTCGTCGAGGCGCTGCTCGCCGGGCACTCGCCACACCCTGATCAGGCACGCCTGCGGCGCGCCCTCGAGCGGCTCGGATTCTACTGGCGGCGCTCCGGCGGGCGGCTCACGCAAGCGGCGACCGAGCATCTGAGCGCCAGGCTCGGCGCCCAGCTCTCGCGGGTCGGCTCGTGGGATGAGTTCATCAACGCTCGGCTGGTGCTCGACGTAAACGAAATGGTCCCCGAAGCTGAGCGGCACGCGCTGGAAGCGCTCCCGGCATCTGCCCACCTCTACGGAGACCGTGTGCCGGTGGATTACGAGGTGGAGCAGGGGATCGGCGTGGTGCGGCTGCGCCTCAAGGAAGGCCAGGCGCGGCGCCTGCAACCGCGGGATCTGCCCCCGTTCGACCGGCCGATCCGCTTTACGGTCCTCCGGGGCAAGCGCGAGGCGGTGCGGTCAGACTCGCTGGAGGACTTGCGTCGCCAGCTGAGCGGCCTGTCCCGGGGAGAACGGCAGCGCCTGGCGCGGGGCGGCAGGCGGGGCCGGCGTCGCTAAGATCCGCCCGGGCGCTGTGACCTCCGGACGCTCCGCGGGTCTTGCTTATGGCGGTGCTCTCTGGAACTTTGACCCGCAAACTCGGCTATCCAAGGACGTATGGCTGCGAGAGAAAAGAACCCCAGTCTTCCCCCTCCCCCCAGCTTCGCCCCCCTCGGGCAGGCGGTGATGGAAACATTCAGCGAGGGTGTGGTCGTGTTCGATCCCTACGGCCGGATGCTGTATGCGAACCAGCGGGCGCGGCGCACGCTCGACGCCCTCGCGGACGGCACGCCGCATCGGGGCGACAACCTGCGCGACCGGCTCATGGCGTTCGGCGGCCGGGCCCGAACCCTGAAACAGGGCTCGCTCGAGCTCGGTGAAGTGGTGTTCCTGCCGGACGGCGGCGACAGCCCGACGCTGGCCGAGCGCGAGCGCCAGGCCATCCTCGACACGCTCGAGGTGACGCACGGCAAACTGGCGGAGACCGCACGACGGCTCGGCATCAGCCGTACCACGCTGTGGCGCCGGTTGCGAGCCTACGGGCTGCCGGCCAACGGGCGGGGAGGCCAGGGACCGGCCACGCGCGTGTAACGCCGCGCCGTCCTGGCGTGGGCGTTTGCCCCCCCCTAGTTTCCCGCTCGGGCTCCACCGTTCGGGAAGCGATGCCCGCCACGCCGTACATCATCGAAGAGTATGTCCGGTGGTCCGACGTGGACTTCGCCGGCATCATTTTCTACGGATCCTACGTCCGCTTCTTCGAGATCGCGGAGACGGAGCTGTTCCGTGCCTGCGGCCTCGCCTATGCCCAGGTGTTCGACCGCTACGACATCTTTCTGCCGCGCAAGGCGGTGCACAGCGAGTTTTATCTCCCCGCGCGGCTGGACGACCGGCTGCGCGTGGCGACGTATGTCGGCCGCGTCGGCACCAAGTCGATGACCCTCAACTTCGACGTGCTGCGCGACGACCCGCCGAGGCTCGGGGCGGCGGGGTGGATGGTGCTGGTTTGTGTGGACCGGAAAGGGCTGAAGCCACACCCTCTGCCTCCGAGGCTGGTCGCGGCGCTCGCGCCGCATACCCTGGTGCCCGCCGCCGCGCGCGCGACCCTGGGCATCACGACCCCGCCGAGTGCGCGAGCGTCCCCTTGAGACCCGCTCAGATCGTCGCTCTCTCACTCGCCCTGCTGGGCGGGGCGTGCGGCAGCGCGCCCGAGCAGGCGGGGCGTGTCCGCGCCCTCGTGGCCCGCCCGCCCAAGGACACTATCCGATTCGAAGCTCCGGCCCGCGCGCATCACTGCAGCGGCGGTCCTCGGAGCGGGCTGCTGCTCCAGGGGTCGAGCGACGGCAACGGTGTGGTCATCTGGCTGCGTGGGGGCGGGACCGACTCGCTGGCGGGTGGCCCGTGGCCGCTGTTGCAGCGGGGCGATACCATGTCGCCGCGCGGCGGGACGGTCGGCGTGCGCTACATGTTGAACGCCGTGGCGCACGGCCTGCCGCTCGACAGCGGCGCGGTCGAGGTGAGGGAGACCGCCCACGTCTTCACCGTCGTCGCGCGTGGCACCGGGCATGAGACGATGGCCGCGGGGCGCGTGGCGCTCGAAGCGTCGTTCGACGCGGTGCCGCTCGAGACGGACAGCGTTTCCTGCTGGCCGAGACCGTGACGCTCCGCGTCGGGCTGATCGGCACGGGGTTCGCGCGTCGGGTGCAGATCCCGGCGCTGCGCCTCGTGCCGGGGGTCGCGGTGACGGCGATCGCGAGCGGGAGCGTGGAGCGCGCCCGCGCCGTCGCGGCGGAGTTCGGCATTCCCAACGCATTCGCGGGCGGTGAAGCGCTCGCCCGCGCTCCCCAGGTCGACCTCGTCATCGTTTCCTCGACGCCCGACGCCCACGCGCGCCACACGATCGCGGCGCTGGAGGCGGGGAAGCACGTGCTGTGCGAGAAGCCGATGGCGCTCACGGTTCGGGAGGCGGAGCAGATGCTCGAGGTCGCGGAGCGGAGTCGCGGGCTGGCCCGCATCGACCACGAGCTGCGGTACGAGCCCAATCGGCGCAAAGTGTGGCAGCTGATCCAGGTGGGCACCATCGGCCCGGTCCTCCATCTCGAGCTCGTGCTCAGGCCTTATGTGCGCGGTGACGGGCGACCGCAGGCGTTCGATGCTCCCTGGAGCTGGTGGTACGATGCTGCGAGAGGCGGCGGCATCTTGGGCGCGGTCGGGTCGCACCTCATCGACCTGTGCCGGTTCTGGACCGGGAGTGAGGTCGTCGAGGTGAGCGGTCGGACGGCCACGTTCGTTCCCGAGCGCTACGACGAGCGGCGGATGCGGCATGCGGTGACCGCCGACGAATACGCGAGCTTCGTGATGCGGCTCGCGAGCGGCGCGGTCGCCACGATCACGCTGACCACGGTGGGGGCGCACGGGCCCGGGCATTTCGCCCAGATCACGGGCCGCGACGGCACGCTCGTGCTGACGGGCGAGACGACGCTCGAGGTGGGCCGTCCGGGCGGGCCGCTCGAGGACGCCAGCGTCCCCGATGACCTGTGGGAGCAGCCGGTTCCCAACAACATGTGGGCCCGCTCGTTCGTGCGGCTGATGCGGGATCTGGTGGCCGTGCTCGACGGTCGGCGCGCCGCGGGAGAGCCCGCCACGTTCTACGACGGCCTCGCGGTGCAGCGCGTCATGGACGCCGTGCGCGACGGGCGGGGCGCGCGGTTAGATTGACCTCGTGGAGCAGACCTACTTTCGACGCGGCTTCGGCCTCAAGGGCGACATCGAGGGAGCGCTCGCGGCGGACTATCACAGCCGCGTGGTGGATCGCATTCGCGCCCAGGGTTACATCCTCACGATGGGCGACCTCACGTTCAAGCTCGCGCGCGAGTTCGGGTTCTGCTACGGAGTGGACCGCGCCGTCGAATACGCCTACGAAACCCGCACGAAGTTCCCCGAGCGCCGGGTCTTCCTGGTCGGCGAAATCATTCACAACCCGCACGTCAACAAGAAACTGCAGGGCATGGGGGTCGAGTTCCTGCACCGGCCGGACGAAGGTGAGTTCGACTTCCGCGGGATCACCCCCGCGGACGTCGTCATTCTTCCGGCGTTCGGGGTCACCGTGAAGGACTTCGAGCGGCTGCGCGCGGTCGGGTGCGTCCTCGTGGACACGACCTGCGGATCGGTGCTCAACGTCTGGAAACGCGTCGACTCCTACGCGAAGGACGGGTTCACCGCCGTCATCCACGGCAAGTACTACCACGAGGAGACGAAGGCCACCTCGAGCCAAGTCACCAAACACCCGGGCGGGAAGTACCTCGTGGTGCGCGATATGGCCGAAGCGCGCGAAGTCTGCAACTACGTGGAGGGCGCAGGGAGGAGGGAGCGGTTCGTCGCCCTCTTCGACGGGAAGATGTCTCCGGGCTTCGACCCCGACCGCGACCTGGTCCGCATCGGCGTGGCCAATCAGACCACGATGCTCTCCGGGGAATCGCTCGCCATCGCGGCCGAGATCCGGCGGAGCATGGCGCAGCGGTACGGTGAGGCCGCGCTGCCCGAGCACTTCCGCACGTTCGACACGATCTGCTCGGCCACGCAGGACCGTCAGGATGCGGTGCTGAAGCTCATCGCCGAGCCGCTCGACCTGATGGTCGTGATCGGGGGATACAACTCGAGCAACACGACCCACCTCGCCGCCATCTGCCACGACAAGGCGCCGACCTATCACATCGAGGATGCGAGCTGCATCGACCCGGAGGCCGGGACGATCCGGTTCCGCCCTCCGGGGGCGACGGAAGAGCGGCGCGAGAGCGGGTGGCTCCCTGCGGGGCCCCTCACTGTCGGAGTGACGGCGGGCGCCTCGACGCCGAACAACAAGATTGGGGAGACGGTCGAGCGGATCGCCGCGGTGCGAGCGGTGTCGCTGCTTCGGTAAATCTTCGCCATATTTGAGTATGTCGTTGTCCGGCTTTCACCCCGTCATTGAGCGCTGGTTTGGGTCGCGATTCCGCGAGCCGACCGAGCCGCAGCGGCGCGCGTGGCCACTCATCCAGGCGGGCCGGAACGCTCTGATCGCCGCCCCGACGGGCTCGGGGAAAACGTTCGCGGCCTTCCTCGCCGCCATCGATTCACTGCTGCGTCAGGGCCTCGACGGCACGCTCACCGACGGCACGCAGGTCGTGTACGTCTCGCCCCTCAAAGCGCTGTCCAACGACGTCCAGAAGAACCTGGCGGAGCCGCTCGCCGAGATCCGCCGCACGCTGGACGCATCGTGCCTGCGGGATGTGGAGATCCGCACGCTGGTACGGACCGGGGACACGCCGGCCGCGGAGCGCCAGGAGATGGTGCGGCGGCCCCCGCACATCCTCGTTACCACGCCCGAGTCGCTCTATCTCATCCTCACGTCCGAGCGCGCCCGCGAGATGCTGCGCGGCCTGCGCACCGTGATCGTGGACGAGATCCACGCCGTGGCGCGCGACAAGCGGGGGAGCCACCTGGCGCTGTCGCTCGAACGGCTGGAGCACCTCGCCGGGCGCCGCCTCCAGCGCATCGGCCTCTCGGCGACGCAGAAGCCCATCGAGGACATCGCTGCTTTCCTGTCTGGCACCCGACACCCGACACCTGACACCTGCATCATCGACTCCGGCCACGCCCGCACGCTCGACCTGGCGATCGAGATTCCCTCCTCGCCGCTCGAGGCGGTCATGGCGGCCGAGGTGTGGGAGGAGATCTACGAGCGCCTGGTCCAGCTGATCCTCGAGCATCGCACCACGCTGGTGTTCGTGAACACGCGCCGGCTGGCGGAGCGGTTGACGCTGCATCTCTCCGAGCGGCTGGGCGCGGATCAAGTGACGTCGCACCACGGCAGCCTCTCCAAGGAAAAACGCCTCGACGCGGAAACCCGGCTCAAAGAGGGGAAGCTCAAGGCACTGGTCGCGACCGCGTCGCTCGAGCTGGGGATCGACATCGGCGCGGTGGACCTGGTGTGTCAGATCGGCTCGACCCGCTCGATCGCGACGCTGCTGCAGCGCGTGGGTCGCTCGGGACACCATCTCGCCGCCGTTCCCAAGGGCCGGCTGTTCCCGCTGTCGCGCGACGAGCTGATCGAGTGCGCCGCGCTGGTGCGGGCCGCACAGGAGCGCCGGCTCGACCGCTTGATCATCCCGGCGCACCCGCTCGACATCCTGGCGCAGCAGATCGTGGCCGCGGTGGCGTGCGAGGAGTGGCAGGAGGACGGCCTGTTCGATCTGGTGCGCGGGGCGTACCCGTACCGCGACGTGTCACGCACGGACTTCGACGCCGTGGTGCAGATGCTCGCCGAGGGATTCACGACGCGGCGCGGGCGGCGCGGCGCCTACGTCCACTACGATGGCGTGAATCGTCGGCTGCGCGCGCGGCGCGGCGCCCGGCTCGCCGCGCTCACATCGGGCGGGGCGATTCCGGACATCGGCGACTACCGCGTGATCCTCGAGCCGACAGAGACCTTCGTCGGAACGCTCAACGAGGATTTCGCCATCGAGAGCATGCCGGGCGACATCTTCCAGCTGGGCAACCGATCGTATCGGATCGAGAGGATCGAGTCGGGCCAGGTGCGCGTCGTGGATGCCCAGGGCCAGCCCCCGTCGATCCCGTTCTGGCTGGGGGAGGCGCCGGGTCGCACGCCGGAGCTGTCGCAAGAGGTGTCCCGCCTGCGCCGGGACGTCGACGCACGGCTGGGGGACGTCCGCGAGGCGACTACGTGGCTCGCGCGCGAGATCCCGGGCGTCCCCGAGGCCGCGGCCCGCCAGATGGTCGAATATCTCGAGGCCTCGAAGAAGATCCTCGGGGTCACCCCCACGCAGGAGACGCTCGTGTTGGAGCGCTTCTTCGACGAGGCGGGTGGGATGCAGCTGGTGCTGCACGCGCCGTTCGGGAGTCGGGTGAACCGCGCGTGGGGACTCGCGCTCCGCAAGCGGTTCTGCCGCAGCTTCAACTTCGAGCTCCAGGCCGCGGCCACCGAGGACGCGATCGTCCTGTCGCTCGGGCCCCAACACAGCTTCCCGCTCGAGGACGTGTTCCAGTATCTGAAGCCCGAGACCGCGGAGCACCTGCTGGTGCAGGCGATGCTGGACGCGCCGATGTTCGGCTCGCGCTGGCGCTGGAACGCGACCCGGGCGCTCGCCGTGCTGCGCGCGCGGGGCGGGAAGAAGGTGCCCACGCCGCTCCAGCGCATGGACGCGGAGGACCTGGTGGCCGCCGTGTTCCCCGACCAGCTCGCGTGCCCCGAGAACCTCGTGGGGGACCGGGAGATTCCCGACCATCCGCTGGTGCAACAGACCATCGCGGACTGTCTCCTCGAAGCGATGGACTTCCCGGGTCTGAAGGGCGTGCTCGAGGGGATGGCGGCGGGACAGTTCACGCTCGTGGCGCGCGACACGACGGAGCCGTCGCCGCTCGCGCACGAGGTCATCAATGCCAAACCGTATGCCTTCCTCGACGACGCGCCGCTCGAGGAGCGCCGCACCCAGGCCGTGATCACCCGACGCGGCCTCGACGTGAAGACCGCCGAAGAGCTGGGCAAGCTCGATCAGGCGGCGATCGATCGAGTTCGTGAGGAAGCCTGGCCCGAGGTCGCGAGCGCCGACGAGCTGCACGACGCGTTGCTCGTGATGGGGGCGATACCGATTGCGGATTGCGGAATGCGGAATGCGGAATGGCAAGGGCAGTTCGAGGAGCTAGCGAAGGCCGGGCGAGCGGGCGTGCTGCAAACCGAATCGAAGCTCTGGGTAGCGGCCGAGCGGCTGCCGCTGCTGGAGGCCGTGTTTCCAGGAGCTCGGTGCGAGCCGCCGGTGGTGGTGCCGGAACGAGATCGGGCCAAGGCATGGACGCGCGAGGATGCGGTGCGCGAGCTGGCGCGCGGCCGGCTCGAGGCGGTCGGCCCTACGACGGCCGCCGACATCGCACGCTCGCTGGGCATCCCGGCCGGGGACGTGGACTTCGCGCTCGGCGCGCTCGAACACGAGGGCTTCGTACTGCGCGGCCGGTTCACTCCCGGCGTCGTGCAGCTCGAGTGGTGCGAGCGGCGCCTGCTCGCCCGCATCCACCGCTACACGCTCGACCGGCTGCGCCAGGAAATCGAGCCGGTCACGGCGGCGGACTTCATGCGGTTCCTGCTCGAGTGGCAGCGCGCCGCACCCGATGCCCGGGCCGAGGGGCCGGAAGGGCTCAGTGCAGTGCTCGAGCTGCTCGACGGATACGAGGCGCCGGCGGCGGCGTGGGAGGCGGACGTGCTCCCCGCGCGGCTCGGCGACTACGACCCCCTGTGGCTCGACGGCCTGTGCCTGTCCGGGGAGATCGCCTGGGGCCGGTTGTCACCGGCGGCGCCGTCGAACGGGGGCGGCCACAAAGCCGGGCCGATTCGCACCACGCCGATTGCGCTGTTCCGCAGAGAGCGGGGAGTGGTGTGGCAGTCCCTGACGGTGCAGGCCGATCCAGCGCACCTGTCACTTTCACACTCCGCCCGGGCCGTGCTCGAGGCGCTCGACGAGCGCGGCGCGTCGTTCTTTGGCGACCTCGCGAACGCGACCGGACTGTTACGCACCGAAGTCGAGAAGGGACTCGGGGAGCTGGTCGCGTGGGGGCTCGTGACCTCGGACAGCTTCGCCGGACTGCGGGCGCTGCTCGTGCCGTCCGACCGGCGCCGCCCCATCGGGGGGGGCGGGTTCCGGCGGCGAGGGCGTGTGGCGCCGTTCGGGGTCGAGACGGCGGGGCGGTGGTCGCGCGTACGCCGGCCGGCGTCGCTGCCGGAAGAGGCCGTCGCGGAAGCGGTGGCGTGGCAGTTGTTGCGCCGCTACGGGGTGGTGTTCCGTCGGCTGGTGACGCGCGAGACGCTGCTCACTCCGTGGCGCGATATCCTGCGAGTGTACCGCCGGCTCGAGGCGCGAGGCGAAATTCGCGGTGGGCGCTTCGTGGGCGGGTTCTCGGGCGAGCAGTACGCCCTGCCGGAAGCCGTGGGGTTGCTGCGCCGCGTGCGCCGCGAGGAGCCGCAGGGGGAGCTCGTGGCTGTGAGCGGGGCCGACCCGCTCAACTTGGTAGGGATCGTGACGCCGGGAGACGTGCTCGCCGGGGTTGCGACGAACCGGATCCTGTATCGAGACGGGATCCCCGTCGCGATCAAGGAGGGAGCGGGGAGCGGCGAGCGGTACCTGGTGGAGGTCACGCCGGATGAACGGGAGCGGCTCAAGTCCGCTCTGGTGCGCGGGCGCGTGGCTCCGCTCGTGCGGACGTATCTCGGAAAGAGCCGGCCCGCCTCTACGGCCGCGTCAGATCCACGCTGACCACCGGCAGGTCCCAGTGCGCGGCGAGGATTTCGAAACGCCGCTGCTCTTCGCGCCGAAACGTGTCCTGGTCGGGAAACAGGCGCTTGAGCTCCGCCTCGGGGAAGGGCTCGTGCGGCGCGGCGGCGTTCTTCCACACGATCGTGATGCGATAGTCCCAGCGGCCCTCCTCGGTCCCGTGGAACCTCGGCGCCTCCGCGGTGACCCGCTGGATGTGTCCCAGCTCGATCTCCCGCTTCAATACCGGGAAGTGGTTCTTCTTGAAGAGCCGGATGAATTCGTCGGCGAAGCCCCAGCGGGTCTTGTAGTAATACTCCACCACGAACGGCTCACTCGCTCCGGCCGGCGGGGCCTGAGCGCCGCCCAAGACTGGCGCCGAGACCAGCACCGCGAGTATGGACCAACGCACCATAGCTCCCTCCTCAGTGATGCTGTAGGCGTCCCCACGCGTGGCCCGCCAGCCGGCGCAGCATGCCCGTCCGCTGCGAGCGATCGACCGCCTTGAGGTGGACGTCCGCCAGCACTCGGTCGAACCCGGCCGCGCGGTCCGCGCGGTTGCGGTACCAGGCGAGCCACCCGAACAGTCGCACGCCCCAGTACAATGCGTATTTCGCCGCGGCGCCGACGCCCAGGACGCCCATCGCCTCGAAAAAGAGGCCGTCCACTGTGGCGCGCGGCCGGTCCTGCCTCCAATACAGCCAATCGTGAATGACGGCGGCGTTGCCGTAGCGGCCCCACTTCGGCAGCACGATCCACAGCGGGCGCGGCACCGTGGCGAAATCGGTCTGGAACCCGATCGCCACGTCGATGCGGTCGCCGCTACCCTCGGCCCCCACCTCGTAGCCGAAGTCGCGCATGATCACCCAGGTTGTCCCGTCGGCCAGGGGCGAGACGAGCAGGATGTCGGTGAAACGGCTCACGCCGTCGGCTGCTTCAGCTTGTCGAAGTAGAGCTTGCGTACCTTCGCTACTTTGGGCGCGATCACCGCGCGGCAGTAGCCCTGGTTCGGGTTGCGGCGGTAGTAGTCGCGGTGGTACTCCTCGGCCGGATAGAAGGCCTCGAGCGGCTTCACCTCGGTCACGATCGGATCGTCCCAGACGTGCTCCGCCTCGAGCTCCCTGATCACCTGCTCCGTCACGGCCTTCTGCTCCGGGGTGTGGTAGAAGACGGCCGAGCGGTACTGGGTGCCCGCGTCACCGCCCTGGCGGTTGAGCGTGGTCGGATCGTGAATCGTGAAAAAGATGTGGAGCAGGTCGTTGAACGACACGACGGTGGGGTCGAAGGTGATCTGCACGACCTCGGCGTGGCCCGTCGTGCCGGTGCAGACGTCCTCGTACGACGGGTTCGCCACGCGCCCCCCGGCGTAGCCCGACTGAGCCTTCTCGACACCCTTCAAGTCCTGGAAGGCGGCTTCCAGGCACCAGAAGCACCCGCCGGCGAGGGTGGCCACTTCGCGCTGCGGCATCCGCACATCCCCTTTCTGCGTTGTTCCGAAACCTAGCCTGAGCGGCAAGGCGTGATCACGCCCC
>Ga0209761_1000442_pt1 | contig 25065 bp, 21 predicted proteins | sample GraSoi013_1_40cm_4_FD_185818 | JGI IMG/M metagenome (GOLD analysis project Ga0209761, IMG submission 185818) | Grasslands soil microbial communities from the Angelo Coastal Reserve, California, USA - Sample 09_25_2013_1_40cm (SPAdes) (version 2) | ecosystem: Environmental > Terrestrial > Soil >...
GAGTCAGACTGCCGGTTACGAGTATTGTACCTAACGCGTCACGTTCAAAAGTGAAAAGAATTCTGAGCCTTGGACATTAGTTCTCGAATCGTCTACTTTGCGGCACTGGATTAGGTCTCGCACTCATCTAATACGCTCTAAGAACGTTGAAGCTTTTCAAGGGAAATGAGGCTGGAGAGCTGGAACATGCATCTCAACTTAGTAGCCTGTTCTTCGGCATCGTAGTCACGTTACTCGTGGACGCTTTACCGCCGATGGGACCAGTGGCTGCGGGTGGAGTTATACAGACTGTGGCGCGTTCTTCTTATTCATGGGACTGAGGAAAAACTATCTCTTCTGGGCCAGCAAATATCACTTCTCCTAGGCGTGTTTCTTGACATTTCTTCCGCTGGACAGAATATTCTATATCTGGAAAAGGGCTAACAGTGGAATCGTTGTTGTTTCTGGAGAATATAAAGCGCGTAGAAGCTTTTTCGTTAGAATGGTAGGCCACGATTATATCCGCGAGACATAGCTGAAACTAATCTGAAGCTTAGTCGAGGCAAGGTGGCGAGAACATGACAGTTGCTGAGGAGGTAGCTGAGTCGAAGGCTGTTATTATTGACCCTCAGCCAGCCGGCCAGCTAACCACAGTCCAGGCTCAGAAGCCGGTAATACCAAAGACTCTACGAGAGTGCCGGGTATTGGCGAAGCGTCTAGCATACAACATCGTCACCGGCTACGTGGAGCATGATAGGGGTCATCTGGACAAGTCTGCCGAAGCGTTCTTTCAGGTTTACCTGCACTTGTTTCCCAACCTTAACCCTGTCAGATCTTGGAGAGCAGCCGAAGTGTATGTCCGGATTCTCGTTAAACAGGATGAAATCGAGAATTATCCGGGTCATGACAGAACCCAGATCCTGGATGATCCTCACTGGGAAGAGGTAAGGACTATGTTCTTGGATTTCTCCAGAATCCTTGGAATACCTGATTCCTATGCAGACAGCACAATGAATTATTACAGGTTTCATGGCGTCCGAGACAATCGATACGTAAATTACTGCATCGAATCCGATCGGGTCTTCAACAGCCGCGTTATCGGCAATGACTATTGGTCGAAGATACTAGGTTCTCTTCTTCTGATATTGACAGAGTGTCACGACAAGCACGACCCGATGGGTCTTGAAATGGGGTTGCAATTTGGTATGAAATACTTTGAGATTATTCTTCGGGCCAGATCTTCCTCATCTCAGAAGATGCCGGGGCTCATCGCGTAGGATATCTGTCAAGGCAGTTTTCGGACTGCAAAACAGGGACGAATAGTTCTGTCCTAAGGTTCAGTTCGAAGAGTCAATTCATTGCGGTAATTTTCTTTCTGATTTCTGGAACTCCTCTTCCTTGCTCGTCGAGAATCTCGAGGTCGAACATGTTTTCAAAGGTGGACGTTATTTTCGGGTCGTGCGCTCTGGAGTTCATCGTGAAGATTGCCGTGATCTTATCGGAGATCATCAGCTCTAGGGCCTGACGGACCAGAGAGTATGTTCTCTCAGGTCCCAGCGTGAAGATGAAGTGTGTGATGCTGTCGAATATGATGGTGAATGATGATCCAGCGTAGGCATCGATGGTTTTGTTCAGCGCGTCGAGAATTAGTGATGTGTCATATGAGGGCAGCAAGACTAGGTTCTCACTCTCTACCTTGGGATACGAGACTCTAGGCGTCAGCACGAAGATTTTTGCTGCGGGTTGTCTTTGGGCTAGTGAATAGACAGGGCGCCCTTTCAGCGTGAAGACGACTGTCCTTTCAAAGTGGGAGGCGGATTCCGCTAGTAACGATTTGAAAATTCGGTCGTAGTCAGATTGTGGATCGAATTCAAGCAGCAGCTTCTTCCCAGTAATCTCTTCGTGAGACAATCCAACTGTATTTGAGAAAGTGTCCATTGATTCTGAGAGGTCAAGGGTTCGGATCTTATTCTCCAATTGAGCTAGAGATGCCTCTTCTCCTCGGAAAACTGTCGAATCGAACGCCACGAGAACGTGCAAAGAATGATCGGGACTCGCCCACCTTGGGTTAGTCAGGTGCTGGACAAATTTCTGCAGAGGACGAATAGTGAAATCATCATAGTCGAGAATGACGCTGAGCCCTTCATTACCCAATGTTTTTGCTTCAAGAAGGAGTTCCCGGGTGAGTTCAAGGGGTGTTTCGTCAACCATCCCCTTATTCGGATAGATGCTCCCCAAAGATGCAAGCCTGAGAGAACCTTTTAGCGTGTATCTCGTCAAGTCAATCCCTTGCCGAGAAAGGCCGTCTCTAATGACGGCCTCATCAGCATGGTGGAAGTAGATCACTCGGTTGTGTCGACTTACTGCTTCTACGATGTATTTGGAGAGTGGACCAAACTTTTCGCCGCCGGGGCCGTGAAGAAGTATCATCTGATCATAGTGAGAGGCAATTGGCGACGACTCGAGCGAAGGGACAACTCCAAGGAATGACTTCAGAAATGTTGGCTTGCGGAATGCACGAACGGCCACAATTATCAGAATTACCGAAAGAAAATTTGTCGTTCCCTGAATGCTGTAGCCGAACGATGATACAGCATCGCCAGCAAGCAGAGTTACGCTAATCAGGCTGAAGGCCGAGGCAAATATTCGCAATGCCCCTCTGACATCTTTGTCTCGAAGTTGAGATCGAAGCCGGGAGAGAACAGCAAACGGATAGATCGTGAAAGCCGACACGAGCGCTACTCCGATGGCTAACATAATTGGACCCGTGACGGCTGAAGGTAGCGTGATGCCTTCAATGACATACGTAACTTTGACTGCAGAACCGGTAGCGATAGCCGAGGGGACGCTCCATGCAACAACGATACCGAGAACCATGGGCACCAAATATACCGCGAAGAACAGAAACACAGCACGAAACGGACCTGACAGAATTCTCCTTAGTGATAGAGGCTGTGGATACAGGTAGAGTTTTGTGGCAACGTAACCCCATATCGTCGCTATCAAAGCTCCTGCTGTTATGACGCTCTGAAGCGCCGACCGCATCCATACTGGTTCAGAGGTTGCTATGACAACTAGATCCTCAACAGGAAACGCGAGGAAGGCGAAGTAAATCGCGACGAAATAGTTCTTGTAAGATTGGAAGTATGATAACGGGTCCTTAACTAGAGATCGTATCATTATAGCGTCCGCTAGAATTGAAGCAGCGTCTAGAGTAACGTCTACGTATGGTAGCGTGTTCCCTGGCCTCTAGGCAAGACGTATCCCAGCGTCTCCAGTAGCTGGCGTGATACCCTCCTTGCGGAGGCAACACTATTGCAAACTGGTTTGAATGACGTTACCTGCGAAGGGACAAGTGAGTGACAGTCTAGGCTACGTCTGGGAGCCCCAGTGACTTTGAAGCCGTCTTGAGGTCCCTCATTCGGCTTCGAATGGTAACTTCAGAGACCCCGGCCGCTTTTGCAAGGTCACGTTGCATGACCATAGAGCCTCGTATCCTGGCGGCTAGGTCCAATGCGGCGGCTGCGAGCCCGTCCGGGTCTTTTCCTACGTTGACCCGTAATCTGATTGCTTCTCGCAGTATCTTTCCAGCCAGCATCTCGGTCTGTGAGTCCGCACCCGCGCGAGAGGCGATCTTCGAGACCCGTTTGAGCGGATCTTCAATCGCCATGGTAACGTCCAATGATCGTACTAAGGCTCTGTAGTAATGGGCCAGCAACTTCCGGCTCATGCCCGAAGCTTTTGCGATCTCGCTTAGAGACCGTGGAACGTCTGTAAGTCTGCACGCGGCATAGGTTGAGGCTGCCACCATCCCGTTTATTGGGCGTCCTCTGACCAAACCCTTGTTGAGGGCTCGACGGTACATCAGGGCCGCTCGCTCGGTCACGACCTCAGGAAGGTTCAGGCGGCCAGATAGTCCTCTGAGCTGACTCATCGCGCGAGATAGGTTTCTCGCCATGGACGAACCGGCGGAGGCGCGTAGCTGGGTCCGTCTGAGTCGCCAGAGCTGGAGCCTTTCGTCAGCGTTTAGGTTCCGATTCGATGCCTGGGCTCTTGAAATTATGGTGGACAGGTTCTTGTCGAATGCGGAGAATCTTCCAGGAGGCCCTGACTGGCTCTCCAGTAGTCCCTCCTCGGTTCGTCTAGGAACTGGAGCCGCATATTGCTCCGTCGGGTCTGACAGCACGAAGCCACAATTGGTGCAGATGACCTCGCCAGTCTCAGCATCTCTTACAAGGCTTGGGCTTCCACAGTTGGGGCAGACATAGTGCCCGACCTCGTCTCGGGGTCTGGTCTTCCGGCTGCTCATCATTCGTCCCTGGACGGGATAAGTCTGCGTGGTCTGGGCTGAAGAGAGTTGGTCCTTTTCCGGAGTAACAGTGGAAGTGCCCGCCATCTCTGCCAATCTATATGGCATAGGGCCCAAATGAAGCTTGTTACTGTTTGGAGAAAACGGTCAATTTTGCCCCCCGAATATGTCCCCGGTAAGTGCAATATTGGCACGCGGGGGAGGGCCATACGACTCACCACAGGGCTAGTCCTTATCGTAGTATCGATAGTTATCGGCGTAACCATCCTAAAACCGGTCAATCATCTATTGAGCCTAGCTTTGGTAGTCCCTTTCTATGTCGGAATCTTGGCCATTCTAGAGGGCTCAACGTCGTTCTGTGTCCTACACGCAGCCAGAGGGACCTACGACCTGAACGAGCCCCATGGATTCGCTTCAAGGAAATCAGACACCTTGCAGAAGGTTGGATCCGAGGACTGGAAGAAGCTTGACCAGAGGAGGGCCTTGTGGATGCATCTTGAGGCTTTGACAGGCGGGGTCTTGTTAGCTTTACTACTTGCCCTTACCTAGGTGAGCTCCAACCGTCGGGGGTCTCCTTCGAGAAGGGTCGGCGGAGAACTTTTCGATGGGAGAGCTTGGCTCCTTGTCGAGGACTAGCTCTGATAGCAGTCTTCCAATTAGAGGTGCAAACTTGAATCCGTGTCCTGAGAAACCGTACCCGTATACAACCTCTGGATGATCCGAGTCTCTGTCGAGGACGAAGTCGGAGTTTTCAGTCATATCATAAAGACAGACCTTGGTGTGGACAACTTCTCCATCGGCGAGATCTGGCACGAACCTGCGACACACATCCATGCATTCAACGATCTGTTCGTCGTCAACTGACCAGTTCGTTTTCTCCGGATCAACTGGATCGTTCAACTCCTTCGGTGAAACTTTGACTCCGTCGATTCCGGCCGCCGGTAGTCCATAGTGTTTGTCCGTGAAGAATACAGGACATGTTCTAGGGCGAAACAGGTCTAGACTCTTCTTGGGTTTGAAATAGACGAGCTGTTGTCGGGTCGACACCATCGAGGCTAGTCTTGGATTTAGGAGGGTCTTGGACCAAGGTCCAATCGCCACGACTACTTTGTGAAATCGTACAGTCTCGCCGGTAGCGGTCTCTACGGTGGGGTGATCCCCAAAGACGAGCTTTATGGCCTGTCCTTTACGAACCATTACCCCGTGTTTCTGCGTTAATGAACTCAGGGCGTAGAGAGCCTTCGAAGCGAGGAGGACTCCTGCGTGCGGGTCGAAGAACCCTTTCTGCGTTCTAAACTGAGGGAACCGCTTCTCGAGTTCCTCTGGCTCAAGTTTTTCCGCCCCAAGTTTCAAACGCGATAGGGTTCTGTAGCTGGCCTCGTTGAAGCCGTTCGCGTCTCGGTCTTCTCCTTGAAGCATGAGAAGACCGGTTGGAAGTAGAAGTTCTTGTCCTGACTCTTTTTCTAGGCTCTTCCAGAGCTTGAGACTCTCAACTGCCATTTGTGTGTAATGCACGTCGTTGCCGTACGAGTACCGGAAGACTCTGTTGACATCGTTGGAGCTGCAATAGTCGTTTCCAATGCCGTAACGATCTAGCAGGAGAATCTTGGAATCGCAAGTCTTGCTAATCGAGTATGCGGTTGCAAGTCCCATGATGCCACCGCCCAGGATGCAAATATCGGTGGTGACGACCAAAAATAGCCCTCGGCGGATGGTCCTCTAACTCACATTATCTAACCTTGGACGGGTGCCTTGCCTCTGGGCTCCAGAGTAACTGGGGCTGGGTGAGAACCGCGTCTTCCATAGACAAAGCCAAGCGCAGCAAATGATAATCCCATTAGTATTGGTAATTCAACGAAGAACACCATGATTATCGAAATCGCTAGGGAGATCCATGGAAACAGTTTCTTTGCACCCTTGACTTTGAGGAGTTTGATCCCGGAACTCGACCCGATGATGTATACGAGTATTGCGGCGCCGCTGGGGATTAACAGCTCGGTTTCCAAATCGACATTCAAAACATAGAATAGTAGCAGTGTAAGCCATGAGAGTCCGAGCAGCAGCATCAGCGACCTGTCTGGGACCTGGGTCTTGGAGTTGATGTGGTCAAGTAGCCCTGGAAGTCCTCGATCTTTGGCGGTGGCGTAGATGACGCGGGAAATGCCGGTCGTATACGCGTTCATTGTTCCGAAGATGATGATTACGGCGAGGATCGCCGTTCCCACCGCGCCGTAGATTCCGAGAGCGTTGGAGAGCATCACTGCAAAGGGGGCGACGCTCCCCCCAGCTGCGTAGGCTCTAGTTCCTACGGTCGCGACTGCAACCGAGATGTAGAGTAGACCGATTACTATGACGCTAAAGAGGATGCTTCGATGGAAATCTTTTTCCGGGTTCTTGAACTCCTCCGCAACATTGGACACGTTCTCATAGCCAAGGTATGACCAGAAGATCAATGCGGCGCCTACTCCGATTGGGATGTAGCCATTGGGAAAGAAGGGAGTGAAGTTCGCAGGGTTCACGGAGGGTGCGGATGCGAACACTGCAGTGATCAGGAGTCCTACGATCGCAACTATGACGGCTAGCTGAACTCTGCTGCTGACGACGATTCCTCGATAGTTGACTAAGAATGCTCCGAGTGTTAGAAGCCCTGCGATCAGGAAGATTTCAGTCCGAGTCAAAGGCAAAGCATACGCCAGGTACGAGGCTGCGATCACTGTGACCACAGGTGCTCCTGTGACGTACCATAGAATGAACAGCCAGCCCACAGCGTTCGCTGCCCCTGGACCGAGACTCTCCCGTGCAAAGGAGTAGACTCCTCCCGATTCGGGTCTTCGCGCTGAAAGGCTTGCAAATGTGTAGGCAAGTGGGTAACTGATGATCGATAGCGCGACCCACGCGACGAGCGAGGCGGGCCCGGCTATCTGGGCCGCAAGTCCAGGAAGGACCAGGACCCCTGACCCGAGAACCGAACTCATGTAGAGAGCAACAGCATAGCGCATCGTCATCGCCCTTCGGAGACTAGGGTTGGGTGCCGACATGTTCGAAGACCTGAGCCTGCGAGGACTAGCGCATCATAAGTCCTACTCGCTAGATCCTAAGAAACAGAGAGGCTCTGTGAACCATCCTGTCAGTTCTTGCGGGTGGCAAGGGCCACTCCCGTGAACATTAGGATTGCGCCCAAAACTGTGAGAATGGTCAGACTCTCTCCGAGCAACACTATTCCTCCGACTAGACTTACCAATGGAACTATGTAGAGCTGGATCGAGAGCCTAGACACTGAGCGGTTCCCAATGAGGAGGTAAAGGATTACGTTGGCAAGGACCGTGCTTAGAAGTGCCAAGTAGATAACTGACAACCAAGTTATCGAGGAGAGTTGTTGGATTTGAGTAATGAAATTCACGCTGATCAAAGGAAGTGTGAATACGGTGCCGATCAACGCGACCCATATCGCGGTGGGTAAGGCTCCATACTCCTTCACCAGTGGCTTTGAGCCGACCGCGAAGACCGAATACATGAAAGCAGAGAAAACAACTGCAAGCGGACCGGTTATTTCCTGAAAGCTCAATCCAGCGTTCAAAGACAATACTACTGCCCCAGTCATGGCTGCTGCCAGCGCAAGCGTGAGTCTCTTCCCTATCTTCTCCTTGAGGAACAGTCCTGAAAGGACCACGACGAAGATCGGTCCCAGTGAGATGAGCAGACCTGCCAGACCAGCCGATACAATGGTCTCAGCATAGTTCAGCGACAAGTGATATCCAGTGACGCTAGCTAGGGACACGACTAGGATTCTAGGAATGTGATGTCTCTGGACTGGTTGCTTCGGTCTTCCGAAGAAAGGCGCGAGAGCTAGAAACCCAGCGGAAGCGATGAGCCAGCGTAGTACTGTCAGATTGATCGGGCTTAGTTGGAAATCAGCCGTCCTAATCGCGACGAAAGCTAATCCCCAAGTCACTCCCAAAATGACTACTAGACTGTTGGTGAAGATTCGACTATCTCTGAGCGATTTGTGCTCCATTTTGGTCTCGAGTCGAGTCTCCAGTGTCATCGGCGAGCGTCCCTCCCTACTCGTTCGTTGTGTTGGGCTGAAGCTTGTTCTCTAGGGACAGCAATGTCTTCTTTCTCTTCACTCCCCACGCATAGCCGCGTAGACTCCCATCTTTCCCGATCACTCTGTGGCACGGGATCACGATCGCAACAGGATTGGTAGCGCAAGCTCTGGCTACTGCTCTCGCCGCTTGAGGCGTTCCTAGAGACTTGGCTATGTTGCTGTAGGTGGCGGTTTGACCGTAGGGAATTGACTGGATCTCTTTCCACACTCTCCACTGAAAGGCAGTAGCCTGCACATCTAACGGTAGGTCTCGGGGAAATTCTTCGCCGTCGAAATAAGATAGGAGCGCTTCAGTCCATTTTTTCATGCCCTCATCGTCTCGATGGAGGTCAGCCGCATAGTAGTCTTGTTTGAGCGCTGCCTCGACCGCTTCGTCTGAGGCTCCCATGCAAACCGCGCATGCGCCACGTTCCGTGGCCGCCAGAAGAACACGTCCTATGCGAGAATCAACTATTGTGTAATGAATGCGTAGTCCTTCTCCGCCTCGTCGAAATATTCCCGGGCTGACGCCGAAATGAGGAGGAGTCTTCTCATAGAGTCTGCTCTTGGAAGTGAAGCCTGCATTGTAGAGTGAATTGGTCACCGTCTCTCCGTTCGTCAAGGAACGTTTCACTTTCTCGAGACGGCGTGCCTCCACGTATTGACGGGGAGAAATGCCGAGGATTCTCGTGAAGGTCCGCTGGAAATGGAAGGGGCTTAGACCTGCTTGACGGCTAAGGTTCTCAAGTGTGAGTTTTTCGTCGAGGTTGACCTCGATGTATCTGCAAATCTTCTGGACTAGCTGCGCCCTGGCAGAAGGCCTCGCTTCTTCTGGCTGGCAGCGTTTGCAGGCTCGGAAGCCAGACCGTTCTGCCTCATCAGGTTGGGAGAAGAAAACGACTTGTTCCAAGTTCGGATGTCGAGCGGGACATGAGGGTCTGCAGTAGATTCCAGTGGAGCGGACGGCGAAGACGAAGAGTTCGTCCTTAGTCTCGTCTCTTTCAACTACTGCTTTCCATTTTTCTATGTTCGTCGCAATAGCTTGTTGGTCTTTCTGCAACTGCTGCAGGTCAGCGTTGTTCCGTTGAGCCGTCAGCATGGGAGGATGTTCGATTGGATTGAATAAGTAGTTTGACTCCAAATCTTGCTCTCAAACTACGAGATCATGAACGAACCAAAAGCATCCCTAGAGGAAACTGTAGTATTCTAATCGTGCGAATTTAAGGGAATTGGAATTTTTTCGAGCAGAACAGTAGGCGGCTCTTTTCTATCACGAACTCCGATTATCTTCTCTCAAGAGAATGTCTCGGAATTCTGTCAATTCATCTCGAAACCTATTGGTTTGGGGTATGCTTCTCTTCATAATGGTCGGATTCGCTAGCATTTCAGCGACGGTCGTCAGGGTTTCTCTCGTCGCTGTGATCTTGGTCCTTGTGGCTATTGCTGAAGCTGGAATAATAGTTCTTGGGCTTAACAGAGTCCAGCGCCTGCAAGAAACACCAGTCGCAGAACCGGAGAGCACCTAGCGTCCGTACGGTCAAGAACCAGATGTGGGGGGTAAGACTTAACCCTCCGTTACGACCGTTTCTAGATAGCGCGTATGAAGTATACCTGTCCCTATTGCGATTCTGTCTTTCTGAAGTTCATTGAGTCGGAGGAACAGCTCAGGGACCATATGTTGAAGGCTCACGGTCGAGAGTTGAGTTTCGCAGGCAAATCGCTGGGAGAAATGCCCGTTCGGAGCGAAGAGGACAGGGAAAGATAGCCAACCCGAACTCCGTCTTTCATCTCGAGAATATTCTTTTCAAATGGTGGTCCCGACCGAGTCGGCATGGACTTTGCCAGAGTCGTTCGGAAGAGGCGGATGATCCGTGCCTTCAAACCTGTCTCCATTCCGGAAGATAAGATTCATAGAATTCTAGAGCTCGCTCAACACTACCCTAGCGCGGGTTTCAGTCAAGGAGTATCGTTCATTCTCATCACTGAGCCTGAAAGGATTCGTAGACTCCGAGAGATGAGCCGTCTCCGGGGAGACGCCCCCGTACTGGTCGTTCCCTGCGTGAGCGAGAAGCTCTATCATGACAGATACCGTGAGCCCGACAAGATCAGACATGACGGGACCGAGATTGACTGGCCAATACCCTACTGGTATTTCGATGCAGGATGCGCTTCTCTCCTGGTGCTACTTGCTGCCGTTGACGAAGGATTGTCTGGCTACATAGCTGGAGCCTTTCGGCCCGACATTCTGAAACGAGAGCTTGGGATTCCCGAGCATTTCGTCCCGGTCGGAGTAATCTCCATAGGATATCCTGATTATGAGAGACACGTTCCGTCTCCGTCACTCAATCGAGGAAGACGCCCCACTGGTGAAGTCATTCACTCTCAACACTGGTGACCACAAACATCGAGAACCCTTAACTCGACCAAAGGAAATAGTAACCTCTCGGTCGTTCTAATTGCAAGAGGCCCATGTGAAAGCACGAGACCAGATCATTCTCAACCCGGATGATCTTCCCGATTCATGGTACAATGTCCTCGCCGATCTGCCGGGCGAGTTTCCGAAACCAAAGGATCCGGAAGCGGGTCCTTCTAGACTTGAATTTCTCTCGAAGGTTCTCTTGAAGCATTGTCTCCAGCAGGAGATTTCTACTGAGAGGTGGATTCAGATCCCAAGTCCTGTTCAGGATCTCTATCGTCAAGCGGGTCGGCCGCGACCTCTCTACCGCGCGCGTCGCCTCGAAAGTTTCCTTGGGACCCCCGCGAAGCTCTACTACAAGCGAGAAGATCTCTCGCCCACAGGGTCGCACAAGGTCAACACTGCGCTCGCGCAGGCTTACTATGCAGCCGAGGAAGGTTGCGCTGGTGTCTCGACAGAGACCGGAGCAGGTCAGTGGGGCACTGCCCTCGCCTATGCTGCGAGCCTTCAAGGTTTGAAATGTATCATTTTCTGGGTGCGTTCAGTCTACGATTGGAAGCCGGATCGCCGGGCGTTGATGCGACTGTACGGAGGCAAGGTTTTCGCGTCTCCGAGCCATGAGACATCCGTTGGACGAGACATACTAGACAAGGATCCTAACCATGTTGGAAGCCTTGGAATCGCTGTCTCCGAGGGATTGGAGTACGCTGAGAAGAACCCTGGCTACGCCTACTGCCTTGGGAGCGTCCTGAACCACGTCCTCATTCATCAGTCAATTATAGGCTTAGAGACCATGAAACAATTCGACCTGATCGACGAGAAACCCGACGTAATGATTGGTTGTCTAGGTGGAGGAAGCAACTTCGGAGGCTTCATCCTCCCGTTCGCGGGAGAGGTTGTCAAGGGTAAGAGAGAGTGCAGATTCCTCGCAGCCCAATCCGCATCAGCGCCCAACCTCTCCAAGGGTGAGTACAGGTATGATTTTGGAGATCACGCGGAGAAGACGCCTCTGTTGAAGATGTACACTCTTGGGCACCAATCCGATTTGGCTCCGATCAAAGCGGATGGATTGAGATATCATGCGGCCGCGCCGTTCATCAGCTACCTCAAGCACCTCGGACACATCGAAGCAACCGCCTATCCTCCAGACGAACATGCGGTTTTCGAAGCCGCTAGGACATTCGTCCAGGTCGAAGGCTTTCTACCCGCCCCAGAGTCTGCCTATGCGATCCGAGCTGCGATTGACGAGGCTCTAGAATGTAAGCGCAAGAATCAGTCAGAGGTAATAGCCTTCAACATTTCAGGTCACGGGTTCCTGGATCTCGCAGCTTACCAGGAGAAACTGAAATTCTAACGTTCCTGATCCTACTGGACCTTTAGCGTTGCGGTGGTGCGGGGGGTGGGATTTGGGCACCTTACTGGTACATATAGGCGAATTCCAGACGGCGGTGGCCTCTTCCGAAAGTGCACCTATCTTTTGGCTCAACTGATTGAACAAGAGTCTTCCGTTACATGCGAATCAGACACAATCGAGCTGGCATCAAAATCAACAGCGGACATGATCTGAGGTCACTTAACCAAATGGATTCAATAGATTAGAATATAATGTGCTGCCGAATTGGGCAACTGTAGTGCTTTGTTATCGCTTGTATACTGAAAAGTTAAATAGACTTGTCATTCGATCAAATTTTCTGATCGAGAGACCCATGATGAAAGTCAAATCGTTGGTTCTCGCAATAATCACAGTGACGGCGGCAATGTTTGGGGGAGCAATGTTTGGGGGCATAGTTGTCCACCCTGCAAGCGCATTTTGCAACAGTTGTACTCCCTATGCCTGGACCTACTCGTTTACGCAACTATCGCCTTATACCGTGCAGTCATCACCATCGTTATTATACAACCCGCATTTGAACAAGATCTTCTTCGCCTATGCTTCTGGCGACGGGTGTATGCCTTGTGGGAATCTCAACATTATTTCGTCGACAGACATGACTACTTGGACAAACAATGTGGACACAGGCGACCAAGCTGCATTTGAGACCATTGGTCTAACCTACAACCCAGACGATCAAAGAATGTACGTAGCATTCCCGCAAATACCAGATTCCAATAACCCCCTTTCACTTACAATGCAAGTCATATCCTCAAGTGATGGCGCATCATGGTCTAACATGGTGAACATCCACTCTTTCGGTGACTTGACCTCTACATACTACAACAATGGGCCTAAAATCTTGTTCGACTCGACGAACCACCGTCTGCTCGTGCCGTACTCCACCTACGAATCGAGCTGTTCGTGCAACCATGTTTACATCCTTCAATCGTACGCCCCCTTCAGCCAGACCTGGACATTCGTAAGTCAAAACCCCGTCAGTGTAGGAGGAAGCGCCATCTCTGTCCATAGCGCTCCATCAGTCATGTTTCTGAGCGGTCAGCTTTACATGACATACGTGGCCTCGGACCTGTCAATCCACGTCGCGCAATCTTCGGACGGGATCGCATGGACCAACAAGGTTGATTTTCCGGGAGAGTCCGCATACTTTGCCACGATTGCCTACAATCCTGTCGAACAATGGTTTCACCTAGTGTACGTGGGCACATCAAACCCGTTCTACCTATATGATAATGAGTCACCAGACGCGATTAGCTGGAGAGGTGTAAGAGAGCTTTATCAGAGCTCTTCGGCGTATGCTGCTTCTCTGAACGCGCCTTCGCTGGCCTTCATACCCACCAAGAATGTGCTCCTGCTGGGCTACACTGGTACCGACGGACCTATTGGGTGTCCTTGCCATCTCGGCCACCTTTACACTATGCCGGAGATAGCCCCAACGGACGGCGCTTTATTCATTTCTTGGACCCCACCGCCTACGCAGATGAGTCCTGGTCAAACCGCAAACGTGGCTGTAACGATGAAGAACCCTGATTACCAGTGTTGCTCCAACTATGGAATCCCAGCCGTGTGGAATCCACCGTCTTCCGATCCCAACCCGTTCCGTCTTGGTTCACAGAACCCTCAGAACAATAACATCTGGGGTTTCGGTCGTGTTGACTTGACAACAATTATTGTACAAGGCCAACAATACACGTTCAGCTTTTCAGTCACAGCACCAACGACCCCTGGCACCTACAACTTCCAATGGAGAATGGTCCAAGAAGCGGTGCAATGGTTCGGCGACTCCACCCCCAACTTGCAAGTCTCGGTCGGCACGCCAAGCACACGACTTAGCAACGATCCAACCAGCTCCGACTGGACCGTACAGCGGACCTCTTGGAATCTTGTCAGCGGATACCTTGACGGCTCCGGTACTTCGGCTGAGATAGCATCAAGGAATAGTTTCGCCTCAGACCGTACCGTTACCGTTAGTGCCAAGTCTGTGACTCCGGGTTCCCAGTCATGGTACATGCCATGGATTAGGGGCAAGTGGGTAGATGACTGTAACGCCGCTACTTTGATCTTCCTAAACGGTGCGACACTTGGACTTCAGCTTTCCGTAGGAGTGGGATGCACTGCTCATGGCTACTCGGCATCCACTAACCTTAGTCCTACAGCCTGGCATTCGGTGCAAATGGTCTTCACTGGAAACGAGGTGAAAGTATACGTTGACGGCACCTTATACATTGACCAGACGGATGCATTCATCGGTAATCTGGGTGCTGCACGAATAGCTCTCGCTTCCTGGGGTCCATCAGAATCCCAGTTCGATTCAATGACCATAAGTTAGAGACCTCGAAACAGGCTTTATACCCCCGAGCGGGGCCCGGCACTTTCTTAGAGAATGAGCTAGACCGCCTGGACTTGAGGCGTGGCCACTAGGACGGGTCCACCAGTCTTTTCTGAAGCAAGTCTGCAATTTTCTTTCCCGATTCGATTACGCGGTTTCCGCGTAATCTGTTAAGAGTCTCTCCAGCGCCGCTCATACTGACGTTTCCAGCTCGCTCAGTATCTTTCCCAGTTCCTGCAAAGCGAAGAGACGGCAAGCCTCAAAGTTCTCAACGACCTCGGACTTGGCCGATGCCTTCCGTCGCATCATCGGCCGACACCTGCTGCGGGTATGTTCGACCTCGAGGTATGGTAGTCCGGGGGAGATTCGAGCGGGCACTAGAAAACAACGGTATCGCAAACAATCGGAGAAATCGTCCTAGTCCGCAACGCTTCTTTTTCTCCTAGGCCCTTCAGAGTAGGACCCGCCTAAATTGGGCGTGCCGAGTGGTACTTGCTTAGAACATTAGGCGAGCCTGCAGGCGTTTCCGAGAAAACGTGGCCTCTTCGATCAGGTTCTGAGATGTGAGATCATGGATCGGTGAATGGGCCATAAACAAGCGGCCGTTAGTAGTAAAATTGGTGCGGGGGGTGGGATTCGAACCCACGAAGGCCTACGCCACAGGATTTCTCCTGTGAGCCGGATCTTAAGTCAAGCCCCGTTCGATCCTGCGAACGGTCCTGCCCCTTTGACCTGAATCCCGCCACGATAGGACGAGGACCCTTGCATGGTCTCGGGTACCCCCGCATCGAACAACCCCTTACTTTTCTAGGTTCTTAAAACTAAGAATCTTCCCTCGGTCGAGGGTTTGCCCGAGGGTCAGGTGTGTGCAGGGATACCTAGCGCTAACGGCGTATCGTTGCTAGTTCAAGCTGCTATGGGACGCGTAATTTCGGGATCTTGACGCTGGCAAGCATGAGCGCGAACCCCATCAGGATGAAGAGAATTCCTCCGGTCAAGTAGATGTTCGCGACTACTCCGCTGTAGGCGACCCTGGCTGTAGTAATGTACAGAGCCTCGGCGATAACACCTGAAAACAGGAGTATCACGCCGATCAGAAGTGTTAGCTTCCTCATATCGTTCCTATATGCTGTATTGGGTTTAGAACACTTAAGCCCTGTTTAACCCGAGACCGACCAGAGTCGGAAATTGGTCAAGGAGCCGGTTAACAATTCAGGATTCCAAAAAAAGGGACTGGCTCTGGCTTCGAACCAGAGCTTGTCTTGTCAGCGATTCTCTAGTCTTGTTCTGCTTCTGTTGGGGTTATCGTCAGCTGCGTAAGCTTCTCGCCGCGTAGTACTGAAATGTTGACGTGTCTACCGATGGCTTTGTCGTCTAAGAGTCCTCGTAGGTCTGCGAGGGTTTCGACTGGTTTGCCGTCTAGCTTCACGATTACATCGCCTAGTGCGAGGCCTGACTTCTTAGCTGCGCTTTCTTGGTCGACGCCGTAGATGATTAGTCCTGCCGATTGGCCAATGTCAGATTGCTTTGACAGGCTTTCGGGTAGAGGAATTGTTTCAGCGGTTATGCCCATGTAGGCGCGTTTGATCTTTCCGTCGTGTAGTAGCTTGTCGATGACTGTCTTGACGGTGTTGACTGGGACTGAGATGCCGCGGTTGTTGGCGTAGGCTGCGTTGATTCCCAACATTCTACCACGAGCGTCCACGAGTGGTCCGCCGGAGTAGCCTGGGTTGAGCCGTGCGTCTGTGACTAGGACCTTGTCGAGTCCTCCGCCGCCCCACCATCTTCTGGTGCTGAAGGCGGGGTTTGTGACGATGCCTGAGGTTGCGCTTGGTTGTCTACCGAACGGGTTGGCGACTGCTAGGACGAATTGTCCGACTTTGAGCCCGTCGGAGTTGCCGGTCTCGATGGCTGTGAGATTATCAGCGTCCACTTTCAACAGTGCAAGGTCCGAGTAGGGGTCCTTGCCTACTACTTTGGCTGTGTGTTTTGTTCCGTCGCTGAAGCCTACTTCAACTTCGCGCATTTCACCAATAACATGGTTGCTGGTTACGATGTGTCCGTCCTTGCTCCAGACGGTGCCTGTGCCTCCTCTCCATCTTCCAGCTCCTACCTGGACGACGGATCGGGATACGCGTTCAGTAACATCGACGATTGCGTCTGAGACTGATTCGAGAATTGCTGACGAACTTGTTTGTTTACTCATTTTTTCACCTACCCCTGTAGGGGTAGGGTGGCCTATTTGTTGACCAGTCAGCACATGATACCGGTCACAGGCTAAGCGAAATCCATGCTAGGGTAGTAGGCTATCTGGGACGCTGGGTGCTGTCTCCGGCGCGTTGGCGTGCCGTATAGTCCTGAAACGTGTCCTAGTAACTGGTGGGCAGCCTTGACGGCCTGACTGACTTCTCTCCCTTCAGCTACTTTCGCGTCGATGCTCAGGTAGCTGTCGCTGAATCTTGCATCGATCTGAATCCCGTCTTCTTCTGCGATCCATTTCAGAATCGTCGCATCTTCGTTCTGGCTATACCCAAGCCATCGGAGTCCGCCGAACCATCGACCCTTCAATCCTGAGATTATCTGTTGGAGATCAATGTCCCGGGGGAGGAGTGACTGGACGATGGGTATAGGTTGTAGGGCGGTGCTTAGGCGGCGAGGGATGGTCTCGTTTCCTCTTGCGGTTATTCTGTAGCCCTCATCTACCTTTTCCAAGAGGCCCTCTTCTTCTAAACGATCGATAATCCTGGATAGCTTCTCCTGGTGTAATCCTGTCAGACGCCTCAAGCCATCGAAGGTGAAGACTGTTAAGTCCTCGTCCAACACCGTCTGGAGGACTCCGGTGTCCCGGGGTGTCAGGCTGCTTTCTTCAGCATCGTCTAGTATTGAGTTCGATAGAGAAGGCTCTATCTGTCTGGAGGTTGTCATTATTCAACCTGTCTTCGCTCCGCAATATATACTTAGTAGTCAATGCGAACTGAGTAGGTTAGGCTGACTTTAGCGGGTCCAGAGCCGTCCAGCAAGGTCAAGCAGGAGTCCGATGACGTTTCGTTCTCTAGGACCCAATAGCAAGGATACAATCTTCTCAAATGCCTTGCCAGAAGCTGACTCATCATCGTGGGCGCAGAGGCCAAACGCAGATTGAGTCCGGGAAGGAGTCCAATAAAGCCTGTCACTCCTAGCTCTGTCAAGATTCTGATGGTGGTAGAAGCCTCTGTTATCGGATTCCTTGGTTACTGGATTGGTAGCGAGTACGTGTTCAACGCTTATTTCCACGATTATGTTGACCAGCTTCTAGGAAACCACGTGACCACGTTTACCGCTGCTCTCGGCCTAGGAATTGGTCTCACGGGGTCTGCAATTGCCGTAACCCTTTACAGAAACCTGAGGAATGCAAAGCCTCGTCTTGAAACAATGGGCACTCCGAGGATCAGAGGAGCCGTCGAGAAGATCCTCTCAAGCTTGCCGAGCGTTGAAGAGCATCAGAGAGCGACTGTCGCGAAAGTTTCTGCGCCTTCTCCTATGATTCAGCCATCCGCGTCTCTAGGACCAGCGCCCATTCAAGTTTTACCAGAGAATGAACAGAAGAAGCTTAGCGATTCGAAGTCTTAGAGGTTCTCTCCGCGTAGTCGAGCAAGCTCTTGCAACAATTCTCGTTCGCGCTTGTTCAACTCTCGGGGAATATCGACGTCAACTCTGACTAGTTCGTCTCCTCGGCCCCAGCCTTCGACGTGTGGAAAGCCCTTTCCCTCGAGCCGGAAGACTGTTCCCGCCCTGGTGCCGGGTGGGATTTTCAGCTGGGCCTTGCCATCGATCGCGGGCACTTCTAGCTCACCGCCGAGAGCGGCTTTGGGGATGCTGATCTTAGTCTCGTAAAGTATGTTGTCGCCTTCGCGTTTGAAGGAGGGGTGAGGCTTCAAGTGGATTCGAACATACAAGTCACCGGCCCGTCCTCCTAGGGCAGCGTTCCCCTCGCCACGCAGTCTTAGGCTCTGTCCCTCGTCGGCTCCCGCGGGCACTTTTACTTGCAGCTTCGTTCTGTCCCTCGTGAGTCCGTTGCCGCCGCAGTTCTTGCAAGGCTTATCGACCACGGTTCCTGCTCCATTGCACTTGGGGCAGGTTGTTATCTGGATCATCTGTGCAAAACCTGAGCGTCGGACCTGCTGCACCTGTCCCCGCCCGTAGCACGTCTTGCAGGTCTTCCGCTGGCTTCCGGGCTGGGCGCCGGACCCGCCGCAGACACTGCACTGGGCGAGTCTGGGAACTTCTATCTCTCTGCTGGCTCCGTGGGCTGCATCGTCGAAGCTAATCTCTAGATCATAGACCAGATCCTCGCCTCTTGAGGGTCGTTGGGGGGTCCCGAAACCTTGGAAGGTGCTGAAGCCTCCGAATCCTCGGAGGATCTGCTCGAAGATCCCGCCCAATCCGCCGATATCGCGGAAGATCGAGTCGAAGTCTGCGCCACGGAAAATATCCTCAGCATTGTAGCGTTCATAGATTCCCGCCCGTCCAAACTGGTCGTACTGGTTTCGCTTCTCGTCATCAGAGAGAATCGCGTACGCTTCGGAGATCTCCTTGAAGCGTTCTGTCGCCTCAGGAGACTTATTCCGGTCCGGGTGATATTGTAGTGCGAGCTTTCGATAAGCGGATTTTATCTCGTCCTTCTCGGCGCCCTTCTGGACTCCAAGGACGTCGTAGTAGTCTCGCTTGTCCATATCTCGTTCATTCTACTCGTTCTCTACCGGGAACCCTCGTCTTTTACTTCCCGATACTCGGCATCAACCACCTTGTCGCCATCTCCAGTCGGGCTCGCTCCTGGTGGCGATGCCTGCTCCTTCTCCTCTCCCTGCTTTGAGGCCACCTTCTCATAGATCTCCGCACCAATCTTCTGCAATGTTCTGCTCAGCTCGTCACTTGCACTCTTGATCTTGTCCGGCTCCTTTCCGGCCAATGCAGCTCGCAATACACCCGCAGCCTTGTCAATCGTCTGGACTTGGTCAGGTGTGATCCTATCCTTCAACTCCTCCTTGGTTTTGTCGGCTGTGTAGAGCATGCTCTCCGCAGTATTCTGTAGCTCAACCTCCTCCTTCCGCTTCCGATCCTGCTCCGCAAACTCCTCAGCCTCTCTGACCATCTTCTCCTTGGATTCCTTCGAGAGTTTCGTAGATGCGGTGATAGTGATCTTGTTCTGTTTCCCGGTGCCCAAGTCCTTGGCGTTCACGTTAAGCATCCCGTTAGCGTCAATGTCGAAGGTGACTTCGATCTGGGGTACACCTCTTGGCGCGGGCGGTATTCCGGTCAGGTTGAACATTCCAAGGGATATGTTGTCCCCCGCCATAGCTCTCTCTCCTTGGAGAACATGGATGGTCACCGTGGTCTGGGAGTCTGCTGCGGTCGAGAAGACTTGGCTGCGCTTCGTGGGAATCGTCGTATTGCGTTCCAGAATCTTGGTCGCGACACCACCAAGTGTTTCGACTCCTAGGGATAACGGTGTCACGTCTAGAAGGAGTATGTCCTTGACCTCGCCAGCCAATACTGCTCCCTGAATTGCGGCTCCGACCGCGACGCATTCCATGGGGTCGACGCCTCTTTCGGCCGGCTTTCCGATCATGTCTTCGACGAACTTGCGGACCATCGGCATACGGGTCTGGCCTCCGATCAGGATTATTCTGTCCACATCCTTCGGCTGGAGCTTTGCATCGTCGAGCGTTCGTTTTATCGGGGTCTCGACTTTGCGAACTATCGAGTACGCGAGCTCCTCAAGCTTCGAACGGGTGAGGGTAATGTGGAGGTGTTTTGGTCCGGAGTTGTCTGAAGATATGAAGGGTAGGTCGATGTCAGTTGTGAGGAGTGTTGAGAGTTCGATCTTCGCTTTTTCCGCTGCCTCCTTTAGCCTCGTCATTGCTGACTGGTCGTTTCGGAGGTTGATGCCAGTCTGGCGTTGGAATTCGGTGAGGAGATGATCGACGATCGCATTGTCAATGTCAGTGCCGCCTGTCTGTGTGTCGCCACTCGTTGATAGGACTTGGAAGACTCCGCCCCCAAAGTCCATCAGCGTGACGTCGTGGGTTCCGCCTCCGAAGCTAAAGACCATGATTTTCATCTCCTTGTCCGTCTTGTCTAGGCCATAGGCGAGACAGGCGGCGGTTGGCTCGTTGATTATCCTGTCCACCTCGAAGCCCGCGATCTCACCAGCATCTTTCGTAGCTTGGCGCTGATTGTCGTTGAAGTGCGCAGGAACAGTGATGACGGCTTTCTTTATCGGTCGTCCGAGAAATGTTTCAGTGTCCCGCTTGATCTTCTGGAGTATGAAAGCGGATATTTGTTGGGGAGTGTATTCTTTTCCGTAGAGCCGGACCTTGTAGTCGCTTCCCATTTTCCGCTTGATTTCTTGAATCGTTCCTTCTGCGTTGGTGGCGGCCTGTCTCTTGGCAGGCTCTCCCACAATCATCTGGCCGTCTTTTGTGAACGCGACTACTGATGGGAACATCTTGCCTGAGGCTGTCTGTCCCTCACCGCTCGGGATGACTAGAGGCCGACCGGCCTCCATTATCGCAGCTGCACTGTTAGTCGTCCCGAGGTCTATGCCCAGGATCTTCTCAGTCTCAGGCTTACTCATTCTCTATCCTCCCCGTGCTCGCCCGTTTCAGCTTGCTCATTTTCCTCCATAAGCTGCTTCCCTGCCACTTTAACTATGCTCGGACGGAGAACCCTTCCCTTCAACATGTACCCAGCCCGGACCTCTTCCAACACTGTTCCTTCCTCCTCGTCAGAGACGACTCTGAGAGCGGCTTCATGATAATCTGGATTGAACCTTGATCCTGCACCAGGAATTCTTTCCACGCCCTCTTTGGAGAGAATATTTTGAACCCGTTTCTGGATCATGCCCACCCCTTCCAACAAGACTGGGTTCTGCTTTGTCTCGCGGGCTTTTGCGAATGCTAGGTCAAGTTCGTCCTTGACTGTCAAGAGATCTGAGAGTAGACGTTCGTTACTTAGCCTCTTCACATCTCCCATCTCCTTCTCTACCCTTTTTCTGTAGTTTTCAAAATCAGCTTGAAGATATTGGAGCCGACGGAGCAAATCCTCAGATTTCTCCTTTTCATGCTCCAGTGCCTCCTCGAGCTGGGAAACCATGTTCGGAATATCAGGCGTCAACTCTTCCTCCGTTTGCTTCTCGGGGATCGAGGTTGTCTTCGACGGCTGATGGGCTATAGTTTCGGAAACAGGTCCATTCTCTTTCTCATCCAAGATGTAGCTCACCGGGGATCAAACTCTTCCCAGCACCGTTTTATTCCAACGTTATCTGGGTCCAGAGCCTAGCTCCTCCGGGAAAAATTAAACCTTCTGACACAGTCCCGCCCTTCGCGTCTTCTCCAACACTGATTCCCCCGATTTCGCTGTCCGGGTTACGCTCTCTTGATAGGGTGCATATCTGGCATGTAAGAAACAGTTGGGTGGAACCGGCAAGTGGGCTTATTTGATCATTTGAGAGCGCCCAAGGGTAAAGTCTGGATTAGTTTTGACAAGCCGACATTTGTTGAGGGAGAAGGCGTCGTTGGCAAAGTCAACGTGCAAGCTCAAGAATACATCCAGTCTTTGGGGGTTAGAGTGGAAGCTCGGGTGTTTGAGAATTACGAAGAGATGGTCTGGGTGACGCTTCCCAACAATCAGAGGATTCAAGAAAGACAGCGCCGACAAAACGTCCTGTTCTCGCGAGACGTCCAGGTGACCGGACCCAACGACTTTGGCAGCGGTCCAACTCAGACTTTTCCCTTCAGCGTAGGTATTCCTCCCTGCCGAGCGACTAGGGGTGGAGCTACAGTTGAGAACAGCATCAAGGCTGTTGTCCAAGTCAAAGGCCGCCCTGATCTCACCGGCCAGACACAAGTCGCGTTTGTCCCACCAAGTAGTATGCCCCAGCCAATGCAAGGCTACATGCCGCCCGGTTATCCTGTACCGCAAGGTTATGGCCCACCCGGATATAACCCGGGATACAATCCCAACCCAGCTTACGGGGTCCCTACGGGTCCAGGATACGGTCAACCGATGCCAGGATACGGGATGCCTCCACAAGGTCAGATGCCTCAGCAACAGGTCGCACAAGTCCGCTGCAAGTATTGCCAGAGCCTAATGAACCAGAATTCGAGCAATTGTCCCAACTGCGGGGCCCATCAGTAGACAAGGCCACGGGATTCTTCTCCGCTTAGTCGGCGCTGCTGACAAGGACGACGCCCGCTATTATCAGTAATGCGCCTGTCCCAGAATAGAGATTGAAGGGATCACCAAAAATAATCACGGACAATGTGACGGCAACTACAACTTCAATTGGCAGAATTATTGAGGAAATTGTTGGAGAGACGGATTCTAGTCCTTTCATGAAGAAATAGTACGCTCCGACCGTTGCGAAGACGGCCAGGAAAACGACATAGAACAAGGCTACCGGGGCAAGGTTGAACGAAGAGTTCAGGTCGAGGGCGCTGGTGGGAAGCAGAAGCATGGCCGTCACCAAGATTATTCCTCCTGTCACCGGTCTTCCCCCCTTCTTTTCTACGAGGTCCTTTGATAGGACGAAGACCAGTGCAATGGTTACCGCGGTTCCTAGAATCAAGAAATCACCGAGCACTTCGCTGCTTCCGAGGTTTACAGCCTGGCCTCTAGTGACAAGGAGCACGATTCCAATGAACCCCGACAAGACTCCAGCTATCTTTCTCATCCCCATTTTCTCGTGTACGTAGATCAGTGATAGTACCGGGATCATCAGAGCAGCAGTGCTGATTATGAGGGCGGCATTTGATGCAGAAGTGATGAGTTGTCCTTGAAACTGAAGGACGTAGCCTAGAGCGTTGATGAATCCAATAATCCAGATCTGTCTTGAACTGAGAAGGTCCCATTGTACCCAACCTCGTCCTTGTAATGGGAAAACGATGAGCGCAGAAGCGAACAGGAAGCGCAAGGTGACAAATGTATCAGGTGGGATGAAGTATAGTCCCAGCTTTATCACCGGGACACTGGTTCCGAACAGGAGCCCCGCGAAGATAGTTGATACGAGTCCTCTTTTGTCGACCTCCATGTGTAGCCAGCTAGAGGGTCAACGATGATTGATTTGATTGAGAGCTGGGGTCATGTCCTAATTAGCAGCCTTCTTTTCGTACCAGTCGAGGGTTTGTCTCAGTCCCTCCTTGAGGGATAGAACTGGTTTGTAGCCCAGAATCCGTTTTATCTTGCTGATCGAGGGTCTGGTCCTCCGTGGTTTCGCCTCAATCGGGGTTCTCGGAGGTAGGATCTGAAGATTCGACGACGATCTGGTCAACTCCTTGATAGTTTCGGCCAGCTGCCGCACCGTAGCTTCTTCCCCCGTGCCTAGGTTGAAGATCTGGCCGACTGCCTTCGGGCTAGTTAGTGCGAGGGCCGCTCCCTTGCTGTAGTTTTTCACATGGTAGAAGTTGTCGGCGTCTCTGCCTCCGTTGTAGAGAGGAATAGGCTCTCCAGAGACACAAGCACTGATGAACCGCGGGACGGCTCTCGTCGGAATGTCGTTGGGCCCGAACATGTTCCAGCTTCTTAGGATAACGGTTGGCAGATCCCGGTGCATGTGGAAACTATTCACAAGATGTTCTGACAATACCTTAGAGTAGTCGTAGGGTGATCTGGGATTGTAAGGGTCAGTTTCCCTCACTGGCAATCGTTTTGGGGGACCATAGACATTGCTGGACGACGCGTAGATCAATCGCGAGACTTTCTTGTTGGCAGCCATTTCTAGAACATTCAAAGTGCCAAAGCAATTTACTCTGTAGCACTCGAAGGGGTCTGCAAGCGACTTCGGAATGCTTACAATTCCGGCCAGATGAATGACTGAATCAAACTCTTGAGATCCTAGGGCTTCCCTTACGAAAGTTGAGTCGGTAAGGTCGCCGTTGATGTCGGATTTGTCAATGTCAGTACGAAGGACCTCGAACTCCTCAGATAGTAAGTATGGGCAAAGGTTGCTGCCAACGAACCCGTTGGCACCAGTAACGAGAACCCTCAAAGTCGCATCTGAAATTCGGAGGTCCAGACCCCAGCGTTATAATTCTGATTCAGACAACCACTCACACACTCTCCATGCCTAACTCTGAGGACGGTGGAGTCAAGAAATGTTGTGTACGAGTTCTGTTAACTTATCGTTGGATGCCTCTCTGACGTATACGGTGGGTTCTGGTTCTTGTCGTTCGTTGTTGGCTGTCAAGTCTGTCTGGCAGCACTATGCTCCAACACTGGAAGTGTTGGAACTACTGGAAGTGTTCAGGAGGATGGTCAACGATTCCATAAGGATCGGTCTAGCGAATGAGGTGTCCTCGCTGAGAAGGCTCTCACTAGTCTCCTACAGCCAGCTTGCCCAGTATGATTCTCCCATCTGCTACAAGCTTTGCGCCATATCTAGGGCAGCAGGAATACTAGCGTCTAGGAAGAAGTCTCTCAGGAGAGGCTTCCCGAATAGGACCCCGTACGCTGTTAGACAGCAGCTCGTATCATGCTACGGCTTCAAGACGAAGAATGGACTGCTAGAGATTCC
>Ga0209761_1000444_pt1 | contig 24970 bp, 20 predicted proteins | sample GraSoi013_1_40cm_4_FD_185818 | JGI IMG/M metagenome (GOLD analysis project Ga0209761, IMG submission 185818) | Grasslands soil microbial communities from the Angelo Coastal Reserve, California, USA - Sample 09_25_2013_1_40cm (SPAdes) (version 2) | ecosystem: Environmental > Terrestrial > Soil >...
AGTCGTCGCGAACCAAGGCTCCACATGCACCGTCACAGTAACCGACACCTCGGCGACAGGCGCAACAACGCCAACCGGCACCGTCTCGCTAACCGAAACAGGTGTCACGGGATCATTCACAACATGCACCCTAGCGGGCACGACAGCGTCGGCAACATGCACCTCCACATTCACAGCCACGACCTCGGGAACAGCCGCAGTAACAGCATCATATCCAGGCGACACCAGCCACTTCCCCAGCAGTGGCACAACAAGCGTGACAGTTAACCCACGAACAACCAGCACAACGGTAAGCTGCACCAGCCCGGTCAACACTGGCCAAGCATCAACCTGCACCGTAACAGTCACGGACACTTCAGCAGCGGGCACATTCCTCACACCAACCGGAACAGTCGCCCTTAGTGAGACAGGTGTGACTGGAACGTTCACGACATGTACCCTAGCGGGAACAACGGCATCCGCAACATGCACGTCAAGCTTCACAGCTACCACATCTGGAACCGCAGCGGTCACAGCAAGCTATCCAGGCAATTCGGCTCACAGCGGTAGCAACGGCACCACAAGCATCACAGTAAACCCGAACGTCCACACGACCACGACAAGCGTCACCTGCAACACCCCAGTTGCCATCAACCAAGGCTCAACCTGCACCGTAACAGTCACAGACACCTCTGCAACCCCAACCACTCCGACCGGAACAGTTACCCTCAGTGAGACAGGTGTTACTGGAACCTTCACCATCTGCACTCTATCAGGGACAACTGCCTCTGCAACATGCACGTCAACATTTACAGCATCGACCGCGGGAACTGCCGCAGTTACGGCGTCCTATCCAGGAATTACAGGCTCATTCAGCCCAAGCAGTGGAACAACAAGCATCGTTGTTACTCTGAGAACCACCAGCACTGCAGTAACGTGTGCCACCCCAGTACGCCTGAACCAAGGCACGCCTTGCACCGTAACTGTTACCGACACTGCTGCAGGAACATTCCTGACCCCAACCGGGACCGTTGCAATGTCCGTTTCCGGTGTGACCGGTTCATTCACAACCTGCACTCTAACAGGGACAACTGCTTCAGCAACGTGCACGTCCACCTTTACCGCGACCACTCTCGGCACCGCGACAGTGACTGCCTCTTACCCAGGCGACTCCAACCACAGCTCCAGCAGTGGCAGTACGACCTTCGTAGTGCAACAAGGAGGCAGTACGACCACAGTCTCCTGCACCACCCCAGTCGTAATCAACCAGGCCTCGACATGCACGGTCACAGTTACAGATACTTCCACACCGGCCACCACGCCGACAGGTACAGTCGCATTGAGTGAGACAGGTGTTACCGGAACATTCACAACGTGCACCCTAGCAGCAACAGGGACGACAGGAATAGCCTCGTGCACTTCCACGTTTACAGCGTCAACATCGGGAACAGCGGCAGTGACCGCAACCTATCCAGGTGACTCGAACCACTCAGGAAGCAGCGGCACTGCAAGCATCGTCGTCAACAAGAGAACCACTACGACCAGCGTGGCATGCAGCCCATCGACAATAAACCTCGGACAATCCACCTCGTGCACCGCAACAGTCACCGATACTTCACCAGGCACCGCAATCACACCAAGTGGCATGGTCAGCTTCACTGGAGGAGCAACATGCACTCTATCCGGAGCAAGTGCAACAGCCTCCTGCTCCGCAACAATCACACCATCCACAGCGACCAACGTAACAGTAACCGCAACCTACGCGGGCGACAGCACGCACAACGGCAGCAGCGGAAGCACAACAGTCACAGTACAAGACTTTAGCATCGCACCCTCCACGCCAGTAACGGTCAACTGCAGCCTAAGCGGTCCATCATCCGTACCTCTCTGCCCACAGTCCACACCCATAGCCGCCAGCAGTATCAACGGATTCTCCGGCATGGTCACCCTCACTCTAGTCAGCCCATCACCCGGACTAACCGCCACACTCGGCAAGACCACCCTCAACCTATCCACGGGCTTCGACAGCACAACTCTAACACTCAGCGCGAGCGCAGTGGGAACCTACACTGTCAGTGTAAACGGCATGAGCGGAACACTGTCCCACACAACAGCCATAATCACGCTCGTAGTCAGCCAACCAGACTTCACCATCACTGCCAGCCCAACTTCGATCAGTATATCCACAGGCGGAACAGGAACCTCGACAATCAACATCACACCCAGCGGCGGATTCAACGGCATAGTCAACCTGGTCGCGACAGTCAATTCCACAGGACTCACAGCCACACTCAGCCCAACCAGCGTAACAATGTCCGGCTCTAGCACCCTAACTGTAACCGGCAGCACCGGCCACTATCTCGTCACCGTCACAGGCACAAGCGGAACCATCACTCACAACACAAACGTCACCGTAACGGTATCCGGTACTCAAGTCTCCGCTCCGGTGTTCACTCAGACCAACTGGAAACAGCGCCTAACACTCTCCAGGAACAACTTCCAGCAGACATGGAAGTTCGGTGTGTCTAACACCGATCCCAGCACAACCATCTATGCCCAAGTACAGATCAACGCGGTCGACGGAGCAAATGGAGCCCCATTCACACTGACATCGTCGGTTATCACGCTGACCCCAGGTCAGACATTGAACAACCAACAGCTGACAAAGAGCTTCACAAACGCGGACATCGGTGAGTCGTACACGTTCCAGATGGTGATACTCTGGGGCACAAGCCCAACATCGCTGACAAACCAAAGCACCGCAGTCAACGGCGGACCAGCAAGTGGAATACGCACAAGCGGCAGCTTCACCATACTGCCCTAGATTAGCAACGCGCAAACCCCCTCCCTCTCCTCTTCTTTCTTTTCCTACCGTCATGTCACACTCCGCGCACGCCACTTCCCGTTCATGATCTCGATCAGCGCCAAGAGGAGAAGCTGCGAGGTCCAAATTAGGGAGCGAGTGAATGCTTGAAAAATAGAGCACTCCGAGGAGTCTTTCTCGTCGTATTATCTTTCGCGGGTCTAGTCTTTTTCCCGCAGATGCTTCGCCCTGTTGCCGCATCTACTCTGTGGGGAAGCCCTACAGCAATTGAGAACAATGCAGGCATCAATATTCTGAATGCAGGTCTTCAAGCCAACAACGGCACCATGTGGTTGGCTTGGCAGACGAACAGGTATAGGGGAGACTCCCAGTACGATATCTCTTACAAGACGAACACGAACGGAATATGGTCACCAGTCTCGCGGTTGACAACTAGCGGGAACAACGCAGGCGCAGCACTAGCACAATTATCGAACGGCACTATTCTACTATTCTGGGCCTACAAGCCCGCCGCCAGCTATCTAATCTATTATAGGATGTACAACAGCCCTGGAGGATGGTCGAACGCTGCACAAGTCTCAAGCACAACTCTCAATGACACAAATCCATCCGCCACTGTCGGGAGAGACGGGACCCTCTGGGTGATCTGGACAAGGACGAACTCATCGTGCAGTGGATCCTGCACAGATGTCTCTAAACAGCTCTACTACAAGACGTTGAAAACGGGGGTCTGGTCAACAGAGACGAAGCTGACATCGGACACGAACCAGAACTGGGGAGCAGTTGTAAGCGTCGGCAAAGACAATCTAGTAAGAGTTGTATGGTCGAAGGGATTAGGATCACTTGAGAATTATCAGGTATACTACAAGACATACAACACATCGATCTGGAGTACTGAGACTAAGGTGGCTACTTCAACATCTTCAGACGAGCATCCCATGATCACCCAGGACCGGAACGGGACTATGTGGCTTTTCTGGTCTAGAAAATTCTACTACAGCGGCCTCGCCTTCCACTACATTCTCTTCAGCAAATACTCCTACAACAGCGGGACAACCTGGTCTGCTGAAACCCAGATGACAAACACTTCCAACAGTGTTGACAGCATGCAACCGTACGGTGTCCAGTCCACGTACAACAAGTCCATCTGGCTCTTCTACACAACGAACCCGTCCGCGAACGATGACATCTACGCGCTGATCTCCAGTCCCATATCACCGATACACGATGTGACGATCACAGCAGTCACCGCGTCGACGCGGATCGAATACTTCGGCGGGCTCCCATCGATGAGCCAGAGCGAGATCGTCTCGGTCACTGTAACCGTTCTCAACCGAGGCGATCAGAGCGAAATAGTAACGGTCAATCTCAGCATCTACAACTCCACCTCTTACAATATGGGAACGAAACAAAACCTGGCAGTGCCCGGAGGGACAGTGAACCTGGTGTTTAACTGGAACGCGACCGCGGGAAAGCTTGGACTATACTCGGCCCTCGCCACCGTGAACTCGGTGGCCGGTGAGACCGCGCCCAATCAAGCTGACAACAATCTGATCTCCAAAGGAATTACCAGGGTCATTCCCTGGGGGGACATAAATCAAGATGGAACTGTGGCTCTGACGGACGTTTCAGTGTTCTTCTTCGATTACGGCTTCGGCCCTGCCGGGGCACCATGCGTGGGCACGCACTGCACATACTTCCCCCTCGAGGACATTAACAATAGTGGTGCAGTCGACATTATCGACGTCGGCATCGCGGCAAAGAACTACGGCATCATAAGTTAGAGTCCTCCAGATTGGGCGGGTCAAAAACTTATGCGTGGCAGATAGCCGCTTTTCTCACCATCTGTTCCTGCTCACGCGAGGGATTCCTCTGGGTTTACGGGATATATTTTCAGACTACCTTGGAAGTCTCTGTCAATCCTGAGAGTTTCGTGGCTACAGGGATGTCTCTCAAGCCGGAAACTCTTATATTGAGTAACCGGGTTAAACCTCCAATAGAAAATCGGTGTATACTAGATTGAAAAAACCAAAACTACTATTCGTAATCCCATTACTACTCCTCTCAATGCTCCCAATATTACCGGCTGTCGTACTCAGGGCACATGCTGCTACCGGTACCGTTTGCCTCACCAGCTCATCGACCACCTGTCCCGGATCACCCGAGACCTTCTTTGCAACTGTAGGTTCGCAATTGATGGTCAATGTGGTGGTATCAGGGTCCGACGCGTTGAACGGCTTTGACATCTACATCAGCGCCGACCACGCAGTACTCTCCGCACAAGACGCTTCCCTGACCGGAAGCATCCTCGGCAGCGGCTCAACCGTTCTCGCAAAGTGTATCGACGGTGCACTCATCCAAGGATCAACCTGCACTAGCCAAGATACAGTTGGCGTGATACACCTTGCAGCCACCAAGAGCGGGGCACTAGTGTCCGGCAACGGACTATTGTTCACAGCAATCTACAACGTCGTCGCGCTGTCCCCGGGAACCCCGATCAGCCTGTTCTCGGTCACAGTCGCCAACGGCACCCCAACTCCGGACTCGGAGAATACGCTCAGCGCGAACTTCTCTAACCAGACCGACTTCGGAATCACTGCGAGCCCAGCGTCCCTTCAAACCGGATCAGGAACACCAGCAACCTCGACCATAACACTCACAAGTTTCGGGGGATTCAGCGACTTCATCAACTTCGCAACCACCGCTACCTCTGGTCTAACAGGCAGCACCTCTGACACAGGCCTCTTTCTGACAGCTGACGGCACCGCAACAACCACGCTGACAGTAAGCGGCACAACCACAGGCTCTGTCACAGTTACAGGATCCGGCACCTCGATCTCCCACAGCGTAACAGTTCCGGTGGAAATCGCAGCACCGGGCTTTAGCATCGCAGCCAACCCGTCAAGCTTCAGCACCTCACAAGGCACATCCGTCACGTCAACAATCACCGTCACCAAGATCTCCGGCTTCACCGGAACAGTGAACCTCGCGGCGACAGTGTCGCCGGCAGGGCTCACCGCAACACTATCCCCGAACATGGTCACTCCGACCGGCACCTCGACCCTGACAGTCAATATACCCACCGGAACCGCTTCCGGTGCGTACACTGTTACCGTCACCGGCACAGGTAGCGTGGGAAGCCACTCTACAGCGGTCATGGTGAATGTTGGAGTACCGGACTTCTCTATCGCTGCCGTAGGTGACACGATCGTCGTGCTCAGAACTGACCCAATCGTCCCAGCAGGCACATTCTTCGGTCTCGATAGCATCAACAACTTCGCCGCAACCATAACTCTCTCAGCGACAATCGCCTTCAAGTTCGATGCCGCATATGGCACACCAGGAAGCGCCACACTACCATTCACCATGCCCAGCAGCGTCGTCCTCCCAGCGGGCGGAACAGTCAACGCGCCCTTCAGCGCAACCGTTGCCAAGGCAACGGCAGGAACAGGATTATACCTGGTAACTGTCACAGCCACAGGTGGCGGAAAGACCCACACTGCCACACTCAACATCTGGGTGATCGACTATACTGTTGTTCCACAAGACTCTGTGATCACAATGGTTAACCAGCCCGGAACACTCGGACAAGACCCGATCAGCATCGGCGCGATCGGAGCGCCACACAACGACACAGGCTTCAACCTCAACCCAGGCACGACCGAAGGAACCGCAGCCTTCCCAACAGTCTACTATTCCAGTTCAACAGCAGGACTGACCTTCAACCCCAGTCTGGGCCTTGACTCATCCTCAACGAATCATAGATGCATCCTCGAAGTCTTCGACTCGAGTGGCAACCTGGTCACCCCAGTAAAGTCTAGCGGTATTGTTACCAGCTTTGCAGGTCCACTCGTCCACTTGAACGGCGACCAGTTCGGGTTCGGCCCAACCTTCAACGGTTGCAGGTTCGACTCGTTCTTTTACGTTGACCCTGTCAACGGCAACGCTCTCGGCTCCGACACTGACACTAACCTTCTCACCGTAGAGCCTCTAACGAGCACCCCGAACGGCGTCTACACTACACTCGTCTGCCTACAAGCAGGCGGAGACATCAACTGCGTCACCGTTACCATCAACTTGGTAGCGCCTCCAGCACCTCCAGCACTAAACCAGTTCACCGGCAGGACTGCAACAGTCTCGCTGGCAGCTGGCGGACAAGGCAATTTCAAGGTCGGCGTCGTCAACCAAGATCCGACACACGTTGTGTACGTGTCAGTAACCATTACCGCCGTCAGCAGTGACGGAAGCATCACGGTCACGGGCACATCAGGCGTCGTAGCAATCCCAGCAGGCGGCAAGGTCAACAACATCGCAATAAGTCTCGACTTCAGCGGCGCACCGGCAGGCACAACATTCAACGAGAACCTGGTCGTAAACTATGGAGTAGCACCTCACTATCTGACTCTAACGAGCACGCAGACAATCGGTACTGCGCTCAAGCTCACAGGGTCGGTAGTAGTTACCCCATAGAACCGTACAGACAAATCCAAACCCCCTTCTTTCCTTTTTTCCCGTTTCAACACTGGCAAGACCGTACGTCAAACCATTGTAATGCTCCTTCGACCCGTGGAACCCTCGACATATTCTCGGATTGCGACAGGTATCCGCCTTCTCCTAGCAACCTCCCAAGCTTTTTATGCGCTGGAAGATATCGTGTCACAGGCGAAACCTATCACTGGCCATCGCGGGCGAGTTTCGTCTTAAGACTAGGTGAAAGCAACTGAACAGAAGGATCATCGCCTCGCTCATCATTACTCTAACCCTGGCCATGGGATTGACAATCAACCAACCCCTCGCTAAGGGAGCCGGCCCACCCTATTCATGGACGGGTCCCACTGACATCGATGCTCATCTTGGACAAGACAATTTGCCAACAGCCGTCCAAGCCTCAAACGGGACCCTGTGGCTAGCGTGGCAAACATTCCGGTTCAACAACGCGCGACCGGACATTATCTACAGAACCCTAACAAACAATGTCTGGGGCTCGATCGGGCGGATCACGAGCCTGAACTACAACACATCGCCAGCTCTTGCCCAGCTGAGGAATGGAACGATCATGTTGTTCTGGAGCCAGAGGCAAACAGTAGCGTTCAACATCTACTATGAGCGGTTCGTCATCGACCAGTCTGGAGTCGGCTCATGGTCCAGCAGCGTCCATCTAACAACAACATCATTCAACGACACGTCCCCGGCCGCGACCGTGGGAGTTGACGGGACACTATGGCTGTTCTGGCAGCGCAGCAACCAATCCTGCACAATCACATGCTCACAAACGAAAGAGATCTATTACAAGACGTTGAAGAGTGGATCGTGGTCTTCCGAGTCAAAAACTACCGGGTCCGCTTCGGACACCAATTGGAACTGGCTTCCATCCGTTGCAACGGCGAAAGACGGGCGATTGTGGTTGGCCTGGTCTAAGGGAGGTCAGAGTGCAGGGTCGTCTCTGACTAGTTCGATTATCTATTACAAGACGTACAATGGCACTGTATGGAGCGCTGAGACCCAGGTTACATTTCCTGCGCTAAATGTCAACAGTGATCAGCACGCGTCGATTCTGCAAGATCGCAACGGGACGATATGGCTGTTCTGGTCGAGGACTAGCTTGACAATTCCAATGTTCATCATATACGGCAAGTTCGACGTTCACAACGGTCAGACATTGTCATCGGCCACCGAGACACAGATGACGAATGAGGCCTCTGGCATCGACAGCCAGCAGCCTTGGGCCGTGCAGGGCACTAGTGTTGGCGATAAGACGATACACCTATTCTACTCATCAGACAGGACAAACAATGACTATGACATATGGTCACTCGCATCACCTTCTATATCTCCTGTCCATGATGTGGGAATAATCTCTGCAACTCCCTCAATCAACGTGATGTACGCAGGCGGTCTGCCTGGAAAACAAACCTCGAACATTACCATCTCAGTCACCGTTGTCAACTATGGCGACTTTTCGGAGACCGTGCGGACAATTGTCGCAGTCTCGAACCTGACCAGCATCAGCCTGGGAAGCCAGACCCAGATCATCAACATCGCCGGCTCCGTGACTCTTTACTTCCCCTGGAACACAACAAGCGCGAAACCTGCGCGGTACAACCTCAGCGTGAGCGCCCTCGAGACAACATCATCTGAGACAACAGGAAACCTCGGCGACAATACTGTCTCCGTCAAGAATAGTATCTGGCTCCTCCCTTGGGGCGATGTTGACCAGGACGGATCGGTTACGCTAGGAGACGTATCCGTGTTCTTCTTCGACTACGGCTTCGGCCCAGCTGCCACACCCTGCGGAACCTCTCACTGCAAATACTTCTACTTCGAGGACATCAACAACAGTGGGGCTGTCGACATAATCGATGTGGGAATCGCTGCCCGCAACTACGGAACCTTCACCTAACGAGAACAGCTGCAGAGATTAGCAGGTCGGGCCAAGACCCGTCAGAAACAACGTCGAAACCGAACGATTTTTCCCAACTCCCCTACTTGACAAGCACCGACCATCTTGGCCTGAGACCACACGCTTGGGCATATTGTGGTTTCGGCTGATATACATGGGATCATCGAGCATTCCAGAACTGTCCCGTTTCTTCCACAGACTTACCGTCATGGGGTTGCTGTTGAGATAGCTTTTTACGTCCATGAAAGTATCCGTACAAAGGTCTTCCAACCTGTCATCCTCATCTTTCCGTCTACTCGTAGTATTCGCGATGGCGATCTCGTTAGCCACGCTATCGGGCCCAACCGCTAGCATTCCGACTGCGCACGCTCTTCAAGCCCCGGCAGAGAGCTGGTATCCGGCGGGACCAGCCTTCAACAACTATGTCACTCCCTTCTTCTCCGACGAAAACGCAGAGTTCAACTGCCTCCAGACAGGCTGCGTCGACCTCACCGACTGGCCACTATCCCCCACCCTGGTAAGTGGCCTCCTCCCCTCTCCCAACATCTACATCACCAACCCGATATCAGCCAAGGAATACTTTGAGCTAGAATTCCATCTCGGAACCAATTTCTGGGGATGCCCGATGACGTTCGGCAATTCCGCCTGCGGAAAAGACATCCGTCAGGGAATCGCCCACCTAGTCGACAAGACAATCTTCACAACCAGTCAGGGTGATATCGCAGGAGCAGCAATTCCGAACGACAACCCCTACCCGCCTAGCACTGGGCTCCCAGCTCCCAACCCGTGCAACTGGGATTCATTGTTCCCGCAGACAGGATCCAGCTGTACCGTCGGCGCTTTGGGTGGAACCTCCTATCACCGCGCGGTAGCTACAGGAGTTAACTATCCATGGCAACCTGCTCTCGGCAGCCCCGACTTTTGTGCGGCCGCAAGCCATTTCGTAAACGCGGGATTGGCATCAGGCAAGAATCCTACGACATGCGTCTTGACCGGAATAGCTCCAGGGGTTACCACTAACCCGATCCAGTTCTTCGCGCGAAGCGACAGCTCGCCTCGCCTTGAGTTGGGAGACGGGGTTGGTCAGGAACTCTGTGCGCTCTTCACCGGCTCGTTCACCACCGGCTGTTCGTCATACGTGTCCGTCGAACCAGTCCCGATTACCGGGTTCCCAGGCTTCATAACCTCGCCGTCCTCAGTCCAGGCTACCTGGAACATGTACACTGCCGGATTCATCAACGTCCTCACATTTGACAGCGGATTATTTTTCGGCTACAATAGCCAGTTTGTTTCCGGAATCCCAAGCATCCAGGCGCCAACGGGGCCGTGCTCAGCCCAATCTGTCCCCTCATACAGCGCAGGCAATTACATGTACCTGTGCAGTTCATCGTATGATAGCATCAGCACCCAGATGGAATTCTCCCCATGTCTCAACGCCCCTGGCGATCCGACAACCGGACAAACAACCCCTACCTTCGCTAACTGTCAAAATTCCAGCCAGCTCACGGCGACCAGCGCAGGATACAAGACAGCAGACCTGTTCGGTCAGAACGCCTACACCATCCCGATATGGAGTGGCAGGAATCAGTACGGGTACCTCAGCAACTGGCAGAGAGTCGTACTGCATCAAGGTAACGGACTCCTCAACTACTTCGCTCCCCTAAACGCGTACAGCACCAACCCGGCTCAGCCTCAGACAATCCGGCAAGGATTCAAACAGCTAACGCAGAGCCTCAACCCCTACATCGCCAGCAGCTTCTGGGATTTCGGAATAATCAGCAACATATGGGACAGTCTAAACATGGTGAACCCGGAAGCAAACGGCCAACTCATCGACTGGATGACCCTAGGAACCACCGTTATTCCTAACCAGCAGCTCGGGTATGTTCCCCCTGCAGGCACAATAGCCACCTATCGATTCGCTCTTAGAAGCGATATCTACTGGCAGGATCGAACCAGACTCACCGCCTGGGACGTCGCATTCACCTACCTCACCCTCAAAGCGACAGGCGCCTTTCAGGGTGCTCAACTTGCCCCCATGACCGGGGTCAAAGTAATCAGCTCTAGCCAGATCGACGTGAACGTAAACGGCAACGGACCCTTCACAAGACTAGCGTTGACCCAACCAACAATCATCCCAGGACGATACTGGTCCAACCAGTGCCCCGGTGGAATCTGGGACGGCAACGTGGCGATCGGAAATGTCCCAGACAGATGCATGTCCGCAGATCCAGCTAAGATTGTCCCAGGCTACGATCCGCTCGCCGCCGGCACACTGATCGGCTCGGGACCCTGGGTTTGCAAATCCTCGTCTGGAACGATCGGCCAGGGATGCTCAACAACGGGATCCGAGAATCCCCCCATTGGAGACACCTACAGTCTTCAGAGATACGGCGTAGGCACGACCCCGGGAGGCTCGCTCAACACTTTCTTCCGCAGCAGCGGCAACCTCGCACTGTGGATTTGGTCGCAGACCACAGGCGACTTCGGCCACGACTTTCTAAACTTCAGCATCCTCTCCTCTTGCTATCAAGTCTCACCAGTACCAACAAAATGTCGTGGCTGGAGTATGGGAATCGGTAACGGTGCCGGCACGAGTGGCGCACCCGCACTAATAGGGTCAACCCAAGTAAGCATCCTTTCGCGATTCGCAGGTGTCAACTGGGTGTCTCCTTTCGATTGGAGAGCACTACCACCGCAGAGCATCGGCACATTCCCACCCGTCCTCTATGAAGGGTCAGTGACCCTCAATCCGTCATCAGTGGCGGGATGCACCACATCATACTCTAGTGGAGGCGGCTACGACTGCTAGCCCGACTGTAGAGTTTCGCCTCGCCCGGTTTGCGTCTAGCGTCGGACGCATATGGTTTCCAGAGCCGTCTGCGGGATCTCAACACTTGACGCGAAGCCATGAAGTGGCAGACATTTCTTTGTTTGAGTTAGTGGGTGAAACAAAGTCGTGAAGATCGAAAAGCTACATCCTCTTGCGGATAGACTTTTAAGAAGCCGGAAGCTCGTGAGTTTCCGTTAACCCCAAAAGGAACGGGAACGATGGACGAATCGAGTGACAATTGGAGGGCCAAATCCAAAGTATTACTCGTTTCCGTGTGTATGCTGATACTTTTTCTTGGAGTCACTGCCAATCTCTTTGTTTCGTCTAGCTCTAGCCTTACGAGATCGCAACCGCATCCAATCGTCGCGGCGCCTCCGAACCCGATGAACACCCGAATTGCCGTTGATCCTTACGCGATCGTAAATCTCAACAATCAATTATCTGACGTCGTGTTTACGCTTAACCTCACAAATTCTCCCCCAATTAACGGGTTCGCGGTTGTGTTGTCCTATAACCGCAATTTTTTGGCAGCCTCTTCGCTTGACTACTCCGGAAACATCGTATCTCAAATTCCCAATGGGACACCGTTGATATACCGTTATTGTCTCGATGGCTTTGGGATAGGCTCACCTAGTTACTGTGCAGTTGATGACGGTCCCGGAATCACTTCATTCGCCGAAACGGTTTCGGGGTCAGGGTCATCACTTACACTAAACAACACGTCAGGCACTCTCTTCACTGTCCATTTCGCACCTGTCGCCCTTGGCTTTTCTCAGATGCAAGTAAAACTGGCATACCTATCCAACGGCACCCGGATCGCTCCGCCTGTATCGACCTTCGGCGGGTATTACACCAGCATCGACTGCCCAGCCGGCAGTGGGAATCCATGCACGCCATCATCTCCCAACTTTACATGGTCTCCAGCAGAACCAGCAGCAGGCACGATCGTAGCTTTCTACGGAAATATCAGCACACACCCATCCGGGGTCACCATACGTGACTACTTTTGGAATTTTGGCGATCGCACCAATCAGAATCCCTACCAGGACACTCATACGAACAGTACGGCTCAGTATACTTATCACTCCGTTGGAACTTTTTCAGTCACTCTTACTATTAGCGACAGTTACAACATAAACAGCTCAATAACGCAACAGGTCACAGTGCACAACGCAAACGTGGAGATAGGCGTATCAAATATCATTGTTCAGCCTGGAGCAATCCTATTGGTGCCTGGGGTAATTGTTAGAATAACCGCCTATATTCAGAACTATGGGGCGAATCCGGTTAACGATACTGCGAGTCTTATCCTTGATGGACGCCTGCTGAACCAAACCTCAGTAGTCAATCTGGCTATCAGTTCAGAGGTTACCATTACTGCAGTGTGGAACACAACTCACTTCCTCCCTAATGCGTACCGCCTTGACGCCTACGTTCCACCTCTCCCCAACCAGACTGATACTTCGCATAACCGAAAGACTGTTTGGATTCAGTTGATACTCCCTAGCCCAGGCGGTCTTGGCCTCTGGCCGTCAAGCGCTATTGGGGTCGCTGTGCTGGGTACTATCGGTTATGGAGTAACACGCCTCAGACGACGAGGCATCCCGCTGGATACGATGTAGATTATTTTTAAGAGCCAGACTTCATCTAAAGACGAGCATTTACTCCATTCAAGCGGACTGTACCAGGAAACAGACCCGGGAAGGCTTGGGATTCCCTGAGTATCCCAGTCTTGCCATGGATGGCGGAAAGATTCCGCCACGAGGATAATCTTTTAAGGGTAAAACCCAGACAGCCCTTCTTGGAAAAAAATGAGAAACATTTCCTCAGCAAAACTACTCATCATCTTCGCCATCGCATTCTCACTAACAACACTCGCCCCTTCACTAGCAGGAACGCTCCCAAGAGTTAACGTCGCTCGCGCCGACAGCTTGACCAGCCACGTACCCTGGTATCCCGCAGGACCAGTCACCGACTCTCTAACCTACTCCATATTCGCCGATGAGACTGCAGAATTCCAAGGTCTAGCGGCTCACACAATCGATTTCACCGACTGGCCCCTATCCCCTGATCTAGTAGCAGGCTTCCAAGCTGACCCGACTATCTGGGTCAGCCAGACCATACCTGATACAGGGTACTTCGAACTCCAATTCCACATGGGCAACAACTTCTGGGGCTGTCAATTCAACTACGGAAACCCAGCAACACAGACAGCACCACTCACCACTAATTGTGGAATGAATATTCGTCAGGCATTTGCTCATGGACTGGACAAGAACCGGTTCATCACAACTGAGCTCCAGGGTCTCGCTACACCTATCGACAATCCAGTTCCCCCTCCTAGCATTGACCTCAACACTCCAGATCCCTGCGCTTGGGACCCGTTGTTCCCGCAGACTGGCAGTGCTTGCCATGTTAACGCTCTTGGAGGAACAGCATACCACCTGGCAACAGCAGCCGCAGGCAGCGGTTGCACTAACACCCCAGGGTTCCAGTACACCCCAGGCTGTGGCCAACCAGACTTTTGCGCTGCAGCAGACCACCTGATCGCAGCTGGTCTTGCAACCGGTAAAGGAGCCAATTGTGCCCTAACGGGCGTTCAATTGGCCACGATAAACGCACACCCTGTACAACTCTTTGTCAGAAGTGACAATACTCCGCGTCTCCACGCAGGTCAGAGCTATGCTCAGTTCCTTTGCGCATTGTTCACCGGGACTTTCAGCACTGGCTGCGGGTCAGGCGGATCCACTAACAACATCGTAAATTACACCCCAGGTCCCATCACATCGTTCCCGGGCTTCACCACTAACATCGGGAGCACGGCTCTAACTTGGTGGGTCTACACAGCAGGATTCGGCAACGTTCTGACTGCTGACAGTAGCCTCTACTTCGGCTACAACAGCCAGTTCGTCTCCGGATATCCGGCTATCGAGACTTCAAGCCCTGGAGGACACTGTTCAACCAGCGCATTGGCATCCTTTGCCCCCGGCAACTACATGTACGTCTGCAACCAGTCATACGACACTCTTACCACGAACGCTGAATTTGCTGCATGCACGTCCGTAACAGGTGACCCAGTAACATCACAAATCAACAATACAGCAGGGAACACAGTCACTTTTGGCACATGCTCCGATGGGAGACTTTCGCAAGCAAGCGCGTTCTATCAGTCTCAGTACGTCTACGGGAAGAACGCTTACACTATCCCATGGTGGAGTGGGCAGAACTTGTTCGCCTACCAACACTCCTGGGACAGAGGAGCGCTCAACGCTGGTGACGGCTTCACACCACCCGGTAACTTCTTCACGACACTAGACGCTCGGAACCCAACAGGAGCCACGATATGTGGCAACGGGTTCGCTTGCATACGCCAAGGATACAAACAGTCCAGTGGTAGCGCCAACCCATTCATAGGAAACACTGTCTGGGATGCAGGAGTCATCGGATCCATATATGATGGACCCGGTGCAACCAACCCAGATGTGCCATCTTCCTACATGGAATGGATGACGCTAGGAACAGCACAGATCCCAGCAGCACAACTAGGCTACGCTCCGCCAGCTGGAACGGTCGCGGGCTTCCGCTACCAGCTCCGGCACGACATTTTCTGGCAATTCGCCAGTTCATCGACTCCGAGCGTACCAGGTTCCTTAGGTGATCCTGTCACGGCTTGGGACATTGCTTTCAGCTATATTGCCTACAGGGCTAACGGTGTCGCAGGCGGTCTCGCCCCGATGACCGGAATCCATGTAGTCAGCCCATCACAGATAGACATACTCGTCAACGCTGTTGGGCCGAACACCAAGCTCTTCCTCTCGAACACTGTGATTCCAGCACGGTCGTGGACCGCAACATGTCCAGGCACACTATCCACTGCTGCAGCCAACTGGGACGCCTATGCGAACCAAGGGCTCAGCGCCACATCACCGGCAGCATTCCACGCCGCTGACAACAGCATTACCCCATGCATCGCACCATCAGGCTCGGTGGACGTCCTCTCCGGAGGAGCAGGCAACATCATCCGACCGACAGGTAGCAGCGTTGACTCCGCAAAAGTCGCGCCAAGCTACGATGTTGACACGGCTGCCAACCTGATTGGTTCCGGTCCTTGGGTCTGCGCGTCTAGCGGTACTATCGGTGGACCCGGATGCTCTTCGAGCGGTAACTCTGCTCCGCCTACAGGCGGATCATGGACATTCGTCAGATACGGTCAAGGTCAGACACCGGGAGCCTCGTTGAAGACATACTTCCGCAGCAGCGGCAACCTTGCTCTATGGGTCTGGTCTCAGAACACCGGTGACTTTGCCCATGACGGTCAGCTCTTCAGCATCTTGGCCAGTTGCGTCAACGTTACTCCTGTCCCAACCAAATGCAACGGTTGGAGCATGGGAATCGGTAACGGTGCCGGAACAAACGCTTCACCAGCTACAATAACATCGACACAGGTCAGCATCGTCTTCAGATTCCAGGGCGTCAACTGGGTGTCTCCTTTCGATTGGAGAGCACTACCACCGCAGAACATTGGCACATTCCCACCAGTACTATACGAAGGAACAGCAACACTCAACCCGTCATCAGTGGCGGGATGCACCACACCATACTCTAGTGGCGGCGGCTACGACTGCTAGCCCGATAGGGCAAGCCTAAAATAACCTCCCCCTCTTTTTTTTATTTATCTTGGTTTTCACATGACGCTTCGTGCCTTCATTGCTAAACGGATAATCTACACGATAATACTAGTATTCTTCGTGATCCTGCTCAACTTTGTAATCTTTGAAGCGATGCCCGGACAGAATGGCGCGATCTACTCAATAGCAGGCCAACGTACACAGAACAACCAAGCAGCCTATAACCACATAGTCGCTATCTACCATCTCAACGACTCGTACCAGCAAAGGTTTGTCTCATACATTACGAATCTTCTGACCTTTAATTTCGGCGATTCATACGAGTACCATTACTCAGTAATTGATGGGATTGTTTCGTCAGGACGGCTTTTCAACACTCTGACCCTACTCGGAACTTCGACCCTTATCTCCATACTCCTAGGAGTGCTCATCGGAATCATCGTCTCCAAGAGACGCGGTTCCGCCTGGGACAGCTTCGCGGTAACAAGTTCCCTTACGGCATTTTCACTACCCGTATTCTTCGTCGGAATACTTCTGATATTCTTCTTCGTATTCGTCCTTCAATGGTTCCCCGTTGGTAGCGCTGTCCCTAGCGTCTGGACCCAGCCGAACGCAGTGTTGCCATCTCTCCCGCTTCAGATACTCATCAGAATCCAGTACCTATTTCTTCCCGCCTTGACCTTGACCCTGATTACTTTCGGGGGATTCCTCCTGTTGACCCGAGCGACGATGATCGAGACGTTGAGCGAGGATTATGTGACCACAGCTCGGGCGAAGGGACTATCGGAACGTGTGATATTGTTCAAACACGCTTTCAAGAACGCCTCCCTCCCCATCGTAACTGCGTCAGCGCTGGCCTTCGGTAGTATTCTCGGCGGAGCGATAATAACCGAGACCTTGTTCAACTGGGCAGGGTTGGGAGCTTGGCTCTTGGAGGCCGTTCAATACAAGGACTTCCCGGTCATGCAGGCTATGTTTTACGTAATCGCGCTTTCTGTAATAGCAGCAAACTTCGTGTCTGACATTATCTACGGAATAATCGACCCGCGAATCAGATACGAGTAACCTAAAAATCGTCCGGGTACTGCCACAAGATGGTAAGCCGTCAAGGTTTCAGATTCCAGCTCAAAAGGGCCTCAGGGCTCCTAAGGGTTCTTCTCAAAAACCGGATGGCTGTGATAGGAGTAATCCTCTTAGTTGTCTACGCCTTCATGGCTCTGGGAGCTTCGTTGCTTACCTCATACGCTCCGTATCAACAAGTCTCAGGTTCGCTAGCTCAACCCGAATGGATAATGAACTTTCCAGACGGCTACTACCTCAGCAAGAACATAGTTGTCGGTCAAGACCCTAGCTTTACTTCTCCTGCCACCCTCGTCTCAGAATGGACGACGTCCTCCGTTAACGGGTCCTTGACGAGTCTACCGATCCAGGTCTCCTACGCATCCAATGCAACTGCGCCCAGCGATCCTGGGGGGAGCGTGCGAATCACTAATTATGGCTCACGCAACGAGTCGGTCAGATTGTCTCAGACGTTCCAGTTTCCGTACAACGGCCCGCCAAAAAAGTTCGCGGCCTCTTTCGAAGTTTACTCTGCAACAGCGGGTCTAGGTAGTCCGGTTCATCTAAGGCTGTTCATAACGAGAGCCCTCGACGGGCACACATTCAATATCTGGGATTCAAACGATACAGATACGAGCTGGACTCCCAGTGCCTCGGAGAGCCTGGACACTGACGCTGGCATTGTGAGACAGAACACGGGAGCCGTCGGTTCGCCACTCAACCCTGCAGCCATCATATTCTCTGCAAAATCATCCTACACCTATGGATTGGAGCTAACTCTAAGCCCAGGCCAGACCGCTTATCTGGACAAGTTAGGGCTAAAGCTCTTCGGATCAGCATTCGGAATATTTGGAACCAACAATTTCGGAGCAGACATCTGGACGCAACTCGTCTATGGGTCTAGAATTAGCCTTGCTGTTGGCCTGACCGCAGCTGGCATAGGGATAGGATTGGGGTTGCTGGTCGGGTTAATGGCCGGCTTCCTGGGCAAGCTCGTGGACGAACTGCTTATGCGCTTTACTGACATGATGCTCGTCATACCCGGGCTTCCTCTCCTGATAGTTCTCGTGGCTGTGCTTGGCCAGAGCATCATCAACGTTGTAATAATCATCGGATTCCTTGGCTGGATGGGGTTCGCGAGAATAGTCAGGTCTCAGGTGCTGTCTCTGAGGGAAAGACCGTTTGTCGAGGCGGCAAGGGCTTCCGGCGCCGGGAGCGGGCGCATAATCTCCAAGCACATCTTCCCGAACATAGTCTCGCTCACCTACGTCAACCTGGCCCTTGCAGTTCCCGGGGCAATCCTCACTGAGGCTGCTCTAGCATTTCTCGGCCTCTCCGATCCCGGAGTTGTATCGTGGGGCAACATCTTCTCCGACATCAGGCAGTCCAACGCGCTCGCACTGCATCCTCCGCCCTGGTGGTGGGTTCTCCCTCCAGGACTCTCCATCGCTCTGGTTTCGTTATCCTTTGTCCTGATCGGATACGCCTTGGACGAGATTTTCAACCCAAGGCTAAGACGCAGACGCTAGACTCACACGAGATTCTAGCCAAGAACGCTCTCTTGCATCGCTGCTCCGACAATCCCGCCAAATAGACCGATGAATAGTGGGAATGGAAAGAGCGCGTTGAAAGTCCAGTCCACGGAAAACTTAGCGAGGGTTTCTCTGAAACCGATATCCAAGGTGTTGAGCCCTGGAAATGAGAGCACTTCATAGATTACGGTTGCTCCTATCAGGTATGAGGCGAGGAATCCAAGTATGGTCTTGTCCAGGTCGCCAATACATAGACCTGAAAGAAATGAGATTCCGAATATCATCGCGTAGTAGAGAGCCAGTAAGAAAGGCTCAGTCTGCCAGATGCTGGGAGGGAGAATCGTCGACTTGGGCAACAGCAGCCCCTGAAATATTGCCCACAGCGTGGCCGCGGCGAAGCTTGTTCCCCATCCCAGTGTTACGAGGAAAGGGCGCAAATTGCGGCCTAGCTTGGTGCGGAATCGCTTCAACCCAGAGGATGAGAGAGGCCTATCCGATAGGGACATATGTCTCCCGCAATGCATGTCGCTGAGGTCTAAATGAAGCTTCAGCTCTCACGGGCAATTCTAGTCGCGATAGTTTTTGTCGTAATAAGTCTCGTATCTCTTACCTATGCCACAGTCGAGGCTATCAACTATGGCAGCTACTGGGACGCACGCTCACAGCTAACATCAAACGTCAATAGATTGCATGTTGAAACTAGCTCAACCAACGGGAGCGTTACGATTCAAACAACGGTCTCAGCTACCAATCCAACCGACTATTCTGGAATGATGGTCCGCTACTTCGAGCTTCGACTGTACTTTGTCAAGTTGGGCTCTAATCAAACTCTCTTCTCCGGAGATTCGGCTGGAGAAATAATTGATCTGATCTCTACCGATAATGCCCCCGTAGGCAACCCCATAGGTCCGCATTCCACACTAATTTCCGTTCTGACCCTTCACTTGTCCCCTTCTCGATCCGACGCGTTCAAAGCGTTTTATCAAGCCAACCCTGCCCAAGTCTACGGACAGACGGAGGTAAGGGCAGCCGTAGACTCGTTTCTCGATACCGTGCTTGGTCCCGAGATAGTGCAAAACGACCAGACAGTTCCAATATCCTAGAGTTCGAAAGCCCCAAAGCTTATTTCGACGGATCGATACCGGCCTCTTCGGTACAACTGCGATTGGCAGTTCTCAGCGTAGAAGAACTCACAACAAACTACCGAACTCTCCGGGGATGGGTAAGAGCTGCAGAAGGCATAACCTTCCAAGTCGCACCGGGGGAGGCCTTAGGCCTAGCTGGAGAGTCCGGCTGTGGAAAAAGCACTGTGGCACTTTCGCTTCTAAAAATACTTCCAGCCGGGGGCATTATCAGAAAAGGCAAGATCGTTTTCCAAGGTCAGGACCTGGTCCCATTATCGGAACACGAGATGAGAAAGATACGCTGGAAGGGAATATCAATAATCTTCCAGGGAGCAATGAATGCACTCAACCCTGTGTTCAAGGTCGGCGACCAGATAGGCGAAGCGATCAAGACGCACGACCCCAAAGTGTCTAACTCTGACGTCAAAGAGCGAGTATCCAAACTGCTTGAGACTGTCGGAATAGAACCTTCCAGGGCCAACAACTATCCCCACGAGTTCAGCGGAGGGATGCGTCAACGAGCGCTCATAGCAATGGCACTCGCTTCAGACCCCAGCCTTGTCGTAGCGGACGAGCCGGGAACTGCCTTGGACGTTATCGTACAGGCCCAAATCCTTCGACTAATGCGCGACTTGAAGGATAAACTCGGGCTCTCCATGATCCTCATCAGCCACGACCTCTCCATAATCGCGGAGACATGTGAAAAGGTTGCGATCATGTACGCTGGAAGAATAGTCGAGTATGGCAACGCAGTTTCTATTTTCAAAGACCCAAAGCATCCATACACTCAAGGTCTGATCAAAGCCTTTCCTAGTATCAATGGACCAAGGGTGCGTATGACCTCGATACCGGGTCAACCTCCAGATCTCTTGAACCCGCCGTCAGGCTGCAGGTTCAACCCTCGATGCCCATACGTCATGGATGTTTGTAAACGGGTCGAACCCATGCTGGAAGAACATGGAGAAAGGGGGCACACAGTCTCTTGCCACTTGTACCATTAGCAAGGAGTGACCCTTTATCTTGGTGATGAATTCGGAAAGGAAAGATTCTCAGATAGAATCTTCAACTGACACGGCCGTTGGCGGCGAGGTCCTGAGAGTTGAGAACCTGCGCAAGTGGTATCCCTTGCGCAAGGGTTTCATGGAGACTCTACTGTCCAAAGTGGAAGCTAGCGTCAAAGCAGTGGATCTTGTTAGCTTCTCACTTGGCAAAGGCGAGATATTCGCTCTCGCGGGCGAGAGCGGAAGTGGAAAAACAACTCTCGGGAAACTCGTGCTAAGACTCGTAGAACCAACAAGCGGCAAAATATTCTTCCAGGGAAAGGACATTACAGAACTGAGTCAGAGGGAGCTCAAGCCCTTGAGGCGCGAGATGCAGATAATTTTTCAGGACCCGTTCGAGTCCCTGAACCCGCGAATGATAATCAAGGAGATCATTGCTGAACCGCTTCGTGTCCAGCACCTGGCTAAGACTGAGGAGGAGGTTGAGGAAAGAGTCAAACAGGTTCTGACGGAAGTGGAGGTGGTCCCTCCAGAAGAGTTCCTTTATCGCTTCCCTCACGAGCTCAGTGGGGGGCAAAGGCAGAGGGTAGCCGTTGCCAGGGCGTTCATCCTTAACCCAAGCTTCGTCGTAGCCGACGAACCAGTCTCCATGCTCGACGTTTCCATTCGAGCCGAGATTGTTAATCTAATGGTCGACATGGTCAGGAAGCACTCCGCCTCGATCATCTTCATCTCGCATGACCTGGCACTGGCGAAGCATATTGCTGACAGGATAGCGATCATGTACCTTGGCAAGGTCATGGAGCTCTCGACGTCCGAGAATGTTGTCGACCTGCCGCTCCACCCATACACACAAGCGCTCATAGCTGCCGTTCCTATTCCTGACCCAGAGTCGAAGAGAACGAAGGATGTGATAAGCGGCGAGATTCCCAGTCCAGTCAACCCGCCATCCGGCTGTAGATTCCGCACGCGATGCCCATACGCCCATGAAAGATGCTCAACAGAAGAACCGCCATTGGTCGAGGTTGAGAAGGGACACTTTGTGGCGTGCCACTTATACACCTGAACTAGATCCGACCGTGCGTTTACCATCGGCAACTGACCGGAACGGGTCACAAGTAACTTGAAAGACCGTACGAGAAAGGATCGGCGCTGAGCCGCGGCCTTTCATTTCGCTAGGTAACCATCAACGGGAGGCTGCGTCAGCCCTGGTTGAACTGATAAGGGTTCTCGAATCCTGCGTATCAGGTTGTTTGGATTATTCGCAAGCGTCGCGGAACTGCATCCAAGCGATCCGCCCTTAGTTGCTCATCGACGCTTCTTCCTGTACTGTGCAACCGGCCGTACCACCTTTCTCTCCACGAAATAGGACACTGCCGTCAAAACAACAACTGCAACCAGAATCAAAGCCATCACTGCGGCAGCTGCTGTCGGCACGTTGTACGATACCGTCGAACCTTCGGACCAGCTCCTTGGAGGCGTGGTTAGTACTAGTGTCGGGTTCAGAAAGGCAACCAGAGAGGTTATTAGTGGTCCTTCTGGAGACGGGATTCCCGCGGTGACATTGAAGGGCAACGCGTGCAAGTCAGTCTGAGGGTTCAGAGTCCAGGTCGATTTGGAGTCGAAAGGCCTATACGAGTGAGTCCAGCTGGAGATTTTTGGGACCCAGGAAAAGTCGAGCAGGTTGAACTTGGAGGTGGCATTGCCAGGTATAACCGTGTTGGAGTACGGTCCTCCTCTAGCTAGAGACTGGTCTAGGTAGAAGCTCGTGCCCTTACGTTGGGAATCTAGTGGCTGGACAATGTAGGCCCGTCCGATCTTGTTGAATTCTACTCCCCCGAACTGCAGAGAGTCTGATATGTTCATTGATAGAAAGCCAAGATTGTAGTTCATGATTCCTGGCAAGCCCGAACCTGCCCCCGTGACGGTCCCCGTAAGGTTCTCCGCGATTGTCCACATGTTCGAATTCGTGCTTTGTTGCTCGATGTTGGCTTCGAACTTGAAGGTTGAAGGATCAAGATGGGCCCCCGGAACTAGTTTTTGCATAGCGTTCTCGACAGTCTTTACGAGCACTGATGAGTTCGACGTGTCGATCACAACTCTTGACTGAGAGAGCGACGTGAAGTTTTCCAGAAAGTCGACGTGATAATCTAGCAAAACACTTGGCGGCGAGATTGTTACGCCGACAGTGCCTTGTGCCCTGGCCTGGGTAATTGTGCTGGCTGCTAACAGAAGCAAGGTTAGAGCTAGTAGAACGTGTGTAGTTGATGGCCGAAAAGGTATCTTCTCGCACCCTGCCCGTTTTGTAAAGTGAACTGTCCTCCGCTATAAGAATGTCCTGACGAGTGGTTCATCGGTTTTTCTTTCAACATTCGAAAAGTAGTCTTGGTGTGCGAATCGCACTTGTGAATCGTAGTAAGTATTCGCAAACCGTTACGTTTTTGAAGTCGACCGAGGGATATTTCTGCTGAAAGGATTATCAGACCATTCGTTTGCGTGTCGAGAAAAGTGGCGGGATGGCAAAGCACAACAATCCAAGGCGGTCTCTCAACTTGACAAACCGCTCGGTCCTAACCCGCACATGCCTCCTGCTATTCTTCACACTGCTATTCCCAATACCGTTGCATGCTGTAGGAGACGTACAGGGGGTATCGCCTTCCTTGTCTCCCGGCCAGTGGGCTCACTACGCTCTATCCGGAAACGAGGCAGAAGGAGTGGTTGATGCCCTGTTCACCGTGCAGAGAGTCGACGGTGCTAACGTCACCTTCAGCGATCTCGACACGTTCTCGGACCGCCATACCACCACAGATACAGTCATCGTAAGCGTTTCGACCGGCCCGACGGTTCCGTCATCAGGTGAATATTTTGTAATCTCGCCGCAGAAGCAGGTAGGTGACTCTGTGTACCCAGGTGATCCTGTTCACTACCCGAATCTGCCTATACAGGACATCGCTGCACGACCTTATGTCTCCGCGAGTCGGCAGATAGCTCACGTTCACGCCCAGAACTCATCGCAGGTCGCTACCACGACGACAACTACCTTCGAGGATTTCTACTGGGATGATTCTACGGGAATTTTCACAGAGATTGTCAAGAGCCTGAATGGCGTGGTGGTTTTGCACGTGGTTATGTCTTCCACCAGTCTTTGGCAGCCCGATCTTCCCCCCGACCCCCTCTTAATTCCCACTGCGGTTGTAAGCCTGTTTAGTGCCGTCGTGATAGGCGTACTACTGGTAGGAAGATATCGCAAGAAAGCGAAGTGAACAGGTTAGTCGGAATAGGGCCGAAATCCACATAGGTGGTGCGGGGGGGGTGAGCACTATAGTATAGGTTCAAATCGCCACCCTTTACAGCCCCCAAACCGGATGAGTATTTCGGTCAAGCCCTTGCAGAGCCTGTGGCGGGTTTCCGCGAGAAAACGTTATTGTAGAGCTGGGTTCACCCTTTCAACGTTCTCGATCTCTTTTCTCATTCAATTCTGGTCCACAGTGTCGCTATTTTTTTGGAGCCCTTACTACCCCTATCGACTCGTCGATTTTTTCGGTCCTTTGAGCCATCCGGCAATACCCAGCTCCCTCGCCTTCGGGACT
>Ga0209761_1000448_pt1 | contig 24919 bp, 27 predicted proteins | sample GraSoi013_1_40cm_4_FD_185818 | JGI IMG/M metagenome (GOLD analysis project Ga0209761, IMG submission 185818) | Grasslands soil microbial communities from the Angelo Coastal Reserve, California, USA - Sample 09_25_2013_1_40cm (SPAdes) (version 2) | ecosystem: Environmental > Terrestrial > Soil >...
CGTGTGCTCGTCGCCCGTGACGACAAGCTCGGGCGGCGCGTGGCGGTCAAGGTGGTGACGGCCGCCCACGATCCGGCGCGAGTGCGGCGCTTCGAGCAGGAGGCGCAGACCGCGGGCGCGCTCGAGCATCCGAACGTGCTCGCGGTGTACGATCTCGGCGAGCACGACGGCGTGCCGTTCCTCGTCACCGAGCTGCTCGAGGGACACACGCTGCGCACCGTGATCGATGGGCCGCGGCTTCCTCCTGCGCAGGTGCAGGGCCTCGCGCTCCAGCTCGCCCGCGGGCTCGCGGCCGCGCACGCCCGCGGCGTCGTGCACAGCTCGAGCGTTCGATCCCGCGCGAGGGTACGCGCGGCCTGATCGCCGGGGCGCGGGCGCTCGAGCGCGCCAATCGCGACGCGCGCGCCCAGGACCTCCTCCGGCGATCGCGCGACCCGGTCGCCCGGTTGGAGTTGTTCCTGCTGCAGCGCCGCCAGGGCCAGCTCCCGCAGGCGAGAAAAGAGCTGCGGGAGTTCTCGTCGGGCATCGCCGCCGGCGCGTGGCCGGCGCCGCTCGTGCGCGCATACCTCGGAGGGATGAAGGACGAGGCCGTTCTCGCCGCGGCGAGGGATCCGGACGAGCAGTGCGACGCCTACTATTACCTCGGCAGGTTGCACGCGCCCGAAGACGCGTCTGTCGCCCGCCGCCAGCTGCTGCGGGCGGCGAACGAGGACTGCGACCAGGCGGAGCTCGCGCGGGAGGAGCTGCAGGCGCTTCAGAGCCGGTGAATCTGCATCATCGAGGCGCCGAACGTCGGCCGATTCGGCGGAACCGCGCTGGCGATCACGATCGCTTCGCCACGCATCGCTTCGCCGGCCCCTACCAGGGTCTGGGCGATGGTGCTGATCATCTCGTCCGTGGTCTCGAACGGCTTGAGCACGCGCCGCGCCGTGACGCCCCAGTAGAGCGCCATCCGCCGCCAGGAGACTTCGCTGGCGGTGAACGCCACGATCCGGGCCTGCGGCCGGTACTCGGCGATCTGCCGCGCGGTCTCCCCGGTGCGCGTGTACACGCAGATGGTCCCGATGCCGAGCTGTTGCGCGGCCGCCGCGCAGGCGCGGGCGACCGCGGTGGCGAAGGTGCTCTCGCCGCGGTCGAGGCTCGGGTCGGGCAGCGCCTGGTAACGCGCGCTGCGCTCCACTTCCTCGACGATCGCGGCCATCGTCTTCACCGCTTCCACGGGATGGGCCCCGGTGGCCGTCTCCGCGGAGAGCATGACGGAGTCGGCGCCATCCAGGACCGCGTTGGCGACGTCGCTGACTTCCGCGCGCGTCGGTTGGGGCGAGACGATCATGCTCTCCAGCATCTGCGTGGCCACGATGGCGATCTTGCCGTAATGGTTCGTCCGCTCGATGGCCGTCTTCTGGATCAGCGGCACGCGCTCGAGCGGCATCTCCACGCCCAGATCGCCGCGCGCGATCATCACCCCTTCGGCCAGCTGCGCGATCTCGTCCACCCGGTCGACCGCCTGCGGCTTCTCCAGCTTCGCGATTATGGGAGTGGTCGGCGCGTATCGCTTGATCAGGCGGAGGTCGTCGGCGCTGCGCACGAAGCTGAGCGCGACGTAGTCGACCTCGTGCTCCAGCCCGAACTTGAGATCCTCGATGTCCTTGGGCGTCAGCGCGGGGATCGACACCGGAGTCCCGGGCAGGTTGATGCCTTTGTGATCGGAGATCGTCCCGCCCACCTTGACGCGGCAGCGCACGTCTCTTCCCTCGAGGGCGATCACCTCGAGGCGGATGGCGCCGTCATTGATCAGCACCGGGTCGCCGATCGAGACGTCGTCGGTGAGGCCCTCGTACGAGCAGGAGAACCGCTGGGAGTTGCCGAGCACCGCCGGATCGACGGTGATGATGACTTCCGCGCCGGTCTCGAGCTGCGCCTTTCCGCCTTCCAGCTTCCCGACGCGGATCTTGGGCCCCTGCAGATCGAGCAGCAGCGCCACCGGGCGGCCGGCGTTGTCCGCGGCCTTTCGCACGTTCCCGATGGCGCGGAGGTGGTCCTCGTGGGTGCCGTGCGAGAAATTGAGGCGCGCGACGTCCATCCCCGCCTCGACCAGCCTGCTCAGCACGGGCTCTTCACGGCTGGCCGGGCCCATCGTGCAGATGATCTTGGCCTTGCGCATGCGTTGGACCGGAGCGTAGGGCGCAATAGCTGCGCCTGCAAGAGACGATTTCGCGGGCGATCAGATGCCGAGCACCGGCGCCGGATCGGCCTCGCCGTGCAGGTTGCGCGCGCTCGCGCCGCGCAGGTCGTCCGCGGTCACGCCAGCCTCCTCGAGGAGCACGGGATCGGCGACGATCCGCGCTCCGGCCTGCAGCGCGAGAGACAGAGCCTCACCGGCGGAAGCTTCGATGAGCACCTCGCGAGAGCCGCTTCCGAGCGAGAGATGACAGCGAAAGTCGTGCCGCGATCGCGCGCCGTCGATCGAGGCGCGCACGATCCTGCCGCCCAGCGATTCGATCGCCTCCATCCAGGGCCCGTGCGAGCCTCGCAGCGCGGCCTCGATCGAGGCCGCTTCCGCGCGCAACACGGGGACGCCCAGCCGCCGCCCGCCGTTCTTCTCCGCCAGCACCAGGATCGGCTGACCGCCGCTCACGCGGACGATCCCCTCTGCGCGCATCTCCACCGGGAGGCCGCCGCCGGCGGACGATGCGAGGTTGCAGATCGCTCCCGCCGCGCAGGCCGCCAGCACGAGGGCAACGAACGCCGGCCTCGGTTCCGTGGTCATGCCGCCCCTCAGGATCACAAGGTAGCGAGCGGAGGCGCGAAGGGAAGTGGCAGCGCAGGCAGGCGGCCGCCTACTCCAGCTCGGCCACCTCTTCCTCGTCCTCGTCTTCGCCCTCCTCGTCCTCGCTGTCTTCCTCGTCGAGCAGGGCGGCCTTGCGGGAGACCGCCGGCGCCTCGTCGTACGGAGGGGGCATGTCCTCGCTGTTCACCTCGACGCTGGTGCTGAACTTCCGGCGCAGCGGCGCCAGGGCGGCGAACAGCTCTTCGAGCCCGCTCACCACCGCTTCCACCTGCTCGTCCGGCGCGCGCGTCCCGCACCCCGGGCAGCGGAGCACGGGGTCGCTCTGGATGTCCGAGACGTCCGTAGAGAAGGACTCCTCGCACTTCTGGCACTGGAATTCGAGCTGCATGACCGCGGCCTCCCGACCGGCCCAGCATAGTCATGGCTTTTCGCCGTGGAAGGGGGGTTTGGATATTTCCACGCGGCTGTCATTGACCCGACGTTCGGCGCGCCCGCGACGACCCTGTACGCCCGGTGGCGGTGGCGCTATGTTCCGCGCCCCCGACAGGAGCCGATCCATGCCCAGCCCAGCGCCGCAAGTCCCGAAGAATGGCAAGGCCATCACCATCTCCGGCGGGCGCCTCGCCGTTCCCGACCAGCCCATCCTGCCGTTCATCGAGGGCGACGGAACCGGGCCGGACATCTGGCGCGCTTCGCAGCGGGTGCTCGACGCGGCGGTGGAGAAGGCATACGGCGGGCGCCGCCGGATTGCCTGGATGGAGGTCTACGCCGGCGAGAAGAGCAAGAACCTGTTCGACAATTGGCTCCCGGACGAGACCGTCGAGGCATTCCGGCAGTACCTCGTCGGCATCAAGGGACCGCTGACCACGCCCGTCGGGGGCGGGATCCGCTCCCTGAACGTCGCCCTGCGGCAAATGCTGGATCTGTTCGTTTGCTTGCGTCCCGTCCGCTGGTTCAAGGGCGTTCCCAGCCCGGTGAAGCGGCCGGACAAGATCGACATGGTGATCTTCCGCGAGAACACGGAAGACATCTATGCCGGCATCGAGTACGCGGCGGGCACGCCGGAGAGCCAGAAGGTCCTCGACTACTGGGCGAAGGAGTTTCCGAAGGAGTTCAAGAAGATCCGTTTCGGCACGAAGGAAGCGGGGGCCAGCTGGCAGAAGCAGCTCGAGGCCATCGGGGCGCCGAAGCGCGACACCTCGATACAGGTGGGGGTCGGGCTCAAGCCGATCAGCTATCTCGGCACCGAGCGGCTGGTCCACAGCGCAATCAGCTACGCGGTGCAGAACAAGCGCAAGAGCGTGACGCTGGTGCACAAGGGCAACATCATGAAGTTCACCGAAGGCGCCTTCCGCGATTGGGGGTATCGGGTCGCCAAGGAGTTCTTCGGCGCCAAGGAGATCGACGGCGGCCCCTGGTGCAAGCTGCCCGGCGGGGTGCTGGTGAAGGATACGATCGCGGACATCACTCTCCAGCAGGTCCTGACACGGCCGGAAGACTTCGACGTCATCGCCACGCCCAACCTGAACGGCGACTACCTGAGCGACGCGCTGGCCGCGCAGGTGGGTGGCATCGGGATCGCCCCGGGCGGCAACATCAACTACGTCACCGGCCATGCGGTCTTCGAGGCGACGCACGGCACCGCCCCGAAGTACGCCAACCAGGACAAGGTGAACCCGGGCTCGGTGGTCCTTTCCGGCGAGATGATGCTGCGGCACCTGGGCTGGAACGAGGCGGCCGACCTGATCATCCGGGGCATGGACGGCGCCATCGCCGCCCGGACCGTGACCTACGACTTCGCCCGCCTGATGGTGCAGGAGGGAGAGCGCAACGTGCAGGAAGTGAAGTGCTCGGAGTTCGGCGAGGCCATCATCCGGCACTTCTGAGCGCGGTCACCCGCAGTTGCGGCCCCTCCGCAGGTGGAGTAGGTAGCGCCCGCCCCACAACGCCCAGCGGAGAATGATCATGGCTCGCAGGAAGATCGCCCTCATCGGCGCAGGTCAGATCGGCGGCAACCTCGCACTGCTCGCGGCCCAGAAGGAGCTCGGCGACGTGGTCCTCTTCGACGTGGTGGAGGGCGTCCCCCAAGGGAAGGCGCTCGACATCATGCAGTCGCGGGCGGTCGACGGGTACGACGCGCGGATCATCGGCACCAACAAGTACGACGAGGTGGCCGGCGCGGACGTGGTGATCGTCACCGCGGGCGTGCCGCGAAAGCCGGGGATGAGCCGGGAGGACCTGCTCGGGATCAACATCAAGATCATGCGCGACGTGGCCACCAACGTGAAGGAGAAGTGCGCGAAGGCGTTCGTGATCGTGATCTCGAATCCGCTCGATGCGATGGTCTATGCGATGAAGCAGATCACCGGCTTTCCAAAGGAAAGGGTGGTCGGCATGGCCGGAGTGCTCGACAGCTCGCGCCTCCGGCTCTTCGTCGCCGAGGAGCTGAACGTCTCCATCCAGGACGTGCAAGCGCTGGTGCTCGGCGGACACGGGGACGACATGGTCCCGCTCACGCGGCTCTGCTCGGTGGCGGGGCTCCCTCTGGAGAAGCTGATCCCGAAGCAGCGGCTCGACGCCATCGTCGACCGGACCCGCAAGGGCGGCGGCGAGATCGTCGCCCTCCTCAAGACGGGCTCCGCGTTCTATGCGCCGGCGACGAGCGCCATCGCCATGGCCGAGAGCTACCTGCGCGACAAGAAGCGCGTCCTTCCCTGCGCCGCGTTGCTGGAAGGCGAGTACGGAATCAATGGCTACTACATGGGCGTCCCGGTCACCATCGGGGAGAAGGGGATCGAGAAGATCCACCAGATCGAGTTGAGCGCCGAGGAGAAGGCGATGTTCGAGCGCTCCTTCCAGTCCGTGAAGAAGACGGTCGACGAGATCAAGCCGCAAGTCATCGCCTGACCTCGCGCGCAGTTTCTTCCGCGCTGGGCGGCGCTGATTCAGGCGGCAGTGTCCGGGCGCGTTTCCTGTGACGTCAGCTCGGGCCCCGTGGCTCCGGCCCAGGGCGCGCTCGCCCGGGGTCCGTTGGCGAGCTGTGCAATGAACCACAGCCAGAGGAGCGCCCAGAGCGCGATGACGGCGATCCCGACGGCAAAACCGGAAGAGGTGGGGTGCAAGCGCATGCGGAACATATAACCTCCTAAACTTGTATTGACAGTTATCTACGCCTGCGCTACTAACCTGTCAAGCCGAGTTTAGAGGTTAGAGAGAAAGATGCCCGGAGCGAGAGAAGAGAGACATCTGTTCGAGTTCGACGGCGGGACCATCTCGCTCGATTTCGTCAATACTGTCAGCGGGATGCGCGGCGGGAACGACCCGCGCGATCGAGTCTTGACGTACCCGGACCTGGTCTACTGGGCGGCGCAGATCGGCCTCATCGACGACCCGCAGGCAGCCAAGCTGTACGACCGCGCCGAGCGGGAGCCGGGGCGCGCGGCCCATGCCCATGCGGAGGCCATCCGGCGCCGCGAAGCGCTGCACGATGTCGTGCTCGCGGCCGTCGACGAACGCCCAGCGCCTGCCGCGGCCCTGGAGACGCTGAACGGATGGATCGCCGACGCGGTGGCGAAGCGACGGTTCCGCATGACCGCGCCGGGCAAATTCGAGGCATCGCTCGAGGACGACGGCGATCTCCTCGCCTTTCTGCGACCCGTGGCCCTCGACGCCGCGGAGTTGCTCGAGCACGAGGTCTCGCGCGCGCTGGTCGGCGTCTGCGAGGAACGGCTCGTCGGACGCTGCGCCTGGCTCTTTCTCGACACTTCGCGCAACCACAGCCGGCGGTTCTGCAGCATGGGCGAGTGCGGCAACCGCGCCAAGCAGCGCCGACACTATCGGCGGCGGAGGCACTCGCAGCCTTGATTGCGGCCGGCACGCCTGTGCGCTATGTCGTCGCCGCTCAGGAGGCGAGAGGGAATGGCGGAGCGCTACGTCGTCGTCGGCGGTGGCCTGGCGGGGCTCATGACCGTCATCAAGCTCGCCGAGGCGGGCAAGCACGTCGACGTCTTTTCCATCGTGCCCGTCAAGCGAAGCCACTCGGTCTGCGCCCAGGGCGGGATCAACGGCGCGGTGAACACCAAAGGAGAAGGCGACCATCCCGACATCCACGTCAAGGACACGCTCAAGGGCGGCGATTTCCTCGCCGAGCAGCCTCCGGTGAAGGGGATGTGCTACGCCGCTCCACAGATCATCTATCTCCTCGACCGCATGGGCGTGCCTTTCAACCGCACCAGCGAAGGGCTGCTCGACTTCCGCCGTTTTGGTGGCACGCTGCACCACCGCACTGCGTTCGCCGGCGCCTCGACGGGCCAGCAACTCCTCTACGCGCTCGACGAGCAGGTGCGCCGGTACGAGCACGACGGACTGGTGCGCAAGTACGAGTACTGGGAGTACCTCTCGTTCATCAAGGACGAGCAGGGAGCTTGCCGGGGAATCGTCGCGCTCGACCTGAGGACGATGGAGATCGAGGCATTTGCCGCGGACGCGGTCTGCCTGGCGACCGGCGGTCCCGGAATCGTTTACGGCCGCAGCACGAACAGCACCATCAACACCGGGAGCGCCAACGGCCGCTCGTACATCGACGGCGCCATCTACGCCAACGCCGAGTTCGTCCAGGTGCACCCGACGGCCATCCCGGGCGAGGACAAGCACCGGCTGATGTCCGAGTCCGCCCGCGGAGAGGGCGGACGCGTCTGGGTCCCGAAACAGAAGGGCGACAAGCGCCGCGGCAAGGACATCCCGGAGAACGAGCGCTGGTACTTCCTCGAGGAGAAGTATCCCCGTTACGGCAACCTGGTGCCGCGCGACGTCGGCTCCCGCGAGATCTTCGCGGTGGTGAAGGACCTGGGGATGGGCGTCGAAGGACAGGACGCCGTGTATCTCGACGTCTCGCACATTCCCGCCGCCATCCTGGATCGGAAGCTCGGCGGCATCATGGACATCTACGAGAAGTTCCAGGGCGTCGATCCGCGCCACGAGCCGATGAAGATCTTCCCGGCCGTCCACTATTCCATGGGCGGGCTGTGGTGCGACTACGAGGCGGACGCGAAGAACGACATGGTGGCAGGCAGCCCTCGCCAGCAGATGACCAACATCCCCGGCCTCTACGCCGCGGGCGAGTGCGACTACGCGTACCACGGGGCCAACCGCCTGGGCGCGAACTCGCTGCTCTCCTGCATCTACGCGGGCATGATCGCGGGCCCGGCGATGATCAGCTACGCCCGCAACAACATGAAGACGAAGGGTGACGTCCCTGGCTCGCTGCTCGCAGCCGGCAAGAAGCAGTGGGACGAGCGGTTCAACTCCATCTACAGGATGAGCGGGCCCGAGAATCCGTACGTGATCGGCCAGCAGATGGGCGATCTGATGATCAAGAGCGCGACGGTGGTGAAGCACAACGCGCAGCTCGACGTCGCCCTTGGCGAGATCCAGGGTCTCAAGGAAAGCTGGAAGCGCTGCAACGTTCTCGATACCGGCCGGACGGTGAACCAGAGCGCCGCCTACGTGAACCAGCTCTGGAACATGCTGGAGATCGCGCACCTGATCCTGAAGTCCTCGCGCCTGCGAGACGAGAGTCGCGGCAGCCACTACAAGCCCGAATTCGTCCTTCCGAAACCGAAGACCGCCAAGCCCACCGACGATCCCGAGTTCATGGCGGCCTGGAAGGCGCGCAACGACAGGTGGCTGAGGAACAGCATGGGTTCCTGGACGCCGGAGGGGCCGCGGGTGGAATTCCAGGAGCTCCAGAGCCTGAAGAACCCCATCCTCGCGCCGGAGCCCCGGCATTACGATTAGAAGCCATGCCCGACAATGTCATCGTGAGGATCGAGCGCTGCGACGGGCCGGGACATCCCTCGCACTGGGAGGAATTCCACGTCGACCGTCGGCCGAACGCCAACGTCATCTCGGTGCTGATGCAGATCCAGCGCAACCCGGTGACGGCGGAGGGAAAGAAGACCACGCCGCCGGCCTGGGACGCCGCCTGCCTCGAGGAGGTGTGCGGATCCTGCACGATGGTCATCAATGGCAAGGTGCGGCAGGCCTGTTCGGCGTTGATCGACAAGCTCACCCGGCCCATCACCCTGCAGCCGATGAAGAAGTTTCCGCTGGTCCGCGACCTGACCGTGGACCGGCAGAAGATGTTCGACGCGCTCAAGCGCGTCCGGGCCTGGGTGCCCATCGACGGGACGTATGATCTGGGCCCCGGCCCAAAGCAATCTCCAGAAGTCACCGAGCTCCGCTACGTTCTCTCCACCTGCATGACCTGCGGCTGCTGCCTGGAGGTGTGTCCGCAAGTGGCGCCGGGGACGGCGTTCCTGGGCGCGGCGGCGATCTCCCAGGTCCGCTTGTTCGACTTGCACCCGACGGGCGCGATGAATGCCAGCGAGAGGCTGCACGGGCTCATGGGCGAGGGTGGTGTGACTGACTGCGGAAAGGCCGCGAACTGCGTCGACGCCTGCCCGAAGGGGATCCCGCTCACCTCCTCGATCGCCGACATGGCGCGCGAGACCACCAAGCAGGCCCTGAAGGACTGGTTCTTCCGCGATGAGCGCAAGGGCGGTGCAGGCCCCGCTGGGTAGCGGTGGAGCCGCGTAAGTCCGCGTAAATAGGTAATTGAATCTCAGGCCTGCGCGTCGCGTCAGATGAGTGGTATGGAGCCGCTGATCCACTCAGTTACGACTACAGTCGCGCAGGATGTGCGCGGGCTGGTCCACGCGACGCAGCTGGCGCTGCCGGGTCTGCTGGAGAAGGATCCGCCCAACTGGCGTTGGCACCTGCCGCTCGGATTCGTGACCCTCGTGGCGGCGGGGATGCTGCTGATCGCCGCCGGTGGCGTCCAGTGGCGCGTGCAGGAGCAGAAGCAGGGCGCTCGGTACCGCCGGACGCAGATGCACAAGACGAAGATCCGCCCGCAGCCGGCGCAGCCGCCCCTGTAGCTTTCCGCCGAAGCGGACGTTCGCCAGCCACGTTCGCTGCATTTGCTTTTTCCGTCCGGGCGGGGCGAGATTCGGGCCATGCCGAATCCGATCCTGACGCTCGGCACGTACCAGGCGCGCCCCGGGTGCGAGGAGGAGCTGTCCGGGATCCTGCGCACGCACGTCGCGCGGCTGCGGGAGCTCGGGCTCATCGCCGATCGGCCGTACTTCGCGGCCGCGCGCGCCGATGCTCCCGAGCGGTTCGTCGAGAGCTTCTGGTGGGCGCACGAGGGCGCCGCCGAGCTCGCCCGGGACCACTCCGAGGTGCAGGAGCTGTGGATGCGTCTCGAGGACCTGTGCGTGCCCGGCGGCATCGGCCGCGTCGAGCTCGTTCCCCTCGACTGAATGGCCGCCGTCGCCGCCGCCCTCGGGATCGCGCTCGCCGCCTCGCAGAGAACGTCGCGCAGCGCGGACCAGGTCGCCGCGCTGCAGACCGCCTGCGCCGGAGAGGATCCGCCGGCCTGTGCCGAGCTGGCGCGCAGGTACCGGGCGGGTGACGGAGTGGCTCGCGACCTGGTGAAAGCGGTGCGCGCCGCCCGGGACGGCTGCGAGGCCGGCGAGCCCGCGCTCTGCGTCGAGGCGGGGCGGGCCATCCTCCGCGGCGAAGGACTGAAGCCGGATCCGGAGCTCGCCCGCCGCCTGTTCGGCGACGCCTGCACGCATCGGACGCGCGCGGGTTGCCTCGATCTCGCGCTCATGCTGCAGAACGGTGACGGTGTCGCAAAGGATCCCGCGCACGCGACGTCGCTCTTCGACCTGGCATGCCAGGGAGGCGAGGCAGCGGCATGCTCGCTGTACGGCGATGCGCGGTACATGGGCAGCGGCGCGCCCAAGGACGCAAGAGCGGCGGAAGCGGCGTACCGGAGGGCTTGCGAGCTCGAGCTGTACTCCGGCTGCACCAAGCTCGGCGACCTCTTCCGCATGCGCCACGAGGCCGCGCGCGCTGCGGCGCAGTACCGCAAGGCGTGTGCGGCGGACGAGAAGGACGCCTGCACCGCGCTGGCGCTGGAGAAAGGCTGCAGCAGCCGCGAAGCTTGCCTCGACTTCGCCGATCTGTGCTCCGACCATCTCTCCGGCTACGACGTTCTTTCCGAGGCTTCGCTGGCGCGGGCGCCCTGCGAGATCGCCTGCGCCGGAGGGATCGGGGAAGCGTGCGACAACCTCGCGGACATGTACCAGGACGGTTACGGGGCGCCCTACGATCTCGTTCAGGCGGCTGAGCTCCGCAGGCGGGCTTGCCAGCTCGGCGATCGTGATGCCTGCGACGTCCGCGAATGACGTTCAGCGACCGAAGACGGCGCGCGATTCGCGCCAGGTGGCGACATGGGCGTCCACGGAGAGCGAGATCGGCCGCGCATATCCTCCACCGAGGGTCAGCACCAGCGGGACGCCGCACTGCCGCGCGGCCCTGGCGACGATTCCATCGCGGGCGCGAAGCCCGTCCAGGGAGAGCATCAGGCGCCCGAGGAGATCGTGCTCGAGAGGATCCACGCCGGCCTGGAAGAAGAGGATGTCGGGCCGCGACCTCTCCAGCACCCCGGGGAGGTGGCGCTGCAGCACCTCAATATATTCAGAATCGCGACAGCCGTCGGGCAGCGCGACGTCCAGTGAAGAGCGCTGCTTCTGGAAGGGGAAGTTCTTCGCCCCGTGCATCGAGAACGTGAAGACGCTCTCGTCGCCGGCGAAGATCGCCGCCGTCCCGTCGCCCTGGTGCACGTCGAGGTCCACCACCAGCGCGCGATCGATCCGTCCCTCGCGCTGCAGCGCGCGTGCGGCGACGGCGATGTCGTTGAAGACGCAGAAGCCGCTTCCGCGGTTTGCCGAGGCGTGGTGGGTGCCTCCAGAGAGATTGCCGGAGATTCCCTCGCTGAGCGCGGCGCGGGCCGCCGCCACGGTGCCGAAGACGCTCGCCCGCGATCGCGCGACCAGCGCCTCGCTCCAGGAGAACCCGAGCCTGCGCTGCTCCGCGGGCGCGAGTGTTCCGGAGAAGACCGCGTCCAGGTACTCCGGGGTGTGCGCGAGCAACAGGGATTCGCGGTCGATCAACCGCGATTCCTCCAGTTCCTCGGGCGCCAGAACTCCCTCGGCAACCAGGCGGTCCCGCACCAGGCGGTACTTCGGCATCGGGAACCGGTGTCCCGGTGGAAGTGGCACCTCGTACGTGTCGCAGAAGAAGGCGCGCACCGCCGGAGCCTAACAGGCCCGGCGGTGGGATGAGGTCGCGTTGTGGTCCCCCGGTATTCTGACGGTATCGTCTCGTCGAGGCGATGCTTCCCGACCATCTTCCCCTCCTGCTCGACCACTGCCTCGCGGGCCTGTACGTGCTCTCGGGAGATCGCATCGTCTGGCTGAATGCCCGGGCGGCCGAGATGGTCGGCTGCACGGCCGAAGAGCTGGTGGGGGGTTCGTTTCTCGAGTTCATCCATCCCACCGATCTGCCGCTGTTGCGCTCGAAGGCCGGGTCCGCGGACCCGTACGTCGTTCGCGCGGTGCGCCGCGATGGCGAGCTCGTCCACCTGGAAGTGCACCAGCGTACGGTCGAGAAGGACGGCCAGCGGCTGATCAGCGGCGCCGTCCTCGACGTCACCGCGCGCGTGCGCGCCGAATCCACGGAGCGCGAGAAGCTCCAGCACGACGCCTTCCACGACGTCCTCACCGGTCTGCCGAACCGCGCACTGTTCCTCGACCGCCTCGAGCACCGCCTCGCGCTGGAGAAGCGGCGGCACCAGACGAGCTTCTCCGTGCTGGTCCTCGACATCGACCGCTTCAAGGTGATCAATGACAGCCTCGGGCACGTGCGCGGCGACGAGCTGCTGGTGGAAGTGGCGCGGCGTCTGCAGTCCTGCCTGAGACCGGCCGATACTGTCGCGCGGCTGAGCGGCGACGAGTTCACCATCCTGCTCGAGGACGTCGCGAGCGCAGCGGACGCGCGCAAGGTCGCGGACCGCTTGCGCGAGGAGCTGCGGGTGCCGTTCTGGCTCGGGGCGCACGAAGTGTTCAGCGGTGCGTCCATCGGCATCGCGCACGGAAGCGCCGCTTACGCGCATCCCGAGGACATCCTCCGCGACGCGGACACCGCGCTCTACCGCGCCAAGGCGCAGGGCCGAGGTCGCTGCGTCGAGTTCGACGGCAGCATGCACGATCGCGCGGTCGAGCTCCTGGAGCTCGAGACGTCCCTGCGGCGCGCGCTGGAGCGCAAGGAGTTCCAACTGCACTACCAGCCGGTGGTGTCGCTCTCCACCGGGCAGATCACCGGCGCCGAAGCGCTGCTGCGCTGGAACCATCCGGAGCGAGGTCTGGTCCCGCCGATGGAGTTCATCCCCCTCGCGGAAGAGACGGGATTGATCGTCGAGATCGGCGCCTGGGTGTTGCGTGAAGCGTGCCGGCAGATGAAGGAGTGGCAGGAGCGACTCGCCCAGCCGCAGCTCGAGATCGGCGTCAACCTCAGCTCGCGGCAGTTCCAGGGGCCGGGGTTGGTGGCGGAAGTCGCCGAGGTGCTGCGCGCCACGGGCCTGTCGCCGCGTTCGCTGCGGCTGGAGGTCACCGAATCGCTCCTGATGGACAAGCACCCCAACGTCGCGCAGACCATGACCGAGCTGCGGGCCATGGGCGTGCGCATCGACCTCGACGATTTCGGCACCGGGTACAGCTCGCTCAGCTACCTGCACCAGTTCCCCATCGATACCCTGAAGATCGATCGCAGCTTCATTCATCGCATCGGCGCGAGCGACGACGCCCTCGAGATCGTCAACACCATCCTCGCGCTAGCGAGCAGCCTCGACATGGAAGTGGTGGCGGAAGGGGTGGAGACCGAGCAGCAGCTGGAGCAGCTGCGGAAGATGCACTGCGCGTACGCGCAGGGCTACCATCTCAGCCGGCCGGTGGAGGCACCGCAGTTCGAGACGCTGATCGGGACGGGACGGAGCTGGGCGGCGTGATGAACGCGGTGCCGCTGGCTTGTACAGTCTAAAAGCACAGTCGCTAAGCCGCCTTCGGCGGCCGCGACTAGACCCTGAACTGACTGACGATGCCGCCGATCCGGGCCGAGACGCTCCCGAGCTCGCGCACCGAGTCCGCGCTTTGCGCGATCAGCTGCACCAGGTCGGTCATCGACGACGACAGGTCGCGCACCGCCGAAAACACCTGATCGATGCCCGCGTTCTGCTGTCCGACCGCCGCGGCGATCTCCCGGACGGCGTGGGCGTTGCCGCGAGCGATGGTCCCGAGCTCGCGCAGGCTGTCGCCGGAACCGCGCACCCGCGTCAAGTTGGCGGCGATGCCGCGAGACCCCTGTTCGGTGATGCTCACTGCCCGCGCAGCATTGAGTCGGATTCCCTCGAGGTTCTCGTGCACCCGCTGAGTGGCCTTGATCGACTGGTCCGCGAGGCTGCGGATCCTCGTGCACCCGCTGGGTGGCCTTGATCGACTGGTCCGCGAGGCTGCGGATCTCCCGCGCCACCACGGCGAAGCCGCGTCCGTGCTCGACGGAGCGAACGGCCTCGATGGCGGCGTTCAGGGCGAGCATGTTCGATTGATCGGCGAGGTCCTTCACCACTCCCGTGATGCCGGCGATCCGTGCCGTGCTCTCGCCGAGCTCGGTCATCGTCCGGCTGATTGCGTCGAGCAGCTGGCGCAGCGAGGCGAACGCTACCGCCCGCTGGACCCTGCAGACGTAGGCGAAACCGCCGCCCGGATCGGTCGGCGCGGTGTCGTTGCGCGCCCAGGCGATGAGGAGGTTGCCGGCATCGCCGGCGCCCCGCGCGGCGGAGCCCGTGGCGATCATCGTCGCGTCCTTCCCCGCGCTGTCGTAGAGCAGGACGTGGCCCGACGAGATCTGCAGCTGCACGTCTTCGGACATCCGCGCCTGCGCAACCGGGGCCTCGATCATCTGTGCGATCGCGCCCCAGTCGTACCAGGCGCGCAGCACGCCGCGAGGCGATCCGCCGCCGCGGGCGGCGATGGCCAGCGAAAGGGCAAGTCCGCGCGGACCGCGGACGATCCCCTCGCTGGCGAGAGTGCCGTCGAGAGCGGCGCGAAACCAGGCGCCGCCGGGATCCGCCGGCGAGGCCAGGTCCGCGCCGCTGGTGCACACCGGCCGTCCCGCGAGATCGAGCAGCTCCGCCCCGACCACCACCCGCCCCCGGGTCGCCGCCGCGAGGAAACGATTGCAGCGATCGCGGCCCTGCGGGCCGAGGAACGCGCCGGCGATCTGCGGATCGGCGACCCACGCGCGCAGCGCATTGTCGCGCGAGAGCGGATCGAGGATCGAGGATTGCACCAGCACCGCGAGGTTCTGCGCGCGGGCGAGCAGCGCCGCGTCCAGCTGCTTGCGCATCGCCCGCTCGGCGAGCACGGTGAACGTCGCGGCGAGCGCGAGCAGGGGAACGAGCGCGACCAGCGCGGCGCCGACCGCGAGTCGCGTCGCGAGCGTGGCCCTGCCTGTCACCTCAACCTTTCCCTGAAGTCCTGTAGACGATCTTCACCGTCGTATCGGCCGAGGTGGAGTCGATCACCGCGAAGGCTCCGGGCATGCGGGCCACCGCCGCGCGGACTTCGTCGGCGGTGCCGAACCGGAGAGGGGGATTGGCGCGGCCTGCGAAGACCAGGCGGTTCCATTCCGCGCGGATCTGCGATGGGGTCTTGTGCGCGATCGCCAGGTATGCCGCACTGACGCCGGCATCCTCGCTCCGCAACTCCACCAACTGGGTCGCGTCGCCGTTGCGCCAGCTCAGCTCCTCTCCCAGGAGCAATCTGCGGGCGTCGTCAGGCGCCAACCGGGAGATCGGGCAGGAGGGGTGGACGATCACGACCGGTTCGGCGCTGGCGCTCGTCGACAGAGCCCCCGCGATCAGGACGAGCAGAGCGCCGCGCGCCGCTCCTAGAAGAGCCATGCCAGTTGCCCCCGGATGGTGGTCCCCTCGGTGCCGGCAATCTTCTCCCATCCGCCTTCGAGCTTCAGGGCAGCCGTCGAGATCACGTCGTACCGGACGCCGCCGAGCGCTAAGGACGCCGTGGGAGTGTCCAGATAGCTCTCCTGCGTTGCGCGAACGAATCGTTCCACGCGCCCATACAGCAGCACGTCGTCGCGAACCTCGACCGCCAACTGCGCGTAGCCTCCGAGGTTGTTGGCGATCGCTCCGCCCAGGTCGTGGTGGATGAGCGCCCCTTCCGCGATCGCCTCCCACGGGCCCATGCGCCAGTGGAGATCGGCCACGGCGATTCGCTCCCGCAGGTCCAATCCGGGGGACACGGTGGCGCTGTCGATGCTGCCGCTGATGCCGAAGCGGACCCCCGAGATTTCCGCGTGCAAGGCCGCGCAGGCGGACTTGCTGTCGCTGGTATCCCCGAAGTTCTGCGGCGGATCGGGCCGGGGTCCGCGCGCGTTGCCGGCGCAGAGATCGTACTCGAATCGGACGGGCCCGGCCGGCAGCAGCGCGCCGTGCACGAGGACGCCGATGGTGTGCGCCGGAAGCGGGCCGGCATCGTCCTCGAAGCGATCCAGCAGCGGCGCCTCCGTCGCGGAATACATCCAGCGGGCGTGGTGGTAGGCGGTGTTCCAGTAGCCGAGCGGCGTATGGAACCGGCCGACGGAGACCTGGAACCAGGTGGTCGGCTCGAACTTGAGCATCAGGCGCTCGACGTCGAACCCGAACGAATCCCCGGAGGCCTCGTAGGCCACCTCGACGAGCACGGAGAACTCGCGCGAGAGCCGTCCGTGAATCATCGTATCCACGACGCCGAGGGCGAATGCGGATGGCGCCGAGGAGTTTCCGAAGCGTTTTCCTCCGTTGACGTCTCCTCCGAAGTGTAGGTCGAGCGGTTGCGGCATCTCGCCCATATCCATCGCGAGGACGGCGGGCGCGAGCACGAGCGCGGCAAGCACGATTCGGAACTGCAAGATTCCCCCTTTCGCAAATGAATGATCGTTCCATAGCGCTCCGTTAACGACTGGCCAAAATCTCCATCTGTAGTGAAACCCGGTTGCCCAGGCTACCCGCGCTTGCACGCCTCGCCGGTGCGGTGTACTGAGGCGCCCGTCATGAAGATTCACGAGTACCAGGCCAAGGAAATCCTGCGTGGCTACGGTGTCGCGGTGCCGCGCGGCAAGCTGGTCCACTCCGCGGAGGAGGCCGTCGCCGCGGCGCGCCAGTTGATGGCGGGCGGCAAGAGCGTGTCCGTCGTCAAAGCGCAGATCCATGCCGGAGGCCGCGGCAAGGGAGGCGGAGTGAAGCTGGCCCGCAGCCCCGAGGAGGCGGGCGAGATCTTCAAACGCATCATGGGCATGCAGCTGGTCACCCATCAGACCGGTCCGCAGGGTCAAAAAGTGCGCAAGGTGTACGTGGAGGAAGGCTGCGACATCGCGCGCGAGCTCTACCTCGGCGTCACCCTCGACCGCGGCATCGGCCGCAACGTGATGATGGCCTCGAGCGAGGGCGGGGTGGAGATCGAGGAAGTCGCCGCCAGGCATCCGGAGAAGATCTTGCGGACGGTCATCGATCCGGTGGTCGGCCTCGCCGGATACCAGGCGCGCGATCTCGCTTTCGGGCTCGGGGTCACCGGCAACGCCGTCAACAGCTTCGTGAAGTTCGCGCTCGGGACGTACAGGGCGTACGAGGCGACCGACTCGAGCATCGTCGAGATCAACCCGCTGGTGGTGACCAAGCAGGGCGAAGTGATCGCGCTCGACGCCAAGATCAACCTCGACGACAACGCGCTCTTCCGCCACAAGGAGCTGGCTTCGCTGCGCGACCCGGACGAGGAGGATCCGCGCGAGGCGCAGGCCAAGGAGCACGATCTCAGCTACGTGGGCCTGGAGGGAAACATCGGTTGCATGGTGAACGGCGCCGGACTGGCGATGAGCACCATGGACATGATCAAGCTCGCGGGCGGCCAGCCGGCGAACTTCCTCGACGTGGGCGGGGGCGCCGACGAGGAGAAGGTGACGGCGGCGTTCAAGCTGCTGCTCTCGGACCCTCGAGTGAAGGCCGTGCTGGTGAACATCTTCGGCGGCATCATGAAGTGCGACGTGATCGCGGCGGGAATCATCGCCGCCGCCAAGCAGGTGCACCTGGGAGTGCCGCTAGTGGTCCGGCTCGAGGGGACCAACGTGGAGCAGGGAAAGGCTCTGCTCGCCTCGAGCGGGCTGGCGATCACCCCGGCCGACGATCTCGGCGAGGCCGCCCGCAAGGCGGTGGCTGCCGCGAACGGGGCGTAAGTGAGCTTCGTCTCGACCATCTTCCGCAACCTTCTGGGGAAGCCGGTGGCGGCGGATTTCCGCGACAGCGCCGAGCATTTCGTCTCCGTGCTGCGCGAGCACGGCATCGGGCTTTCCTTTGGCCGCGACGATTTGCGCTACGTCGACGACCTCGCGGAGCGCCTGGCGAAGCACAACGAATACCGGGACGCGCTGGGGTGCTGGCTCGGCGAGGTCCTGGTCCGCAACTTCGCCGGCGAATGGGTGCCCGGTCACGCGCTCGGCCCGGCGGTGAGGGTGATGACGGCGGACAGGGGCGCGCGCCACCTCTTTCCCCTCGGCTGGGTCTACCGGCGCGCGGACCGCGGCGAGGGCGAGAGCATCGCGGTGAAGCTCCACCGCGAGTTGGGCTACCCGGACCCCGAGCATCTCGGCAGGTTCACCGATACCGGAGAACGCGCATGAGCATCCTCGTCAACAGGGACACCCGCGTGCTGTGCCAGGGGATCACCGGCAGCGCGGGATCGTTCCACTCGAAGCAGATGCTCGCGTATGGCACGAACCTCGTCGCCGGCGTCACCCCTGGCAAGGGCGGGCAGAAGTTCGAGGACCGGGTCCCGGTGTTCGACACCGTATCCCAGGCCGTTCGCGAGACCCGCGCGAATGCCAGCGTCATCTTCGTCCCGCCACCGTTCGCCGCCGACTCGATCCTCGAGGCGGTGGACGCGGGCCTTCCCCTGGTCGTCTGCATCACCGAAGGGATCCCGATCGCCGACATGGTGAAAGTGAAGCGCGCCATGAATGGATCGGCCACGCGCCTGATCGGACCGAACTGCCCGGGCGTGATCACGCCGGGCGAGTGCAAGATCGGCATCATGCCCGGGCACATCCATCGCAAGGGGCGCATCGGGATCGTGTCGCGATCCGGCACGCTGACGTACGAGGCCGTGCATCAGGTGACGCAGCTCGGGATGGGCCAGAGCACCGCCGTCGGCATCGGCGGCGATCCGGTGCATGGTCTCACCTTCGTCGACTGCATGAAGCTCTTCGCCCAGGACGCGGAGACGGATGCCGTGATCCTCATCGGTGAGATCGGCGGCGGGGAGGAAGAGGAGGCGGCCGACTGGATCAAGTCGAACTACAACAAGCCGGTGGTCGGGTTCATCGCCGGGGCGACCGCGCCGCCAGGCAAGCGCATGGGACACGCCGGCGCCATCATCTCCGGCGGAAAGGGCACCGCGCAGGACAAGTTCCGCGCCCTGCGCGAGGCTGGGGTGCACATCGCGGCCGGGCCCCACGAGCTCGGGGCGACGCTGAAGTCCGTGCTCAAGAGGTGAGGGCGACCGCTCGCCCGCCCGGCATGTCGATAGGCTTGACGGCGACGGTCCGCTCCGTGTAAAGAACCCCGCTTTTTCAAGGAGCTGCGTCCATGGCCGTCAAGCTGCGCCTCGCCCGCCGGGGCGCGAAGAAATCGCCCTTCTATCACGTCGTTGCGACGGACTCGCGGAACCCGCGCGACGGCCGCTTCAACGAGGAGATCGGCACCTACGATCCGAACCACACTCCCGCGCGCATCAACCTCAAGGTCGATCGCCTCGAGCATTGGCTGAAGATGGGTGCCAAGCCGAGCGCGACCGTCGCCCAGCTGATCAAGCTGGCCCGCAAGTCGGCGGCGCAGCCGGCCGGCCGGTAGGTCGCCGTGGAGCACCGCCTCGCGATCGGGCGGGTCGCGAGGGCCCACGGTGTCCGCGGGCGCGTGCTGATCGCGCCGTACAACGCTGGTTCGGAAGGGCTTTGCCACGCGCGGCGCATCTGGCTGGGAGGGCGGCAGTTCGAGGTCGACCGGGCGGAGCGGGTCACGCAGGGCTACCTGGTCGCTCTGCGCGGAGTGGCAGATCGGGACCAGGCGGACGTGCTGCGCGGAAAAGAGGTTGAGGTCGATCGGGCGGAACTGCCCGCCTTGGAAGCAGGGGAGATGTACGCGATCGATCTCATCGGTTACCAGGTGTCCGACCCGCAGGGCACCGTGCGCGGAGTCGTCGAGGATCTGGAGGAAGCCGGCCCGCAAGACCTGCTCAGGCTGGATGGCGGAGCGCTGGTGCCGTTGGCCCTGGTGACGGAAGTGCAGCCGCAGGCGCGGCGGATCGTGGTCGACGCGCCGGAAGGTTTGTTCGATCTGGAGGAGTAGCCGTGCTGTCGGTCGAAGTGCTCACCCTGTTTCCGCGCATGGTCGCGGCGCCGCTCGAGGAGAGCATCCTCGCGAAGGCGCGCGAGAAGGGCCTGTTGCGCGTGCGGGTGACCGACATCCGCGACTTCGCCGAAGGCAAGCATCGCGTCACCGACGACGTGCCGTATGGCGGGGGCGCCGGGATGGTGATGAAGCCGGAGCCGCTCGTGGCGGCAATCGAGGCAGCCCGCCGGCGCGAACCGACGGCGCGCGTCGTCCTCCTTTCGCCGCAGGGCATGCGGTTCGATCAGGAGAAGGCGCTCGAACTTGCAGGCCGGGGAGCGCTGATCGTCGTTTGCGGCCGGTACGAGGGTGTCGACGAGCGCGTGCTGCGCTGGGTGGACGAGGAGATCTCGCTCGGCGATTTCATCCTCACGGGCGGCGAGTTCGCTGCGCTGGCGGTGATCGACGCCGTTGCGCGTCTCGTGCCGGGTGTGCTGGGCAACGAGCTTTCCGCACAGGCGGAGAGCTTCTCCCGCGACGGGCTTCTCGAAGGGCCGCAATACACGCGGCCGGCCGACTTCCGCGGTCTGCGCGTTCCGGACGTGCTCCTCTCCGGCGACCACGCGAAGATCGCGCAATGGCGCAGGGAGCAAGCGGTGGCGCGCACACGCGAGCGCCGCCCCGATCTGCTCACCCGGCAAAAGGCTTGACGGAAGATTGTTTTTGGGCGACCGGTAATCACAGAGGGTACGAAGATGCGTTCGAAGGCGATCGAGCTGGTGGAGCAGCGGAACGTCACGCCGGAAGTCCGGGGCCAGGTCCCGGAATTCCGCGTCGGCGACACCGTGCGCGTACATACGAAGATCAGCGAGGGCGACAAGGAGAGGATCCAGATCTTCGAGGGCGTGGTCATCCGGCGCAAGCGCGGTCACGCGAACACGACGTTCACCGTACGGAAGATGAGCTACGGCGTGGGTGTGGAGCGCATCTTCCCGCTCTATTCGCCGCGCATCGACAAGATCGAGGTCGTCGCCAGCGGCAAGGTGAAGCGCGCGCGCCTGTTCTATCTGCGCGAGCTGCAGGGCAAGGCGGCCCGGCTGAAGAGCGCCGAAGAAGGTGGGGCCGCGCAGTAGCGGAGAGCGCCGGGAGGGGCGAGCGTGCAGCTCACGGAGCTGCTGTTCCAGAAGGTGAAGGACCTCCCAGGGGAAGGGCAGCTCTCGCTCAAATCGGGGTACGTGGCGGTAGTGTCGAAGGCGTCATCGCTGCGCACCGCCCTCACCGCACCGGTCTGTCCCGCTCCCGACGATCCCAAGCGGCTCGCCGACGGCGCCGGGCCGACGCGCGTGGGGGTCGGCCTCCTTTCCGGCGAGGGAAAGCCGTATCGGCTGCTTCGCGAGCTCGGCGGCTCGCGGCAGCTCCTGCGGTTCGACGAGGCCACGAAGAAGTTCGCGGAAGTCACCGAGGATCAGCTCGAGATCGACTCGTTCCTGCGCGTGGAGTGCGGCATGCCGTCGAGCGACTCGTACACGGGCTTCTTCGTGCTCGAGATCAACGAGCTGCCTTCGCTGCGCGGCAAGGCGTCCGCGGCGGCAAGCGAGGCGTACGTCGATCAACCTCGCGTGCGCGCCCTCAAGGAAGAGCTGGAGATGACGAAGAAGTTCGAGGCGACTCAGGACCGCCTCTTCAAGGTCGCCCAGCGGCTGCACGATCTCAAGGTGCTCGCGCAGAAGCTCAAGGATGCGGAGGCGGACCTCGCCGCGGTGCAGGACGAGCTGAAGCGGTCGCCCTGGTCGCCGGAGCAGATCAAGGATCTGACCATGAAGGCCTCGCGAGTGAAGGAGGATCTGAAGAAGCGCGACGACGCGCTCGCGGACATCGTGAAGAAGCGGCAGAAGGCCGCGCAGACCCTGCCGCCACCCCCGGAGTCCGTGTGGGGCAGCGGTTGGTTCTACGGGGGGCTCCTGCTCGGCATCGGCGTCGACGCGCTGGCCTTCGTGCTGAGGCGGCCGCCCATCGCCGGGTTCGCGCTGGTCCCCTTTCTTGCCCCTCTGGTGGTCATCCTCCGCTGGATCGAGGGTGACGAAGCCGACAAGCAGGCAGCGACGTACGCGCAGGAGCTGAAGGAGCGCGAAGTCAAGCTCAAGAAGGACCACGACGTGGAGCAGGCGCAGCTCAAGGCCGCGATGCGGACCGCGAAGGTGGACTCGCCTGTGGACCTGCTCGCCATGTTCAAGGAACGCGAGCTGGTCGTGAAGCGCCGCGAAGTGGCGCTGGCGAAGCTGCAGAAGCTCAAGCTCGAGCCGGAGGTTTCGCGGCTGTCGGTGGAGATCCCGCTGCTGGAATCGGAAAAGGACAAGCTCGAGGACCAGGTGCACCAGATGGGCTTCACCCGGGCGATCGGCGAGATCGAGGGAGACCTGAAGCATGCGATGGGTCTCTCCACCCTGAAGAGCGGGACGGCGCTGCCGGAGTCGGAAGTGCCCCGGCACCTGATCTCACGGGCGGCCGAGCTGCTGAATCTCGGGGTCGAAGAGGTCTGGTCACAGATGTCGGGGCGGCTGACGGCCTATCTGCAGGCGCTCACCGACCGCCGCGTCGTCGCCGGAAAGCCGGACGACAAGGGTGCGTTGCTCCTCTCTGCTTCCGACGGGCGGAGCGGCTCGTACATGACGCTCCCGCCGCCGCTGCGAGATCTGGTTTACGCTGCGCTGCGGCTCGCGCTGCTCGAGCGCGTCGCGGGATACAAGCGGCTGCCCGTCGTCGTCGACGACGCCTTCGGGATCCTCGAGGCGCCGAAGCGCGCGCTGATCGGGAAGATGCTCAAGGGGATCGGCACCCAGACCCAGGTGATCCACCGCGTCGCCGACGCGCCTGCAGCGGGCACCGCGGACACCGTCCTCAAGGCCTAGAGCCCCCGCCTGGTCGGCGTCGGGATCGACCTTGAACAAGGTTGGTGAAATGCGCTCTAGTTCGCCCTGTGAGCACAAGGCTCAGGTTCGGCGCCCTCGGTGAGGACGCGGCCGCGGATCTGCTGCGCTCCGGTGGATACCGCATCGTCGCGCGCAACCACCGCTGCGCGCGGGGGGAGATCGATCTGATCGCGGAGAAGGGCGAGCTGCTGGTGTTCGTGGAAGTCCGCACGCGCGCGACTGCCGCGTTCGGGGGCCCGGAGGAAACGGTCAACCAGCGTAAGCAGCGGCGTGTGATCGCGGCGGCGCGGGATTACCTGGCGCAGCGGCGGGGACCCGCCAAGGCGGCGCGGTTCGACGTGATCGCCGTGGTCGACGGTCCCGACGGGCCGGCGCTGACGCATTTCGAGAATGCCTTCGACGCGGGGCCGTAGCGTGCCCCTGTTCGTGGTCGCGACGCCGATCGGGAACCTGGGGGACATCACCGAGCGCGCCCGCGAGGTGCTGGCTTCGTGCGACGCCGTGGTCGCCGAGGACACGCGCCACTCGGGAAACCTGCTCAAGCACCTCGGGATCCAGAAGCCGCTTCACTCGCTACCCGCTTTCGACGAGATCGCGCGCGTCGAACCCCTGGTGCATCGCCTGGTGAACGGCGAATCGCTCGCGCTCGTCACCGACTCGGGAACGCCCGCCGTGAGCGACCCAGGATCCGTCCTCGTGCGGCGTGCCGTGGAGGAGGGCGTCGCCGTGGTGCCCGTGCCTGGGGCGAGCGCCGCCGTCGCGGCGGTCAGCGCAAGCGGCTTTCCTGAAGGACGGTTCCATTTCGCCGGTTTCTTGCCCCGGAAAGCCTCCCACCGCTCGGAGATGCTGGCGGAGATGCGCCCGCTGCGTGCCCAGCTCGTCTTCTACGAATCGCCGCAGCGACTTGCGCAGACGCTCGCGGATCTGCGCGCGGAGCTCGGCGATCGTCAGGCGCTGGTCGCCCGCGAGTTGACCAAGGTGCACGAAGAGCTTGCGCGGGGCACCTTGTCCGCGCTGGAGCGGCATTTCTCCGGGGAGGTCCGGGGCGAAGTGGTGATCGTCGTCCGCGGCGCGCCCGAGGCGGCCGCCGCGGACCCCGCTCTCCTCGAAGCCGACGTTCGCGCCCGGCTGGCGAAGGGCGAACGCCCGAAACAGATCGCGGAAGCCCTCTGCGGGGAGTACTCAAAACGCGACGTCTACCAGCTGGCGCTGAAGCTCAAACGGTAACCGATTCGGATCGAGGAAGAGTCGATGGGCTCAGTCCTCGCCGCGGAGGCCGAACTCCTTCATCTTCATCTGCAGGCTCTTGCGGGAGATCTTCAGCAGCTTCGCCGTTCGGGTCACGTTACCGTTGGTCACTTCCAGGCCGCGGACGATCAGGTCGCGCTCGATGGCCTGCACCTGCTCCTTGACGATCTCTTTCAGCGACCCCGGAGCCGTGGGGACTCCCGGCGACGACGCCGCGGCCAGCTCCTCGGGGGGGCTGACCGGCGTGGCGCGGAGCGAGGGCGGGAGGTCGGCCGCGCGGATCACCGGCCGCTCCGCGAAGAGGATGGTGCGCTCGAGCACGTTCTCGAGCTCGCGGATGTTGCCGGGCCACGAGTACCCGGAGAGGGCGGCGAGGGCGTCGTCCTCGATGCGCTCGACGTTCTTCTTCAGCCTGGCGTTGTACTTCTGGCGGAAGTGTTCCACCAGCAGCGGAATGTCCTCCCGCCGCTCCCGCAGCGGGGGGAGCTGGATGGGCACCACGTTCAGACGGTAGTACAGGTCTTCACGGAACCGTCCGGCGGCGATCTCTTTCGTCAGATCGCGCGAGGTGGCGGCGATCAGGCGCACTTCCACGCGCGTCGTCTTCAC
>Ga0209761_1000451_pt1 | contig 24895 bp, 19 predicted proteins | sample GraSoi013_1_40cm_4_FD_185818 | JGI IMG/M metagenome (GOLD analysis project Ga0209761, IMG submission 185818) | Grasslands soil microbial communities from the Angelo Coastal Reserve, California, USA - Sample 09_25_2013_1_40cm (SPAdes) (version 2) | ecosystem: Environmental > Terrestrial > Soil >...
GTACGATCTCGTGATCTTGATGGACGTGATCGAACACCTGCCAGACGACGGCGCTGTGCTCCAAGCAGTTGCTCGCTGTCAGGATCCCGGCGACCGACTGTTCATTAGTACTCAGAACAGCCTGTCGCTCAACTATTTGCTGGAGGGCACCTATCACAGGAAGTGGCTGCGCGAGGAAACCTGGTGCGGTTGGGATCCCACCCACGTGCGGTTCTACCGGCCCGGCTCGCTCCGACGTCGGCTGGCCCAAGCGGGCTCCCGACCAACGCGCTGGTGGGGAACGTTCCTCGCAGAACGGGCACGGGCTTAGGCCTGTTTCGCTGCCTTCGCCTTCTCCTCACACACCTTGCAGCGCGTGACCCCGCGGAATGAGCAAATCAGGCAGATGAACGTCCCGCAGTCCGCGCAGGGGTAGCCCTCCGAGGCGCGCTCTTCGTTGCCGCAGTAGCGGCACACCATCGCATCGTGCTCCTTCAGCTTCGGCTTGTCTACCATAGGCGCCTCAGAGGTCGAGTGCGTACGCCTTAATCTTATTGATCAGTGTCGCCCGCGAAATGCCGAGCTCCTGCGCCGCACGAGTGCGGTTGCCACCGTGAAACTTTAGGGCGCGCTCGATTTGCTGGCGCTCCACGTCGGCAAGCGTCAGCGCGGTGTGACGTCGGTCGCCCCCGCCCCCGCCCTTGCGCAGGTCCGCCGGCAGGTGCTCGACCCCGATGTGCGGCGCCCCGCGCGCCAGGATCATGCCGCGCTCGAGCACGTTCCGCATCTCGCGCACGTTGCCCGGCCACGGCGCCGACAGCAGGCGATCGAGCGCCTCCGCGCTGCAGGCACTCGGACACCCGGGCATCTGCGGCCCGAGGTCCTGCAAGATCCGGGTGAGCAGGGCGAGCCGATCCTCGCGCGAGCGCTCGCGCACCGGCAGGAGGCGCAACGGCATCACGCTCAGACGGTAGTACAGGTCCTCGCGAAACCGTCCCGCTTGCACGTCGCCCACCAGGTCGCGGTTGGTCGCCGCGATGAGCCGCACGTTCACCGTCATCTCGCGCGTCCCCCCCAACCGCCGGAACGTCTTCGAGTCGAGCACCTTGAGCAGCTTGGGCTGCAGTTCGGGCGCCAGCTCGCCGATCTCGTCGAGAAAGATGGTGCCGCCGTCGGCCAGCTCGAACAGCCCCTGCTTGCGCTCCTTCGCGTCGGTATAGGCGCCCTTCTCGTGTCCGAACAGCTCGGAATCGAGGAACGTGGCAGACAGCCCACCGCAGTTCACCTCGACGAACGGGCCGCTCGCCCGCGGGCTCAGGTGGTGCACCACCCGCGCCGCCCATCCCTTCCCCGTGCCGCTCTCCCCGGCGAGCAGTACGGTCGAGCGATCACTCGCCGCGAGCAACTCGATCTGGCGCGCCAGCTCGCGCATCACCGGCGAGACGCCCAAGGAGTCGAGCCCTTCGCCCTCGTGATCGCGCGCGCGCAGCAGGGCATTCTGGCGCCCCAGGCGCACCTTCTCCGCCACCCGGGCCGTGGCCGCGGCCAGATGAGTCATGTCCACCGGCTTCGTGAGGAAGTGCTCGGCGCCGAGCTGCATGGCGCGTACCGCGGTCTCGATATCGCCCTGGCCCGTGAGGAGAATGACCGCCGCCCCCTGCGGGCGCAGCCGCTCGAGCACCTCGAGGCCGCCGACGTCGGGGAGGTGCAGATCGAGGATCACAACGTCGGGCCGCAGCCGCTGGAACGTCGCTACGCCGCCTTCCCCGGTGTCCTCGCGCGCCACCTCGTAGCCCAGGCGCTCGAAGTAGTCGCCCACGGCGCGCACCACGTCGGCGTCGTCATCGACCAGCAGCAGGGTCTCAGCCACGGCGGTCCACGATCACCGAGAGGGCGCCCGGCAGGACGCGCGCCTCGAACGGCGTGTCGCCCCAGGGCTCGCCGTCGAGCTGCATCGGCCGCGCCGGGCCGTCGAGCACCTCGACCCGCACCACTCGGCCGCGGCCGAACCACAGCCGCCGCATCCCGTTGCGCGGCCGGCGCACCAGCTCGAAGAACGCCGCAAGGCTCTCGATCGTCCCCTCCGCCCGGAGCGCCAGCACGTCCAGCCACCCGTCGTCCGGTGCGACCTCGTCGCGCAGCCGCAGAAACGGCGGGACCAGCTCGCCGCAGTTCGCGACCAGCACCATGGCGGCTGGGAGCTCGCGGGCCGCGCCGTCCACGGTCACCCGGTGCAGCGGGCTGGTCACGCGCGGCAACGCGGCGAACGCGCGCCCGATGTAGGCCGCCATCTTCCAGCGTCGCTTCTCATCCGAGCCCGTCGCGGCCATCAGCGCGGCGTCGAAGCCGGTACCGCAGCACACCGCGAAGTAGTGGGTCCCATCCGCGCGGTCGACAGTGCCCAGGTCGATCGGCAGCGGCTTGCCCTTGAGAATCGCCCGCGCCGCGGCCGCCGGACTCCGTGGCAGTCGCAGGTTGCCGGCGAGCAGGTTCCCTGTCCCTCCCGGCACGAGCCCGAGCGGAATACCGCTCCCGACCGCGCCCGCCGCGATCTGCATCGCGGTGCCGTCGCCACCGTAGCAGACGAGCACGTCGAACCCCTGGGTCCGCCCCTCTTGCGCGAAGCGGCGGGCATCGCCCGCTTGGGCCGTGGCGAGCACATCCACCGACCAGCCGCCGCGCCGCAAGGTGTCGCGGATCGCCGTGACCGCGCGCGCGTCGGTGCGCGCCGCGGCGGGGTTGGTGATGAGGAGGGCGCGCGTCATGTCTAGTACCGCTTCTCCCAAAACAGGTCCAGACCGACCTGGCGCGGGACTGTGCCCCCTTGCGACTCGGTGCCCGGGTCGGCGCACGTCTGCACCGGCTCGAAGCTGGCCTCGGTGCGCCACTCGGGGCTGAACCGGAACTGCATGGACAGGCCCAGCGTGTTGCGTACCCCTACCTGCCGTCCCTCGCAGAACCCGGCGTTCAGCACCAGGAACGTCTTGGGCCCGAGCTGGCGTCCCACGGCGAACTGCCAGCCCAACAGCGGGTCCCCCTGACCGCCGCCGCCCGGACGGATCTCGACGTAATCGACCGGCACGCCGCCCGATACGATCGTCTGCTCGATCTCGCCCGAGAGCACCGAGAGCGCGCTCTGCAGCAGAGCCCGCTGGTTGGCGATACCGCCCTGGTCGCCGCCCAGGTCGAGGCTGCTTTTCCCGAACAGCAGGTAGGAGATGATCTCGGTCTGGGAGAGGTCGCGCTTCTCGGCCTCGAGCGTCACGCGCGGCACCAGCAGGCTCCCGGTGATGTGCGCGACTACGGTGATGTCGTCCGGGTTCTTTTGAGCCGGCGTGGGCACGGGATGGACGACGTGGCGCGCCTCGATGTCGAGCGCGGCGTCCTGGTCCGGCGTGCCGAAGTACCTCACTGTTCCCTGCGTCACCACGAATTCCCGTGTGACGGGGCCCAGCTTGAGCCGGTAGGTGCCGCGCGCCGCCTGCAGCGTCCCGCTCACCAGGTAGAGATTGCGCTGCTTGGTCAGGTGCGCGCTCCCGGTGAGCTGGATGTTCGCCTCGTTCGAGCGCAGCCACACGTCGCTGCCCATCTCGAGCTCCAGATCGTCGATGCGGAGGCTGTCCAGGAAAACGCTCTGAAACTCAGGGCCCAGCCGCTGCCGCTGGATGATCGCCGCCAGCGAAGTGTCGGCCAGCTCGTCCAGGTTCACGATGCGCTTCTGCACCAGGTCGGCGAAGTACAGCACGCCCGACGTGACGTTGGCCCGCCCCGTGAGCGACGCCCCGAAGACCGGCCCCCGGAGCGCCAGCTGGCCGCTCAGGGTGATGGTCACGTTGTTCTTGAGGTCGAGTGCCTTGAACTGGTTGGCCACGATCCGCAAGTCGAGCACCGGGTGCGTGAGCTGCGCCAGTCGCACGGCGCCGGACACGTCGGCGTGCCCCCGGTCGCTCCGGGCGGACAGCGTCTGGATCGTAATCGAGTCCCCCGACAGCGCGAGGCGACCGTCCACGTCCTCGTAGCGCACGTTCAACGCAGGGATGGTGGCGGCGCCCGCGATGTCGAGCGTCCCGCGCAGCCGCGGCGTGTCCCACGTCCCAGCGATGCCGAGGTCGGTCGAGAACACGCCCTCCACCTGCCGCAGGGCGGGGGTGAGCGCCTCGAGCAGGGACAGATCCACGCTGTCGGCGGTGGCCCGCACCGAGAGCGTGTCGGGGAGCTGGCGGCGCTCCACCGGGACGAGCGAGAGGTCCAGCGGCAGGTGCGCCTGCACGGTCAGGATCTGCTGTCCCGAGCGCCAGAGGTTGAGCCCGGCGTCGAGCCGGCGCGCCCGGTACTCGAACGCGCCGTCCACGAAGGGCGCGCGGAACTCCCCGAGCGACCCATTGGTGAGAGAGAACGTGCCGGTGGACACGGGGTCCACGCGCGTGCCGGAGAGAGCCGCCGTGGCAGTGATCGCGCCGCCCACGCCCGCCGTGTCGCGCTCCAGCAGCGCGTACACGCCCGCGAGCGGGAACGACTCCAGCTGGAGATGAGCGTCCGCGCGGCCGCGGGTGGGCAGGTCGCCCGCGAGCGTGAGCTTCCCCGCGCCGTACACGCTGTGCAGCGCGAGGGCGCCCACGCTAGCGGCCGAGTCGGTCACGGTGAGCTCGGTCGGCCGCTCGAGCACCCACACGTCTCCCGGCAGCTGCAACGCGAGAGAGTCGATGCCCACCGCCGTGACCCTCCCATCCCCCGACCGCTCTCCCCCCCCGCGCTGCGCGAACCGACCGCCCGCGAGGAAGGCCGCGCCGTCGCCGACCCTGGAGCGCGCGAACCAGGTGAGCGAGTCGCGCGTGCCGCGCGCCGACGCAGCGGCGGCGCCGAAACCGACGACGCCGTGCGCCAGGGAATCGAGCGTCGCCTCGAGCTCGAACACCGGCACCGGGCCGGGCCGATAGCCGAACCGCACGCGCCCCCGCGGCACCGCCCAGCTGCGCCACTGCAGCCGCTCGCCGCTGGCGCGGGCCTCGAGCCCGAGCGAGTCGAGCGAGCCCTCGAGGCTCACGAGCAGGCGCGCCGCGCCGGTAAGGGGTCGGCCGCCGGGGTCCCGAGGGTCGCCATCCGCGGGCCCGTCGCTTCCTCCCCCGGTAACCCAGCTCAGCAGCGAGTCGAGCGAGTTCAGGCTGTCGGCGTTGAAGTCGAGCGCCAGCGTGCCGCGGTCGCCGCGCGCCCAGCCCAGCGCGCCCGAGCCCGTGGTGATCAAGCCGGGCTGCACGAGGCGCAGCGAATCGACGTAGAGGTGGCGGTCGGCGAACCGGACGGCCGCGACCCCCGAGTCGAGCGGGGTACCGGCGAACAGCGAGGGTGCGACCCGGGCGCGAAGCGCGCCCTCGGGAGGCGCCGCCGCCTCCGCAGCCACGCTGCCTGCCACGGTGAACGTGAGGAGCGACGCGGGTGCCCGGTCGAGCCAGCGCGCCAGATCCAGGTCGCGCGCGCGCAGCGCGAAGTCGCGGGCGCCGGTGCGCGATGCCTCCCGTCCGAGCAACAAGACGCCGTCGCCCTGCACGGCGCCGCCCGCAGAATGCAGCTCCGCGTGGGTCTCGAGCGCGGCGAGCGGCCCAGCGACCTTCACCGTTCCCGCGACCGCGCCGCGCAGCGGCAGCGCGGGGAAGGTGCCCTTGAGACCGTCGAACGACAGCGAGTCGGCCTTCAGGTCCGCGTACACCCCGAGCGTGTCGCTGCGGCCGTCCAGCCGCACCGTCCCGGTGAGCCTGGTCGGCGGCCGCGCGCCGTCGCGGTGCTCCAGCGTTCCGGTGAACTGCACGTCGCGCAACGGCCCGTTGAGTGTCCCGTCGACGTTCAGGACGCCGTGCAGGGCGACGGCGGGGACGAGCCGCTCCACGGTGCCCAGGTCCACCACCGCTGTCTCGGTGAACGGCTGGAAGCGGAGGCCCCCCCCGCCGCCTGCCCCCAGCGCTACGTCGCCCCGGCCACGGATGCGTGTCTCGGGCCGGCCCGGCACGAGCGAGTCGCGGAAGGTCCAGTCGATGTCGAGCGTCAGGCCCGAGACCGGGCCGGTGGCGGTCGTGTGGCCGGTCAGCCACCCCGCGAACGGCAGCGTATCAAGGAAGGGTCGGGCGAACTCGAGGTCGAAGTCCTGCGCGTCCAGCTCGGCATCGCGCAGCGCCACGAGCCCCGAGTCGGCGGCGGACAGCGCTGTGAGGTGGCCGGTCACCGTGCCGCCGCCCTGGCTGAGCCGCAGGGGATTGAGCCCGACCTCGAGCACCCGCCCGCCGTGCGACCTGAGTCGCACCCCCCCCGCCAGCACGGCGCCGGGCGCGAACCGCTTGTCGATGAAGTGAAAGTCGCTCAGCGTCGCCGAGTCGGCGCGCAGGGAGAGGTCGAACAACAGCGTGTCGCGCGGCCAGGAGACCCGGCCCCGCGCCGTCCGCAGCTGAGACCGGGGGAAGCGGACCCGCGACAGGTCGACCTCGAGTGAGTCCCCGATCACCCGCAGCCGGCCGGCGACGTCCACCAGCCGCAGCGCCGGATCGCTGCTCTCGACCGCGAGCCGAGTGACGTCGATTCCGATCCCCCGCTGCGTGGGCGACGACACCTGCAGCGCCGCCAGCCGGGCGTCGAGGTGCTGGAAGCGCCGGATCCGCTGCCGGCCGTTCGGGCCGCCCCCCTGGATCTCCAGCGCCGTATCGCCCGGCTCGGTGCGGGCCGCCTGGAGCCGCAGCGTCACCGTCCCGTCCTCGATCCGCACGTTCCGGAACAGGATCAGCGTCGCAGGCCCGTGGGGGCCCGACCCGGTGTCGGGGCCGCCCAGCCGGAGCAGCTCCTCGATGTTGAGCCGCCCGTTGCGGTGCTGCACGATGTTGATCACGGGCTGCCGCAGGGCGAACTCGAACAGCACCACGCGGCCGGCGGCGAAGTCGAATGGGTTGTATGTCAGGTCGGCTCGCGGCAGCCACGCGACGAGCGTCGTGTCGGCGTCGAGCAACCGGACCCCGGTGAGCGTCACGCCGGTGAGGAGCGACCCGCGCACGTCGCCCACTTCGATCGACCCCGTGAACACGTGCGTCAAGGCGCTCTCGGTCACGCGCGCCAGCAGCCCCCGCCCGGCGCCCGTGCCGACGAGCGCCGACAGCGCGCCGAGGAAGCAGGCGAGCAGCCCGACGATCATCCACAGCGCGACTCCGAGCGAGCGGCGGACCATCAGAACGCCTGCCCCACCGCGAACTGGACGACCACCCGCCTCCAGAACCCGGACGGCAGCCCGGGCTGGTACGTCACGTTGGGGATGAGCGTCAGGTTGTTGGTCGTATTGTCCTGGAAGTAGAGCGGCCCGGGCTCGGCGGGATAGCCGTCGTAGGCGGCGTCGAGGCGCACCGGCCCGAGCGGTGTCGCGAGCCGCAACCCGACACCGGGTGTCACGCGCACGCCGGTCACCGTGCCCGGATCCCCGCCCCGCTCCCACACCTGGCCCGCATCCACGAACAGGGCGACCCGCATCCGGTCCGGAAACAGCGGCGTGGCGAACCGCAGCTCGGCGTTCATGACCACGATCGAGTTCCCCCCGATCGGTGCCGCGCGCACGCTCACGTCCGGCCGGTAGATGGTGTCGCTGCCCTGCACCTCCAAGCTGTCGGTCACGTACACCCTCGGCCCCAGCTCATTGCGCGCGTAGCCTCGAACCGAATTCGGCCCGCCGCCGTAGAAGCGCTGGTCGGGCGGGATGAAATGGACGCTCTGGCCCGCGAGGGCGATGCGCCGCGCCGGCACGATCGTCCCCGCGAGCGCGCGCCACGCCAACACGCCGCGGCGACCCAGCGGATAGTAGTACGACACCTCGAACTGGCCCCGGTTGAACTCGTACAGCGTGTCCGAGCCGACCAGCCGCGACGCGTGCATCAGCGACGCAGTGACGAGGCTCCCCGCCGACGGGTCGAGTACCGAGTTCACCTGATCGCGGACGCCCGAGATCGTGACCGCTCCGAAGCGGCGGGAGCGCGCGAGCAAATCGCGGTCCGTGGCGTCGCACACCCGGAACAAGCTACAGTACACGGCGGCGTCCGCGGTCGTACGCCCCACCGAGAACCCGTAGCCCAGCGTCACCGGCACGTTGCGCCGCGCGTTCAGGGTGATGCCGACGTTCACGCCGACCGCCTGCCGGGTGTACGCCTTGAACTCGGAGCGCCGTTCGGCGAACAGGCCCAGGCTCGCCGTGTGGCGCGGGGATAAGAACGCCGGCTGGCGCAGCGTCAGCCCGATGCTGTAGTTGATGGTATCGGACGTCACGTCGTCGTGCAGGAAATGGCACACGTTCCCCCGCAACCCGGCGTCAGTGGGTGAGCCGACCCCGAGCTTGGATACCCGGCCCGTCAGGTCGAGCGAGCGGGCGCCACCGAGGAAGTCATAGGCCGTCCAGCCGCTCTGCACGCGGAAGCAGTCCAAGCTGCCGTACCCGGCCCCGATCCGCACGCGATGCCGCGGCCCTTCAGCCACTCGCACGAGCACAGTCACGATGGAGTCGCCGGGGCGCGGCGCCGTGTCTGCGAGCCCGACGTTCACGGAGCGGAAGACCCCCATGCCGTAGAGATCGCGCTGGCTCTGGTACAGCCGATCCTGCCGGAAGACGTCGTTGGGGTGCACCGAGAGCATCTTCCGCACCGTCCCAGTGTCGACCTTCTCGGTGCCGGTGATCACCACGCTCCCGATCCGCGCACGCGGCCCGGGCAGCGCTTCGAGGGTCGCCTCGGCCTTGAGCGCCGCCGCGTCCACGTCGTAGCTCCGCAAGATCTGCGCGTACGGATATCCGAGGTTCCGCAGCCGGTCCGCGATCGTGTCCGCCGATGCCTGGAACAGCATGCGGTTGAACGGCTCCCCCTCCTGGAGCGGGAGCGTCCGCTTCAGCGCCGCGACGTCGAGGATCGAATCGAGCCCGACCAGCGCGAGCTTGGTGAGGCGGACCGGCTCCCCCTCGTAGATCCGGAACAGGACGTGGACGTCCCCCCCTTCGCGGCGCACCACGGTGTCCACCACCGCGTTCATGTAGCCGCTCTGCCGGTAGAGCAGCAGCAGCCGCACCACGTCGCGGCGGAACTCCAGCTCATTGAAATAGCGCTTCTCACCGAGCCCCATCCAGCGCAGCAGCCACAGGCTCGCGAACACGCTGGAGCTCGAGGTGGCGATCGCCGTTTTCAACGTGTAGTCGTCGATGGCGTGGTTGCCCTCGAAGGAAAGGCCGCGCACCACCCGCTCTTGCTGCGCCGCGAGGGGAGCCGCCGCGGACACAGCGACGAGCAGAAAAGGAAGGAGTGCACGCAATTGACGGGGTCGTGCTGCTCCCCTATGTTGGCTACCTCCCGCCACACTGTCAACCTTTTCGACACCTGACGGCATGCGCGCGCTCCGAGTGACCACCCTCGCTTGCCTTGCCACGACCCTCGCCTGCAGCGGCGGCCGGGACCGGGGAGGAGCGCCTCGCTCGCACGGATCGCTGCTCACGTACTACGAGACGTACGACCCGCGCTCGCTCGACCCGGCGCTGTCCACTGATGTCCCGACCGGCGAGATGGTAGCACTCGCCTACGACGGGCTGACGCAATTCGACCCGGATGGCCGGCTGCTCCCCGCGCTGGCCGATCGCTGGACCGTAGCCCGCCGGAGCCCGAGCGGGCTCCGGTACGTGTTCCACCTGCGAGCGGGCGTCAAGTTCCATGACGGCACGCGGCTCACACCCGCCGCGGTGCGGCAGAGCTTCCTGCGCGTACTCGCGCCCGGCACGCGCGGCGGGCGCGCCTGGCCGCTCTACCCGATCGCCGGTGCGGAAGCATACGCCGCCGGCCGGGTGAGCGACGTAACGGGCATCCAGCTGCTGGGAGATTCGGCCGTCGCCTTCGACCTGCCTGAGCCGCTCGCGATCTTTCCCAAGTTCCTCGCGATGCCCGTGGCCGCGATCGTACCGGCGCCCCTCTCCCCGCAGGCGGACCTCGGTCAACATCCGGTCGGCACCGGCCCCTGGCGCTTCGTGGCCTGGCAGCACGACGACTACCTAGTGTTCGCCAAGAACCCGGACTATTGGGGCGGAGCGCCGGCCGCCGACACGCTGACGGTGCGGATCATCCCGGAGCCGCTCACGCGAGCGGCAGAGTTCGAGGCCGGGCGGCTCAGCGTGATGGAAGTGCCGTTCGGCGAGACGGCGCAGTGGCGGCGGCAACACCCGGACCTGTTGCTCGAGAAGCCCGCCCTGCGGGTGGTGTACGTGGCGCTCAACAACCGGCGGGGACCGCTCCAGGACGTGCGGGTGCGGCAAGCGATCAACTACGCCGTGAACGCGCCCGAGATTCTCGCCACCGTTTACGGCGGGCGCGGCATTCTCGCTCGGGGGGCGATCCCGCCCGGCCTTCCCGGAGGGGAGGGGGAGCACGACACGGCGCGCGCGGGCTACCACTACGACCCCGCGGAGGCGAAGCGGCTGCTCGCCGCCGCCGGCCACGGGGAAAGGGGGGGCGCCGGAATCGCCCTCCAGCTGTGGCGCAATACGAGCAACGTCGAGCTGGCGCGGGTGGCGCAGGCGGTGCAGGCCCAGCTCGAGCCGGTCGGCATCCGGGTCGAGCTGGTCGAGCGCGACGCCTCGAGCCAGCGCGAGGCGGCCCGCAAAGGCGAGACCGACATGGTAGTGCTCGACTGGTGGGCCGACTACCCCGACGCCGACAATTTCCTGTATCCGCTCTTCTTTTCCGGCAGCTTCGGCCCCGGGGGCAACTATGCGTTCTACTCGGATCCCGTGTCCGACTCGCTGATCCTGCGCGCCCGCCGCACCACCGACGACGCGGCGCGCACCGCCCTGTATCGGCAGATCGACGAGCGGGTCTACCGGGCCGCGCCGTGGCTCTACCTCTGGTTCCCCACGGACCTCTGGGCGAAGCGCCCGGACGTGACGGGGTGGGACGTGCCGGTGATCTTCAACGGCCAGCACTGGACGGGAGCGCGGCGCGCGCCATGATCCCGCTGCTCACACGCCGCCTCCTGCTGACGCTGCCCACCCTGCTCGGCGTGCTCGTCGTCGCGTTCCTGCTCCTCAACGTGGCCCCGGGCGACCCGGTCACGGCGATGGTGGGCGAGCGTGCCGACTCGGCCACGATCGCCCGGCTGCGCGCGGAGCTGCGTCTCGACGACCCGCTCCCCGCCCAGTTCGCCCATTACGTGTGGGGCGTCGTGCGCGGCGACCTGGGACGGTCCTACATCACCCAGCGGCCGATCGTCCAGGACCTGCGGGAGCGCTTTCCCAAGACCGCCGAGCTGGCGCTCGCCGCCATGGCGCTCGCCGCCGTCTCCGGGATCACGCTGGGTGTGCTGGCGGCCGTCCGCCCGGGCGGGGCGGTCGACCGGATCGCGATGCTGCTGTCCTACCTCGGCGTCTCGTTTCCGGTCTACTGGGTGGGGCTGCTGTTGATCCTCGTTTTCGCGGTGGCGCTCCAGTGGCTGCCGCCCTCCGGGTCGGGCGGGCTGGCGTACCTCCTCCTGCCCGCGCTCACGCTCGGCATGCGCTCGATCGCGTTCCTCGCCCGCATGACGCGCGCGGCCATGCTCGACGTCCTGTCGAGCGATTTTGTGCGCACTGCCCGCGCGAAGGGATTGGCGGAGCGCGCCGTCGTGCTGCGCCACGGCTTCCGCAACGCCTTGGTGCCGGTGATCACCGTGCTCGGGCTCGACACGGGCAACTATCTCACCGGCAGCATCCTCACCGAGACGATCTTCGGGTGGCCCGGGCTGGGGCGCTATGTGCTCACCGCGATCGACAAACGAGATCTCCCCGCGATCCAGGGGAGCATCCTGTTCATGTCGGTCGTCTTCGTCGTCGTCAACCTCGTCACCGATCTCCTCTATGCGAAAGCTGATCCTCGCATCGCTTACGATTAGCTCCACGCTGACGGCCCAGTCGAAGCCGCGCACGGCGCCCCTCAAGGGCTCGCTCGAGCGGCGGCTCGCGACACTGCTCGACCAGCCTCCCTTCGACCGCGCGAACTGGGGCGTGTATGTCGTGGACGACGGCAAAGTGCTGTTCGCGCGCAACGCCGACCGCTTCTACGTCCCGGCGAGTAACACCAAGCTGCTCGTGACGGCGACAGCGACGGTGCTGCTGCCGGCTGACTATCGCGTGACGACGAGCGTGTACGCGAACGGTCGGGTGGACAACGGGGTGCTGCACGGCGATCTCGTGCTCTACGGGCGCGGCGACCCGACCTGGTCGGAGCGCTGCTTCGCCGTGGACAGCCTGGCGCCGGGCGCCTGCGACTCGGCGTTCACCGCCGTCGACGCGGTCGCGGACTCGATCCGCGCGCGTGGATTGAGGCGCGTCACGGGGAAGCTCGTGGGTGACGGCTCCTACTTCGATGCCGTGCTGGTCCACCCCGGCTGGAACGCGTGGGACTTGAACTGGTGGTACGCCGCCCCCGTCTCGGGGCTGGGCTTCCACGACAACAGCGTGGACTTCCACATCGCGCCCGGCGCCGCTGTGGACCAGCCGCCGGCGATCACCTGGTCGCCCGAGCTCGCCCTCTTCACCTTCGAGAACCGCGCCCGCACCGTGCCCGCCGAGTCGAGCTCGACCATCGGCGACAATTTCTTCCGCACGCCGGGCAGCTGGGACATCTGGGCCGAGGGGACCGTGGCGCTCGGCCGCAAGCCGTGGATCGAGAGTTTCGCGCTCCCCGACCCCAACCGCTACGCCGCGCGGGCGCTCGCAACCTCCCTGATGAAGAAAGGCGTCGCGGTCGAAGGCGGCACAGCCAGCACGACCGACTCTCTCACCTACCGCAGCGTACGTGGCTGCTGCGCGCCGCTCGTGGAGTACCACGGCCGCCCGCTCCCGGACATCATCTTCCCGATTCTGAACTCGAGCCAGAACTGGTTCGCGGAGATGCTGCTCAAAATCCTGGGTCGTGAGCTCAAGGGGGAAGGGTCCTGGCGCGCCGGGCTCGAGGTGGAGCGCCGCTTCCTCATCGACTCCGTGCGCATCGACTCGACGGCGTTCGCGTTGGAAGACGGCTCGGGGCTCGCGGCGGGGAACCTGGTGACGCCGCACGCATTCGCCCAGCTGCTCGCCTACATGCACCGCCACCCCAAGCGCGCGCCCTTCCTCGCCGGGCTACCGCATTCGGGACAGCCGGGCTCCCTGTTGAAGCGCTTCGGCGGCACCGCTCTCGAGGGACGGGTGATCGCGAAGACGGGCAGCATCGACCGGGTCAACAGCCTCTCCGGCTTCATCGAGCGGCCCAACGGGCGGACGATCACCTTCAGTATCCAGGCGAACACGCACGCTGTTCCCTATCAACAAATGCTCGCGCAGATCGATTCGGTCGTCGTTGAAATCGGAAAGACGTCGCGGTAAGACAAGAATGCGTCGAGTAGGTGCGTCACGCGGAAGCGTCAAGAGAAGGGCGTCACGCGGAGACGTCTTCGCGTGACGCCTTCGCGTGACGCCTTTCAGTCTTCAGATTGGCCAAAGATGGCCATATTGGACGAATGCCCCGGCTCGATTTTGGCCGCCGGATTGATGAAGTGCACGGCGTGGTTCACGGCGATCGCAGCCTCGGACGCGCCGGTGGCGATGAGCTTGAGCTTCCCCGGGTAGGTGATGATGTCCCCGGCCGCGAAGATGCCGGGGATGTTCGTGGCCATCGTTTGCGAGACCTTGATCTCGCCCTGCTCGATCTCGAGCCCCCACTCGGCGATGGCGCCGAGGGCGGAGATGAAGCCCAGTTGCGGCACGACGCAGTCGACCGGGACGCGCTCGTGCTCCTTGGTCTTGTTGTTGACGATGGTCACGCCCTCGATCCGGTCGTCGCCGTGGATCTCCTTCAGCTCCCAGAACGTGCGCAGCTCCATCTTCCCGGCGGCGGAGAGCTCCTGCACCTGCTTCACCGTCGCCGCATGGGCGCGGAAGCCGTCGCGGCGGTGGATCATCAGGATCCGGTGCGCTACGCCCTGCAGGTTCACCGCCCAGTCGAACGCCGAATCGCCACCGCCCACGAGCAGCACCCGCTTCCCCGCGAACACGCTGGGGTCGAGGATACGGTCGTGCAGCCCCCGGCCGTACCAGCGGTCCACGTCCTTGAGCGGCAGCTTGCGAGGGGTGAAGGCGCCGATGCCGCCGGCGATGAGCACGCTGCGCGACGGGTACTCGTCCCCTTCGGTCATCACGGTGAAGAGCGGCTTGCCGTTCTCGGAAGCGCGCTGCAACCCGATGACCTTCTGACCGAGGTGGACCGGCGCCTTCCACTGCAGCGCCTGCTCGGCCATTCCCTTCACGAGCTCCTTGGCGAGGATCTTGGGGAAGCCGGCGACGTCGAAGATGTACTTCTCCGGGTAGAGCGCGGTGAGCTGGCCGCCGACTTGATCGAGGTTGTCGATGAGGCGACAGGAGGCCCCGCGCATCCCCGCGTAGAAGGCACCGAACAGTCCCGTCGGGCCGGCGCCGATTATCGTGATATCTTTGACGTCTTGCGGCATGGCGCGAATGCTAATGAAACATCTCGGGAGCGGGGAGAGGGGAGAACAGCGCGGGTGAAGATCTACACCAGAACCGGCGACCGGGGCGACACGGGTCTGTTCGGCGGCGGGCGTGTGCCCAAGGCCCACCTCCGCGTGGACGCGTACGGCCAAGTGGACGAGCTCAACGCCGCCATCGGCTTCGCGCTCGCCCAGGAACCGCAGAGCTTCTGCCGCGACCTGCTGGAGACCGTGCAACGGGACCTGTTCACGATCGGCGCGGAGCTCGCGACGCCAGATCCGGGAAAGCTCGCGAAGGCGCTGCGGGGGCCACCCGTCGGTCCGGAGCAAATCGCGGCCCTCGAGGCCGCGATCGACCGCTACGAGCCACAGCTGCCGGCGTTGCAGCAGTTCATCCTGCCCGGCGGGGTGCCGAAGGCGGCCGCGCTGCACCTGGCGCGCACCGTGTGCCGCCGCGCCGAGCGCACCGTCGTGCGACTGTACACGGAGCACAACCCCGGCGGCCCGTCGTCGGTGGTTCCGTATCTCAATCGGTTGTCCGACCTGCTGTTCGTGCTGGCGCGCGTCGCCAACCACGCGGCCGGCGCGCCAGACGTGCAGTGGTGAAGCTCCGGGTCCCGATCTCGGAGCACCGCGACGCGTCGTACGATATCCAAATCGGCCGCGGGCTCCTGGCCGAGCTGCCCGAGCTAGTGCGAGCCGCCTGCCCCGCCGCCCGGTACGCGGTGATCACGGATTCCCATATCGGGAAGCTGTACGGGGAGCAGGTCGTGGCCCGCTTGCACGACGGCTCGTTGACCGCCGAGCTGCTCGAGTTTCCCGCCGGCGAATGGAACAAGACCCGCGAAACGTGGGCCTCCCTCTCCGATCGGATGCTGGCTCGCCAGCTCGGGCGGGACTGCGCCGTGATCGCGCTCGGCGGCGGTGTGGTCGGCGACGTCGCCGGGTTCGTCGCCGCCACCTACCTGCGCGGCGTCCCCTATGTCCAGGTTCCGACCTCGCTGCTCGCCATGATCGACTCGGCGATCGGCGGCAAGACCGGGGTCGACGTGCCGGCGGGGAAGAACCTGCTGGGCGCGTTCCACCAGCCGCGCCTCGTGATCGCCGATCTCGACGTCCTGACGACGCTGCCCGCCGTCCAGGTCGCCGCGGGAGTGGCGGAGGCGGTGAAGCACGGCGTCATCGCGGACGCGGAGTATTTCGGGTTTCTCGAGCGCGAGTGCCGGGCGGTGCTGGCCAAGGATGCCGCCGCGCTGGAGCGCGTCGTGTCCCGCTCGGTCGAGATCAAGGCGGCAGTGGTGGCCGCCGACGAACGGGAAGCGGGGCGGCGCGCGACGCTCAACTTCGGCCATACCGTCGGCCATGCGATCGAAGCCACCGCGCAGTTCGCGGTGCTGCACGGGGAAGCGATCGCGATCGGAATGGCGTGCGAGGCCCGGCTCGCGGAAGCCCTGGAGATCGCCGAGCGAGGGACCGCGGACCGGATCCGCAGCGTGCTCGAGCGGTACGGCCTGCCGCTCGAGCTGCCGGAGCCCGCCGCCGTGGACGAGCTGATCGCCGCGATGCAGCTCGACAAGAAGGCGCGAGCCGGCACCGTGCGGTTCGCGTTGCCGCGCGCGATCGGCGCGATGCACCGCGACGGGAAGACGGGATGGACGGCGGCGGCGCCGGAGGCAGTGGTGAGGGAGGTGCTGGGAGGGCGCCGAGGAGCCGCGGCCCGGGACGCCGGAACGCAGTAGGGGCGCAGCATGCTGCGCCCCTACGATCCGAATTCGGCAAACACGGCGCGGTTACATCGCTACGGGCGTCCGCGCCGCGCGCTGCTTGCGGATGCGCCAGATGCCGCGGCCGATGAGTAGCAGGCCCACGACCGCGAGCGCCACGCCGCTGTTGGTGCCGATCAGCGCCAGCTGGCCCGACAGGCCGCCGACGATGAAGACGAGTCCGATGATGATGCTGCTCACAAGGGCTCCCGGAAAAGGACCCGCTACGATAGGCGCCCGTCGCATCCGGCAACAAGGCCGAGCGTCACACTGCTGAACTAATCACATATCCGTCAACAACTTCCCACACGGTTCCCACCTCTCCACATTGCGGCTATGTTTCGTGCGTGCGGCTTCAACAACCGGTCAACATCACCTTCTCCACAGGTCATGTTGATAGTGGACAAATCCTGCACTGGTGCGGCGTGCTAACAATTTGTGATGTTGAAAACTGCCGAGATTTGCACCAAGTGGGCGTGATTCCTATATTGGCGGCGGTTCACAGTGCGCTGCCCGCGACACCATCCATCGTCCACCGTCGGAGCCCTAGCCATGGCGCGGTCGAGCGGAGGTAAGGCGAAGGCATTCTTTCGAGCCAATCCGTCGGGAGCCTTCGACCAGTATCTGCAGGACATCCAAAAGCTGCCGCTGATCAAGGACCCCGCCGAAGAGCGCCGGCTCGCACGACGCGTCCAGCGGGGCGATGAAAGAGCCGCCGAGCGGCTCGTGACTGCCAACCTCCGCTTCGTCATCTCCTACGTCAAGAAGTATCAAGGCCACGGCCTCGACTTGTCCGAGCTCGTGGCGATCGGCAACGAGGGCCTGCTCAAGGCCGTGAAGAAATTCGATCCGGATCAGGGCGTGAAGTTCATCTCGTACGCGGTGTGGTGGGTGCGCCAGGCGGTTCTCAAGGCGCTGGCCGAGCAGACCCGCAGCGTGCGCATCCCGCTGAATCAGAATTCGCAGCTGATTCGCATGAGCCGCACCGAGACGTATCTCTCGCAAGAGCTCGGTCGCGAGCCCACCGACGACGAAATCGCCCTCGCCCTCGAAGACACCGTTGAAAACGTCCGCACCGCGCGTCGCATGACCGCGGCGGAGCTGTCGCTCGACGCCCCGGTGGATCGCACTGACAAGGACGCGGCCACGCTGGGCGAGCGGTTCGCCGGCCAGGAAGGCGGCGAGATCGAGGAGAAGACCGACGGCAGGCTGATGCGCGAGTTCATCGATCGCATCTTCCAGAAGTATCTGACGCCGCGCGAGCGCAAGATCCTCTACCTGTATTACGGCCTCGAGGAAGGCAGCGAGGCGATGACGCTGGAGAAGATCGGCGCGCTGATGGGCGTGACGCGCGAGCGAATCAGGCAGATCAGGGAACGGGCGTTCGAAAAGCTCCGGGAATCACCCGACGGCCGGGCGCTCAAAGGATTCTGGAGAGCAGCATGAGAATAGACGGATAGACGGTTAGACGGATAGCGGTAGCTAGCGTGCAGTGGCTAGGAAAGGCCTTCCTAGCCACTTCGTCTTGTCTAGCCACCACTCGCCGTCTACCCGTCTACTCGTCTACCCGTCTACCCGTCTACCCGTCTACCCGTCTACCCGTCTATTTCTCCCCACCGCTCGCCGTCTACCCGTCTACCCGTCTATACTATGAGTCATGGCTCGCGAGCTCCCAATTTTTCCTCTCCCGATCGTCCTGTTCCCCGGGGCCCCGCAGCCGCTGCATGTGTTCGAGCCGCGCTATCGCCAACTGCTGGCCGACTGCCTCGCCGCCGACCGGCGGTTCGGAATCGCGTACGTCCCGGCCGAGCGCGACGCCGGCGTCGAGCCGCTGCCGCGTCCCGGCGATGTGGGATGCGTGGCGGTGATCCGAAACACGCAAGGGTTACCCGACGGCCGCTCCAACGTGCTGACCGTCGGGGAGCGACGGTTCGTCCTGATCGACTGGGTCAGCTCGGATCGTCCCTACCGGCTGGCGCGGGTGGACGAGTTCGACGACGAGCCCGTCGACCCGAGCGAGACCGTGACGCTCGCGGCGGACGTGCGCGAGGGTTTCACGCGTCTGACGCAAGCGCTCGCTATCCTCACCGGGCGTGAGGACGAGGCGATCGAGCTCCCGGCCGACCCGCAGCTGCTGTCGTTCCAAGTGGCAGCGGCGCTGGAGCTCGCGCCGGAGGCGAAGCGCGGGCTGCTGGCGCTCCGCAGCACCACCGCGCGGCTGCGGCAGCTCGCCACCCTGGTGGGGCCGCTCGTAGCCGACGCGGAGCGCCGGGCGGCGGTGCGTCAGCGCGCCAAGGGCAACGGGCGCGGCGGACCGCACCCCCAAATCGAGCAGGCCACATGATCACCGCGGGGCTGGTCGAGGCGCTGGCGGGCATCGTGGGCGCGCGGCACGTGCGCACCGCGCCCGCCGAGCGCGTCACCTACGCGCGGGATGGCCTGCCGACCCACCGCCGCGTGCCGGCGGTCGTGGTGCTGCCCGGCAGCCGAGAGGAGGTCATCGCGGTGGTGCGGCTGCTGGCCGCCCATGGCGTCCCCGTCGTGCCGCGGGGCGCCGGGACCGGGCTGTCCGGCGGGGCCCTCGCGGACGGGTCCGCCGTACTGCTGGTCCTCACCCGGTTGAACCGCATTCTCGGCGTCGATCCCAAGAACCGGATCGCGCTGGTGGAGCCTGGTGTGGTGAACGCGCGCCTCTCGGTCGCCGCGGCGCCGCACGGCCTGTACTACGCCCCCGACCCCTCGAGCCAGACGGCGTGCACCCTGGGCGGCAACGTGGCCGAGAACGCGGGCGGCCCACATTGCCTCAAATACGGTGTCACCGCGCAGCACGTGCTCGCGCTCGAAGTGGTGCTGGGCGACGGCCGCGTCGTGGAGCTCGGCAGCCCGGGCGGCGAGCCGTGGGGGCCGGACCTGGTCGGGCTGTTCGTCGGCTCCGAGGGGAACTTCGGGATCGCGACCCGCATCGCCGTGCGGCTGCTCCCGCTGCCGCGCGCGGTGCGCACGCTGCTCGCGGACTTCACGTCGCTCCGGACCGCCGGCGAAGCCGTCTCGGCCGTCATCGCCAGCGGCATCGTTCCCGCCGCGCTCGAGATGATGGACCAGTCGTGCGTCCGCGCGGTCGAGGACTCCGTGTACGCGGCGGGGTATCCGCGCGACGCCGCCGCGGTGCTGCTCGTCGAGCTCGACGGCGGCTCCGAGGCCGCGGTCACGGCCGACGCCGAGACCATCCAGAGCGTGCTGCGGGAGCACGGCGCCCGCTCGACCCGCACCGCCGCCGACGCGCGCGAGCGCGAGCGCTTGTGGCAGGGCCGCAAGAAGGCGTTCGGCGCGATGGGCCGTCTCTCCCGCGACCTCGTCGTGCAGGATGCCGTCGTCCCCCGCTCGACCCTCCCCGATGTGCTCGAGACAATCGCACGCATCGCGGCGACGTATCAGCTCACGGTGAGCAACGTGTTCCACGCCGGCGACGGCAACCTGCACCCCAACATCTCGTTCGACGGCCGCGTGCCGGGGCTCAAGGCCAGGGTGGACGCCGCGAGTACCGAGATCATGGAGGCGTGCATCGCCGTGGGAGGCACGATCACCGGCGAGCACGGCGTGGGGCTCGACAAGCTGCGCTATATGCCGTTGATCTTCGATGCGGAATCGCTCACGGCGATGCGTGCCGTGCGGCGCGTGTGGGACCCGGAGGAGCGGGTGAACCCTGGGAAGGTGGTCCCGGTGCATGCGTGCCGGGAGTGGTCGGGAATTGGAACGCGGAACGCGGAACGCGGGACGCGGAACCCGATCGCCCCCTCCAGTTCCACGTTCCCCATTCCGACTTCCGCGTTGGCCCCATGACCCTGGTCGAACGAGTCCGCGCCTTGCTCGGCGCAGACGCCGTGGAGCTCGCCGGCGGCCCCGACGCGGTGCCGCGGGTGGCACCCGCCTCCCCCGATGCAGTCGCGCTGCTGCTCGGCACGGCGCGCCAGGAGGGATGGCGCGTCCGGCTCGAGGGCGCCGGGACGTGGCTGCCCGCCGACGCTCCCGCCGACCTCGCGCTCACCACCCGGCGACTAGACCGCGTCCCCGCGATCGAGCCGCAGGACCTCTCCGCCACCGCCGAGGCGGGGATCGGCTGCGACCTGTTGCGCCAGCAGCTCGCCGACCGCGGCACCTGGCTCGCGCTCGATCCTCCCGGCCTCGCCGGGCGCACGCTCGGCTCCGTCGTGGCCACGGCGACCGCGGGGCCGCTGCGCCAGGGCTTCGGCGCGGTGCGCGACCACGTCCTCGGCGTCACGTTCGTCACCGGTGACGGCCGCCTGGTACAGAGCGGCGGGCGTGTCGTCAAGAACGTCGCCGGGTACGACCTCACCAAGCTGGAAGCGGGCGGATTCGGCGCGTTCGGCGTGATCGTGCTGGTGCACCTGCGGCTCCGCGCCCTGCCCCGCGCCGACCAGACGTTCGTCCTCGAGGGCACACGGGAAGATCTGACACAGGTCGCTGAAGACATCATCGCCGCGGGGCTCCAGCCGGCCGCGCTCGAGCTGATGTCGCCGGCGCTGGCGCGGCGCGAGGGCTGGGGTCTGGCGGTGCGGCTGGCGGGGTCGGCGGCGCTCGTCGCCGCCGAAGAGGCGGGGCTGCGTGGAGCGAGCGGCGGCCGGTTCACGGCGCTGCGTGCCGACGAGGCGCACGGATTCTGGATGCGGGCGGCGGAGAGCTTCGCGACCCGCCCCGTCGCGTTCCGGACCGGCGGCCTGCCGGACTCGAGCGACGAGCTGCTCGACCTGCTGCAGCATCAGGTGGGCGACGAGTGGGTGTCGGCGAGCCCCGGCGTTGGCGCGATCCGCTGGGCGGGGGACACCACGGTGGACCGGCTGCGCCGCCTGCGCCGCACGCTCGCGGGGCTCGAGGTGCCGCTCACCCTGGAGCGCGCCCCCTGGTCGATCCGGAGCGCGGTGGGCCACTTCGGCGCCTACCGCGAAGGCGTGGGCCCGCTCATCGCGGGCCTGCGACGCACCTTCGACCCCGGCGAAGCATTCGTGGTGGCGGTCGAAGGCTCCGAGTGAAGCCGATGCATGTCTGACCGCGGCGGGTTCGAGGCGCTCGACGCCTGCGTCCACTGTGGCTTCTGCCTCCAGGCATGCCCCACTTTTCTCGCCACCGGCGACGAAGCCGATAGCCCGCGCGGACGCATCGAGCTGATGCGCGCGCTCGAGTCCGGCGAGCTCGCCCCCGACGACCCCGCCGTCGTCGTCCACCTCGATCGCTGCCTCGGCTGCCGCGGCTGCGAGCCGGTCTGCCCCTCGGGCGTCGGCTACGGACGCGGCATCGAAGCAGCCCGCGCGCTGCTCGCCACCAAGCGCCGCCCGGCTCCGCTGGCGCGCGCGGCGCTGTGGGCGCTGACGACGCCGGGCCCGTCGCGCATCGCCTACAGGCTCGCGCGCATGCTGCGGGCGACGGGGCTTCCCGGCGCGGTGGCGGGATGGGGAAGGCTGCGGTTCGCTATGGGAATGCTGGCGGCGACACGTCCAGTGCGGAATGCGGAGTGGGGAGTGCGGAGTCCACGGGTAACCGCCGACTCCGCACGCCGCACTCCGCACTCCGCACTGACTACCGTCCTGCTGTTCCGCGGCTGCGTCATGGATGGCCTCTTCTCCCACGTCCACGACGCCACCATGCGGACGCTCGAGGTGAACGGCTACGCGGTGCGCGAGGTCCCCGGGCAAGTCTGCTGCGGTGCGCTGCACGCCCACGCCGGGCTGCGCGAGGAGGCACGCCGGCTCGCGCGGGCGAACGTCGCGGCGTTCGGCGACGGCGACGGCGACGAGCCGGTCGTCGTCAACAGCGCGGGGTGCGGGGCGATGCTGAAGGAGTACGGTCATCTGGTGGACGAAGCGAGGTTCGCGGCGCGGGTGCGCGACGTCACCGAGCTGCTCGCCGCGCGGGGTCCCCGGCCCGGCGCTCCTGTCGACGTCCAGGTGGCCTACGATCCGCCGTGCCACTTGCTGCACGCCCAGCGGATCGCCGACGAGCCGTACCGCGTGCTCGCGGCGATCCCGGTGCTGCGCGTCGTGTCCCTCCCCGACGCCGCCCAGTGCTGCGGCAGCGCCGGACTGTTCACCCTGCTCGAGCCGGCGATGTCGCGCGCAGTGCTCGCGCCCAAGCTCGCGTCGCTCCGCACCGCGTCGCCGCAGGTGGTCGCGACCGGCAACCCCGGGTGCCTGATGCAGCTCGGGGCGGGGCTCGCCGCCAGCGGGCTCCGCACCGCCGCGCGTCATCCCGTGGAGCTGCTCGACGAATCGTACCGCGCGGCGGGCTATTATGCTTGAGGGAGCATGATCGAAGCGTTGCTGTTCGACTTCAACGGGGTGATCGCGGACGACGAGGAGCAGCATCGGGAAGCGCTGAGCGCCGTGCTCGCCGAGGCGGGACTCTCGCTCACGCGCGAGCAGTACTATGCCGACTTCCTCGGTTTCGACGATCGCAGCTCCCTGATGGAAGCCTTCGTGCGCGCGGGCAAACCGCTGCCGGCGATGCGTCTCGAGCGCCTGCTCGCCGAGAAATCCCGGGTGTACCAGCAACTTATCGACCGATCGCTCGCGCTCGTGCCGGGCGCAGCCGCGTTCGTGTCATGCGCGGCAGAGCGCTTTCGACTCGGCGTGGTGTCGGGCGCGCTGCGGCGGGAAGTCGACCTCGTGCTCGACCGCGCGGGGTTGCGAGGCCATTTCGACGTGCTCGTCGCCGCCGAAGACGTGGAGCGCGGCAAGCCTGACCCGGCGGGGTACCTCGCCGCACACGGCGCGCTCGACCGTCGCCGGCCCCTGCCGGTCGGCCACTGCGTCGTGATCGAGGACTCGCTGCCGGGGCTCCGGGCCGCTCGCGCCGCGCGGATGCGCTGCACCATGCTCACCACCAGTCATCCGCCTGCCGCGCTCGCGGGGGCCGGCGCCGACTTGGTGTGGTCTTCATTCGCAGGGCACGACCCTGCCGAACTGCTCGCGCTCGCCGCACGATGACCGACGCTCCTCCACCGCTCCCGACCTCGGCGCCTGCCACCGTCGCCCGTCTCGCTCCCGGCACGGTCTCGCCGGTGCGGCTCGCCGCCCTGCGTACCGGCGCCGTCCTGGCGCGCGTCGAGGCCGCGCTCGTCGCCCTCACCGGCCCCGGGGCCGTCAGTGCCGCCCAGGGACTGCTCACCAACGACGTCGAGAAACCGGGAGACGGGGCGTTCGTGTACGGCGCGCTGCTCACGCCCAAGGGCATGATCGTCGTCGATGCCTGGACTACGAGACTCGGATCCACCGTGAGCTTCACGGTCCCAGCGGAAGGACGGGAGCGCGCGCTCGCGATCTTCACGCGCTCGGTGCCGCCGCGCCTAGCGCGCCTCGCGGACCGCACGGCCGAGCTGGCGGTGTACCGGCTGGCCGGCCCCAACGCGCTGGCGGTGGCCGAAGCCGCCGGCCTGCCCGTCCCGCCGGGCCCGGGCCGCGTCCTGCCCGCGCCGGGCGGCACCAGCGAGATCGCGCGCGCGACGGAAGGGGCGCCGTTCACGCTGCAGCTCGCCGTGCCGATAGCCGAGACCGAGGTGGTCGCCGCCCGGCTCGCCGCAGCCGGGGCCGTTCCGGGCGACGACGCGACGCTGGAGCTCGCGCGCATTCTGGCCGGGTGGCCGCGCCTCGGCGCCGAAGTCGACGACAAGACGATCCCGCAGGAAGTCCGCTACGACGAGCTGGGCGGCGTGTCCTACACCAAGGGGTGCTACACCGGCCAGGAAACCGTCTCGCGCCTCCACTTCCGCGGCCACACCAACCGCTACCTGCGCGGCCTCTTGTTCGACGCCGAGCCGCCCGCCGCCCCCGCGGACGGGTGGAGTAGCGTGACGCACCTCGATCGCGACGTCGGTCGCGTGACGAGCGTCGCCTGGGTGCCCGAGAGCGGCGTCGCGGGCGGGGGCCGCTGGATCGGGCTCGCCCTGATCCGCCGCGAGGTGGGGCCGGGGGTGATGGTTCGCGCCGCGGGCCGCGACGCCCGGGTCGTCGACCTCCCGTTCGCCGTTCCGTTCGTCGGCCCCGCATGACCGTGCTGGTCACGGGCGGGAGCGGCCTCGTCGGCAGCCACGTGATCGAGGCGCTCCGCTCCCGCGGCGCGGCGGTACGCGCCCTGGTGCGCCCGGCGAGTCGCGCGGCGGTCGAGCGGCTCGGCGCCGACCCGGTCCCCGGGGACGTGACCGACCCCGCCGCGTGGCGCGCCGCTGCGCACGGCGTGCGCGGCATCGTGCACGCGGCTGCGCTGGTGCAGCGGCGCTGCAACTGGGAGCGCTACGTCGCGGTGAACGTCGAGGGCACGCGGCTCGCCGCCCAGGCCGCCGGCGCGGCCGGCGCGCGGCTCGTCCACATCTCCTCGGTCGCCGTGTACGGCGGCTCGGGCGCATACGGCGTCGATCCGGAGCGCCGTGGCGAGGACTCTCCCTTCCTGCCGATCGCGCAGTCGGACTTCTATGCCCGAAGCAAGCGCCTGGCCGAAGCGGTGGTGCGGGACGCGGCCGGTGGCGGGCTCAGCGCGGTGGCGCTGCGCCCCAATGTCGTCTACGGCGAGCGCGACCGCCTCTTCACGCCGCGGCTCATCCGCGTCGTGCGCTGCGGCGTCGTGCCGCGCATCGGCCCCGGCAC
>Ga0209761_1000452_pt1 | contig 24857 bp, 17 predicted proteins | sample GraSoi013_1_40cm_4_FD_185818 | JGI IMG/M metagenome (GOLD analysis project Ga0209761, IMG submission 185818) | Grasslands soil microbial communities from the Angelo Coastal Reserve, California, USA - Sample 09_25_2013_1_40cm (SPAdes) (version 2) | ecosystem: Environmental > Terrestrial > Soil >...
GCAGCGCCAAGATAATGCGTCGGGTTGTACACGCTGTGGTAACTGGGAAGCCCATCGGTGATGTGACGACCCTTGAGGATGAAGCATCCGTTGACGAGGTCAATAGAGCATTCCTGGACTTGAAGCGAGAGATAGAGTCAGGGACGACATCTCATGAGTAGGCGTCAAGCCAATCCTTAGGGCAACATCTCTCAGTAACAATCGAAAGATATCCAAGTCCCGAAGAGTTTCTTCGGCTGTAGCCAAGCTTGCAGACTCCACCACGCCTGAAAGATCTAGAGCATTCGATAAATGAGGATCTATCGAAGGCGAACTTACCTGAGGTAAGGATTTCAGGCTTCAAGCTTCCAGATCAAGCCCTAGAGTTAACGTTCGAACGCGAAACAGCGACTGGAGTCATCAGGGACAAGATCTGGGAAATTATCAATTCACATTACAAGAAATTGATGAGCGAACTCGGACTACTAGAGGGTTGAATCTCTCGACGAGAGACTCTTGTTGCAATGCAGAAGCAGAAACTAGTTGGAAGGGTAGTTTTTAATAGAAATAGAAACAACCTTTCGGATCCAAGTACTACAAGATGAGACCAAACAGAAATTCCAATTCTCACTCGAAAGAATATTCTCCGCAAACAACCTCTAGTATTCGCTTTTCGCCTAGAGGCGACGCTTTCAAACATCCCGTGCAGCATTATGATGTTGCGAAGGTCCGAAGTGTTAGCGAAGCGTTGGAAGCATTCAACGCCACTTCCTTCCAGAGCCGGCAGCTGGGCCGTTGTTACAAGATTTGGCTCAAGATGTTGAATGACCCCGAGAGACCGATCATCTTCTTCGGACTCTCAGGAGCGATGATAGCTGGCGGAATGAGGAGAATTATTCGAGACTTGATAGCTTTTCATGCGATAGACGTGCTGGTGTCAACTGGCGCAAACCTGAGTCACGATTTGTATGAGTCACTGGGTGGTCGTCACTATATGGCTCACGGCCACATTGACGATCCGACTTTACGAAAGATGCGGATTGACCGGGTCTACGATACCTATGCTGACGATGTGACGTTTACTAAGGCGGATGAGTTCGTGGAGCATTTTGCGGATGGCCTTCAGCCTGGGTCTTACTCGAGCAGGGAATTATTCCAGATGATGGGTGAACGAATAAGAGACGATTACGGTATCCTCGCAACCGCTGCCAAGGAGAGACTCCCGATCTTCTGTCCTGCGCTGGCTGACAGCTCGATCGGTATGGCGTTGACCGTCTATCGTAATGAGAAGATGAAGAAGAACGCTCCAGCCGCCGTTTATGACGCGTTGATGGACAATATTGAGATCATGGATCTTAAGAGGCAGTTCCCGAAGTCAGGTGTGATATTCATCGGTGGTGGCACTCCCAAGAACTACATTCAACAGGTCGTGCCGATGGCAGAGATTTCTGGATGGGCTGTTCCTCCGCACAGCTACGCTATGCAAGTCACGACAGATGATCCGAAGTTTGGGGGATTGTCTGGCTGCGAGCTTCCTGAGAGTCAGTCGTGGGGAAAGCTTGACGCGAATGCTGAGCAGTGCACTGTCCACTTGGACGCGACGATAGGGCTTCCGTTACTGTTTACAGGAATTATGGAGCACTATGAGGAGTGGAAGTCACGAGGACCTTTGAAGGTGGACTGGATGGAAGCCGCTCCAACCGCTTCCGCTAGAAAGGCTAGACACGCGGCCGCTTAGCGTTCTCTCTTTCCCTGAATGTATTCTTCAACCCACTGCGAAGCTTGACCATCAGGAATCTTTACCGGCGGATACTTGAAACTGTATGAGGAAATGCTGGTTAGGGGTCCGCCGATTCCTCTGTCAAGCCCAATCTTTACTGCCCGAATGACGTCGGCTACGACGCCGGCGCTGTTGGGAGAGTCTTCGACTGCAAGTTTCAAGTCGATCTGTAAGGGAATGTTACCCCATCCTCGGCCCTTCAGGTAGATGTAGCAGATTTTCTTGTTCTTTAGGTGAGGAACATAATCAGAGGGTCCTATCCGGGTTGGGACTGAGTATGGGATCAAGCTGGCGACTGCGGTAGTCTTGCTGATCCTCTTGGAATGCAGCCGCTCCTCGACAGTCATATTCAGAAAGTCAGTGTCGCCCCCAAGGTTTAGCTGGTAACTCTCATCAACTCTGACACCGCGCTTCAGGCAGAGATCTACGAGTGATCGATGAACGATTGTCGCGCCGACCTGGCTCTTGACGTCGTCGCCCGCGATAGGCAACTTGTGTTCCTCGAACTTTTTCGCCCAACTGTCGGTTGAGGCGATGAATTCGGGTATGCAGTTGACGAACCCGCATCCTGCATCTACTGCTGCTTGTGCGTAGAGTCTTGCTCCCTTTTCGCTGCCGACAGGAAGATAGTTGACAAGGATTTCAGCACCCGAGTCTTTGAGCTCTGCGGCCACGTCCACGGGCTTGGTTCTAGATTTGCTGTAGACGTGAAAGGCCTCTTTCATGTGTGGCGCCACACCATCGAGTATCGGACCCGCCTTGACCGTGACACCCATGTCCGGGACATCACTGATCCTCGGAGCACTGTTCGGTTCTGTGAAGATGGCCTTGCTCAAGTCCCCTCCAATCTTCTTCTTGTTGACCTCGAAAGCGGCGACGAAGGTAATGTCCTCGACCTTGTAGGGTCCGAAACTAGGATGCATGAGACCGGTTGTGAGACCGTTCTCGGTAGGGGGGTCCTTCCGGTAGTATTGTATGCCCTGGATGAGCGCGCTGGCGCAGTTTCCAACCCCGGCGAGTGCGACTTTGATCTTTCCCATCTAAGAAACGACTCTGGTTGGGAGCCACCCTAAGGTCGTCGTATTATAAATCTAGGAAACCTTGAAGCGAGGTATCAAAATACCAATTTCTGAGTTTCTCAGCGCTTCCTCGAAGGCTGATCAGAATGTGGATGAGCCCGCGCCTGGAGGTTTCTTGGCTGCTAGTTTGAATCTTCGTACCAGGTCGAAGACACCGAAGAAGAACAGCAGAGAAGTCGCGATTGATACGGCATAGCTAACGATCAATGTTGGTAGGCTGATTGATTGTACAAGCCCAGCTATGAGGTCAGGGTTGATGAGCAATAGGATGATCCCAAAGAGGCTGGAGGCAGTCGTCAGTATGAATGCGAGTATGATCATTGTCCAAGCTCTGAATGAGCCGGTTAGTCGAGTCAGTCGATACGCGTACAGCACAATGCCCGCTTCGAGGATAACCTGTAGAACTGCGAAGATCCACATTCCGGTTAGTAATGTAGCATCAGTCATGGATTAGCTTCTCCTTATGACTATCAGCGGCGATACGTCGAAACAGGTCGACGAACGTAACGGAAGCTTGGTTCAGCTTAGCATCTTTAGACTCGTTTCTTGCTGGTAAAGAAGAGTCAGGAACCTGCTTCATTGGTTCTACATTCTGAAACCTAGACAATAATCACGGTGTTCTCAGAATCGAGGACTAACGGTAACGAGCCTAAGTGAGGCTCAGTGGGACAAGCCGCCTTTATGCTTCTCAGATGCCTTCTGGAACATATCCACGAATCGTTCCGAGGCCACCTTGTGAGGCGATCCGGACATAACCCCCTCATAGTCTGAGAAGCTTCCTTGGATCTTGAAGCCTTGAGGTGTTATCGCGTATTCTTTGAGCTCTTTGTCATGGTCGCTGCCCCTCATTTTCATTATCACCAAGGCCTTCTTCATCGCCGAGTCTATCTCGACAAATTTCATGAGTATGATACAGTCGACTAGGAAGCTCATCCCTACTTCGGTAACATTGAAGGCTTGCCCAGCCGTCTGTTGTGTCTCCCAGATAGCAAGAGGGCTGATGCCCTTCGTCTTGATGTAGTTGAGTACCCTGTAGGCTTCCTTCCTCATATCTCCCCCTCGGGGAAGATACATTTCCAAATGATTCAGCGAGTCAATAACCATACGTCGTGGCTGTATTTCCTTGATGGTAGAATCCAGCAGCTGCCCGGCCCCGTCGGGTTCTAGCAGTAGGTCGGGGCTTGTGCAGACTAGCCTGAACTTGTCCTGTTCCTCTAGCTTCTTGAGGTCCCAACCGAAATTCTCTGCATCACGATAGATCTGGTCTGGCAGCTGTTCGAATGTCAGGTATATTCCGGGTTCTCCGAACTTCGTGATCCCGTTTACCAGATGTTGAAGCGAAAGCGTGGTCTTGCCGGTTCCCGCACTCCCAGCCACCATAACTGCATCTCGTTCTAGGAAGCCTCCATGCAGCATTGCATCGAGTTCAACGATTCCCGTTTTCTGTCGCGTCATTCTGACCTACTCCCTCTTTCCTTTGAGATTCTTCAGATAGTCCAAGATGGATTCTTGAGCGGCCTTGTCCCCGGAACGATCGAGGAAGATTATCTCCCGACCTCCGACCTGTCTGCTGCCCAAAATATGGACACTTAGCATGTCTTGGACGTCGGCCTGGATTGCCGTACCGACTCGACCAATTCTTCGGGCTACGCCGTCGAGGCTATCGATCAGCCCTGGGTTCTTGTGAAAGAGAACGAGCAGGTCGCCCTTGATCTCGGACGATAACATCGACTGGAATAGTCGACTGGGAACGCTCATCTCAATTGTTTCCTCGCTCGCTGATGACCATGTCTCGTCTGGCGAGGTTGACGCTCGCCTCGAAGTCAAGCTCGTTTGAGTATTGCAAGTCTAACCTACGGAAGAGTTCGTTCGTAATCATTCGTTCCAGAGTCGTCGCGCCAGACCCGAAAACCCTTGAGAGTTCACGGTGAAGCTCTGAGGGCTTTTCAGCATACGTCTCAAAGGAGTAACTGAGTACACTCTTCAATGTCTGCATCACAATCGCCCCGAGAGTATTAGCGAGCCCTTCGGCCACCGACGCCTCGAACACGTTGGCAAACCCTGGAGATTGTCGCATTTCTCTTCCCTGCTTTCGCAGACCATTCTCACTATACTAGACCGAAGACCCAATCTGCATAACCTTCTCGTTACTAGCACTGCTCTTGAACTGGGACACGTAAGCGCGAAAACGCGTTCCCTTCGAAAGAGACTAGTCGATGGGTCTGCGCGGTGTAATGTAGATGGAGTCATCGATGCTCGGTGAATGTCTAGGCTTAATGATGTCCGCAAGCACTCTCTCCCTAAGATACAATATCTGGTCTCTCAGCGAATCATAAAATCCGAAGTTAGCCCTAACAGAATACTCATCGTACAACTCCACGACCGTCTTGTAAATCAACAGTCGAGAACTGCTTCCGAAAACGTCGGTCAGAACCTTAGCAACATCGTCAAACCTAGTCCCGATTTCTGACCTTGGAATCTTGTGGTCGGCAAGAACCCTCATCAGTTGGTCTTTGACAGGTCTCCCGAATAGACTCTCAAGGGTCTGGCTGAAACATTGGACTAATGTCCCCTGGAAAATCTCTATCATGTCCGAACGCAAGAGTCGGCCTCAGCACCCTGTGCCAACAGGGATTCTAACATGTTAGGCATGTTGTAACAAGAATATGTGCAAGCCCGGTATCCAGCCCTTGACTTTTATTATTCTGTGTCTTCGTATTCTGTCAGCATTATCTGCTGTTCAACCTCAGCTGGCTTGGTTGATTTTGCCTTCTCCCATTCTTCCGCCTTGATGAGACCGCCTGCCTGTTCTTTGATTCTCTTGGCCAAAGAAGGTCCAATTGTAGGAATGCTTGTCAGCTCTGTTAGGCTCCTCTCTTTAATGTCGTCAATGCTCTTCAGACCTGCGCCGTACATCATTCGCGCACGCACCCTGCCGACGCCTTCCAGCCCAACCAGTTTGACTAGCTCTGGCTTGACTCCTTTGGAAACACGGACTCGGAGCATTTCCATATGGGCTAGGAGATCTTTGTGGCCGAAGAGTCGGGCCAGCTCTTGAGCGGCGAAGACTAGCCATTCCGTTCCCTGGACGAGTCTCAGGAGATCACCGGGCTCAACCTTTCTTGTTTCTAGAATCTGGTCTTCCGTAAATTCGCTTATCCAATCCGAAAGAACTAGGCTGGCTTTGAGTTCTGAGAGGAACTCGTCGTAGGCTATTGGGTCTTCGAACTGGTTGGGCACGTAGCCCATGATCTCGTTGCTCTGGCTCTCCGCCATTACTCCGAGCTTGTCCAGTTCGGATCCTCTCGGTCGAGGTCGCGGAGCCAAGTCAGGCGTTCTTGATATCAGGTGCAGAAGGCTGAAGTCGGTCATCTTCTTGGCTCGGTTGTAGAGCCCGTCCCGGATTATGACTGCGGACATGGGATCGATGTAGAGTTCGGACACTCGCTTGCCGAATTTCGAGGCTTCGAGATCTCGGCCCTCCATGACAACCATCTCTTCTTTCGCGAGGAACTTGAGCACCTCGCCGATCTTTCCCTTGATCATTCGCGGACCATATTGATGGGCGTAGAAGGTTCGTCCGAAGAACTCGTAGAGGCCCTCCTCGGTCTTCGCGTAGCCTGCCGCGACGGTCGAGAGAACATGGGGTCTAAGGATTTTCTCAACGGCGAGTTTTGACCATAGCTTCTCGGGCTGGGCAATGACGTAGTTCTCCATGAGCCAGTCAGCCTCGTCCTGGTTTCTAGCAATCAAGACCGACTCTCCATACTTGTCGTATTTCGGACGACCGGCACGTCCACAATTATGAACAACGAAGTTCGAGGCGAGGTAGGTCTCTGTGTCCCTGACTGATAGATTGTAGACTTTGATGGGACTCGAGAGTTTCTTTCTGACGTTGCGGGTCACTCTCACCCATGCATATGGACGTTTAGCTTCTGCGTCTCTGTGATTATTGACGTTGTGATATGTGCTATATTCGATCTTCGGGATCTGTTTGACAGATCTTGCCCAACTTCGGAATCTCTGGATGTCGGCAATACTCCGGATTATGATCCTGTACACTGGATTGGGGAAAGTTGTTAGTCTGCCGTTTAGTGTGACCGTGAGCGCCCGTGCATCTCTGGCAACGGTGCTCACGATGCCTATTCGAAGTAATAGTTCGTGTATTCCCCATGCAAAGTTTTCACTACCGGTGGCGAAGACGATCGCCCTGACCTTAGTATTGATTCCCCGTGGATATTTCGTCTCTGAATACGAGCCGTCCCCATCAAAAACTCCCGCAAGGAAAGCGCCGATCAAGGACCTGGGAAAGCGTAGCATGAAATCGGGAACGAACACTCTCAGAGATTTGTCTCTGAAGGGAATCCCGAATTGTGAGATCAAGGGTCCGAGGAGGTTGGATCCTACCTGTACCGTTTTGTTGCCGCCGCCTCTCGTGGTTACGCTTGGGGTAAGGCCCATTTTCCTCAGAATGGAAAGAGTCTTTTCTATGATTCGCTCGTTTTTGTTGAACATCCTAATTTGATAGTACGTTCCTCTTCGGTTACTCTTCGATTTCTTTAGTTGCCCATCTGAAGCGATGATTCCTGCGAGCCACATGAAATCCTCATCCAACACTGGAGGCAGCTGAACGGGTTTGCCCCATTTCGACTTTACAGAGCGGATTTCTGAGGCAACATTCTTCCTTTCAATTCCAAGAAACTCGGCTAGTGAGAGCACAAATTGAAGAGGTGGATTTCTCCGATGCCCCATGTATCCCTTGAAGGTCTTTAGTTTGATGCCGAGTTTCTGAGTTAGATCTCTGTACCCCACTGGAACAGATTTCCTATTGAGGAAACTAATTGGCTGCACAACGTATGTCGTGCTAGGCGGCAAGAAATCTAACCAGTGGATTTCGCCATCTGGCGGCACGATGTCGCGCGCGTAGGCGACCCGGTCACCAGGCTTGACCTGTGCAGCTGGGGTCCATTCGGGACGGCCGTCAGTTCCCATCTTCAGGATGGGATGTTCCGGGGTAATTGCAAGTTCTCTGCCGACGTTTGTCGATATTTCGACAAGCTCATCTGCGCTCCGTTCAAAGCGTTCAGTAACCGGCTGCTCGACCACGCCATGAGGATTTGAGACGGATAGGACTATGGCCTTAGTATGATGCTTGACCAAATTTCCAATCGGAACCAAAGAGCCGTCGTGCAAAGTGACGTTCGTGTTGTGGGGCAGACAAAATTGTTTGTACTCGAGAACGCTGATGGGGTAGCGTCCGTGTCCAGACTCGAAACGCTCGTAGCTACTGATGATAACTGTTCTAGCTGGAAGGTTCACTCCCGCGGAATTATGCACCACGAAAGATCCCACGTAGCTACTGTGTCCTTCGACTTCCAGGTTGTGAACCGTCCCACGATAGGGTTCCAGTTCGATTCTTCTTATCGGCATGTAGTAGTAGTTTGAATCCAGATAGCCTCTGTTAGATTCACGATTCCCCTCAAATCCTTCAGGCTTTGTTAGCAAAACCTCCCGAAGAAACTTGGTCAGTTGTTTCCCAGAAACTGAAACAGTGTAGAGGTCGTGCCTGTGAGTAATCAGGAGACCTCTTCCCGAGGTATTCCCAGCCCGTCTAGTCATCTTGATCGTCGGCATGTAGCCTAGCTTGACAAGTACAGCAAACAGCTGTTTTGCAAGTCGCCTAGAAGTAGTCGAGTATCTCGCAGTTCTTGCCCTCGCTTCTGTTATGTCACCATCTCCGCGCCACATTCCTCTCACAAGATGACCGAGCTGCTTGTTCGGAGCCGATACTAGCTGGTGTGGAATGATCTTTTCAGCCGCCTCGTGACCACACAGGTCACGAAGCAACTCCGCAAGCTGCTTGGAGCAAGCCCTCACAACCCGCCTGTGTCTATCACTGTCGATTACTCGGGACCGTAAACCGATTCCATTAAACCATCCAGTTATCAGTGCAGTAAGATCAGTCTCCTTTGTGTTCAGCGCAAACGTCACTTGCCCGTTTCGTCCGGTGTACCCTTCAGCAATGTAGAGACCCAACACTTCGAGGGTCTGACGAGTCAGATCCAGACGGTCCACTTTCAGCCTCGACCAATGCTCTCCAACGACCCCAACCTGGTTCGACAAGGCACCCTGCTTTGGAAGAGCGATGTGCCGAAGATCAACCTCTTCCTTGATCCTCGGAAACACCACCAGATCGCCTAGCTTCAGATTCCTTGCCTCCATCCACTCTGGTTCCGAATATGTCCACCAATGACGATTCGTCGTAAGGTCGTGCAAGGATTCTCTCTTGCGGGTCACTCTGAGCACTCTGTGCTCGGGAGTCATCCTCATTGGAAGCTGAAACCAAGGCGTCACCTTCACAAGCGGCCCGTGATAGTGTCTGGATGTTGGTGCCACAACATTTTCGAAGACGCTCCCGTGAGTCAGAACTCTATCGAGACTGGAAAGTTTCTCTATCGCAATGGGTCCAGGATTCCCGAAAATCTCCTCACCCGCGGGTAGGCAGAGAGTCGGCGTAGCGGCGAGCACCTTTATTCTCCGATCTCGAAAGGCTGACTCTACTATGCCCCGGTGTGCACCGGTAAGACCGGCGTGATGGAATCCTACTCCCGAAGATACCTGGCTCGCTAGGGCCTCGCCAAGTCGTGTTTTCTCTCCCGAGGATAGTATTCGTTCCGCGATGGTGTTGAGTGATCGTTCCTCGATCTTGGACAAACGAGACTTGACCGCGATGGCGGCTTTCCGTCCCATTTCCACTGCGGAACGGCGGGTCTCAGTGAATATGAGTGCTTGACCGCCACTACTCAGTACGTCGAGCGCGATGTCCAAGACCGGGGTCTTGGTTCCCGCTTGAATTACTCTACTGGAACCATCATTGAACTGTAGCTGGCCGAGATTGTAGATGCCCTCCCTAAGGGGAACGGGGCGCCAGTCGGTGGTGACGGATCCCGCGTGCAACCATTGACCGACTTCGTCAGCGTTTCTGACAGTGGCGCTTAGGGCTAGAACTTGGATGTCTGGGTTGATCTCGGTTAGCCGGGTGAGAACCACTTCGAGGGTGGGTCCCCGTTCATGTTCAGTCAGGAGATGAATCTCGTCAGCGACAACTAGAGATAACTCGTTCATCCAGGGGGCTCTGTGTCGTAGGAGAGAGTCGGCCTTCTCATTGGTCGAGATTATGATGTCGTATCTTCCGAGCCACGGGTCCGAACTGTCATAGTCTCCGGTGGACATCCCGATGCGTAAGTGTTCGCCGCCGGGCTTCTTTATCGAGGAGTATCTCTGAAACTCCTTGAACTTTTCACTCGCAAGGGCTCGCAGTGGAGCTAGATAGATGGCTTTTCCATTTCTTTCGAGGACGTGTTTCAGAATGCAAATCTCGGCGACCAACGTCTTCCCGCTCGCGGTGGGACTTGCGAGAACTAGGTTCTTCCCTTCCAGAACTCCAGCCTCTATCGCGTCCTCTTGAGGTGGATAGAGCTGGTCGAGACCCTCGTTCTCCAGCAGAGTTATGACTAGAGGATCTAGCGGAAGCTCTCTAATTCTCACTCGTTGACCTCATTCAGAGAAAGATTAGCCAGCAGTTCTCTTCAATCTCCCAGGTTTGGGAGAGTATAGGATTCCTTCCTTAATCAACTGTCCGATGAGTCGGCGGGCTTCTCGTTCCTCCATCTTCTCCTTGTCGACCAGAGCTGCGATCAGAACTGTCTCCTCCACCGTTCCTGTCTCCCGTTCCATTTCTGCAACGGTCTCAATCACTCTCTGGAATGAGTCGCGGAGGCTACGGGGCTTACCCGTCATTATCACGTCAATGTCCATGGCTCCAGTCTTGACGTCAACCCCTACATCTGAGAGTGACACGGTCATTATCCGGATCGCACTCTTTGCATCCTCGACTGTGACGACATCGCGTAAGAAAGCACGAGCCCTCGCTTCTGAAATTCTAACGAGCGCTTCTAGTTGTCGCGGAGTAATTGCGACTGCCGCCTCTGCGCCCCCTTTTGAACGCATTTTCAGGTAGAAATCGCGCAGCTCGTTAACCGCTTCTGGGCTCAGGACTGGAGTGATTCTCTTAGCGAAGCTGATGTATTTTCGTAAGAAATCTGGAGCGAAAGGAGCAGCTTCGGGACTGACTTTGCTCCTGTGAAGGGCGAGGATGTGTTCCGACATTCTCAAGTCGTAATCTGGTTCAGGCTGGTCCTTGATGATGAAGATCAGGTCAAACCTGGAAAGAATTGTGACCGGAAGGTTGATGTTCTCACTCACATTCCGATGAGGCTCATATCGACCGAGCGAAGGATTTGCGGCTGCCAGAACTGCGGCCCTAGCGTTCAGTGTGGCGACGATTCCTCCCTTGGCCACGCTAACCGTCTGTTGTTCTAGGGCCTCATGGATCGCGACCCTGTCGTCAGGACGCATCTTGTCCAATTCATCAATACAATTGTGGACGCATACTCCGTCAGCGAGAAAACTGGAGCCCTCGGGAACGCGTAGGTCATAGACGGGTCCTCTGTAATGTTCCATCTCGACCGAGACGACCTCGTCCATAGCGTAGTCAGACCCGGATAGCGCGTTGAGGGAGGCCACTTGTTGGGGGGACATCCATTTGTCGAGGGCGTCTCGCAGGCGCCGAACACCTGACTTGAAGGGTCGTCTCTTTCCCGCCCGAAGCTCGTAGAAAGTGCTCCAGCTCCCGCTTCGAACAAGCTGACTAGGAACGGGTCGGATCCCTTTCAAGACCTGTGCGAGCAAGGGCGCAGGGACCTCCTCGTTATCCGAGGAAATGGCTGTCGATCGAACAGGAATCCCTCCGCACTTAACTGAGTACGGAGATAGGGCGCGGACAAGCCTCGTTGCGTCGTCGCGACCAGTGGTCTGAACAATCTTCACTCCCTTTTGTTGGCGGATTCTCGCGTACACATCGAATCGTCGCAGCGCCAGAAGTAGCATTCGGTTCTCGTCTAGATCATTTGAGAGCGAGAAGGTTATGTCAATCATCCGGTATTCCCTGCTTCGTTTCCAATAGTGCTTTGTGGAGACGCAGCCGTCGGCATCCATAGCTCCGGCGAGAAATCCGGCAAGCGTCTCTTGATCGAGGCGAAGAAGATTTCGAAGCGCGTTGCGCGTCGTCCAGTCGTATAATGCAAACAACAGATTCGAGTCGCGTCGGAGATTGTGGATTCGGAAGGAGTGTTGGCTTTTGCCGGGCCTTTGGCTATCATGCCAAGGAGTGCTGAAAGTCGTCTGGGAAGCTTGTTGGAGCCGGTCCATATGTCGGCGATGCAGATCGCTTTGCGTGATTCTGACGATAGAGTGCTTCGAGTTAGATCCGGCGTAGCCGTCACCGTAAATGAAACCTAGAACATAGGCGAGGTCTGGCGTAACGTGGGCGACGCGGAAACGCTCCGTTTTCTTGCGGCGACCATACGCAAACGCATGATCATGCCACTCGTTTAGGTCCAAGTCGGAGAGTAATCGTCGGAAGGCGTCGAGGGGAATGGCGTCTCTACCCCTTAGTGTGAACGCTTCGCGCCGAAGACCGTAGTGTCGGCAGGCTGCAGCAAGGCTTCGAAAGCGTTGGAGGACTCGTTTGCGAAGTTCTGCTCGTTCTTCCGGTGATGGCTGAACGATCCAATCCTCCGGCAAGATGTCCAGTATCCGGACGCTGTCATTCCGCTCAGGGAGGCGTTGAATGGTTAGAAGGCGGTCGCCGAGATGAATCTCTCCTGCCATCCGCCAGCTGAAGCTTGGGCCGTCGAGCAACAAGTGGTCGGGTGTTACACGAAGCTCGAATCCCGACTTCATGCGGAGACGTACCAACGGACCCTCATAGTCGCGCATGGTTACGAGAGTAGCTGTAGTTTCACGCGCCAGCAGATTGTCTAAGCCGAGATTGATTGTTCTGCGTCCCAGCTGCGATATGTTCAAGTGATGCCCTGCTTTTGTTACAGCTACCTTCGCGTCCTCGGCATCGAAAAGATCGCTAATGCGAGTCGAGACCCCTTCGATTACCACTTGGCTGTCGGGGTGGAGGCAAGCCACTCCTTTGTCGGCGAGTACGAGTGCTCCAGCTTCTAGAATCATGCCACCAGTCTTTTCACGCAAGACTGCTGCGGTAAGACCTGCGGCGGTTGTTCCTCGCCCAGACGTGTATAGACCTCGCGGGGCAATCCTAGAAACGTACTGAAGCAGCTGACTCTTGGCGGTGTTGTGGGATACGATGCCGTTCGCGATGAACCTGTGGGTTCGCGGGACCTCTATGTCGTACACATCTGCTGGTTCGCGATTGTAGACCGCTACAATACGCTCGCTGCGCTGTCCCGTAAGCCGCTTCAGCCTTCTTGCCCGCGCCTCCAGCTCAACCAAGCGTGTTCGCTTCTTGTTGGAGGCAAAGCCGATCTTGCTGGCAAACTTGAGAATACTCTCTCCTCGTCGCGTGAGAAGGGCGTTTCCTATTATTCGCGAGTGTACACCAAATCGCAAGAGTAGAACTTGGACGTCTCTAAGGAGCTCAATATTTTTCGCTTTGAGGCCGATGGCACCGCAGCCTCGCTTGCTGGAGAACACTGTCCCATCTGCTTCGTAGAGCCACCTCAAGAAGGAGGAGACCACCCGGTCTCCAGACCGAAGTATCAGATCGGGGACGCGCTTTTCCCTTAGAAAGATGAGATTTTGCGCGATGCTTTTGTTTTGAATGACTGCTCTGTGAACAAGAACTTTTCTGCCTTTTCCCGTTGTTGCACGGACTCTTGGCCTGATCCCGAATAGCTCCTCTGCGATGTTGCAGAGGTGACCTAGAATGTCAAATTCTCCATCAGCGACTGCGAAGCCAAACCTGTACCTGTCAACCCATCCATCCCCCAGAACATATCCCAACAATTCCCCAAGCTGAGGAGTTACGTCCCTTGGCAAACGTGCCACCCTGGAGCGAGACGTTTGCCGGGAAGATATTGGATCCCAGTGAGTCATCACAAGTCTCCTTACTATACAAGGGTAGCCCGAAACTACCGCGACCCGATCGCCTACTTTGAATTCGTCAAGGCGCTTCCATCTTCTAACTAGGCTACGATCAACTGTTTCTACGGCAAGGAGCGGATGATTGGGAGTCCCTCTGATGCTCTTCCCGGTCTCGGTGACAATTTCAAGAGTCGGTTGCTGCCGATATATGTGAAACCGAGTAGCCATATCCCTCTTCGCGCCCCCAAGCCCTGTTAATACGAGAGAGCTGATTCGTTGAAGGTGTTGATGCCCCATGTCTCGTATTTTCATCACCGTGCCATTTCCCATCACGACCCGCTCGTCGCCGACGAGGCACCCAGGGTCCCCAATTAGTAGCACGTTTTCGTCGCCTCTGATGTTGACTCCGTCGGGGAGTTGTTTTGCTGTTCCTCCGAAGAGGAGGTAGAGTATTCCTTCCTTCACGTCCTCGTAGCCGTAGATGGATGGGGCGAGGCTCATGACGAGTTTTCGCTGGACCCATGGATCCTGGGCTGCCTCCAGTATCTGTTTCTCATCCTCTGGAGTAATTTCTACAACTTCGGTTTCCTTCCCGACGACATCGACGAAGTTCGCGTCTAGGTAGATGCTGAAGGTTCGAAGTCTTCCTCGTTCTCCGACTGTCTGTTTCTCGGCGCGAACGATCGAGGTTACGGAGACTCTGTCGCCTGGGCGTGCAGAGTCAACTAGATCATCCTCCAATCTTACCTCGAGATATCTTGGCAGCTGTCCAGGGGGAAGATCTTCGGGTCTCTCCTGTATTCTAGCCTCCTGCGTGTTCTTGAACTTGGATTGTTCCTGTATGAGCTCGAACGAGGTGCTCTGCTTGCAGAACTGGCAGTGAGTTCCAGGTCCTCTGATTAGTTCTCCTTCTTGGTCTTGAACTGTTATTTCGAGACATTTCCGGCAACGGAAGACAGCGCTGACAATTGTCGGTTTTACTTGGGTTGTCCGTACGACGATGCCGTCTACGAGAGCGATTTTCTTGATGTGTTCTGCTCCGATCTTTCTTAGCGCAGTCTTCTCTGGTAAGCGTCTGAATCTTGCGAAGATCTTGCCAACGTGTTCAGCATATTCAGGATCCTCAACACGCATCTGGGCAGTAGCGGCTGAACTTGCGTACGTGATGTAATCATCAGGGTTACCTACCAGGCTACGTGCTAGTGCCGGGTCAAATTGGATCAGGTCGTCGAAGTCGATAATGAGGGATTTGCCGTTTGCGACGGCGACTTGTGCTAGACGTTTTCGGTATTTTGAGCCCACTTGATCGGATTCGTGGGATCGAAACAGGTCCTGGAAGACATCCTCTGGGCGGGCGGTCTTGAGAAGCGCGGTCAACTGGTTGCTTCACGTCCAAGGATGTCCTTCTTCCACTTGTCAACCGTTTCCCGAATATTCTGGTAGAGAGCGAGCTCCTCGGCGGTTAGGTTGGACGTAAGTTCGGTGGTCTGCTCGCCTGAAGCGCTCAATGAGGCTATTTTCTTGACTCTAATGTTAACGATGTCCTGCGCTAGCGAGACTGCCTTGTCTAGGTCTCTGCCCTTGGCTCTGTCCTTGGCTTCTTGACTCTTGAGGTCTTTCAAGAGGCGTCGAAGCTGGAAGTAGAAGATGCGTGGGAGCTTCGGTACTTGTCTGGATCCCGGGAGCGTCTCCTTGTAGTGTGTTGTTGAGAGGGTGTTGAGCGTGAGTTGATCTTCGTCTCTGAACTTCGCGTATCCCATTTGCACTAAGTGAGTAGTAATCCAGAGCGGGAGCTCTACTTCCTGACCTTGACGGTATGGGCCCATTACTCGGTCTCCCATTCTTGTCTCGGGAAATTCTCTGAGAAAATTGACTCTGCTGGGCGAGTTTTCAAATTCCGTGTCTACTATCGTAACGATTGATGGTTCTTCGTTCAGACTGCTCGCCCCAGAAGGGAGTTGGACGGTTCGGAGACCCCACTATATTTGTTCTTGACGAGAAAGAACGATCTGATCCTCAGGATATTTCGTGTAGAGGTGGGCGAAACAGTCTTTTGTATCAGACCCGAAATCTCACGGGTTGACGCTGTTGGAAGCTGCTCTCTGGACTGAGAAATATCGGCCCAAGACTCTTGACGAGATTGTAGATCAGGAGGAGATCGTTTCACGTCTCAAAGAGTTTGTCAAGAGAGGAGCGATGCCTCACTGCCTCTTCGCTGGACCACCAGGAACTGGTAAGACGACCGCTGCGCTCTGCCTAGCACATGATCTATTCGGAGCGAGATTCCAAGATGTTTTCATGGAGCTGAACGCGAGCGATGAGAGAGGGATTGACGTTGTCCGGACGACGGTGAAGGAGTTTGCACGGATGGCTTCGCTGAGCCAAGTGCCGTTCAAGATTCTTGTGCTTGATGAAGCTGACAACATGACAAGCGATGCACAATCCGCGCTGCGGAGGACGATGGAGAAGTATACTGATACATGCCGATTCATACTCTGCTGTAACTATTCGGGGAGGATAATCGAGCCTATCCAGTCCAGATGCGCCCTCTTCCGCTTCACGCCTCTACCCGAATCCAAGATTGTGGAGCATCTTCACCACATCGCCAAGCAAGAAAGTCTGAGGGTCACCGAGTCGGGTCTCAAATCAGTAGTCGAGGTTGCCGAGGGGGACCTGCGGAAGGGGATAAACACGCTTCAGGCTGCAGCCTCAATGTCCAAAGGAATCACAGAGGAAGCTGTCTACCAAGTTGTAGGTAGGGCGAAGCCTACTGATGTTCATGAGATGCTCACTCATGCGTTGAAGGGTGATTTCATCAAAGCCCGTGAGGAGCTTCGACAGCTCTTGGTAAAATATGGACTATCGGGATCTGAGATCGTCCGGCAGATTCACTCGGAAATCTTCCGGCTTCCCGTTCCAGAGAAGAAGAGAATCAGCCTTATCGAAGCAGTCGGGGAGATCGACTTTCGACTCGTTCAGGGTGGAGACGAAGAGATCCAGCTGAGTGCGTTGCTAGCGAAGCTCGCATCGGACGCCTAGTGTTCGAGACATCTTCCATGACAGTTGAACCTTGGACAATCAAATACAAACCGAGGACGAGCAAGGACGTGGCTGGTAACAAGCCTGCCATCGAGAAACTTCGAGATTGGATCGAGTCATGGAATAAGGGCCGGCCGAACAAAGCGGCAGTGCTGCTTTACGGCCCAGCTGGTGTAGGCAAGACTAGTGTGACTGAAGCACTCGCTAGGGAACACGGTTGGGATCTAGTCGAGATCAACGCATCAGATCAAAGGAGTGGAGAAATTCTCTCCAAAGTTGCGGGGCTCGCTTCGACCCAGAGTACGCTTTTCGGCAAAGGGAGACTCATTCTGCTGGACGAGGTTGACGGGATCAACCTGAGAGCGGATCAAGGAGCAGTAGCGACTATCCTGCAAATAATCAAGGAAACGCAGTATCCCTTGATCTTGACGGCCAACGATCCGTGGGACCCCAAGATCAGACCGTTACGAGAAGCTTGTCTCCAGATAGAGCTCAAACGATTGGGCGTCCGTGACGGCCTTCCGCTATTGAGAAGTATTCTGAGTCAGGAAGAGGTGAAGACTAACGAGGATGCTCTGAGACTTATCATCGATCGAGATCGCGGAGACATCAGATCCATTCTGAACGACATGCAGTTGCTCTCGAGCAGGCGTGGGGTCGTGACCGTTGACGATGTTGACCTCCTTTCAGGACGGGATAGGACGGAATCGATCTTCGAGGTTCTACGCGTAGTCTTCAACAGCCGAACTGTAGCGGCAGCAAGACGAGCCCTCTCAATCTCAGATGTTGACCAAGAGATGTTGTTTCAATGGATCTTCGAGAACGCACCCTATCAGGTCCCGAGGCCGATAGAGCTGGAAGAGGCGATGTCAGCCTTAGCTGAAGCTGACCTATACTTCGGCCGGATTAAGAAGACCCAGTCCTGGCATCTCTTGTCGTATGCTTTGGATCTGATGACCGCAGGCGTAGCGGTTGCGAAACAGACCTCTCCCAGCGGATGGGTCCCGATGAGATTTCCACAGAAGATCAGTTCGATGTCTAGAACCCGAGCGATTAGAGATGTCCGAAAGAAGGCCGCCGCGTCAATCGGGCTCAAAAGCCACGTATCTGTCCGGCGAGCCCCACAACTCTACTTTCCTCTCCTACGGTTCATCTACGAACACAACCCGGACGAATACGAACGAATTGCCGCCTCCCTAGATGCCAAAGAAGAGCTTGAAGATCTACTTTCCAGCGAATTCAAACTGGAGACCTAGAAGGATAGAGAGTTCCGCCCTTCAAACAGCGCGGAACCGGTAGCGAGGATAAGATGTTATGACGAAGCGATCTTCTTCATGTATTTCTTCACGAGTTCATCAAACATCTTTTCCACGCGCTCGGGACTTGGACCTTCAACTTCTACCTCATAACTTCCCTTTTTCACGTGGATCTTCCAGTTGCCGCTTTGATCCGTCATAGGGCGAGGATAGAATCTGGGCGGGTATTAAGCAGTAACTGTTTCACTAGCCAAACCTGCAGCTCTTGGTTTACACTGGCATGTCCCAAACGTGATTCGAATGCCGAACTAGCGATTTCGAATAATCAAAGCGGCGCCGATGAACGCGATTACAGTAAAGATACTGATGGACCAACCCATCTGTACAAGCGTTGCCTGGGTAATCAAAGCTCCAGCACCCATAGGAGTAGTCGCCGCTATAGCACCTAATCCACCAAAGAACAGGAGGAGAGTTCCTATAGTAAGCATAGCTTCGCGCAAAGAGGCTCTTCTCGAACCTGCGGGAGCGAGAATGAACGGAATTAAGATTTACTCTTTAGAGAATAATGACCCTGTTCTTTGGCATCTTCACTCATTGAGAGCAATATTGATGAGTTGCGACGTGACTCCGAGATAGTTGCGATAGTCGAGAGCCTCCTTGATTTCCTTGAGTGTGAGCCTCTTGGAAACGAAGCTGTCGTCTTGAATCGCCTTGCTGAACGGGACCTCTGAGTCTAGTGACCTTACTGCGACTCTTCTTACTTTGTCATAGGCTTCTTGCCGTGCTACTCCCTTATCGACAAGCATGTTGACAACTCTCTCCGCTAGAATAGCCCCTTGGGAAGATTCGAGATTGCGCTCCATGTTCTTGGGAGACACTTCTAACCCTTTGAGTACTCTGAACGCGAGCAGCAGCATCTCATCGGTTAGAATGAAGGCCATTGGAAAGAGAAATCGCTCGTTTGCAGAGTTAGAAAGATCCCGTTCATGCCAGAGTGGAACATTCTCTAACGCAGGTATGGCGAGGGCTCTCAGCAATTTGGCCAAGCTTGACGCTCGCTCGCTGAGCTGCGGGTTCCGCTTGGAAGGCAGAGCCGAACTTCCCACCTGTTTCTCCCGATCAAAAGGCTCCAACGCCTCAGCGATCTCGCTTCTCTGAAGATTACGAATTTCCGTAGCAAACTTGTCCATACTCGAACCGAGCAGAGCGAAGTAGGTGACGACCTCGGCGTGGATGTCGCGCTGGATGACCTGCGTTACCAGCCCGGCAGGTTTCAGCCCAAGACCGCCAAGGGCTTTCTCCTGGACCTTCAGCGCGTTCTTTCCAAGTCCCGCACCGGTTCCAACGATACCAAGTATCTTTCCAACAAGGGCTCTCTCTCGGACTTGTCTAAGACGCTGTTTGTGCCGTTTGATTTCGGATAGCCAGACGGCGAGTTTCAGACCGAAGGTGATTACTCCCGCGTGTCTCCCATGGGTCCTAGCCACCTCAAGCTGACTCCGATATTTTCGGACCATCGTGCTGAGAGTTGCTTCCAGTTGGTCCAATCCCTTCTCGATCAGAGTGAAGGCTGCCTTGAACTGGAGAGCGGTGGCGGTGTCCTCGACATCCATACTCGTTAGGCCATAGTGAACGTACTTTCTTCCCTCGCCAGCACAGGCCTCCGACAGGGCTTGTACCATCGAGGCGAGATCGTGACGAGTCTCCTTCTCGATCTCCTTCGTCCGTGCTAACGTAACGGTTTTCGTGTTGGCCTTCTTCGCTATCTCGTCAGCTGCAGTTTTGGGAATGTCTCCTACCGAGGCTTGAGCTTCAGCGACGGCCGCTTCCACATCGAGCCAGAGCTGAAGCTTGTTCTCCTCGTCAAAGATACGCCTCATTTCCGGACTGCCATATCTGCCCGTATCGATTGGAAGGATCGGCAATCGAAATCGACGAGACTCCGGCGGGGCATGATATTAAACAACTCCGAGCAACGTGCTGCAACCGTTGTCAGGGATAGCCGGAATCATCGGACCAGAGGCCAGGAAGGTATCTTCCAAGCTCGACACCACTTTGAGTGCCATGAAGAGCCGAGGCGCTCTCACTCAATCGGTAACGGTCGACGGAAAATATGGATCAGTCGCATTAGGTTCATGCTCTCATCAGTTAGAGCATTCCCCGAAAGTTAGCGTCGAGAGGACTAGTTTCGCGGTTGACGGATCTCTTCCAGCAAACTTGGAACTTGAAGAAATCGGTGGGGAGGCGGGACAAGAGGCGTTTTCGGAATCTATTCGAGAACCTGGAGGATTCTCAGTGCTTGGAATTTCAGAAGGACGACTCCTCGCTGGCCGAGATATACTCGGACAGAAGCCCCTCTACTATGGTCGAGACCCTCAGGGGACTGTCGCCTTTGCGAGCCTCAAGGCAGCTCTATCGAAATTAGGAATCTCGAACCCTAGAACCGTCCCTCCAGGCCATCTGCTCGCAGCGTCGACCAAACGTGTGACGGTTCTAGCGAGAGAGACGCTATCTCGCTTCAAAGAATTCAAAGTTGGAGAGGATCAAGCCGCAGCTCGGACAGGAGAACTTCTCCTAGAATCTTTGGCCGAAGGCGTTCCGGAAGGTTACGTCACAGCATTTTCTGGCGGTTTGGACAGCACCCTAGTGGCCTATGCCGCGAGAGAGAACGAATTGGGACCCGAACTGATCACAGTGGGACTGAAGGGTCAGGCCGAGTTAGAACACGCCCGACGGGTAGCAAAGGAACTGGGGCTTGAAATTACTGTCCGAGAACTCTCACAATCAGAGATTATGGATCGTCTCGGAGAGGTCGTTGAGACTGTCGAGAGTAGTGATTCGACATTGGTTGGTCATTCGGTCCCGCTCTTCTTCGTGTGCGAGGTAGCGGAAGAGATGGGAATCGGGCATCTTCTTGTTGGTCAGCTGAGTGACGAACTATTCGCAGGATACGGCAGATTTGAGGAGTTAGCTCTAAAACACCACTTTCTAGAAGCTAGGAAGGAAGTTTTGAGGAGTGTTCTGGCCGCGTCGACTAACGACTTTGAGCCTGGCGACAAGCTAGCTGTCTCTCATCGACTCGAACTTCAATGTCCATTCGCCTACCTTCCACTCGTCGATTACGCACTGAGCATTCCTATTTCACTAAAGTTACGACTCACCGGCAACGGTGTAGTTCGAAAGCACGTTCTTAGGAGGCTTGCTGCTTCTTGGAAATTGCCTGAATCTGTGGTCAATCGGCCAAAAAAGGCCGTGCAATACTCAAGCGGGGTCCAGAAGGTTTTGCTAAAGGAAGCGAAAAAGCGAAAGATGACACTGCACAATCTGCTCGAATCTCTCCGTTCAAATTCGTAGATTTATCTAGAGAGATCCGGTTCTGACCCCGCATATTCATGTCGACTGTCAAAATTCAAGGAGCGTTACAGACGCCGAAGCACGTGAGGGCCCTTCTCTCTGGGGGTCTGGGAGTCTTCTCAAGCCTCCTTACAATCGGATGGGCCCTATGGGCTTACAACCTCCCCAGCGCAGTAAACTTGACCTCGTCACAATCACAGAACTTGATGCTAGCTCAACTCATACTAGCATTCATCATGCTCTTGGGAAGTGGCCTCATGCTCGCGAGATTCACTCTGCCTGGCGGAATAATCAATATTCTCGGAGCCCTGGCGACTTTCCTGATCGGAGTGTCCTTCTCAAGTGGGATTGCTGATGCTGCCAGATCAAAGGACCTAACGGCACTGCCGTTGCGGTTCTCAGGAGTCTATACTGGAACTGTGAGCCTAGCGACCGACAGGATAGTGAGTACGTTCCTCATCATCCCCGTCTTCCCAGTAGCTGCCCTTCTGCTGATCAGTGGACTGGGAGCCCTAGCAACCTATCGAAGTGGCAAAAGAGCTGCAGTCCACGGTTGAAGACTGGCCTTCGTTGGCTTGAATTTTTAGTCTAGACTTGGAACAACGCGGAGAAGAAGCCCACTATGATGTCTCGTATCGAGACCAGAAGTGTATGCCTGACGGGTTCTTGTTTCCCCGAATACTTTGACAGCCTAGCGATTCTGAAATAAATGGGCGGATGCGGGTCAAACTGAAACCAGTCGAACAGCTTTGTTCCAGGATTGTATTTCTCACGATAGAGCTGCCTGAATCCTATCTTTGTTAACGCAGAGGCTAGCGCCTCGGGATTTCCAAAGACGACCGCCGACTCGGTGTCAGCTCTAGTCTCCAGAAACTTTCCTATGAGATAGATCCCGCCGAACGCTAGGAGGAAATAGAAAAAGCCGAGATAGAGTAGTAGAGGAAACCAGAGATAGAATCTTCCTAGAAACTCGAAAGAAGTCGCCGCGAAGAGAATCACGGGATCATGGCCCGCCACATGTCCCAGCTCGTGACCGATTACCGCCTCCAGTTCGTCATCATTCAACTCCTCAAGAGAGCCGGCCGTGATCATTACCGTGGAACGGCTCGACGAGATTCCTGTCGCGGAAGCATTCGACACGATGGAATTCGCAATGGTGACCTTTGGAGTAGGTCTACCGAACTTTTCCGATACTTCGTGAACGATCCGGTATACGTCTCTCGTCTTGACGGTGATCTCTTTGCCGGATGCGATAATGCCATGTCTGAGTAGCGAACCTATGACTGTTGACTTTAGCTCCTCGTTGGCTGTGGCAGAATATGCGGCTGTCGCGCTTCTTGCTATTTCTTCTCGAATTTGTGAGAGTATCTTCTTACCATGCTGAGAGATAGACTTGAGGGTTTCAGCATTGGATCGGACACTTACTATTGTTACAAGTGGTCTTTCAGCGTCAGGGCGGACACTGCCAATTCTGTAAACGATCTTGTCCGAGAAAATCAGAGCTACAAGTTGAACACTGATCAATACGAAGACGGTGTAGACTCCAATAATGAAGAATAGGGCGAAGCTTAGGAGAATGAACGAGAGGAACAGGCTTGTTGTGTTACCCGTGAAAATTCTCTTCGCGACATTTCGCATCATGCCCCTCTGGTCAGGCGCCTCGGAGCGCTCCTCGGACGCGCCGATGACAAAGTAGAGGCTGGTCGTCTTGATGTTCTGAAAATAAGAAAGGACGGCTGCTTCGATCTCATCAACGGTTCTTTCGACCCCATACTGAAGGGACTTGTCACTTGGGTCTAACCCCGGAAAATCGAGCTCGATGGCCGCCTGGCTTATCTTGAGACTCACGGCGAAAGGAGCCGCTTGCTCTGGTCCGAGGGCCTTGAGTATCCAGAACAATTCGAAGCCGGTGCTGCTAGCGGTTTTGCGATAAGAAAGGTCTTGAATTAGTCTCGTCTTCGATCGGACGTAGTATCGGTCAATGAATTCCACAAGTCCCGCTACGGCGGGTTCCGGAATATTCCGTTCGATAACAACACGCCTAGATGCCTCTGTCGCGGTGGCGGTTTCCATGAGTCTGAAACCTCCTGTCCGCCCTCATAGCTTTGTCTCCTAGGCCACTCCGAAAACGTCAGTGAGCTCGGCTATTGTTCGGATTCCCGCTAGCCCCAGAAAGTTATTCTCGTTGGTCTCGAGAATAGAGCAAAGGACTCAAGGGTGAGGCGATATTCTTGTTGGTTCCCAGAGTTCGACTCTATTGCCTTCTGGGTCTATGATCCATCCGAACTTTCCATAGTCATTCTCCTCGATCTTGTCATCAACTCGAACTCCTTCCTTTCTCAGCTGATCCAAAACTTCCTTCAGGTTGCTGACTCGGAAGTTGATCAGGAACTGGGATGATCCAGGATCGAAGTACTTCGTGTCATTTGGAAAGATTGCTCAGACAGTTTGTCCAAAATGTTCTGGGTGTTCGTCTTCTCGCCACTGAAACATCGAAGTGGTTGACCCCTTTTGCTCCGGCTTGACACTGGGATGCTTCTCGTACCCATCCATTAATTTCTTCGGATCCTTCGCTTTGAAGAATATCCCTCCAATTCCTGTTACTCGTTTGTCAGTCACGAGACTCTGATTGGGAACGTTACTCAACTAAAATGACCTTAGTCCATTTGAGTTCAGGTGGAATTAAGGTATTAGCATTGAGCGCTGGAACCAGTGGCGATTTACAACGGCTATTCGTGCTTCCTCCCCATGAAGATCGCAACGATTCCCGCAATCAGGCCACGATCTTCTAGCCAACGGAAAGGTAGAATACCTGTGAATTCAATCCGGAGCAGTAGGGGCCGTCGTCTAGCTTGGTCCAGGGGATTTTACCCCGCCCAGAGGATACCAGAGTCCAGTTATGGACGGTGACCCTGGGGCGCTGGTGACTCCGAGAAGATCGGGGCCAGAGGTCGTGGGTTCAAATCCCACCGGCCCCACCAATCAACATACACAAGTGCCCAGATTCTGAATCAGGGCTAGCCATTTCCTTAACGCCGACGGTTTCGCCTGAACGACCTCTCCCGGCGATTATATCGCCGCGGCCGTCTTCCTGAAGACAATCTTTGTGCGGCTTGTCGTTGCGAGGGGCGCGTAGGGAGTAAGAACTTCGAACCGACGCGATTTTCGGGTAAAAGTCCGTCAGTGACCTCGCGGAGGTCAGATGATGTCATCTGTCTTATCCGTTTGAAGCCGTCTTCGTCTTGACGCGTGATCAGGGAGAGGGCAATGCCAGGTTTTCCTGCGCGGGCGGTTCGGCCGATTCGGTGGAAGTACATCTTGGGCTCCTCGGGCATGTCGTAGTTCACGACGTGGCTTACTTTGGGTATGTCCAAGCCTCTAGCTGCGACCTCCGTGGCTACCAGCAAATTTGTT
>Ga0209761_1000453_pt1 | contig 24846 bp, 27 predicted proteins | sample GraSoi013_1_40cm_4_FD_185818 | JGI IMG/M metagenome (GOLD analysis project Ga0209761, IMG submission 185818) | Grasslands soil microbial communities from the Angelo Coastal Reserve, California, USA - Sample 09_25_2013_1_40cm (SPAdes) (version 2) | ecosystem: Environmental > Terrestrial > Soil >...
GGAACTCGGGGTAGAGATCGAAGTACGTGTCCGGGTCGATCGCGAACCGCGGCCAGAAGTTCTTGAAATCGTTCGGGTCGCCGTAGACGCCCCCAAACCAGTTGGCCCAAGAGACGGCCGTGACGCCCGGGACCCTGGCGATCTCGTTCCGGTACGGGAGGGGAATCGGGAAGATCAGCGACACCCGATGGCGGGTAATCATGCGGTTCGCGGCCGCTCCCGTGACGCCCGCGTTCCAGGCGCCCACGATCGTGCGAATCAGGCCGAACGCCATCACCGCCGTGGCGATCCCGAGGATCGTGAGCGCCGTACGCAGGCGATGGCGGAAGAGGTTCTTGAACACGAGTCGCAGGAGCTTCACGGCCTGGCCCTCATTGCAGTTCGCCCTTGTCCAGGTGCCGCACGAGGTGCGCGCGCTCGGCGGCGTGCGGGTCGTGCGTCACCATCACGATGGTCTTCTTGAATTCCTTGTTCAGCCGCTCGAGCAGCGTGAGCACCTCTTCAGCGGACTTGCGGTCGAGGTCCCCCGTCGGCTCATCGGCCACGAGGATCGTGGGATCGCTGGCGATGGCCCGCGCGATCGCCACCCGCTGTTCCTGCCCACCCGAGAGCTGGCGCGGATAGTGGTGCATCCGGTCGGCGAGGCCGACCAGCGTAAGCGCCGTCTCGACGTGCTTCCTCCGCTCGGCCTTGGAGAGCGGCGCCAGGAGCAGCGGCAGCTCGACGTTCTCGAAGGCCGTGAGCACGGGGAGCAAGTTGTAGAACTGGAACACGAACCCGATGTGGGTGGCGCGCCACCGGGCCGCCTCCGATTCGCTCAGTTTGGTGACGTCCGTGCCGGCGACCGCCACCGACCCGGCGTCGGGACGATCGATCCCTGCGATCAGGTTCAGCAGCGTGGTCTTGCCGGACCCCGAGGGGCCCATCAGGCCGAGGAACTCCCCTTCAGGCACGTCGAGCGAGATGTCGCGCAGCACGGGAATCGCCATGCTGTCGCGTCGATAGGACTTGGAAACACCGCGGACCTGCACGATCGGATTGGGCATGGACTCCTCTACTGCACGGTGACTTTGGCGCCGCCACGCAGGCGGGCGCTGACGCTGTCGACCACCTGAACCCCGGGACGCAATCCTTCCCGGATGGCCACGGACGCCCCTACCTGCCGGCCCACGACCACCGGCACCTCCACCGCCCGGCCGCGCTCCACGACGAAAACGACACTGCGGCCGTTTCGCTCGGCGACTGCGGTGCTCGGGACCACCAGGACCGGCTGAGTATCCACGGCGGCGCGCGACGGGCGCGGCAGGAAGTGTACCTTGGCACTCATCTCCGGCAGTACCCGGGCGTCATATGAGCGGAAGGCGACTTTGACCTGCACCGTCGCTTTGGCGCGATCCGCAGTCGGCACGATCTTGGCCACGACCCCCGGGTACCGCTCGTCGGGATAGGCGTCCAGGACGATCTCGCAGGGCTGCCCCGCACTGATGGCTTCGAGGTTCGATTCGGCCACGTCGGCCTCGACCTGGAGCGAGCGCAGGTCGGCGATCGTGACCACGGCGCTCTTGGAGAAGGCGCTCGCGGCGAGCGGCGCCACCACCTCCCCGACGTCGGCGTTCTTCGTCAGCACCGTGCCGTCGAACGGAGCGCGGATCACCGTGTTCTCGAGCGACACCTGCGCGGCGACGACCGCGGCCTCTGCGGCGGCGATGCTGGCTTTCACCCGTTCGTCGCGAGCCTCCGCTGCGTCCACACTCGCCTGAGACGAGGCCCCGCTGTCGGCGAGGAGCCGCTCCCGCGCGAGCGACCGTTGCGCATCGTGCAGCTCCGCGCGACTGACCTGGAGGTTGGCCTGGGCCTGCGCGAGCTGGGCCTTGACGTCGGCATCTTCGATCCGGGCGATCACCTGCCCCGCCCGGACACGGTCGCCTTCCACGGCGCCGAGGTAGACCAGCCGGCCCGTGCCCTTCGAGGCGACGGCGGCCTTCCGCTGCGCCACGACGTACCCGCTCGCGACGAGGACGGCGCCCGCACGCATCGGAGACACCATGGTCGCGGGCGTCAGGCGCACGGGGAGCGCCGCACTGAGGGCGCCCCCGGTAATCACGAAGACCGCACCGACGACCAGGATAACAGCCGTGGGCAGGCCGATCAGGAGCCAGCGCCGGGCGCGCCCCGCCGGCGCGGCCTCCGTGGCCTCGGGCGAGCGGTTGATCCGCAGCGCCGCGAGGTCCGCGTTCTTCGCTTCCATAGGCCTCAATCCTAACACGTCCGGCAACGCCACGTAGGGCCGGCCGTGAGGGCGGCCGAGCTATTGTCCTGGGGACTGGTGGGGACTACGCGCCGGCGGGCTCGGGGGGCGGGCTGCCCAGCACGGGACCGCGCGGGGCCGGCGTCTTCTCGCGCGTCGTCCCCTCGGCCGACGGGGCGGCGGGCGCCGCCGGGGGAGGCGGGACCGGCGGCAGGGGCTTGCCGGCCACGACCAGCTCGACCTCTTCACGGTCCAGCGTCTCGCGCTCGAGCAGTGCCGCAGCGAGACGGTCGAGCGCGTCCCGGTGGTCGACCACTACCGTCTTGGCGCGCTCGTAGGCGTCGCCGAGGATGCGCTTGACTTCCGTATCGACGAGCTCCGCCGTGCGCTCGGAGATCTCTCGCCGCTGGACCACTTCCCGGCCCAGGAAAATCTCCGCCTCGCGGTCGCCGACGGCGATCGGCCCGATCGTGTCGCTCATGCCGTACTGCGTCACCATGCGGCGCGCGATGTCGGTCGCGTGCTGGATGTCCTGCGCGGCGCCGGTCGTCACCTTCTCCGGGCCGAACACCAGCTCCTCCGCGACGCGTCCCCCGTACGCCATGGCGAGTCGGGATAGGATGGACTGCTTCGTGTACTTGTGCAGCTCCTCCTCGGGGAGGTACGCCGTAATGCCGAGCGCGCGGCCGCGCGGAATGATCGTGACCTTGTGCAGCGGGTCCGAGCCGGGAAGGTTGAGCGATACGAGCGCATGCCCGGCCTCGTGGTACGCGATGAGACGCCGCTCCTCGTCCGACAAGACGCGGCTGCGGCGCTCGAGGCCGAGCATCACCTTGTCCTTGGCGTCCTCGAGGTCCTGCATGTCGACGACGGCCTTGTTGCGGCGGGCGGCGAGCAGCGCGGCCTCGTTCACCACATTCGCGAGCTCGGCGCCGGCCAGGCCGGGCGTGCCTCGCGCGATCAGCTCCAGGTCCACGCCCGGCCCCAGCGGAATTTTCCGCGTGTGCACGCGCAGGATTTGCTCCCGCCCCTTCACGTCCGGCATGTCGACCACGATCTGGCGGTCGAAGCGCCCCGGCCGCAGGAGCGCCGGGTCGAGGATGTCGGGCCGGTTGGTGGCCGCGAGGAGGATGACCCCGTCGTTCGACTCGAAGCCGTCCATCTCGACCAGCAGCTGGTTCAGCGTCTGCTCGCGCTCGTCGTGCCCGCCGCCCAGCCCGGCGCCCCGGTGCCGCCCGACGGCGTCGATCTCGTCGATGAAGATGATGCACGGCGCGTGTGCCTTGCCCTGCTCGAACAGGTCCCGCACGCGCGAGGCGCCCACTCCCACGAACATCTCCACGAAGTCCGAGCCCGACATCGAGAAGAACGGCCGGCCCGCCTCGCCCGCCACGGCCTTGGCGAGCAGCGTCTTGCCCGTTCCCGGCGGGCCGACGAGCAGGGCGCCCTTGGGCAGCCGCCCGCCCAGGCGCTGGAACTTCTGGGGGTCCTTCAGGAAGTCGATGATCTCTTCGAGCTCCTGCTTCGCTTCGTCGGCCCCGGCGACGTCGGCAAACGTCACCTTGGGCGTGTCGCCCGCGAGCAGCTTCGCCTTCGACTTGCCGAACGCGAAGGCCCGGTTACCGCCCTGCTGCATCTGGCGCAGCATGAAGATCAGGAGGCCGAAGATCAGCAGATAGGGCAGGAAGCTGAAGAGGAAGACGCCGAACGACTGCTTCTCCTCCCGCGCCCGCACGTCGACGCCCTTGGCGCGCAGCGTGGTGACCCAGGCGTCGTTCGACTCGAACGGCAAGAGCGTGGTGAAGTGGTCGAAGTTGCGCCCGTGGACGGGCATGGGCGTCTTGAGACTCCCCTTCACCTGCTGCCGCTCGGTGATTTCGACCGTGTCGATGTTGGCCTTGTCGAGCTGCTCGGTGAACTGCGAGTAGGAGATGTCCACCGTCTCCTGCCGCCGATTCGCGGCGAACTGGACGAGCGCGATGGAGCCCACGATCAGGAGCGCCCAGAACGAGAGCGTTCGCAGCGTGCGGGCCCAGCTGAATTCGCGCGGCGGTGGGATGCGGTTGGCCATCAGGTCAGGCTCGCTACGTACGGCAGGTGGCGGAAGTTTTCGGCGTGATCGAGCCCGTACCCCACGAGGAACACTCGCGGAGCATCGAAGCCGACAAACGCCGGCTCGAGCTCGAGATGCTCGGCCAGATGCTTATGCAACAGCGCACAGATCTCCAGGCTCCGCGGCGCGCGCTCGCGCAACAACGCCACCAGCCGGTTGAGGGTCTTCCCCGTATCGACGATATCCTCCACCAGGAGGATGTGCTTACCCCGTAACTCCGTCTCCGGATCGTACAACAGCCGCACGTTGCCGCTCGAAATCGTGTCGGCGCCGTAGCTGGCCGCGACCAGGAAGTCCACCTGGAGCGGCCGCTCGATGCGGCGCACAAGATCGCTCAGGAAAATGAAGCTTCCCTTGAGGAGACCGAGGACCAGCAGCTCACCATCAGGGTACGCCGCGGTGATCTCCTGGCCGAGCTCGCGGACCCGGCGCGCGATCGTCTCCTCGTCGAAGACGATCCGCTTGAGCTCACGCCCGCCCGTCTGCTTGAGGCCCGCCGTGCTTGGTAACATCCACCCGTACCGCCCGGGTTCCGGGTCGCGGGAGGTCGTCAGCGCTCCGGCAGATTCCCGGGACCCAGAGAATGGTTTCGCCGCGGGCGAGGACCGGGTAGCCGGGCCGGTCGCTGCGCGGCACTCGCGCTTCCATCAACATCCGCCGCAGCGGCCGCCGCCCGATGCCACCGAGGGGAACGAGCCGGTCGCCCGGACGAGGGGACCGCACTTCCCAGTTCGCGCCCACGATCCACGTCGTCCAGTCTGTCCGCGGCAGCCGCGCCGGCGCCGGGTCGGGCGTCCAGGCCACCCGAAACTCGCCGAACACCGCACTGCCCCGCTCACCGGTCGGGACGACCTCCACGGCGGCGTCCCGGCTCGCGCGGGTGGCACGCAGGCGATCGAACGCCACCTCCGCCATCCAGCCGTCCGCGAGCGGCAACCGCCGCCCGGACGGCCGGCGCGCCAACGCGACCAGCTGGTGCGCCCGACGCACCCCCAGCACCAGGCCGGCACGCCGCGCCGCGGCCCGCAGCAACGCCGCGGACAGGACGTCATCATAGCGGGCCAGCCCCCCCCGGGCAACTTCGAAGCGGTGCGGCTCGACGCGCAGTCCGAGATCGGGAAGGTGGTCGAGGACGGCATCCCAGGCGTGCCGCTCACGCGCCGCCGCGCGCCCGGCGCGGAGCACGTCGTCGCCCGCGCGCGGACCCAGCCGCTCCGCGACGAGCGGCAGGAGCACGCCGCGCACCCAGCTGCGCAGGTGTCGCGGGTCGTGATTCGCTGGATCGTCGTGGATGGGGAGGCCGCGCGCGGTGACGTGCGCCACAAGCCGCGCCTTCGCGAAGGGGAGCAGTGGTCGCACCAGCCCCCCCCGCCCGCGCGCGGGAATCCCCGCGAGGCCCGCCGGCGCGCTCCCCTTCAGGAGCCGGAGGAGAATCGTCTCGACCTGGTCGTCCCGGTGGTGCGCGGTCACGAGGTAGCGCGCCCCGTGACGTCGCTGGACCTCGCCGAGCCACCCATACCGCGCCCCTCGGGCGACCGTCTCCGAGGCGTCAGGGCCGAGGCTCAGCTCGCCGACCTCGAACGGCAGCTCGTAGCGCTCCGCCAGCTCTCCAACCGCCCGCGCGACCGTCCGGCTGTCCGATCGAATGCCGTGATCGACGTGCGCCACGATGAGCGAGAGGCCGAGCTCGGGGGCGAGGGTGTGAAGGAGGTCGAGCAACGCCACGGAGTCGGCGCCACCCGACACCGCCACGAGGGCGATCCCCGGCTCGCCGAGGAGGCGGGTGCGGGCGAGGTGGCTGCGGAGGCGCGACAGCAGCGGCGTCATCCTGTAGTATAAATGGTTAGCGGCACGGCTGCGGGCGCGCGCCTTGCCCGCCGCTTCGGCGTGGCCGTAATTATGGGCCATGCCAATCCTGCAGCCCGACCAGATCTACCAGCTGCTGCGCAACCTGACGTCTCCGGTCGTGGCGATCACGTCGGCGCGCGGCGGCCGGCGCAACGGCATGATCGCCGACAGCGCGGTTCGCGCGTCGATCGTGCCCTCGATCCCGCGCGCGTCGGTCTATATCCACAAGTTCAACTACAGCCACGACCTGATCTTCGAGACCGGTCGCTTCGTGCTCCATCTGTTGCGCGAGGACCAGTTCGAGCTGATCCACCGCCTCGGCTTTGCGAGCGGGCGCACCCGCGACAAACTCGCCGACCTCCCGCACCGGCCCGGCACACTGGGGGTGCCGGTGCTCGACGACTGCTACGCGCACTTCGAGTGCCGCGTGGCGAACGTGATGGACACGGGGAGCTCCACCTGCTTCCTGGGCGATGTGGTGGACGTGGGTTACGGCTCGGCCGGGCAGGCGGTGGGCTCCGTGATGACGGCCGCCTACTTCCGCGCGAACATGCCGCCGGAGTGGCGAGGCGAGTACGAAGCGCTGCTCCGTGCCGCGCAGCAGTTCGCCGCCGAGCGCTCGCGCGACATCCGGCCGGTCATCTGGAGGAGCCTCGAGCAGCCTTAGGGCTCGACGACGTCGATGGTCTGGCCGGCCTTGAGGGGACCGGCCACGCTCTGGCGTCGACCCGAGGGCCAGCGCACTTCGATGGCCGCGGCGTGGTCCGCGTCCGCGAGACCGAAATAGAGCGGCAGGTCGCTCTGGGAGAGGTATCCCGACTTTCCGTCGAGAAGCTTCAGCAAGCGGCGTCCATCGGGGAGCACGACGGTGACTTGCGCACCGAGTCCCTCGCGGTTCGAGCGCGTGCCGCGAAGTCGGACCGTGAGCATGTGGACCGGGTGTCGTTGCGCGAGATCGCTGACCAGTACCTGCGGCCCGGCGTTGAACTCGTTGGTGACGATGTCGAGATCACCATCGCCGTCCAAGTCGAGTGCGACCGCGGCGCGTGTGCCACGCGAGCCCATCATGGTCAAGTGGCCCGCCGCATCCACCCGACACGCCCCCGCCAGCGACTCGGGATGGGCACAGGCCCCACAGAAGGGATGGCCCCGGTCCGCTCCGTTGCAGTCGAGGGTGAACCAGACCTGTTGTGTGGCGCCGTTGGGGCGCGGCTCGACACCCACCACGAATTCGCTCGGAAGGAAGCGCTGCCCCGCCTCGTTGAGCAGGAGGGAGTTGATCCCGTACCGGTAGGGGAAGTTCATGCCCGCCGCGATGAAGATGTCGTCCCATCCGTCGGCGTTGAAGTCGTCCACGCTCGGCCCCCAGGGCCAATAGGTTTCGACCCCGACGGCGTCGGAAACCTCCTCGAATCGACCGCCGCCCCGGTTCGCGAACAGCTCGTTGCCGAAGAGGAAGCGAGCCTTCCCCGTGGGAAACAGACGGCCGGCGACCTGCGAGGTGTCGGACTTGCGGCCCTCCGCCGTCCAGTCGCCGGGCGGGATGTTGACCCACATGTCCGGGTGCATGCTGGTGACGAAGAGGTCGAGCCGACCGTCCCCATCGAAGTCGAACACCTTCACGCCCATCCCTCCCCAGGGCGTTTTCGGGAAGTAGTCGGCCGTCGCGTCGCGAAAATGCTTCCCGCCCTCATTGAGCCAAATGTGATTCCCCCCCTGCATGTCGAGGACGTAGAGGTCGGGAAACCCGTCGTCGTTCACGTCGAATGCCGTGGCGTCGCCGCTCCAGCTCAGATCCACCAGTCCGACATCGCGACTCACGTCCTTGAACCGGTTGCCGCCCAGATTGCGATAGAGAATGCTCGCTTCGGCGCGTTCGGGGTGGAGGTGGCCAAGGAACGCGTCGCCGAGAGCGACATAGTAGCCGCCCGGCCCTCGCGCGTTGCTCGTGTACACACCCACATTGGTCAGGAACAGATCGAGCAGGCCGTCGCCGTCATAGTCGAAAAATACCGCGCCGGAGGAGTGGCCCACATATCCGACGCCGGCCTGCGCGGTGATGTCGCGAAACGTGCCGTGGCCGAGGTTTTCGAAGAGCCGGTTCCCGTGGCGCACCGTCGTGACGAAGAGGTCGGGATCGCCGTCGTTGTCGATATCGGCGAAGGCGCATCCCACCGCGACCGCGTCCGGCAATTCCAGCCCCGCCGGGACGGTGACGTTCACGAACCGACCGCCCCCGAGGTTCTTCCAGAGTTCGTTGGTACCGAGTTGGGTGACGAAGTAGAGATCGGGGAGACCATCGCCATCGACGTCCGCGGCGCACAGTCCGCTCCCGTGGTCGTAGTGCGCGAGCTTGTAGGTTTTGCCCGCGTCGTCGACGATCCGGTTCTCGAAGGTGATGCCGCTGGCCTGTCTGCGATCCGTGAACCGGAAGTCGTGGACCACGCGTGATTTCCCGGCGAGCTCCGCTTCCTGGCGGGCCCGCTCGGCCAGCCACGCCGGGGTAGCGGGAGAGCGGCACGACACGACGAGGAGGTGAAGTGAGACGACGAGCCCGCAGGACCACGAGAAGCGACGCGACATGCCGGGGGCACCCCCACCTAGGTCCTGGTCCGGCTCTAATAGCGGCGGTCGGACTCGAACCGACGACCCGCGGATTATGATGCCGAGCCGGGCTCGCCCCGGCTCGGTCTCCCTCACGCCACCTCGTGTCCGCTTGTCCCGCGCGGAGCACGAGCGAGCCCGAGTAGGACAACCTAACACGAGCGAACACAAGCCGGAGTCCCACGGTCTGTCCCATTGTCCGACCGGGACTCCCTAGGGGGACGGCATGCCGGGGAAGCCGATAGAAGCCCAGCTATACGCCGACATCGAGGCCGCGGGCGGCTGGGAAAGCATCTGGGATCGGGTGGCGAACGGGGAGACGCAAACCGCGATCGCGGAAAGCCTGGGCATCTCGCAAGGCTTTCTGTCGCGGGTCATTCATCTCGACCCAGCGCGCGTCCGGGCGTTTCGAGAGGCCAAGCGCCGGTATGCGGTCACGCTGGTCGAACACACGGGGGAACTTGTGAAGCACGTCAAAGAGAATCGCGACGCGATCGCGAAGGTGCGGGAGCAGGCGAGTCACGCCCGCTGGGAAGCCTCCAAGTGGGACCGCGAACTGTTCGGCGAGGACAAAGGCGACGTGAACCTGAACATCGCAAACATCGCGGCTTGGCACGTCGACGCGCTCCGGCATCGGATCGTGGACGCATCCCGGCCGCTCGGGCCGCTCCTAGAGCCGCCGGGGGAATTGCAGCGCGGGAGTGCGGACACGGCCGTCACGATCGGGGACGCAATCACCGCTGCGCCCCGTGCCGTACCCGAGCCGGTCATAGGCGAGCCAGCCGCTGCCACCAAAGGCGTGACTTGGGACGGTACGACGGCACACTGCGGGGATTGCGACCGGACTGACTGTCCGCACGCCCGCCAGGAATACGCCCGCCAGGCGCAAGCCTACGCCGAGCACCCACCGACCAGCCCCCGGGTCCTGCGCGGACTGGTCTAACACGGTCACCCACCAACAGCGTCCTGTCGTGGCCTGACCCCCGTCGAACTTCACCGTCCGTCCCCCCGCCGTCGCCTCGCTACCACCTGGGGAGAAGAAGGCGTCACATTCTTATACGGCGCACGGGAAGGCGCCAACCCCAATGCCATCGCCCCGCGTCATGTCAGCGTTAGGGCCGCTGGCCAGCAGGCGTGTACAGCTCGGCGTGCACGAATCCACGCAGCTCCGGGAAGCGCACGGTCGCGTCGCTCCAAGACTTGTGGAACAGAGCCTGCGAGGCTGCCTCGAGTTCCCTTTGGAAGGTGCCCTCCGCGGACGGCGTTGCCACCTCCACGATCACGAGATGCGTGTTCTCCCCGGAGCCGGCAATCTTGGTGAGCAACAAATATGACACGACTGCCTTACGCTTCACCAACTCGTCGAACACTGGGGTCACGACATCGACGAGCGCCGAATCGTATGCCTTCTCCTGGCCGGGCCGGACCTGATAATAGTTGACGTGATAGAAGTGGCCATGTCTCGCCTGACCGACAAGCGGGGCGGCGAGCGCAACGAGGCCGACGAGAATGGGAAGCGTGCAGCGCACAAGGCGCGTGCCGTGGACCAGCACGACGGTCGTATCCGTTGACATGTTCGCCTCCGAGGCGAAAAGTGATGCAGAGGCTGCGGGGCTGAGGCCGAGGACCTAACCTCCTTTACGCCTGCCGGCAACCCTCCAGTTATGTAGCCCCGCACACAGCGCCGGAATAGCAATGCGCGCGCGGAATACCGCTCAGCAGCCTTAGCGCCACGCCAACCGCGAGCGAAACGGTGTGTGCAGTCGCGGATTGGGCGGACGGGTTACCACCTCGCTTCCCACGGTCCGTCCCATTGTCTCGCGTCGAGGGCCAGCAAGCCGCGCCGCGACTGAGGTTGCCGCCCCGACCAACGGACGGGGCATCCGTTCCCACGCTTGGGAGCCGCTGCGGGGTTCGAATCGCCCCAGGCTGCACGAGCTCGCGAGCCCCCCCTTCGCGATGACCCCCCGTCACCATGTGACGTGGTACGAAGCACCCGGCGAGTTCTAATTTTTCTGGTGGCCACAGAACGCACTCAACGGGGGGTGTGGGCGTATGGATTCCAAGGATCTTGGGCGGGTGTTGGCGTATGGTCGGATGGTCACCGTCGAATTGTCTGGTAACCGCTGGGCGGATGCGATGCGGATTGTGGCGGAGTGGGTGGAAGGCCACCCGCGCGACCTCGAGGGGATCGTGCTGTTAGTGGTGTTGATGGAGGCGGCGTCCTATGCATCGCCGGGAGCGGACGATCTGATGACGGGGCTCAATGCGCGGGTGGAGCGACTGGCGCATGCGGCCGAGGTGGACCTCGCGGATCTCAGGAAGCAGGCGGCAGCACTGGTACGGGCGCGGTAGCGGACTCCGGCGCCCCGAGTCGCACGACGTCAACGCCCCTCGAAAGCACAAGGGCGGGGAGCTGGCGTGCAGTAGTTGACGCAGACAGAGAAAGAGGTATTTTGATTGGAGAGTACACAATTGACGTAGGTGGTCTCAGTCACGGGACCAATCTGGACGGCCCTCATAATGGGCCTGCGGGGGAAAAACTCAGCGGGGTAAGACCCGTTTGAGGAAACCAAAGGGTGACACGATCACCGCCTCCGGCCCGGACGACGCTAACAAGGTACTCGGCAGCGAGTGAAGTAGGGGCCTAGGGCCCCACGCAACCGAATCTCAAGCGGCGGGCGAATCTAACTCCAAAACATCGGAGTGGATTCGCCCGCCGCTTTTTTTGGGCCCTCGAACTTTGGAGGAGCTGGTGAGTGAAGCCACGATGATTCCGCTCCCGGTCGCGGCGTTCATGCTAGGCACGCCGTACCGCGCGGCCTACGAGCTGATGATGAGCCGGCGGCTCCGGGGGGAACTCCGGGGCAAGCGGTGGTGGGTGGACCTACGCGACGTGCGAACGCTGGAGCGGAGCGAGGAACGCGAACCACAAACCGCGGGTGTAGTGCCCGCTGCCTAACCCAAGGAGACACGACAAGTGAAACGCGAAGATCCGCTAGGGCGACAACCCCCGGAGTACACACGGAACGTCAAGGTTGAGCGGCCCTCAACGCGCAAAGGCGCGCAGCCGAAAACGGTCACGGACGGGGGCCGCGACCCGTCGCCGGCCGGGGCGCGCCCGGACCCCTACCTGCCGAAGTTTTCGGAAATTTCGGGCTACGATCCGAAATTGCAGCCCGCTATCGCCGCCGCTGAAGCGCTAGAGCGACGTGCCGCAGCCGGGAAGAAACGGAGGCGGTGATGGCGAAGGCTCCCGTTGCTGGCATCGTAGACCGCGAGCCGGGCCAGCGCGCCAGCTCGCAGGGCGCCGACGCGATTCAGCCGCTCGATACGAAGGCCGCGGCCGCGGCGTTCAGCGAGATGTTGACCGAAGTGGACCCGGTAACGCGGCAGCCGGTTGCGGACGTGGACACGGCGCCGGCCGCCGAGCCTGCGAGTCCTGCGAGCGCCCCGGCAGCGGCCCCCGCCCCGTCGCGACCGCTCACCGACGAAGAATGGGACCGGCTGGAAGCGGCGCGACCAGACTTGGCGCCCGACATCAAGGTGGCCCGCGCCATTGACGAGCGCCAGCGCGCCGCGCTCGCCGCCCACCAAGATTTTCTGCAACACCAAGCCGAGCTCCTGTGGGAGCGGGCGCCCGCAGCGTTCACGGACCCTGGTGTGAGACAGGAGATGTATGCCGTGGGCGCAGAGTGGGGCTATAGCCAACAGGAAATTGAGGCGGTGACAGATCACCGACCGTTGGTCTTGCTCTACCAGGAAGCCATGAAGCGACGCGGTGCCCAACAGGCGGCGGCTCCGGCCCCAACCCCGGCGTCCCCGCCCGACGATCGGCGCCAGCGACACGAACCGGCGGCCGATGCGGAGTATCAGCGCGCGGCCCGCCGGCTCGCGAAAACCGGGCGGCTCCGGGACTCCGCGGCGGTGATGGCAACCTTTGTGAAGGAAGTAGAGAAGTGATGTGCAGCGAATAAAACAGGGCCCCGCGAGAACGGGGCCCGGAAGGAGAAACACGTGCGCGCCCTCAGAATACACCCGGCGAGCGAGTCGCCGCAAGATGATGTGCCCGACACCCTGCACCGCTGGACGGCCGCGCGGCGTGCCGTGCTGCTCGAGGACAAGCTCGAGGACGTCGCGCGTGTCGGGCGCGACCTCACCACAGTGCTCGCGCGGATCGCGGCGGCGCTGGAACGGCGGGCGGTGTCGTGAGCACCCCGGTTCCCCATGATCTCGAGTTCGCCGTGGCGTCGCGCCTCGGCGCTCTCACCGCAGACTCCTCCTGGCCACAACTCGAGCAGGCGCTCCGTGGCCTCGTGGCGGATCTCCGTAGCGGCGACGCACTGCAACTGCGCGGGGCGCGTCTTCTAGCCGGGAACGCTTTAGAAAAGCTCGGCGTGAAGGACGCGCGCCAGATCGTCGGCGACGCGTTCAAGCAGTCGCCGAATGGCAAGAGCGAATCGGGCCCCAAGCTCCAAGGCGAAGCGGTCACCGTGCGCGACGTCGAGCCCTGGCCCGAGCCGGTGGATGGCGAAACCCTGTTTGCGGACGTTGCCACGGCCCTCGCCTCCTACGTGTGGCTGCCGTCCGGGGCGGCGACGGCGGTGACGCTGTGGGTGGTGCATACGCACACCGTGGATGCAGCCGATGTATCGCCCTACCTGACAATCAAGAGCGCGACGAAGGAGTGCGGGAAAACGACGTTGCTGCGCGTGTGTCGTGGATTGGTGCGGCGACCCGTCAGTACGTCGAACATGTCGCCCTCGGCGCTATTCCGCATCGTCGGCCGGCTGACGCCAACGCTGCTGATTGATGAGGCGGACACCTTCGCCCGGCTGTCCGATGATCTGCGCGGCATCCTGAACGCCGGCCACGGCCGCGACGATGCCGTGGTGATCCGGTCCGAGGGCGACGATCACGAGCCGCGGGCGTTTCCCGTTTTCGGGCCGAAGGCGTTGGCCGGTATCGGCGACCTCCCGGATACGGTGGAGGGGCGTTCGGTGGTCGTGGTGATGCAGCGCAAGCCCGCCGAGACACCGCTCGCGAAGATGCGGCGGCGGGAGCTGACCGCGGCGCTCGCGCCCCTGCAGCGCCAACTCGCCCGCTGGGGGGTGGATCACCTGGACGGTCTTCGCACCGCCGAGCCGGTGATCCCCGACGCTTTGAGTGATCGCCAAGCCGACAATTGGGAGCCGCTGCTCGCCATCGCGGACGCGGTGGGAGGCAAATGGCCGGAGCGGGCGCGGAAGGCGGCCTTGCTGCTGTCCCGACGTGGGGCGGAGGACAGCCAGGACGTGCGCGAGCTGCTGCTGGGCGACCTGTTCGCGATTGTGGGCGAACGCGAGGCCATGTTCTCCGCCGACCTCGTGGCGGAGCTGGTGAAGCTCGAGGGGCGGCCCTGGCCGGAGTTTGGCCGGGCGCGGAAGCCGATCACGCCGACCGGGCTGGCGCGGTTGCTCCGACCGTTCGGTTTGCACCCGGGCTCGGTCCGGATCGGTCCGGATACCGGGAAGGGCTACTACCGCGAGGCGCTCGCGCCGTTGTGGGCGCAATACCGAATAGGGGCGCCGGTCCCCCCCGCCGAACCGTCACAGGCGTCACAATCCAATGACGGCGCGGAGAACTCAGGTTTTGGCAACCGTCACACGTCGCCGGTTGTGACGGTTGGCGGAACGGCCAAGAACGTGGGCGGCGCCTCAACTGTGACGGGTGTGACGGTTGGGAAGGGGGGCATAGAGCCCTCTCTCGGGGATGCATGGGAGCCGGAGGGGAGCCCGTGAGCGACCGCGGCTGGAAACAATTCGAGCGCAGACTCGCGACTCAGCTCGGGACGCATCGCATCCCCGTCACCGGGGAGCGCGCGGGTGCCGATTTCGCAGACGGGATGTTCGCCTACCAAGCGAAGCTCGGCCGTCGGTGTCCGGCCTACCTGCGGGAGTGGCTCGCGGGCATCGTGGCTGCTGGTGATCGCCGCGGCCTCGTCGGCGTGGTGGTGTGGAAGCCAAAGGGCACGCAGGACCGGGAGGCGCTGGTGGTCCTCCGGTTCGCGGATTGGCGAGACCTGCATGTCGGAACCGGGCGGGACGCCAACGCGCCCACGATCCCCGTCAAACGCTTGGAAACGCCTCCGGTGGCCAGTGCGGCGCCCCCGTCGTCCCGTGTTCTGTGTGCCCGGGCTGGGTGTGGCAACCTCCTCCCGTCCGACGAGCGCCGGCGAGGCTCTCCGCGCCGCTACTGCTCGCCGTGGTGTCGGCGGGCGGCCTGGGTGGCGCACCGGGATGCGGAGCGTATTGCATGACCCCGGCCGATCTGCACGTCTTGCGGCCGGACGCCGAGCCGTCCCCCCCACCCCCGGACCGCGGGCGCCTCCTGACGGCCGCCCAGGTGGCTGCGGAGCTGCTCGGCGGGACGGTCTCCCCGGGCTGGGTGCGGGACCACGTGCCCTACAAGCTCACGCTCGGCCATTCAACAGTGCGGTGGTATGCCGCCGACGTGCGGGCCTGGCTCGAGGCGCGGCGGGCTAGCGGCCAGAGTGATAGCGTGCTATAATGATATCACTCACTCATGGAGCGGACCGTGGCCGAGCGCGTGAAGCAACTGATGGTGCGCGTCCCCGCGCGGAAGCACCAACGCTGGAAGCTCGAGGCGGTGAAACGCGGCGTGCCGCTCGGGAAACTGATTGAGGCCGCCGTCGATGCTTACCTCAAGGGAGGCTCCCATGCATCGCACCAGTAGCGGCGGCACCTACCGCCTCGACCGCACGTTTCCCGGCGTCGGGCGGATCGCCAAAGCCTCGGCGCCACGACGCGCACCGAGTTTCATAACCGCGACGCCCTCCTCACGCGCCTCTACAATCAAGGACGCCTCGACCTGCTCCGCGCCATTCAAGCCGGGACGTACTCCATGACCGAGGTGTACGCTGCGGACCGCGAGCAGCGGCTCGAGCACCTGACGGGCGAGCGGGCGATCCTCAACCGGCCGCTGTGGCACGCGGTAGAGGAGTGGATCGGTCGTCCGCTGTGGGGCGACGCTGCGGAGAAATGGGAAGGCGCCGAGCCGGGTCCGACCCAGCGCCGCTACGCCGTCTCGTTCAAGGCGCTCAAGGCCCGCGCCGAACTCGCGGAGTCGGTCACGATCGAGGCGCTCGGGACGCTCGACTGGCACGCACTCAAAGCCCGCTGGCCCAAGTCGGACGGCGACTGGTTCCACCTCCGCGCCGCCGTCTCCCACTTCCTCGCCGTGCAACTTGGCGAGGGCAAGCCCAAGAAGGGCCGTCACCATCCCTGGCGCGTCGCCGTCATGGACACGGACAATTTCCCGTTTGCCAAAGCGGCCGAGCGGGTGCCGGATCTTGACGTGCCCACCTTCTGGCGGATCGTGAATCAGACGCCCGAGTTTGTGCGGGCCGCCTACGTGACGATCGCGTATCTTGGCCTGCGCGTCGGGGAGTACCTGCGGCTGCGGGACACCGACCTACTCCCGGCCACGAAGCAGGTGCGCGTCCCAGGCACCAAGACGGCGAGCTCGGTGGCGACGCTGCCTGTGGCCGCGGAGATGTGGCCGTGGGTGACGCGGGCCGTGCCGGCGCCACTGGCCTACAAGTGGTTGCGCGAGTATTGGGTGCGGGCGCGGAAGGCAGTCGGCTCGGGCGACGTGCGGCTCCACGATCTGCGGCACTTCACGGCGCAGACGCTCGTGAACGCTGGTCGGTCGGAGGCGAGCGTACAAACGACGATGCGGCACGCGACGGCGGATATGACGCGGCGGTATGCGAAACAGCGGGAGCGGGGCGAGAACGCCCAGGCGCTCGCGGAGGTGCTGCTTGCGACGGCCTGAGCCGTCCCACTGTTTGTCCCACTGTCACCCCAACCCTGGGACGCGGGTGCTGCTAAGTCGTTGTACGACAAGTAGCGGCGGTCGGACTCGAACCGACGACCCGCGGATTATGATTCCGCTGCTCTAACCAGGGCCCGCCATGACGGCGGGAGTGGCGGCCCTCGCGCTGCCTGCAGAATGCGAGACCAAGGCCGTTACCCGTAGGACGCGCGACACACCCGTTGCTTCGACTCCACACCTGCGCGCGTCCCCCCCCACGGCTGCCCCCGAACGGACATTTTCGGGGCACGGCGACGCGGTGCGACGCTTGCATCGCTGCTCGGCAAGGCCATGAAAACGTTCCGTCCTCCCCTGCTGGCCGTGCTGGTCGTGGGCTGTCACTTCGACAAGCTTTTCAACGATGCGAGCGGCGGCGCGGCGTCCCACGAAGGCGTACGACCGCGCAACCGAGCCACGCGGCACCGGGCACCAAGACTACGTCCCCCGCGCAGGGCGCCCTGATGCGCTGCCCCCGTTGCACGCTCACCGAGCTTCCCGGAGCCACGGACAGCTGCTGGCTGTGCGGTTATTCCGCGGCGGTCGCGACCGCCGTGGAGGCCCCGCCCCCGCCCCCGCCCCCGCCCCCGTCGCCCGCGCCCAATGAGCTCGACGCACGGCGCGAGCTGGGGCGCGACTTCCGGATCGAGAGCCTGCTCGCGCGGCCACCCGGCCCGATCGTCTACCTGGCCCGCGACGCGGAGGAGCGGCCGCTGGCACTGAAAGTCGTGTCGCGCGCGCAAGTGGGGCCGGCGGAGGAGCGCTTCCACACCGCGGCCGACGCGGCGGCACAGCTCGATCACCCGCACATCGTCCCCGTCTACCGACACGGCGCCACGAAGCACTTCCTGTGGTGCGCGACCAAGTACGTCGACGGCCAGTCGCTCGCGGGCATGGTGCAGGCCGGTGCACCGCTCGAGCTCTCCGTGTGTCTCCGCATCTTCGAGCAGGTCGCGAGCGCCCTGGACTACGCGCACCGACGCGGCGTGGCCCACGGCGCCCTGACGCCCGACAGCATCATCGTGGATGGCAACGAATGGGCGCTGGTGGGCGACTTCGCCATGGCGGGGCTGCTCGACGCGGCGCCCGACGGTGCCCAAGCCAGCGAGCCGGCAGCCGGCGCCGATCAGCGCGCGCTGGCGGCGATCGCTCATCACTGCCTCACCGGAGTGCCGATGGGTAATGGTCCACCGTCGGCAAAGGACGGCTTCCCCGGACTCCCCCTGCACGTGTCGCAGGCGCTGCGCCGCGCGCTCTCGAGCCGGCCGGCCGACCGGTTTCCCAACGTGCTCGACTTCGTCGCGGCCCTCGGAGGCACGCGACCGGACGCACGGCCGGCGTGGTTCGGCGCGAATCCGCGCAAGAAGGGGCCGGGCTCCCCGGTCGTGATCGTCGACGCCGACGCGGATCCCGCGGCGAAGCACCTGGGCGGACGGCTCGCGGCCGCCGCGGCGGGCCTCCTGGTCGCGCTCGGCGGCGGCGCGGCGTGGCTCGGCATCTCCTCGATTCCGGCGTCGCCGGCGAGTCGAGACCCCGGGGCCGGCGCGCCGGCGCCCGCCCGCAGCGCTCCACCGGCGGCCCCGAGCGCGACCCGCGATACGTTCGTGCCCTCCAGGCCCGACCCCGAGCCCCCGCCCTCGTCGACGCCAGCGGTGCGCACGACGCGTCCGCCGGTCGCGACGCGTGCCCCGGTCGTGAAGCGACCGGCGTCCCCGCCGCCGCGGGTGGACCCGCGCGACGCGGAGCCCGGTCTCCTGTCCGTCAATGCGATCCCCTGGGGGAGCGTATACCTCGACGGTCGGGCGGTCGGCAACACCCCGGAGATCGATCTCCCGGTCGCCCCCGGCCCGCACCGGCTGCGGGTGGAGCGCGAGGGCTATCGGTCGTACGAGCGCATGATCAACGTGGCGTCGGGACAGCGGCTCCGCATCACCGACATCGCGCTGGTGGAACGGTAGCCGTGACGCGCGCCTTCATCGTCCTCACCATGTCGCTGCTGCTCGGCGGAGGGCAGGTGTTGCGCGCCCAGTCGGCCCGCGATCTTCTGGGGCAGGGCGTGCGGGCGTATCAGGCCTTGGAGTACGATGCGGCGGCGGCGCTCTTGGAGGAGAGCCTGGGACGCGATTCGGCGGCGGGGCTCGCAGACTCGCTCCGGGCGCGGGCGCTCACGTACCTCGGGGCGACGGAGCTGTTCCGGGGACAGCGCGACTCCGCCGTGGCCACGTTCCGCCACCTCGTCTTGCTCAACCCGCGCTATCGGCCGGACGAGCTGATCTTTCCACCCCAGGTCACGAACCTTTTTCAGGAGGTCCGTCGGGCGACCAGGGCGATCGCGGTCGCGGTGCCGCCCGTGACCGAGCTGCGCACGCGGCTCGAGCGGTTCACGGCCCGGGTGCTCACGAGCTCGCTCGCGGACGTGACGGTGATGCTCGCGCGCGAGGACGGGACGCCGGTGCGCCAGCTGTACAGCGGTCCGGTGGCCGACAGCCTCCTCGTGTCGTGGGACGGTCTGACGGCGGCGGGAACGGCCGCGACCGATGGCCGCTACCTCCTGCAGGTCACGCCGAGAACCCCCACGGCGGACGGGCCCCGCGCGCGCCAGGTGGTGCTCGAGGTCAAGCAGGAGGCGCCCGATACCCTGCCCTGGCCGCCGCCCCTGACGACGCCGCCGCTCCTGCCGGAGCGCACGTCCACGGGCCCGGCCCTCCGCTCCCTCGCGGCGGGACTGGTCACCGGGGCCGCCGCCGTCGCCCTCCCGTCGATCATGGCGCAGGGCAAGGACGCGACGGGCGCGCGCTTCGCGGTGGGCGCGGCGGTGGGTGTCGCGGGATTCGTAGGTTTCTTCGCGCACAAACCCCGCCCGCTCGAAGCCAACGTGCGGGCGAACGCGTCGCAGCGCGAAGCCTGGAAGAAGAAACTCGATCAGGTGAAGGCAGAGAACGTGGCTCGTCTGCGCACCATGCGACTCGTCGTCCGCGCCGGGCCCGAGACCATCGCGGAGCGAAGATCAGAGTGAAGACCATCGGGGTGATCGGTATCCTGGCATCGGCACTGCCGGCCGTCGCCGGCGCGCAGGGCCGGCCCACCATCGCGTTCCGCGGAGACGCGGGGTTCGTATGGGTGCGGAGCGACACGGCCGCGGCGGCAGCGGGAGGGGCGGTCCGCCTGCGCGGGCCGGTTCTCGGAGGAGAAGGCCGAGTCGCCTTCAATGGATTCGCCGTGGGAGTCGGGCTCTTGAGCGGCACGCTCCAGGCGGCGGACCAGACCGTGAAGCGCGACCTCATCGAAGGCCGGCTGGTCGTCGCCGCGCAGCCTCTCCCCTGGCTCGAAATGAGCGTCGGTCCGTTCGTACGGGCGTACGTCACGGACTCCGTCACCGAGCGCTGGGTGTTCTGGCAGGCGCGGGCCCGCGTGGAGGCGCCGATCGTGACCGCCAGCCTGACGAGCTACGTCGAGCTGTGGCGCGCCCTGTCCTCGCAGGTCAATCTGGTGGCCGGGGCCGGTCGGGTGCAGGGTGGCGAGGCGGGTGTGGTGTACCGACCGCCGCAGCGACCGTTCTGGCTGCGCCTCGCCTACCGCGTGGACGACGCCGCCGTACGGGTGGGCGGCAGCCAGACCCTCGAGGCGATCAGCGTGTCCGTCGTCGTGGGAGCGAGGTAGCGGCCCTCATCGGGGGGCGGGGGCGGGGGCTCCGTCCTCGCTCCCGGCCTCCACCTTCGGCACCAGCCGATACAGCAGCTCACCTTTCCGGATCATCCCGAACTGCTCGCGCGCCGCCCGCTCCTGGGCGACCGGGTCGGTCTCGAGCGCGTGCGCGAGGCGCTGCAGCGAATCGAGCTGCCGCTCGAGTTCCCGCACGGCCCGGCGCTCCTCAGTGAGCTGGCTCCGCAGCGTGAGCCAATCGAGCATACCGTACTCCCCGGCCTGAAAGGCCAATCCCGCGAGCACGACCGCCGCCGCGATCCCAATCAGCCGGGCGCGCGTCACAAGCCGTACAGCTGCCGGCCCGGGTAGTACGCCGTGTCGCCCAGCTCCTCGGCGATGCGCAGCAGCTGGTTGTACTTCGCGACGCGGTCGGTGCGCGAAGCGCTTCCGGTCTTGATCTGCCCCACCCCGGTCGCCACGGCGAGGTCGGCGATAAAGGTATCCTCCGTCTCGCCGGAGCGATGCGAGATCACGGCGCCGTATCCGTTGGAGCGCGCGTGCGCGATGCACTGCAGCGTCTCGGTGAGCGACCCGATCTGGTTCAGCTTGATCAGGATCGCATTCGCCACGCTTTCTTCGATCCCGCGATCCAAACGCTCGATGTTGGTGCAGAAAAGATCGTCGCCCACGAGCTGGACGCGGGCGGACAGCGCCGCGGTGAGCTTCGCCCATCCCGCCCAGTCGTCCTCGGCGAGCCCGTCCTCGATCGAGACGATGGGGTAGCGGTCGATCCAGCTCTTGTAGAGCGCGACCATCTCGTCGGACGACTTCGTGCCTGCGCCGCTCTTCTTAAAGACGTAATTCCCATCTTGAAAGAGCTCGGACGCCGCGGGGTCGAGCGCGATCGCGACGTCCTTGCCGGGCTCGAGCCCCGCGGCCTCGATCGCCGCGATCACGGCCTCGAGCGCCGCCTCGTCGCTCGCGAGATTGGGCGCGAAGCCTCCCTCGTCGCCGACCGCGGTGGACAGATTGCGCTTGGACAGCACCTTCTTGAGCGCGTGGAATACCTCGACGCCGATACGCAGGCCGTCGGGGAAGCTCTCGGCGCCGATCGGCACGATCATGTACTCCTGGAAGTCCACGGTGTTGGCCGCGTGCGCGCCGCCGTTGAGGATGTTCATCATCGGCACCGGGAGCACGTTCGTGACCGGTCCCCCGAGATAGCGGTACAGCGTGAGGCCGGCGTCCTGGGCCGCCGCCCGCGCCACGGCCATCGACACCGACAGAATCGCGTTGGCGCCCAGGTGACTCTTGTTGGGCGTCCCGTCGAGGTCGAGCATCGCGTAGTCCACCGCGATCTGCTCCTCGGCCGACATGCCCTCGAGCCGCGGCCCGATCACCTCGTTCACGTTCTTCACCGCTTCGAGCACGCCCTTGCCGCCGAACCGTTTCTGATCGCCGTCGCGCAGCTCGACCGCCTCGTGCTCCCCGGTGGAGGCGCCGCTCGGCACGGCGGCCCGTCCGGCCGCGCCGCTCGACAGGGTGACGTCCGCTTCGATGGTCGGGTTGCCCCGGCTGTCGAGAATCTCGCGCGCGCGCACCGAGATGATCGTGCTCATGATGGCCCTACCCTAGCGGGCGACGCCCTCGGCGTCAACGCGCGCCTTCAAGTCGAGGATCACAGCATGGACGCGGTCGCGCAGCTCTTGACGTCGCTCGACCGTCATCCCGACCGTGGAGATCGGCTCACCGATCGTGATTCGGATCGGCCGCGGTCGCAGAACGAACCGCCCCTTGGGCAGGATCTCGAAGGTGTTGCGAACGTACAGGGGCACGACCGGCACCTGCGCCGCGATGGCGAGCCCGAACGGCGCGTTCTTGAAGGGCAGGAGCTGACCCGTCCGGCTGCGGGTGCCCTCGGGGAACACCACGGCGGATATCCCGCTGCGGATCACCTCCGCGGCACCATGGTACGCCTCCAGCGCGCGCGCCGGGTGAGCCCGATCGATGGTGACGTGGCCGGCCGCGATCATCGCCCGGCCCAGCAGGGGGATCTTCGCGAGCTCCTGCTTCGCCACCATCCGCACCGATCCCGGCAGCGTGGCGGCGAGAGCCCAGATGTCGAACATCGACGAGTGGTTCGAAGCGTAGACCACCGGCCCGTCCGGGATCCGCTCGATTCCTTCGACCCGCACCGGCGTCCCGGCGGCGCGGAGCAGCTGGCGCGACCAGTCGTTCGTTCCCCAGTCGTACACACCGCCCCCTCCGGGGCGCCGCTCGACACCCAGCAACGCCGCGCCGAGGACGCCCACGGAGTGGACGACGCTCGACACCACGAGCACCACGTAGAACCACAGTGTGCGGATCACGGTGCGGGAAAATGATCGAAGCCGGGCGGAGGCGTTATCAGTCGCCCGCCGTCCGTCATCCGGAGTCCCCGACCCGAGGCGCAGCGTCCGATTCGCGTGAGCGGGAGTCCCGTCGCGCGGCGAAACGCCCTGGCCCCCCCCTCGGTCCCGAAGCTTCGCGGCATGGCGACCAGCAGCTCGTACTCCTCGCCGCTCTGCGCGGCTGCGAGCGGAGTGACACCCGGCCAGCGCGGAACCCGCTCCAACTCGATCGCGATCCTGACGCCCGACGCCGCGGCGAGATGCCCCGCATCCCCCGCCAGCCCGTCGGAGATGTCAATCATGGCACGCGCTCCCCGTCGTGCCAGCCAGCCCCCCGCGGCGATCCGCGCCTGCGGGCGGGCAAAGCGGCGCCGTAAGGCCGGAGCGAGGCGTCGCCCCGCCCGGAGGGCGGCCAGCGCGAGCCCCGCACCCCCAAGCCGCCCCGTCACCCACAGCCCGTCACCCGGCCGCGCGCCGCTCCGTCGCACCGGCCGCTGGGCGACGCCGAGCGCGCACACATCCACGAGATGGCGTGAAGAGCGCACCAGGTCTCCCCCGAGCACGCTCGCTCCGACACTCCGCACGGCGGCCCCCACCCCTGCCATGATCTGGACGGCGGGTGAGGCGTTCCCCGTTGCACGTTGCACGTCGCCGGGAATCCCGAGCGAGACGAGGACGCCGAGGGGTTGCGCGCCCTCGGCCGCTAGATCGGACATCGCGGCGGCGGTCGCGCGCCAGCCGATCTCACGGAACGAGAGCCAATCGGTGCGGAAGTGCACGCCCTCGAGCGACAGATCAATACTGATCGCGAGTGTCCGGCCGCCGATGGGGACCAGCGCGCAATCGTCACCCAGGTCGCGGCCCGCCGCGCCGAGGGTCGCGAAAATGGCGCGCAGGCGGTCGAACTCACCCCCTGGGCCCAGGCGGAGTGACCGGCCCGTCACGCCGTCTCCGGCGGCTCCAGGGCGGTGAGCACCGGAGGCCCAACCGGCTGCGTGTTGGCCCAGGTGCGCCAGATCTCGGGCAGGGCGGCCAGGACGTCGGCGGGACGCAGGCTGCGTGCCGTCCACTGGCGCGCCCCGTGCTCCGCCGCCCGCCCCAGGGCGTGGGCGCCGAGGGCGGCGGCCTCGGGCCCCGCGCTGCCGCGCGCGAGGAACGCGCCGATGAAGCCGGCGAGCAGGTCGCCCGAGCCGCCGGTGGCGAGTCCCGGGTTGCCGCTCGCCACCACGTGAATCGGCCCGCGCAGATCCGCGATCACGGTCGGCACGCCCTTCAAGAGCACGGTGCCCTTCACCTTCTGGGCGCCCTTCGCGGCGGCCGCCCAGCGGTCGTTCGCCGCCGCGTCGGCGAGCTCGTCGCCGAACTGGGCGCGGAACTCGCCCAGATGGGGCGTGAGCACGACCGGCCGCTCCACGGCGCCCCGGAACAGAACGAGGGCGTCGGCGTCGAGCACGGTCGGGATCGGGCGACGCGCGAGGACGGCCTCCAGGAACTGGGCGCGGGGGGGCTCGCGACCCAGGCCCGGACCGATCACGAGCGCGTCGGCCCACTCGAGTGCCTCCGCGGCTTCGGGCTCGAGCTCGGGGCCGAGCGCCGACTCGACCGTGAGCACGTCGGGGAGGCTCGAGCGCGCCGCCTCGATCGTCTCTTTCGCCGCCACGAGTTTCACGAGGCCCGCGCCGGCGGCGAGCGCCCCGCGCGCGGCGTGGAGCGCGGCGCCCGTCATGCCGTTCGCACCGCCCGCCACCGTCACCCGGCCGCGGTCACCCTTGTGCATGGTCGGGGTGAGCTTCGGGAGCCGCGCCCCCGCCCATACGTCCGTTACGAGCACGGGCCATACGGGATCGGCGGGGGGCAGCCCGATGTCGACCACCACGATCTTGCCGCACCACTCGCGCGCGAGCAGGTGGCCGCGGCGTGGGCCGCCGAACGTGATCGACAGCTCGGCGCGCACCGGTCCGTGCGCCTCACCGCTCGACAGGTCGAGGCCGGTGGGGCCGTCGATCGCGATCACCGGGGCGGCGTAGGCGACGAGCCGCTGCGCCAGCGCCAGCACGTCGCCGCGCGCCGGACCGGTGGCGCCAGTGCCGAGCAGCGCGTCGATCACCACGGCCGCGGCGGGCCAC